>Ga0210387_10000639_pt1 | contig 25314 bp, 25 predicted proteins | sample IncBWC7OmetaG_FD_160108 | JGI IMG/M metagenome (GOLD analysis project Ga0210387, IMG submission 160108) | Forest soil microbial communities from Barre Woods Harvard Forest LTER site, Petersham, Massachusetts, United States - Inc-BW-C-7-O ...
GGCGAAGCGATTGTGCGCATCCACAGCAACGAGAGCGTCACCAGCCTGTTTCGGGTCAAGGGGTTTTAGGGGACTGATGAATACGGCGCGGAACCTTTTGGCGCGCTGTTTTGTCATTGTTTGCTCATGAAATCCAAATCTCTTTCCCGCATTGCAGTTGCAACTATGGCCATCGGTGCCGCCGGGCTGTTCCTTGCCGCCAAGGACGTTCCCAAGCCCGTGCTGCACATCGACTCCACGCCGGTTTCCGAAGGCAAGTCCCCCGTCGTTACCAGTTATGCCGATGTCATCGACCCGGTGAAGAAAGCGGTGGTTTCCGTTTATTCGACAAAAATTATCCGCGAACGCCTCCAGGTTAATCCCTTGTTCCGCCAGTTTTTTGGCGATGAAGAAGCCCCGGAGCGCCAAAGCAAGCAAGAGGGCCTTGGTTCCGGCGTCATTGTCTCGTCCGATGGCTACATCCTGACCAACAATCATGTGGTCGAGGGCGCCGATGAACTCAAGGTCCTGCTGCCCGATAACCGCGAACTCACGGCCAAGGTTATCGGCGCTGATCCTAAAACGGACATCGCCGTCATTAAAATCGACGCGGATCACCTGCCCACGGTCATCCTGGCCGACAGCGACAAACTGCGGGTCGGCGATGTGGTCTTTGCCATCGGCAATCCGCTCAACATCGGCCAGACCGTCACCATGGGCATTGTCTCTGCCACCGGCCGGAATAAGCTTGGCCTGCTCGACAACGTCGGTGGCTACGAGGATTTCATCCAGACCGACGCCGCCATCAACATGGGCAACTCCGGTGGCGCGCTCGTCGATGCCAAGGGCCGCGTCGTCGGCATCAACAGCGCCATTATCTCCACCTCGCGGGGCAACATTGGCATCGGTTTTGCCATCCCGATTGACCTGGCCGCAAATATCATGCAAAGCCTCATCGGGACGGGCAAGGTCACGCGCGGGTACCTCGGGGTCAACACCGACGTCCTGACGGCTGAAATTGCGGAGCAGCTTGGCGTCGGCAAGGACACCCATGGCGTTGTCATCACGGACGTGAAACCCGACAGCCCCGCGGCCAAGGCGGGTCTCAAGCGCAGCGACATCATTCTCGCCCTGAACGACAAGGTGGTGGATTCGCTGGAAGATTTGCGCTTGCTCATCTCCGAGACTGCTCCCGGTACGGAGGTCGCCATCAAATTCGCCCGTGATGGCAAGGAAGCGACGCTCAAAATCACCCTCGGCACGCTCTCGGATGAAATTGCCGACAACGAACTTCTCCCTGGGGTGACGGTGACCAAGCTCACCGATGAAAAACGCCGCGAACTCAACATCGACGATCGCGTCGCCGGCCTGCTCATCACCAATGTGGCGGACGACTCACCTTACAGCGACAATCTCGCGAGTGGCGCCGTCGTCGTCGAAATCAACCGAACGCCTGTTGCCAGCGTGCAGTCCGCCAAGGAACTGCTCGTCAGCGGCCGCAATCTTTTCCTCGTTTACTTCCGCGGTGTCTTTGGCTTCCAGCTCGTTGATGTGAAATAAAAACCTCAAACGCCAAATCCCCCAAAGATCAAAAATAGCCACTTACGGCGAGAATCGGTAGTGTATCAGTTTGCAAAATGGTAGGTCGGGCTTTACGCCCGACACGTCGGGGATAAACCCCGACCTACCATCGTTTGTGGCAAACTGAGCCACGACCCGAGAATCGCGCCAAAGTTGAAGGCTTTAATTCCCAAATTTTTTTGGTGTTTGGACGTTGGCGTTTGGGATTTGCGCGCGCAAGCGCGCTAGCTCCCCGGTTTTTCCACCGGGATTTTTGCCAGCCAGCCGGGAACCTGGTCGGCAGGGTAGGTGGGAAAACTCAGTTCCAGCAGCGAAATCGCCGGCACGTCGAATCTCGCCATACCGGCGCTTCGATCCACGAGCATCGCGATGCCCACCGGCTCCGCGCCCCCGCGACGCACGATCTCGAGGGCCTCCAGAACCCGTCCGCCGCGCGTCACCACATCCTCGACGACCAGCACGCGCTCGCCCGGCGCGAACGCAAAGCCGCGCCGCAACACCAGCGCATTGTTTTCCTTTTCCGCGAAGAGGTAGCGGGCCTTGGCCTGGCGCGCCACTTCCTGCCCGATGACGAGCCCGCCCATGGCTGGCGCCAGCACGGTCGAGAAGCCCAGCCCGGCCAGCTTGGCCCGCAGCAACCCCGCCAGCTGCTCCACCGCGTCCATGCGCTGGCAGACCTGCGCGCACTGGAAATAATGAGCGCTGTGCAGCCCCGAGCGGAGGATAAAATGGCCCTGCAAAAGGGCTTTTGTGCGGGTGAAGATTTCGAGCGCCTCGGTTTGCATTGCATCCATGCAGCCCACGCTGAGGCTTCGTGGTAAAAAAACAAAAACATTTCTTCAGTGCGTGGAATTTCGCCTAGGAGCCAGTCGGGCTTCGCCCACGGGCTCCGCAACAAATGGCTCCGGCCTTTGGGTTTAACCGCCGTGTTGTCAAAGTCCGACCCTCTGCTAGGGTGGGGCCATGGTCACCGCCGCGCCTCCACTCGAAGACGAACTCGGCGACGTGTTGGAGAAGGCCCTGCGCCAGGCCGGGCTCGCCCTGCCCTTGCTGGCCGAGCGCGCGCAAGTGGACGCGGCGCGCCTGCGCGATGCCATCGATTACCGCTCCGATCTCACGGGTGACGAACTGCGCCGGATTGCCGCCGCGCTCGGTCTCAACGAAGTCGGTCTCTGTGCGCTCGGGGTCGGCCGCTATCCGCTGCCGGAGATCGGGAAGCTGCCGTTTTGCGTGTATCCACTGCACATGGCGCATGGCATCGGGGTAGCCAATGCCTATCTTGTGACCGGGCATGGTGCCGACAACGGCCTGTTGTTTGACGCCGGCGCCAATTTTTCATCGTTGCGGAGGGCCTGGCCGGCCGCCGTGAAAAAGATCGACGCGGTTTTTCTCACCCATGTCGAGGCCGAGCATGCCGGTGGATTGTGCGAGGCGCTCAAGGCTTTCGGAACGCCCCGCGCCTTTGTGCCCGAAGGGGCGGCCGCGCCGTTCGCCGAACCGCTGGCCGAGGGAGCGGTGCGTGTCTTCGGCCCTCTTGAGGTGACCGCTTTCAGCACGCCCGGCCACTGTGCGGCGCACAACTGCTATCTCGTGCGCGTCCTTGCCCCGGGTGCGGGTGCGGCGCTGCTGGTGTCGGGCGACCTGTTATTTGCGGGCTCGGTGGGCGGCGGCTACTTTTGCCAGCAGCGGCTGGCCGAGCAACTGCATCGCATCCTCGCCGCCGTGCCGGAAAACACCGTGGTCGCCCCGGGCCATGGGCCGATGACGACGATGGAAAACGAACGGCAATTCAATCCGTTTCTGGGGTAGAACATTGGACATTGGGCGTTCGCTGTTGGGCGTTCAAGGCGGCCCGCCTTCGCTCTTCGAGCTACGGCGTGTCATGCATCGCATTGCGATGCATGAAATGGTCGGGGCGGCGAGATTCGAACTCGCGACCTCTACGTCCCGAACGTAGCGCTCTACCAGGCTAAGCTACGCCCCGACAATAACGGTTGTTCCTTCTGGAACAGTGGTTCCGCCCCTGAAGGGCAGAACGAAAATGCAGGCAGGCCTTGGGTTCGCCAGCAAGGAGAAAACAAACTTTTAACGCGATGGCGTGTTTTGCCACCGCAAACGGCAGGGATTAAGGGGTCGCGGCCGTTGGCGGAGCGTAAGTCAGCGGACTGGCGGCGATCTTCTGCGTTACCATGTCGTAGGTGCGCTGAATCTCAAGGTCAGCATTCCGCCGGTCGACTTTCGCCAGTTCGACCTGTTTTTGCAGGTCAAAGAGTTCGCGCGCGAGCTGCTCGTGGGTGGCTTGCAGGGAATCAAGCTGGGCCTGGAGATCGGCCGCCTGTTTTGCATAACGGTCGGCATCCTGTTGATAATTTGCCGTTTGATCGGCCAATTTTTGCTTGCTGTCTTCAAAATTGGCGAGGTGCTCGGCCTCCTGGCGGGCTTCCTCGGCGTGCTGGGCTTGCTCGCGTGCCTGCTGGTCGGCTTTGGCCTTTTCCATGGCGTCTTTCTTGCTTTGCGCGGCCGCGGCCGCGGCGACTTCCGCATCATGGGCCTTCGCCGCCGCAATGATGTCTTGTTGCACACTGAACTGCCGGTAATAGACGCAAAAGACCCCGAGCAGGACGATGGGGACGATGAGATAGAATTTGTTCATGGAAGGTGGGCTTAGGAATTGTTGCCGGACGCTTTTTTGGCGGCATCGTCCGCGTGGGCTTTATCGGCTGCCGCCAGCCTGTCGAGCACGCTGAGGATGCCTTGGCGATTGGCCTCGGCTTGCTGGACGTAAGTCTTGAGAAACTCTTGTTCTTTCAAGGCGTCGTCCTTGTCGGTCTGGAGCTGGGTGAGGGCTTCTTTCTCGAGCTTGATGTCCTTCATCAACCCGGTGACTTCATGTTCGTATTTTTGCATGTCGTTGAAGGCTTTCACCCGCAACGCATCAGCGGCATCGAGGGCATCCTTCTCGTCTTTTTCGCGCGCAGCCTTGGCATCGCGCTCGGCTTTTCGTTTGGCCGCGGCTTCATTCGCCAAACGGCTCGCCTCGGCCCGACCCTCGGCCTCTTTCTCGAGCTTCTCATTCCGATCCGCAACTTCCTGCTTGTGCTTCTGCACTTGGAGCTCGTCATAATGGTTCGCGAAGGGAATGTAGAACAGGGAAAACAGGATCACGCCGCAGAGCGGCACGAGCATGTAGATATATTTTTTCTTCATGGCGAAATAAGGTGAAAGTTACCTGGTTCTTTGGAAAGCAGAGTCGCGTTGGGCAATGGCGGATTGTACCGCGTCGCGGAGGTTGGCAATGGTTTTGTCATCGTCCGGGCCATGGGGACATTTGGCGGCGCTTTCCACGGCTTGCCCGGCCAGCTCGAATTTCTGCAACTCCATGGCCAAGTAGGCGTAGAACAGCCAGGATTGCGCCGGTTTTGTCCCGCCATCCCGGGACACACAACTTTGGATGTCCGCCAGCGCCTCGGCCGTTTTGTTCAGGCCATAAAGGATTTGCGCGGCAAGAAAGTTGAACTGGCCGCTTTCAGGGAAGAGCTTGGCGGTTTCGTGCAGGACATCCACGGCTTTCAAGTCCTTGTGCATTTGCTGGTAGGAGTCGGCCAAAAGCATCCAGTTTTTCTGGTTGGACTTGATGCTTCCATCGTGAAGGCCGGTTTCGAGCAGCTCGGTGCCTTGCTGGTATTGGCCAATATTGAAATAGAGGCTGAATAGCTCGAAATTTTCTTCTGGCCCATTCATCGCCCCATACTTATGGGCGCGCTCGATGGTGACAATGGCGCGTACATTGTATTCAAAGGACTTTTTTGTGTCCTTCGCCTTGTCTGCCTCGCCGGCCAGGGAGGCATAGAACGCCGTGAGTTGCTGCCAGTAGGCTTTGTTGTCAGGCTTGGACTTTATGATCAGCTCGAGAATGTCGGCGGCGTCAGCGTAATCGCCGAGTTGCTGCAGGGTGGCCAGCTTCAGGATGTACAGGTTGTCATTGGGACGGGCGGCCGAGCGCAGGGCTTTGTCGGTTTCGGCCATGGCCTTTTTGACCAGGTCAACATCGATGTGCTTCGAATCGAGCTGAGCCATGGTGTAAAGGAGCTGGGCGTAGAACATTTCGGAGTTCTCAAGGCTGTCGGGGGCAGGCGGGATGGAAGAGGGGTCCGTTTTGGCGACCTCAAGCCACCGCTCGATGTTGGCCTGGGCTGTGTTGTAGTCGGCGCGTTGAGCTTCCATATCCTTGCTCGTGGATCCGCGTTCAAAGCAGAGATTGGCAATATAGAAGCGCAATTGCTGGGAGTCTTTGGCCGCGAAGAATCCGTAAGTGTCGGAAAGATTGAGCGCAGTCTGCAGGTTTTCGATTGCGGCGAAGCGGGCGTTTTGGTCGTTTTTTCGGAAAAGGTAAGTGGCCTTGATTTGTGAAAGCATGGCCCGGTCATAGCTGGTGGAGCCAGCCGTCGCCAGGAGCGAGTCCACCAAGGCCATGGCCTCGTCCATTTTATTCGCATCTTCGAGGCCTTTCAAATCCTGCAGCTTGTCAGCGGTTGCCTCAGTCAGCTCGGCGGCCGGTTTATCGTCGGCGCGGGCTGGGGCCAAGCCAGCGGAAAAAAATGCCGCCAGCACCAGGACACGGAAGGAGGAGGAAAAGGGTGAAGCGATGGTAAACATGGGATCAATCCTGGCCGTTGAGATCGAAGCCGATGGGAACTTCCATGCGGACATTGACGGCATGTCCGCCTTTCCTGCCAGGTTTGAATGTCCATCGGGAAACGCCGGCGACGGCGGCTTGGTCCAATTCATTGGAACCGGAGCTGGTCTTGACATGTGCATCCTGGACATGGCCTTCAGGGTCACAAATGAAGTCAACTATCGTCGTGCCGGAGATGCCACTGACCCTCAGTGAAGCGGGATAATTAATTGGCACCCTAAAGCGTTCCACGGGTTGCTGGTCGAGGTCGGCCAAGTCGAAAATTTTTGCGTTCTTGAGGTTGGCGCGCTGAACGTTAATGTTAACGTTGCCGACGTTCAGGTTCTGGGGGGGGGGCGGCTCGACCGGTGTGACGAAGGCATCGACCGGCACGGTGGTGGGTATGTCGGCCAAGGCGGGCGGGGCGATTACCGGAGTGTCCGTCGGCTCGGGCTCTTTTATCGGCTCATCCGGCGGCGGAGGAGGAGGGATGACGATCTTCACCATGGGTCCATCATCCTCTACCTTCACGTGTTTGGCGGTGCGATGAGGCACCATTGCCACGCTGACGTGGATGCCGAGGACAAGCAGAAAAGCAATGAGAGTGTCGCGACGCATTTTAATGGCCAGTCGGATAAGATCTCGAAGTATCGATGGATACCTGGTCGATGTTGAGGAGGCGGACTTGGTCGAGCACGGCGATGGCTTGGCCGAAAAGAGCCTTGTCATCGGTGGTGATAAGGACGCGCACATCCTTGGGGTGAGCCTGCTGGTAGCTGGTGAGACGCCAGCGAAGCTCTTTCAGGGGGATGGGCTCCCCATTAAAAAAGATCGTGTCCTCTTCGGAGATTTGCAGCTTAAGTATCTTGGGCGGTGGAGTGTTATCAGCAACAGCCTTCGAATAAGGAAGTTGAACGGGCACGGAGGAGAGCCGGTGCAGCGAGAGGGTGAACAGGACGAAGGTGGCAAGCAGGAAGAAGATGACGTCAATGAGAGGGATGATCTCAATGCGCGCCTTTTTCTTGCCTGTGGTTTTGAAGACTCCGCCTTGCATGATTTTTTGAAAAAGATTGGTCGTTAACTTAAACGTGGAGAACCGAAGAAACTTAGGGAAAAACGCCGGCCTATTCCTCGTGGTGCGTCTTTTGCTTGGTGCGGGTCTCGATAAAAACTTTCCTAAAGCCGGCCAGGCGGGCCTGATCCATCACATAGATGACTCCGGCGAAATGGGCGGTCTCGTCGCCGTTGATCAGGATGCGGCCATCGGGCTCGGACTGATGATAGTCCTGGATCCTCTGCAGAAACTCGGTTGCGCTTACCGGGTCCTTGTCCCATGCGAGCGCGCCTTCGGGCAGGATCGTGACGGTGTGCGAACCACTGGGATCGCGGGCCTCGCCCGTCTCGCTGTCGGGCTGTTTCACCGGCTGGCCGTTCGACTTGGTCAGCGAAAGCGTGAACAGCACAAAGGTGGCGAGCAGGAAGAAGATGACGTCAATCAGCGGGATGATCTCGATGCGGGCCCGCTTTTTTTTGCCGCCGGAACTGGAGCCTCCACTCATGGGTAATTATGATACAGACGTGAAAGGGAGAAATTTGGCGAACGCAGCCGGGTCTTATTGCGGGAAGGGCGGGGCGGTTTCGGATTTCTTGATGATCAGCTCAAGCGCATTGAAAGCGTCATCGACCTCATGTCTTCCTTCCTCGACGCGGGCGTTGAGGTAATTGTAGGGAAAAAGGCAGGTGACGGCAATGAAGAGACCGCAGCAGGTGGCGATGAGCGCCTCGGCCACACCACCGGTGATCTGGCCGGCCGCAGCGCCAACGTCGCCTCCGCCCAGTGCGCCGAAGGTGCGCATCATGCCCGTCACTGTGCCAAGCAGGCCGAGCAGCGGGGCTGCGGTAATGACGGTGTCGAGCGTGGCGAGGCCCTGGTTGAAGCGAGTCATTTCCTGGTTGGCCGCGCGGATGAAGGCGTTGGAGAGCGAGAGATCCTTGTTGGAAAGGGCGTAGGTCAGGATGCGGGCAACGAAGTCCCGGCTTTGCCGGCCGATCTCGACGGCGCCGTCGATGTCGCGGGCCTCGACCTTTTCAAGGATTTTTTCCACGACTTCGTGTTCGCGCGCGCCGTTTTCCCGGAAGATAAAGATCAACCGCTCGATCACAACGGTGAAGCCGACGAGCGAGATAACCAGGATGGCCCACATCACGGGGCCGCCATTTTTGAACAATTCCATCGGTGACTGGTCGCCGAGCAGGAAGGCTAGGTTGAGGCAGGGAGTGATCATATTCGGGTATGAGTTGATTTAGAGGTTAAGTTTCGAAAAGTGAAAAAAGTGAGAGAATCGGTATGGCGGGGGAACGGACTGGGGCGAAAGCTTAAATTTCTTTAAAGTTATTTTCCAAGCGGGCTATAAGCAGCAAATGTGCTAAAAAGGGAATTAAAAATTATTATTTGGCTCAAGGTATTAGCTGCATTATGCCCAGCTATTTGTTCGGCACAAGCCGTGGACATGAGCAACAACGGCTGCGGCACGCGCGTTGAAGAAGAGGGGGTGGAATCAGGGGGGAGATCAAGCGAAGTAGAAAGGTAACCTTGGAAAATTTGCGCGAGCGCTGTCAAACATCTTTGTCGTATGCTAGAAAGATTTTGTTCCCGCCAGCCCCGATCTGGACGGAAGTTTTTCGCAAGTGGAGTGCGGCACGGGAACTTATTTCAAGGGGATCGAACCTTTGCCCCGTGAACCCTTCGACTTCGCTCAGGGCATTCGACTCCGGTCTGCGCGCCGATGGCCTGCCATGAGCGGAGGTCCAAGCAAAGCGCAGAAAAAGCCGAGGTCGAAAGCCCCTCGACTCCGCTCGGGGCATTCGCCGCGCTAAAATCAAATGGCCTGCCATGAGCAAGCGAAGCGCGTCGAATGGCTGCCCGACTAGGACTCGAACCTAGACAGAACGAGTCAGAGTCGTTCGTGCTACCATTACACCATCGGGCAGTAGAGGACAAATTTGCCAAGCGTTGCAGAATGGAGCCGGCGATGGGATTCGAACCCGCAACCGCCTGTTTACAAAACAGGTGCTCTACCATTGAGCTACGCCGGCGAAACTCGCTGCGCTTTTTTATTAATCAAGGTTTCAATTAATAAAAGAGTTTGGAAAAAATGAAAGGGCTTTCAACCAGGCCCGCGCCGTGCGAGCTGGTGGCTCCCCGGGGACTCGAACCCCGAACCTACTGATTAAGAGTCAGCTGCTCTACCATTGAGCTAGGAAGCCAGAACAGAACCGTAAGGGACAAAAAGCTCAGCAACCGGCGGGTGATGTCAACTGCAATTCCCGCCTCGGGCACGGGAACATGCCCAGGGTGGGATTTTTTGCAAAATTCCCCTTGCCAATCGGGCCCATGCCCTGTGCTTTTTAACACTCCACTCATGCAAAAGACGAAAAAATCCGTCGCCAAGCGCTTCAAACTTTCCGCCCGCGGGAAGCTGATGCGCCGCACGCCGGGCTTCCGTCACCTGCTTGCCGCGAAGACGACGAAACAAAAACGTCGCGCCTCAAAGGACAAGCTGGTGGCCGAAGGCCATGCCAAGCCGCTCAAACGCTGCCTGCCGTTCGGCCTTTGATCAAAAGCCCAGCGCAATCCTAACTTCGCCAGGCGGGTGAATCTTAACGAGACGACCCGCCGACGACCAAAATAAAAAACCAACATGCCTCGTGTCACTAACTCCCCCGCGTCGCGCAAGCGCCGCAAAAAAGTGCTGAAATACGCCAAGGGCTATTTCGGCAACAAGTCCAAGCTCTTTCGTTATGCGAAGGAAGCCGTCCAGCACGCCTGGCAATACGCCTATCGTGACCGCCGGAAGAAAAAAGGCGATTGGCGATCCCTGTGGATCGTGCGCCTCAACGCGGCCTGCCGCGCCGCCGGCCTCAGCTACAACCGCTTCATCGAAGGCCTCCGCGCCGCCAACATCGAGCTCGACCGAAAGGCCCTCGCCGACATTGCCGTGCGCGACGAAATCGCCTTTAAAGCCCTGGTCGCACAAGCCCAGGACGCGTTGAAGGCCAAGGCCGCCGCAAAAAAAGGCTGAACGGCTGAAAGACTGAAAAACTAAAATTGCCGCCCGAGGGGGTGTGCTGTTTTCGATGCGCCTTCTTTTCCAAGGACGGGTCTCGTAATTCGAGGCGCCGTCCTTTTTTGTTTTTTGGTGACCACGGATTGCACGGATATATACGAATGAGTTTCCTGTTTCGTGCCAGAAATTGTTCAGGATCGCTCAAATATCCGTGTCCATCCGTGTAATCTGTGGTAAAAAACCTTTTCCATGCACGACCAACTTACCGGGCTGCTCGCCAAAGCCGCCACCGAACTTGCCGCGCCGTCCTCGCGGCCTGACTTCGAGGCGGCCAAAGCCCGCCTCGTTGGCCCCAACGGCGAACTGACGGCGCTCATGAAACAGATGGGCGGCGTGCCCAAGGAACAGCGCCCCGCGCTCGGCAAACTCATCAACGAGGCCAAGACCCAGCTCCAATTGCTGCTCGACGACGCACTGCGTCGCATTGCCCAGGCCGAGATCGCGGCGCAAATCGGCGCCTCGATCGATCCCACGCTGCCCTCGCCCGATGCCGGCCCGGGCACGCGGCATCCGCTCACGCTCGTGCGCGAGGAAATGTGTCGCATCCTGCACAAGGTCGGCTTTGCCGTCGCCGACGGCCCCGAGGTGGAGACCGAGTTTTATTGCTTCGACGCGCTCAACACCCCCGCCGATCACCCCGCGCGCGACGCGCAGGACACATTTTATTTTCCCGAAACCACGCACTTCGGCAACATTGTCCCGCATACGCCCGGCGAGCGCTTTCTCCTGCGCACGCATACCTCTTCGGTGCAAATCCGCACCATGCTTCAGCAGCCGCCGCCCCTGCGCATCGTTTCGCCCGGCCGCTGTTTCCGCCGCGACACGACCGACGCCTCGCACTCGGCCAACTTCCACCAGCTCGAATGCCTCTACGTTGACCGCGACGTCACCGTGCGCGACCTCAAGGCGCTGCTCGACTATATCTTCACGTCGCTGCTCGGTCCCGGCACCAAGACGCGTTTTCGCCCGCACTATTTTGGCTACACCGAGCCGAGCTTCGAGGTCGATCTCAGCGCGAAGCATCTCCCCAAGGTCAACAAGGAATGGATTGAAATCGGCGGCTGCGGCATGGTCGATCCCTCGGTGTTCGAGGCGGTCGGCTACGATCCTGAAATCTGGAGCGGCTACGCCTTTGGGATGGGCCTCGAACGCCTCGCCATGACGCTCTACGGCATCGATGACATCCGCTATTTCTACCAGAACGACCTGCGTTTTCTCAGGCAGTTTGCCTGAAGGTTTATTTGCACAGAAGGCAACAAAGGTAACGAAGCGCTTTTTCATATGCATCCGCTCTACGCCAAAGCTGACACCATGAGTGGCGAGGTAATTGGTGCCGCCATCGAGGTCCATCGCGATAAAGGGCCGGGCTTGATTGAATCAATCTACGAGCGATGCTTCATGCACGAGTTGTCCCTACGCCATCTGATGGCGACAAATCAAAAGCTCATTCGGATTCGATACAAAGATTTGGCTTTTGAAGAACCGCTTCGATTCGATGTGCTGGTTGAGGATTGCCTGCTGGTTGAAAACAAATCCGTGGATCGAGTTCTTCCCATCCACAAAGCTCAGCTTTTTAGCTACATGAAGCTGCTCGATATTCCGATCGGCCTGCTCATCAATTTCCACGAAGTGGTCCTGAAAAACGGGATTACACGTCTTATTCTTCCTGGCGCAAATCTGCTGTAAGCGCTTCGTTACCTTTGTTGCCTTCTGTTAAAAATCTTCCGTGAAAATATCTCTCAACTGGCTCAAGGACTACGTCAAACCGCTCGACGCTTCGGTCGAGGAGATCTCGCGGGCCATCACCTTTCTCGGCTTCGAGGTCGAGGGCGTGCACCGCACCGGTGCGCCCAAGCTCAGCCAGGTCGTCGTCGGCGAAGTGCTCACGCGCAACAAGCATCCCAATGCCGACAAGCTTTCCATCTGCACCGTCGATATCGGCCCCGCCGGTGGCGTGAAGACCATCGTTTGCGGCGCGCAAAACTATAAAGTCGGAGACCGCGTGCCGGTCGCGCTGCCCGGCGCCATGCTGCCCGGCGATTTCCAAATCAAGCAGTCCAAAATCCGCGGCGAACTTTCCGACGGCATGATGTGCTCGGCCCAGGAACTCGGCGCTGCTGAGGACGCCGCCGGTCTGCTCATTCTCGACGGTCGCCCGGCGCTCGGCGCGCCCATCAACGAGGTGCTTCCGGAGGGCGACGTTGTCCTCGATGTCGAGATCACGCCCAACCGTCCCGACTGCCTCTCGCACCTCGGCCTCGCGCGCGAGCTTGCGGCGTGGCTCAAGAGCGACCTGGTTTATCCGCCGACAAAATTCAACGGCCATCCGCCCAGCGCCGTGCCGCATCCGCATCTGCTCTCGTCCGTTAGCGTCGAGGCCGACGAAGACTGCCCGCTTTACACCGCCACCATCATCGCCGGCGTGAAGATTGCGCCCAGTCCGGCGTGGCTCCAGGCGCGGCTCAAGGCCGTCGGGCTTCGCCCGATCAACAACGTCGTCGATGTCGGCAACTACGTCATGCTCGAGTCCGGCCAGCCGATGCATGCGTTCGATGCCAAGAAAATCAGCGGCCGGAAAATCATCGTCCGCCGCGCCTCTGACGGCGAAAAGCTTACCACGCTCGATGGCAAGGAACGCACGCTCTCCTCGCGCATGCTCGTCATTGCCGACGCGGAGAAGCCCCTCGTCATCGCCGGCATCATGGGTGGCGCCAACGCGGAAGTCGATGAGACCACGACCGACCTCGTGCTCGAAGTCGCCTATTTCAAGCCGCAGTCGATCCGCTGGACCTCGAAGCGGCTCGCCCTCGCATCCGACTCATCCTACCGCTACGAGCGCGGTGTCGATCCGCACACCCTGGTTGAAGACGCGCACCGCGCCATCGACCTCCTGCTCGAGACCGCCGGTGGCGCTGTCGTCGGCCCGCTCTACAAAGTGGGCGGTGATATTCCATGGAAACGTGAGATCGCCATCACCCCGGCATTTATCCGCCGCAAGCTCGGCTTCGACATTCCCGCCGACGAGATGAAGGCCGCGTTTGAATCGCTCGAGTTGAAAATCGTGCGCGAAGACGAACCGATGACCGGGCCGCAATGGACGGTGTCGATTCCGAGCTGGCGCAGCGATCTCGACCGCCCCATCGACCTTGTCGAAGAGGTGCTGCGTCTCCATGGCACCGACCAGGTGCCCGCCAGCCCGGTGGTCGCGCCCGGGCTGCCCGTGGATGATGCTCCCGTGGTGCGGTTCACCCGCCGCGTCACCGAGTACCTCGTCGGCCAGAATTTCCATGAGTGCCTCAGCTACACGCTGCGTTCGCGCGCGGAACTGCAAACCTGGGTTTCGCAAACCTCCGCGCAGGAACTCGCCCTGGCCAACCCGCTGGTCGAGGACATGTCCCACCTGCGCTCCACGCTCGCGATGGGCCTGCTCGACACGGTCAAGCTCAACCAGTCGCGCGGCGTTGCCGTCTCACGCCTCTTCGAGGCCGGCCGCGTATTCGTCGAGCGCGACGGGCGAATTTTCGAAACTGCCAGCGTGGCGTTCCTGCTGGTGCAAAACGGCACCGGCCGCGCCTGGCTCCATCGCGAGCCGGCCGATTTCTACACCGCCAAGCGCCATGTCGAAATCCTGGCTGCCGCCGCGGGTGTCGATCTGTCGTGCCAAACGCTCGATCGGGTGGCGGGGCCGTATTTTGGCTGGCAGGAAGGTCATTCCGCCACCGCTGGCGACATCATCCGCGATGGTTGGACCGTGCGCTTCGGCATGCTCAATCTCACCATGATCAGCACGCTTGGCCTTGAGGGTAAGATTTATTGCGGCATTTTCTCGATCCTGCCGGAAAAACTCGCTGCCGCCGCCGCGCGCCGCCGCTACGCCGACTTCAGTCTTTTCCCCGCCGTGCTGCGCGACCTTGCGCTCGTGGTCGATGCGTCTGCGCTTGCGGGCGAAGTCGGCGCCAAGCTGGCGGCGGCCGCCCGTGCCGCGGAGGGCAGCGCTTTCGCCCTCGAATCGGTTGATGTGTTCGATGTTTACCAAGGCCCGGGGCTGCCTGAGGGGAAAAAGAGCCTCGCGTTTTCCTTGGTGTTTCGCGCCGCCGACCGCACCCTGACCGACGGCGAGGTGAATGCGGTTTTCCAAAAAATTCAGGACGAACTCGTGAAATCCACGCCTTATCAGATCCGGAAGTAACCCTTACAGAAGGTAACAAAGGAAACGAAGCGATGAAGTTTTTTCCACATCCTGCTTTCAAGCTGCGCAACGATTCCTCTGATTTGAGATAACCCCTGACGCTTTGTTTCCTTCGTTTTCTTCTGTTTAAATACAAACCATGTCCGCGCCCTCCGATCTCAATCTCGACCACGTGGCCAATCTCGCGCGCCTTGCGCTCACGCCCGGGGAAAAGGCCCGTTTCTCGACCCAGATCAGCGACGTGCTCGTTTATATCGCGCAGTTGAAGGAAGTGGATGTCAGCGGAGTCGAGCCGACCGCGCACGCGTTTCCGCTTTTCAACGTCTGGGCCGACGATGTGCCGCAGCCGGGCCTGCCCGTCGAACTCGCGCTCAAGAACGCGCCCGCACAACGCGACCACATGATCGCCGTGCCGAAGGTCGTCGAATGAACAAAAAGCAGCGAGCCGCGGTCAGGCTGCATCTTCTGATGCTCACTACTCGCTACCCGCTACTCGCTACTTGTCGCTAACCAATGTCCTCAGAGCTCTTTTTCCAGTCCGTCACCGATCTCGCTGCGCAGCTCGCGGCGAAAGAGATTTCCTCGGTCGAGCTGATGCAGGCGGTGCTGGCGCGCACGGTGGCCGTCGATGCGAAGGTGCAGGCCTTCAACTCGTTTGACGAAGCCGATGCACTTGCACAGGCCCGCGCATCCGATGTCCGCCGCGCCGCCGGGGGGGCAGGCGGGCCGCTCGACGGCATCCCCATCGGCATCAAGGACGTCATCTCTGTCGCCGGCCAGCCCTTGACCGCGTCGAGCAAGATGCTCGCCAACTTTGTTTCGCCCTACGACGCGACCGTCACGCGCAAGCTCAAGGACGCCGGCGCGATTTGCTGGGGCCGCCTCAATCTCGACGAGTTCGCAATGGGCTCGTCCACGGAAAACTCCGCGTTCAAGTCCACCTGCAACCCGTGGGATCTCGCGCGCGTGCCCGGCGGCTCGTCGGGCGGCAGCGCCGCAGCCCTCGCTGCGGGCGAGGCGATCGCTGCGCTCGGCTCCGATACCGGCGGCTCCATCCGCCAGCCGGCTGCACTCTGTGGTGTCGTCGGCCTCAAGCCCACCTACGGCCTGGTTTCGCGCTATGGACTGATCGCCTTCGCCTCGTCGCTCGACCAGGTCGGCCCGTTCACGCGCACGGTCGAGGACGCGGCGGTCCTGCTCGGCGCCATCGCCGGCCACGATGCAAACGACTCGACGTCATTCAAAGCCGAGATTCCCGACTACCGTGCCGAGCTCGCCAAGCGCAAAGGCCCGTGGAAGCTCGGCATTGCGAAGGAATATTTTGCCGAGGGCATCGATCCCGAGGTGAACGCCGCCGTGCAGGCCGCGATTGCCTACTACCAAAAAATCGGCTGCGAAATCCGTGAGATTTCCCTCCCGCACACGAAATATGCCGTGGGTGTTTACTACATCATTGCCACCGCCGAGTGTTCGTCGAACCTCGCGCGTTACGATGGCATCCGCTATGGTCATCGCTCGAAGGATGCGACCGATGCCCTGGATATTTATTTCAAGTCGCGGGCCGAGGGCTTTGGCCCCGAGGTGAAACGCCGCATCATCCTCGGCACCTACGTGCTGAGCAGCGGCTACTACGACGCGTATTACCTCCGCGCGCAAAAAGTCCGCACGCTCATCCGCCGGGATTTTCTCAATGCCTACCAGGACGTGGACGCGATCCTCACGCCGACTTCGCCCACGCCCGCGTTCAAAAAAGGCGAGAAGGCCGCCGACCCGCTCGCGATGTATCTCAGCGACATCTACACCATCGGCGTGAACCTCGCCGGCCTGCCCGGCATCAGCGTGCCGTGTGGTTTCTCGAAAAGCGGCCTGCCCATCGGCCTGCAGATCATCGGCCAGCCGTTCAGGGAAGCCGAGCTGCTGGCCATCGCCCGCGCCTACGAACAAGGCCACGACTGGCACACGAAACATCCCACCCTTTAAATTGAACCACGGAGGCACAGAGATCACAGAGGCGATCATTGGTGCTGCGATTGAAGTTCATCGGCAGCTTGGGCCTGGCATGCTTGAGTCGGTCTATGAAGCAGTTTTGGCTTACGAGTTGGCCCAGCGAGGTCTCGAAGTTGAGCGGCAAAAGGCCGTACCACTCGTTTACAAGGAATTGAGCTTTGATGAAGGTTATCGGCTTGATTTGCTGGTGGCCGGCCAAGTCATAGTTGAACTGAAGTGCGTCGAGGCTTTGCTTCCCATTCACGAAGCGCAGCTCTTATCCTATCTCAAACTGACTGGTCTTAAAGTCGGTCTGCTTATTAATTTCAAAGTTTCAGTCCTCAAACAAGGTATCAAACGTCTCGTCAATTAACTCTCCGTGCCTCTGTGGTTCAAAATCTAACATGAAATACGAAGCGGTCATCGGTCTCGAGGTTCACGTCCAAATCAAGACGCGTTCCAAGATGTTCACGCGCGTCGCCACCGGCTACGGCGAGGAACCGAACACGCTGACCGATCCCGTCGTGCTGGCTCTGCCCGGCGTGCTGCCGGTCATGAACAAGGCCGCGCTCGATGCGGTCATCAAGTCCGGCCTCATGCTGGGCTGCGAGATCGCGCCGGTCTGCAAATGGGACCGCAAAAATTATTTCTATCCCGACTCGCCGAAAAATTACCAGATCTCGCAGTACGACCAGCCCATCTGCCTCGGCGGCACGGTCGAGATCGAGCTGCCCGGCCCGGCGCGCAACCTCATGGGCGAACATAAAAAAATCCCGCTCACGCGCATCCACCTCGAGGAAGACGTCGGCAAGCTCAACCACTCCGCCACCGGCTCGCTCATCGATTACAACCGCGCCGGCACGCCGCTGATGGAGATCGTCTCCGAGCCGGCGATGCACACGGCCGAGGAAGCCTATGCCTACCTGACCTCGCTCCGGCAGACGATGATTTACGGCGGCATCTCCGACTGCGACATGGAGAAGGGCCAGCTGCGCTGCGACGCCAACATTTCGATCCGACCTGTTGGCGAAACGAAGCTCGGCACGAAGGTCGAGCTGAAGAACCTCAACTCAATTTCGTTCGTGCGCGACGGCATTGCCCACGAAATCAAGCGCCAGGTTTCCGTCGCCGAGTCCGGCGGCACGATCGTGCAGGAGACGCGCGACTACGACGGACAGACCGGCGCCTCGCAATCGCTGCGCTCGAAGGAAATGGCGCATGATTACCGTTATTTTCCTGATCCCGACCTCATGCCCGTGAAAGTGGACGAGGCTTGGAAACACAAACTGCGCGCCGAATGCCCCGAACAACCGTTCGACAAGCAGCGGCGGTTTCTCGAGCAGTATCAAATTCCCTACACGATCACGAGTGTGCTCGTGCCGGAGCGCGAGCTGAGCGATTTTTTCGAGGAAACCGCGAAACTTTCCGGCAAGCCGCAGTCTGCGGGCAACTGGATCGTCAATGACCTGCTGCGTGAAATTGGAAACGCAAAGATGTCCCTCGCCGAGTCCAAGGTAAAGCCTGTGCACATTGCCGCGTTGGTGAAGCTCATCGAGGCCGGCACCATCCTCAACAATGCCGCGAAGGAAGTTTTAATCGACATGTTCGCCACCGGCGAGATGCCCGAAGTCATCGTCGGCCGCAAAGGCCTCAAGGCCGAGACCAACACCGGCGAACTCGATCAATGGTGCCGCGAGGCCATTGCCGGCAATCCGAAGGCGCTGGCCGATTTCAAGGGCGGCAAGGACAGCGCGATCAACGGGTTCAAGGGCCCGGTAATGAAAGCCGCCAAGGGCAAGGCCGATCCGAAGCTGGTGGACGAGACCCTGCGCCGCCTTCTCGCGCAGATGTGAGACAAAAGCGGGCTTTTCTTGGTGGAGCGCAGCGTCCCGATGCGCTCTAAACCCTGTGAGGCACGACCCGATAAACCTTCACCACAAAGGCACGACCCCCCCCCCTGATCCCTTTGAGTTCTTTGTTGAATCAAGCAGGTCGCGCCCGGAGGTCGCGCTCTACTTCAGAAGTCCACTCGTGCAGGGAACTTTTGTTTCAGGATAAGCTCTCAAACAACGGCTGGTCATTTGCGAATCGGTTGCCACAACCCGACTCACTGGGTTGCATGCAATCAATCTGCAACTAATCTGGCCATCCTATGATGACTCAAAATTCCATCCGTAATTCGTTTTCGCGGCGTGACGCGCTCAAGACCCTGGGTGCCGGTGCTGCTTTGCTCGGTGCCGGCCTGCTGTCGAAACAAAAACTTTCCGCTGACGCCAATGCGTCCGCGCCTGCAGCCGGCGGAGCGACTCCGCTGCCCTGGGAGCTGCCCAAGCTCAATTATGCCTACGACGGGCTCGAGCCGCACATTGATGCGCGCACGATGGAAATTCATTACACGAAACATCACCAAGCCTACATCGACAACGTAAAGAAGGCGCTGGCGAACCATCCCGAACTGCTCGCGCTTGGCGCCAACGGCCTAGTCGTCATCCTGGACAAACTGCCGGAAAAAGTCCGCACGGCCGTGCGCAACAACGCCGGTGGGCATCTGAACCACACGTTTTTTTGGAGCATCCTCGCACCGGCAGCCGGCAGCGCGCCGGCTGGTGCGCTCGCGGAGGCCATCACCAAAACGTTCGGCTCGTTCGACGACTTCAAGAAACAGTTCGCGGTTGCCGCGCTCGGGCGTTTTGGCAGCGGCTGGGCCTGGCTCAGCGTGAAAGACGGCGCGCTGACCATTCACTCGACGGCCAACCAGGATTCGCCGCTCACCGATGGCCTTGCCCCCGTGCTCGCCCTCGACGTGTGGGAGCACTCGTACTACCTCAAGCACCAGAACAAGCGCGCCGCCTACATCGAGGATTTTTGGAGCGTCGCCAACTGGCCGCAGGCCGGTGCCAACTACGAGGCAGCGATGAAGGCGTGAATGGGCCCAACTGTGCCGGCCTCGTTGAGGCCGGTGCAGGGGTCAACGATCCCGGCTACAGTTCCGAGCCCATCTTAAAACCGTCTGCAAAAAACAAGTGAGGCAGCTCACAAGGAGCTGCCTCACCAGGGGGGTACGATCTGACACTAAATTGCTACAGTAAAGGCGAAGATGTGGCTTAGCGGGCCGCGGAGGCTTCGGAGCTCTTCTGGGTGGAAGTGGAGACGCCGAAAAATTCGACCACATGGGTCACATCGTTGTAACCACGATTTTTTAGCACGTCTTCGATTTGTTTGACCACGCGGCGAAGTTCGGTGGTGGTCTCCGCATCGATTTCCTCCACCCGGTGCGTGTCTTTGCAAACGATGTGATAATGGTTCGTACCGTTGAGGTTGATTTCATAAAGTCCCGTGCCGTTGTGCAGGAAGCTGCGGCGTACAAAACCAAGTTCCTCAAACACGGCCAGACAGCGATACACCGTGACGAGGTCACACGAGCTGTCGGCCAGATCGGTGTGCACTTGCTCGATACTTGCAGGTTGGGCGCGTTTGATCAGGGCGTTAATAATGGCGATGCGGGGTTGCGTGATGCGCATTCCAGCGGACTTCAGACGGGCACAGGCTTGTTCGAGTGCCGAGGTAGTTCTTGGCGATGTTTTCGCGGCTGTCATTGTTGGGTAGATTTGTGTAGCAATCATGATGGTGTAAATTTTTAGCACAATGTTTTGCAATTGCGAGTAAAATCTTTGTTTAGAAGCATTTTTTTTAACGAATGAGTGTAAAAAATAGGACAATGGTTTGCATCATGTTAATAACATTTAAGTTGCAAAACTGTAGCACGATTCAAAAAAGACCCGGTTGCGAAGTTGCGCGAGGCGAATCTCTCTGCTACTTACCCTCGTAAATTATATGTCAGACCTCGTTTTTTCTGAAATTGTCGATCTTATCTGCAAGGAAGATTCGCGCTTTGATCGCAAGGCTTACGATTTTGTCCGCCAAGGTCTCGACCACACGGTGAAGGGAATCAAAAAAAAGGATGTCAGTCGCGCGGCCCGTTCGCAGCATGTCGCCGGTGCCGAGTTGCTCCATGGCCTGCGCACCTACGCGCTTGAGCAGTATGGCCCGCTCGCAAAAACCGTGCTCAACGAATGGGGCATCACGCGCTGTGCCGACTTCGGTGACATCGTTTTCAATCTGATCGAGTACAATGTTTTCAGCAAAACGGAGAATGACCGCCGCGAGGATTTCACCGAAGTTTTCGATTTCACCGAGGCGTTCGTGAAGCCATTCCAGCCTGCGCGCGTGCGGCGCTTTGGCTCGTCCACCACCGAGGCGGTTGGCTCGGCGTAGAAGTCCGTCCAACGAAAATAAAATTCTCCCGCGGGCGTCCGCGGGGCTGCTGATCCATCATGGCACCCAAAATTTCCTTCGCCGCCGATTTGCGCATGCTCGAACCATTCTGGCGCGAACCCGTCGAGCGCTTCGTCCTGCCCAACGGTCTCACCGCGCTGCTCAAGCCCGACCGCTCCGCCGCCCTCGCTTCGGTGCAAGTCTGGGTCAAGACCGGCAGCCTCCACGAAGGTGCACAGCTCGGTGCCGGCCTTTCGCATTATCTCGAGCACATGCTTTTCAAGGGCACCGCGCGCCGCGCCGGCCGCGAAATCTCCGCCGCCGTCCAGGCGCATGGCGGCTACATCAACGCCTACACGACCTTCGACCGCACCGTCTATTACATCGACCTGCCCAGCGAACACGTCGGCGTCGCGATCGACCTCCTGGCCGACGCGGTCCTTCATTCCACGCTGCCCGCCGACGAAGTCGTCCGCGAGCGCGACGTCATTCTCCGTGAAATCGCCATGACGCAGGACGATCCGGAGGACCGTCTCGCCGAGACGCTTTTTTCCACCGCCTTTCGCGTGCATCCGTACCGCCATCCTATCATCGGTTACCGCGATGTTTTTGCCGCGATCACGCGCGGCGAACTGGTCAACTACTACCGCACGCGCTACGTGCCCAACAACCTCGCCGTCATCGTCGTCGGCGACATCGATCCCGCCGCCGTGCGCGCCGACATCGGGAAACATTTCGGCGCCGCCCCGCGCGCCGCGCTCGCGCCGGCCTTGGTGCTGGCCGAACCGCTGCAGCTCGCCCCGCGCGCGCAGCATCGCTTCGAGGACGTCGAACTCACCCGGGCCATTCTCGCCTGGCAGATTCCCGGCCTCACGCATCCCGACGCGCCGCTGCTCGACCTGCTTGCCACCATCCTCGGCCATGGCGACAGCTCGGTCCTTTGGCGGACCATCCGCGAGCAGGATCACCTCGTGCACACCATCGATGCGCACAGTTGGAATCCCGACAGCGTCGGCCTCTTCACCATCTCGTTCACCTGCGAGGCGGCGAAACGCGAGCCCGCGGCTGCTGCCGTCGAGCGCACGCTTGCACGTTGTGCCGTGCGCGGCTTCACGGCCTCCCAGATCAAGAAAGCCCTCCGCCAGGTCTCCGTCGGCGAAATCAACGTTCGCCAGACCATGTCCGGCCAGGCGTCCCGCCTCGGCGCCGCCGAGGTGATCGTGGGCGATCTCAATTACAGCCGCACATATTTTTCCCGTCTCGCCACGGTCGTGCCCGCCGATCTCCGCCGCGTGCTCAAAACTTACCTCGTGCCGTCGCGCCTCACCTCGGTTTCGCTGAATCCGACCAGCGCGAACCCGCCGGCTGGGCCCGACAGTCTGGCTCAGGCAGAGCGAAACGATTTCACCGAGGAAACCCTGCCCAACGGCGCGCGCCTGCTGCTTCAACCCGATCCGCGCCTGCCCAATCTTCATTTCCGCCTGGCCTGCCTCGGCGGCCCGCTCCAAGAGGCTCCCGGCAAGCGCGGTGCCACCGCGCTCCTCGCCACGCTGCTGACCAAGGACACGCGCCCGCGCACCGCCGCGCAGGTTGCGCAGACCATCGAGGAAGTTGGCGGCGCCTTCCACCCTTTCGCCGGCAACAACAGCTTCGGCCTCGCCCTCGAAGTCCTGCCGACCGACATCGACCGTGCGCTTGGAATTCTGGCCGACGCCGCGCTCGCGCCCGCCTTCAAGAAGGAAACCTTCGCCACCGAACGCGATGCCCAGCTTGCCGAGTTGCAGCAGGAAGCCGACGACGTCGTCAGCCTCGGCCGGAAGCTCCTGCGCAGAAAATTCTTCGGCGACCATCCCTTTGCCATCGATGCCACGGGTGACGAAGCCGGCTTGCGGGCTCTCACACCTGCCGACCTCGCCGCACTCCACCGCGCGCTCGTCGTCGCGCCCAATGTGGTCCTTTCTGTCGCCGGCGATTTTTCCCCGGACAAACTCGCGCCCAAGCTCCGCGCCTTTCTCAAAAAATTCCCGCGTACGCCGGCGCCTGTTTCTCCCGCGCGCTTCAAGGGTCCCGCCGCGGTCGGCGATTTCGTGGAAAAACAGCCGCGCGAGCAGGCCGTCGTTTTCCAGGCCTTTCCCGGCCCCGGTCAGCTCGCCGATGATTTTTACGTCGGCGAGGTGGCCGACGAGCTTTTCAGCGGCATGGCCTCGCGCCTGTTCGAACGCGTGCGCGAGGAAAAAGGGCTCGCGTATTTCGTGCGCTCCGCGCGCGTGACCGGCCTCGAGGCCGGCATGTTTTATTTCTATGCCGGCACCGCACCAGCCAGCGCCGCCGCGGTGCTGGCCGAGATCGATGCCGAGATTGCCCGCGTGCAGTCCGGCGGGGTGGAGGAGACCGAGCTGCGCCGCTGCCAGGTGCGGCTCAAGGCCGGCCGCCGCCAAGGGCTGCAGCCCAACTCTGCCCGGGCCATGCACGCCGCGCTCAACACGCTCTATGGCCTGCCGGCCAACGACTGGAAGAATTACGACGCGCGCATCGATGCCGTCACCTGTGCCGATCTCGCCCGCTTCGCTAAGAAGTATCTCAAACGCGAACAGCGTACACAACTGGTGGTGACGCCGTAGTTGGTTCTTGGTCCTTCGTCATTTGTCATTGGGCGGGCGAAAATCCCGGTTTATCGATTGTCATTCCGAGCGGAGCGAAGAATCCACTTGGATATCGCCAACAGAGTCACACTGGATTCTTCGCTGCGCTCGGAATGACAATCCTGACTGCGGACGGCTCGGAATCTTACTCATTCGTCGCGAGAACCGTGCGGTAGTCGAAAGGCTCTTCACTGTCCGTCTTAAAGTATTGGCATCCGTGCTTGTTTTCGAAGTTCTCGAGTTGCAGCACAAGCCATCTGATGCCGAGCATGAGGGCGTGTAGGTTTCCCACCCCAGCGATTGGGCGATCCGTCGATTCGAGATTCTCTAGTTCGGTGCGGATCCACCACTCCATCGAATCGAGATTCTCAAGTTCGGTGCGAACCCACCACTGGTCTTTTTTCAAAAATGGCGCACCCAGCCGCAGGATCACCTTTATTTTTCTTCCATCGGGAAAGCGGGCATCAATTGCGTAAGAAGCAATGTCGACGCCTGAATCGCCTTCGAATCGATGTTGGTTTTGTGGCTCGATCATCTTGTTTGCCAACGTTAGAAACGATTCATGGAAGGACAAGCGCAGGCTGGGCGGCTTTTGTTTTCATGCATTGGCCTGATGCAGTCGACTCGGGAACGGGCAATCAATGGCCAAGGACGTATGATCAAGGACAACTCACGCCCCCGGCTTGGGCGGCTCGGTGACGCCTCCGCTCCACTTGAGCTTCGTGCGCACGACCGAGAAGTGCGAATAATCCACGCGCTGGGCGAGCGGCAGCTTGAGTTTCGACAGGCAGATTTCTACCGGCGCGGTTTCACAGGTGGCGCGGTTGTGCCGGCCATCCACCGCCACGAGCAGGCGCGAGCCATCGTTGCGGTTGTGCACGCGCAGCCGCACGTCGTGTTGAAAAATGATCGAGCGGTTGCTTAGCGTGTGCGGACAGATGGGCGTCATCGCAATGACCTCCGCCCCAGGGTGGATGATGGGCCCGCCGGCCGAGAGATTATAGGCGGTCGAGCCCGTGGGGGTGCAGAAGATCAAGCCGTCGCACGAAAACTCCGTCACGAGTTCGTCGTCGGCAAATACCTCGAGCCGCACGAGGCGCAAGTTGAGTTCGTCCTTGATCAGCACGTCGTTGAGCGCGAGGTCGTGCTGGCCCGGGCCGGTCGAGCAGTCCAGCAGGGAGCGCCAGGCTACCTGATAGGCGCCGTCGAGCAGCGCGGCAAATTGTGACCGGGCCTCGTCCGCCGAAAACGTGGTGAGGAAGCCGAGGCTGCCGCGGTTCACCCCGATGATGGGCACCTGTGCCTCCGCCGATTCGCGCGCCACGCCCAGCAGCGTGCCGTCGCCGCCGATGACACAGCAGGCGTCAAAACCCTTCAGGTAGCCGGCAGGCAGAGGAAACTCCGCCGTGTGCTTGATCTTTGCCCCGGCCTTTTTCGCAATCGCCATCAGCGCCCGCGCGAGCTCGGCCGCGCCCGGTTTCTGCTCGTTGATGACGAAGGCAAGTTTGCGGATGGGCTGCATGGTTAACCGCTAATACACACTAGTTTTTACCAATAGCCAAACCAGATTGTAAGGTGGTTTTAACCGCGGATGAACACAGATGAACGCGGATTCGTAGCAGATTTTTACCACTGATGGGCACTGATAGACACTAAGTGCCTGCTGAAAAACGCTGCTGGCCGCCGTTGCGAGCAGAAAGCACTTCAGAAGCGCTTTCTGCTCGCAACCCGACGGCCAACACGGCCTTGGGCCGTGTGAGATTGCCTCGGTTTTGAGGACAACGCCAGGTAAGCTGGTTGGTCGCTCCCGAGGACAGGAGCCATAGCTTGCCGCAGGGAGCGACCAACCAGCATTGGACT
>Ga0210387_10000640_pt1 | contig 25252 bp, 18 predicted proteins | sample IncBWC7OmetaG_FD_160108 | JGI IMG/M metagenome (GOLD analysis project Ga0210387, IMG submission 160108) | Forest soil microbial communities from Barre Woods Harvard Forest LTER site, Petersham, Massachusetts, United States - Inc-BW-C-7-O ...
CCAGCTTTGGCTGTGTGCCGGCGGCATTCGCGGCGTTGGCAACGGCACTCGAGCGCGATGCGGATCTGCGGGCGAAATTCTTCAAGAACATGCGCGGTCTCGGCTACGGCGGCGCGTTGCTGCCTCAGGCCACGTGGGAGCGCATACAAACACTGGCCGTGCAGGAAATCGGCGAACAATTGCCGTTCGGCACCGGTTGGGGAATGACGGAAACGACGGCCACCGGCATTGCCGTCTATTGGAATGCGGAGCGCACGGGACTGCTCGGGCTGCCGCTGCCCGGCGTCACGCTGAAACTGGTGCCCACGGGTAATCGGATGGAACTGCGCATCAAAGGGCCGCATATCATGCCCGGCTACTACAAGGCCGATGCACTGAATGCCGCCGCCTTCGACGAGGAAGGCTATTTTATCACCGGCGACGCCGTGCGTTGGGTACACGACGAGCGCCCCATCGAAGGGCTCGAGTTCGCGGGCCGCACCGCCGAGGACTTCAAGCTGCTCTCGGGAACCTGGGTACAGGCCAGCATCGTGCGGCGCGATTTGGTGGAGGCGTTACAGCCATACGTAATGGATGCGGTGATATGCGCGCCGGATCATCCATGGCTGGGTGCGCTGATTTGGCTGACGCGGCCGGACGACCCGCAAACCCGCGCCGGGCTTGCCGAAAAACTCGCCGCCTTCAATGCTGCGCGCCAGGGCGGCGCCGATACGATCGCGCGGCTACTGGTGCTCAAGGAGCCGCCGTCGGCGGAAGCCGGCGAGATCACGGACAAGCGTTCGATCAATCAGCGTCTCACGATGCAGCGGCGCGCCGCCGACGTCGCGACGCTGTATGCCGATCCAATCGATCCGCTGGTCATCGAGCCAACAGCCGTTTCTCGATAACGGACCTTACATGAGCAAGAAAGTTGGTCTCATCACCGGCTCATCATCCGGCATCGGCGCCGCTTGCGCGATTTTGTTTTCCGAGCGAGGTTGGGATGTGTGCATCAACTATTCGCGCGATGCAAAGCGGGCCGAGGCGGTCGCCGCGGACTGCAGGTCTCGCGGCGCCGAGGTAATCGTCGAGCGGGCGGACGTGTCCGATGATATTGAGTGCGTGCGGCTCGCAAGACGCGTCGAGGAACGCTTCGGCCGTTGTGATGCGCTCGTCAACAACGCGGGGACCACGAAGTTCGTCGACTTGCTGGATCTCGGAGGACTCGATGCCGCCGACTTTCAAGCGATTTATGCGGTCAATGTGATCGGCGCGTTTCAAATGACGCGCGCATTTGCGCCGCTCCTCAAAAAAAGCGCGTCCGGCGGCGTGGTCAACGTATCGTCGATCGCTTCGTTGATGGGCGCGGGCTCGAGTATTGCGTACGCCGCATCGAAGGGCGCGCTCAATACCCTGACTCTGGCGTTGGCACGAGCGCTGAGCCCGCAAGTCAGGGTGAATGCCGTTGCACCCGGGATGGTGGACTCGCCCTGGCTGAGAAACGGCTTGGGGGCCGAGCGATTTGCAGCCATGTTGCGCAACTACGAATCCTCCTCGGCACTCGCGACACTGGTCTCCCCCAAGGATGTGGCCGAGACCGTGTATTACCTTTGCGCCATCGCGACCAAGACCACGGGCGAAGTGCATGTAGTGGACGGTGGTCGACGGCTCGGACGCTTGTAGCAGCGGGGTGCACGCGACAGCGCTGCTTTGGTAAGCTTGCGCACCCCAGTGGAGACGCACATGCAAGGTAGATTCGAAAAACGCGGCGAAGTCGGCATCATTTGGATCAACAATCCGCCGGTCAATGCCATCAGCGTGGGTGTGCGTGTGGCGCTCCTCGATGGCGTCGCCAAACTGGCGCAGGATTCGCAGATCAAAGTCGGGGTCCTCGCCTGTGAAGGCCGCACGTTCATGGCCGGCGCCGACATCACGGAATTCGGCAAGCCGCCCTTGTCACCCGGCCTGCACGAGGCGATCGCCGCGATCGAGAGCTCGGCCAAGCCCATCGTGGCCGCGATCCATGGCACCGCACTCGGCGGCGGGCTGGAGGTTGCCCTCGCCTGCCACTACCGCGTCGCTGTTGCCAGTGCCAGGGTCGGGCTTCCCGAGGTGAAACTGGGCATTCTCCCTGGGGCCGGCGGCACACAGCGCCTGCCGCGCCTGATCGGCGTCGAAGCCGCGCTCGGAATCATCGTCTCGGGCGAGCCGATGCCGGCGACGCAGGCCGCCAAGGCCGGCGTCATCGATAAAATCATCGATGGCGATTTGCTCGACGGCGCCATTGCTTATGCCCTCGATTTGGCCGCCCGCAAGGTTGCGCCGCGCAAGATTCGCGATATCAACATCGATGCATCGAAGCTTGCGGCCGGATTTTTCGACGAGGCCCGCAAACGCCTTGCCAAGGAAAAGAGAAACCTTTTTGCCCCGCAGCGCATCGTCGACGCCTTGGAAGCGTCAGTGACTCTGCCGTTCGACCAAGGCCTGGCGCGCGAGCGCGAACTGTTCTTGCAATGCCAGAGCAACAGCCAGGCCAAGGCGCTGCAACACGTATTTTTTGCGGAGCGCAAGGCGGCAAGCGTGCCCAATCTCGACAAAAGCGTTACCAAGCGCGACGTCAAAAGCGTCGGCATCATCGGTGCCGGCACGATGGGCGGCGGCATCGCCATGAATTTCCTGAATGTCGGCATCCCTGTCGTTCTGCTTGAAATGAAGCAGGAGGCGCTCGATCACGGGGTCGGTGTCATTCGCAAGAATTACGAGAACACGGCAGCCAAGGGCAAGCTGACCGCTCAGCAAGTCGAGCAGCGCATGGGACTGTTGAAGCCCACCTTGTCGTACGGCGACTTGGGCGAAGCGGATCTGATCATCGAAGCGGTCTTCGAGACGATGGCTGTCAAGAAGGATGTTTTCGGCAAACTCGACAAGGCTGCCAAGAAGGGCGCCATTCTTGCGTCGAATACCTCTTATCTGTCAATCGATGAGATCGCGGACTCGACCTCGCGGCCTGCCGACGTTGTCGGCATGCACTTCTTCTCGCCTGCCAATGTGATGCGCCTGCTGGAAATCGTGCGCGGCGCGAAGACCGCTCAAGATGTGTTGGTAACGGTGATCGATATCGCCAAACGCATCAACAAGGTCGGCGTGGTATGCGGAAACCGTGACGGCTTCATCGGCAACCGCATGTTGGGCGGCTATGCGTACCAGGCGACTTTGATGGTGCTCGAGGGTGCCATGCCTGAACAAGTGGATGCGGCACTGCGCAACTTCGGGATGCCCATGGGGGTTTTGCAGATGAGCGACTTAGCGGGCCTGGACGTCGGCTACAAGTCGCGCAAGGACCGCGATCCCGCGAGCTTCGACGGCCGTGTGTCGCGTTCGTCGGACTTGCTGGTGGAAATGGGCCGTCTTGGCCAGAAGACTCAGGCCGGCTACTACGACTACGCGCCCGGCGATCGCACACCGCGGCCATCGCCCGTGGTGACGGAAATCATCGAAAGAGTCTCGCAGGAGTACGGCATCGAACGCCGCCGGTTCAGCGACGAGGAAATCGTCGAACGCTGCTTTCTGGCGCTGATGAATGTGGGATGCGACGTACTGCAAGAAGGCGTCGCGTACCGCTCCAGCGACATCGACATCGTTTATCTCTATGGCTACGGTTTCCCCGCCTATCGCGGCGGCCCGATGTTCTGGGCTGAAAATGCGGTAGGTCTCAAGACCGCACTCGAGAAACTCAAGAAGTACAGCGCCGACACCGGCGGCAAGTGGCTCAAGGTGTCGCCGCTCCTCGAGCGCCTGGTGGCCGAGGGTAAAGGATTCGCCAGCGTCGGCCAGTAGCGCCGACGCCGGCTCCCCACAGGCAGGCTAGTGCGGCGCGGCCAGACCGCGATACTTGATCATCGCGTCGATCGTCGGCGGCTTGCCGCGCCACGCCAAATACATGGCGGCAAGATCTTCGGTATTGCCTCGCGATAGGACCATGCGGCGGAAGCGATCACCGTTCGCGCGGCTCAAGCCGCCATGATCATCGAACCATTGGAACGCATCGTCATCGAGCATCTGCGTCCAAAGATACGCGTAGTAACCGGCCGAGTAGCCGCTGCCCCAAATGTGGCTGAAGTAGCTGGAGCGATAGCGCGGCGGGACCGCCCGGATATCAAGGTGAGTTTTGGCGAGCGCCTGTTGCTCGAATTCATCGGGATTTTGCAAAGGCGCGCTTGCCGGCAAGGCATGCCATTGCATATCCAGTTCGGCGGCGGCGAGTAACTCCGTCAGTGCGTAGCCCTCGTCGAAATTCTTGGCGTTCTTGATCTTCTCCACCAATGCCGCGGGCATGGCTTCGCCCGTCTTGTAGTGCCGCGCATAGTGATTGAAAACGGCGGGATACATCGCCCAGTGCTCGTTGAACTGCGATGGAAATTCCACGAAGTCGCGCGCCGTCGAAGTGCCGGAGAGAGTCGGATACATGGTATCGGCAAACATTCCGTGCAGAGCATGGCCAAACTCGTGGAACATCGTGGTCACATCGTCGAAACTGATGAGCGCCGGCTCACCTGGCGCCGGCTTCGGCAAGTTCGCGACGTTGTAAACCACGGGCAATGTGCCGAGTAGTTTTGACTGGCCGACGAACTCCGACATCCAAGCACCGCCGCTCTTGTTGTCCCGCTTGAAATAATCGCAATAGAAAAGCGCCAACGGCTTGCCATCCGCGTCCGAGACTTCGAATACGCGCATCGTGGGTTCATACACGGGAATGTCTTTGCGCTCCTTGAATGTGATGCCGTACAACTGATTCGCGGCATAGAAAACCCCGTTTTCAAGAACGCTGTTCAGCTCGAAATACGGCTTGACCTCGGCGTCGTTCAAGTCATATTTGGCTTTACGGACTTGTTCACCGTAGAAATCCCAATCCCAAGGCTGCAGGGTGAAGCCGCCGTGCTGGGCATCGATGACGCCTTGAATATCCGCCGCTTCGCTCGCGGCCTTGGCGGTGGCCATCGGTACCAGTGCGTCCATGAATGCCAGCGCCGCTTCCGGCGTTTTGGCCATCTGATCTTCGAGCTTCCACGCCGCGTGGCTCGGAAAACCGAGCAGTTGTGCGCGCTGGGCGCGCAGCTGCGCCAGGCGTGCAATGATGTCGCGCGTGTCGTTGGCATCGCCGTGTTCGGTGCGTGACCACGAATTGTTGAAAATGCTCTCGCGCGTGGCGCGGGTGCTCAAGGATGCCAGTACCGGCTGCTGCGTCGTGTTCTGCAACGGGATGAGATAGCCATCCGCATCGCGGCCCTTCGCAGCCTGCGACGCGGCGGCAAGTTGCGCATCGCCGAGACCCGCAAGCGCATTCTTATCCGCCGTCAAATAGGCGCCGGCTTTGGTCGCATCGAGCAGTTTCTTGGAGAACGCGTCCGACAAGGAAGACGCTTCCTTGTTCAAGGCCTTCAATCGTTCCTTGTCTGCATCGGACAGATTCGCTCCCGAATGTACGAATTCGTCGTACTCCACCTCGAGCAGGCGCAGCGACTCGGGGTCCAGCTTGAGCGACTTGCGCTGCTTGTAGAGGGTTGCGATTCGCGCGAAGAGTTTTGCATTCAGGTGGATTGCGTCTTGATGCGCGGCCAGCTTCGGCGCCAACGCGGTGCGCGCGTTCTGCAGCGTGGGATTGATATTCGCCTGAGCGACGCCGAAGAACGCGCCCGTCGCTCGCCTCAGCAACTGCCCGGTGCGCTCCATGGCAACAAGTGTGTTCTGGAAGGTCGGCGGCGCGGGATTGTCGGCAATCTTGTTGATCTCGACGAGCTCTTGCGCCATGCCCGCCTCGATCGCAGGCTGATAGTCATCATCCTTGATACGGTCGAAGGGCGGTGCCTGAAACGGCAGCGTACTGGGTAAATAGAAGGGGTTCGATGGCCCAAAACCCGCCGCGAGGGCTGCAGATCCGTAAATTGCCAGTGCAACGCCGCCCGCCGCCATCAACCGATTTACATGTTTCAAGATCGTTTCCGTGTGAGTTTCAGGTCAGCCGATAATTATATTCGACGAGCACCGATAAGCATAATTACCCTCTAAGTCCGCCTTTGATGTGAACCGGGCATCCGGGCGTCGCGTAGAATGAATTTGGAGTTTCGCCCCCAAACCTCAGGATAAGACGGATCATGCCGATAAAAAAAAGGCGCGCGCAGCGCATGTCGCCCGAGCAGCGACGTGAACAGATCTTGGACAGCGCCGTAACTCTCATTGTAAGCCGCGGGCTCTCGAGCTGTACGCTCGAGGCCGTCGCCCTCCAGGCGAAAATCAGCAAGCCGCTCATTTACCGATACTTTCCGCGGCTCGATGATCTGTTCAAGGCGCTGGTCGGGCGCGAATATCGCTATTTACGCGGGCGCGGACTCAACATTCTGCCGCGCAACGTGCCGTTCGAGGAGATCATTCACCGTTCGACCCTGCGCGGACTCGAATACCTCTATGAGCGGGGCCCAATCATGCGCTTGTTGGCCAGCGATCGCTCCATAGCCGGCTTGGTCAAGCGTCAAGATCGCGACGAGCGCGGCGTCATCGCGGATTACTTTACCAAGCGATGCATGGAGGTCTATGGTTTTCCTCAAGATGTGGCGCGGGTGTGTGCGGTCATGACCGCGAACGCTCCCATCTTGTCGATTCGCGCGCTGAAAACCAATGGCATTTCCGCACAGCGGGCCGCGGAGATTTGGAGCGCTTTCACCATCGGCGGCAACAACGCCCTGCAGAGCAAATTCGGCAAGCGGGGGCGCAAGCCGCGCGCCAAGGCGCGACCCCGCGCGGTCAGCAAATCGAAGGCAGCCGCGCGTCCTTGACTTGACCCCCTCGTAATTATAACTTGGGTCTACTAAGGCATGATGGAGAGCTGACATGAGTTATGCAGCCGGTCGTATTTACTGCGATGCGGACAGCCACATCATGGAGACCAAGGATTGGATCGCCGATTTCACGGATCCTAGGATCGCGGCTCGCCTGCCCGCAATGAGTCTGTTGAAGTCGGGCACGAAGAGTTTCGATTTGATCAATGCCGCGGTTGCCAAACAAAAGGAGCGCGCGGCTTTCGGCACGCCGGCCAACGGTGTCGTCAGCGGCGCGAAGGGCTGGAACGCGCCCGGCGCCTTCGACGCCGCCGAAAGGAGCGCCGCCCTCGATGATCTGGGCTTCCAGCGGCAGCTGGTGTTTTCCACGTTCTCCGCGACGCAATATTTGCATCACGATGATCTCGATGTGCGCTACGGCGGCATCCGCGCCCACAATCGTGCCATGGCGGCATTTTGCAACGCCGATGCCCGTCTGGTCGCGGCCGGCCAGGTATCTCTCTTGGATCCGCAGCGCTGCGTGGAGGAGATGCTCGAGGGGAGGCGGCTCGGATGCGGCGCATTCTGGATACCGGGCATGCCGGTGGGGAATAAATCGCCCGGGCACCCTGATTTTGACGAGGTTTGGCGGACATTTTGCGAGTTGAATGTGCCGTTTCTGCTGCACGTGGGACCCAATAGTCCGACGAAAATCGCGGCCTACGAAAACAATGGGCAGCCTGTCCCCAAGGACATCACCGGCGCCGAAGGCGGCGAGAATCTCCGCGTGCGCGATTTTCTGCTGTTATCCGTCGGTCCGCAGCAATTCCTCACCGCCCTGATCTTCGACGGCGTGTTTCAACGCTTTCCCAAATTGCGCGGCGGCGTCATCGAGCTCGGCGCCGGATGGGTGCCCGAATATCTGCGGACGCTCGATCTGAGCCAAAAAATCTTTAGGCGCACCGACCCGTCGGTGGATGCCCTGCCGATGCGCGCGTCCGACTATATTCGGCGTGCCGTCAAATTCACGCCATTCCCGGGAGAGGACGTCGGCCGACTCATTCGCGACGCCGGCGCGGAGCTTTTCATGTTCTCCAGCGATTACCCGCACCCCGAAGGCACCGATGATCCCATCGGCCGTTTCGAGCGGACATTCAAGGATGTCCCGGACGATGCCAAGGACAAATTCTACTGCGGCAATTTCCGGGAGATGCTGGCGCTCGCCTAGGGCCATCAGATGTGGGCATCGTTGGGCACGGCGCCCTTCGGCGGCACTTTGGAGCGTTCCCGCATCGGCAATTCGGGAATCATCAAGGTGGCGATGAGCGCGATAATGACCACGACGATGGACAGCAGGAACACGTGCGTCACCGAGTCGGCGATCAGCACGCGGATTGGATCCGGAACATTCAAGGCGCCGGAATGAACTTGGCTTTCCACCGACAAGCTGCGCAGCTTGGACATATCCATCGCCGGCAATCCCATGGATGCGGCCCACGCGGCAAGCTTGCCATTGAGATTGTTCGTCAACAGGGTGCCGAAAATCGCCACCCCCACGGTCGAGCCTATCTGGCGAAAAAACGCATTGGCGCTGGTCACCACCCCGATGCGATTCATGGGCACGGCATTCTGAATGGCGATTCCGTACAAGCTCTGCAGGGGTCCGAGGCCCACACCGAGGATTGCCATGCGCCAGCCCAGATCGAGCCTCGTGGTGTGATGGCTCATCTGGCTGAGCAGAAAGGTCGCGATCAGCAACACCGCCATGCCGAACAGCATGAACGGCTTGTAGCGCCCGGTGCGCGTGACCAGCCGGCCGCTGACCGTCGCCGCGACGATCAGTCCCAGCATCAGGGGCAGCGTGGACAGACCACTGGTCGTGGCCTTTACGCCCTGACCCAGCTGCATGAACAGCGGCAAGAACGCCACCACGCTGAGAAACGACATCGACGAGAAGAAGCCCGCGATATTGGCCCAGGCAAACACCTTGTTGCTGAAGAGCTCCATATGGATGATGGGATCCTGGACCTGCTTCTCGACCAACACGAAGGCAATCGTGCAAACCGCAAACATGGCCAGCAAGCCGAGGACCAGCGGCGAATCCCAGGCGTATTTCTGACCGCCGAAGGTCAGCGCCAGCAGCAGCGGGACACAGGCGGCCACGATCAGCACCGCGCCCAAATAATCGATGGCGCCCTTCGCGGCATGCGAAAGCTTCGGCATTTTGGCGATCACCATGAAGAGTGCCACCAGGCCCATGGGCAAGTTGAGATAGAAGACCCATCGCCAGCCTTGGATGACGTGGCCGGCGAGGGTCACAGTGCCGTGATCGGTAAAGTAGCCCCCCAGCAAAGGACCGATGGCGCTGGACACGCCGAAGACGGCGCCGAACAACCCGGCGAACTTGCCGCGCTCTCTGGGTGGATAAAGATCCGCAATGATCGCGAACGCCGTGGTAAACAGCGCTCCACCGCCCAAGCCCTGCACTGCCCGGAACACCACGAGTTGCACCATGCCGCCGCCGAGCAGCGGCAGATCCCCGAATTCGCCCGCAAGCCCCGACAACCAGGATCCCAATAGGAACAAGCCGATGCCGGCCAGCAAAATCGGTTTGCGCCCGTAAAGGTCGCCGAGCTTGCCCCATATCGGCACCATGACCGTGGAGGACAGCAAATAGGAGGTTGTCACCCACGAATAAAGCTCAAGACCGTGCAGTTGGCTGATGATCACGGGCATCGCCGTGGATACGATGGTTTGGTCCAGCGCGGAGAGCAGGAATACGATCATCACGCCGATGAGGGTTATTTTTCGTTCGGCGTCGGTGAAATGCGCGGTGGTCAAATGGGGGCTCCCTTCATTGTTGAATTATCGAGGCGTGCCGTCCGCGAAGCACGAATTTCTGAATCTTGCCGGTCGCAGTCTTCGGCAATTCACCCACAAAGTGAAACGCGCTGGGAACTTTGAAGTGCGCCAGCGCGTCGCGGGCGAATGCGTGCAGCTCCGACTCCGTCGCGCAACCCTCGCGACGCAGCACGACGAACGCGTGGGGCGACTCGCCCCATTTTTCATGCGGCATGCCCACCACGGCGACTTCCAGCACGGCCGGGTGTCTGAGCAACGCGCCTTCCACTTCAATTGAGGAGATATTCTCGCCCCCGCTGATGATCACGTCCTTGAACCGATCTCGAATTTCGATATAGCCGTCGGGATGCACGACGCCGCCGTCGCCGGAATGAAACCAGCCGCCCGCGAACGCCGCCGCGGTGGCTTGCGGGTCATTGTAGTAGCCGTGCATGACGCTATTGCCTCGCGCGACGATCTCGCCCATGGTGATCCCATCACGCGGTACATCGCGCAATTCAGTATCGACGACGCGCAGTTCGCCCGATGTGATCAACTCGACTCCCTGGCGGGACTTGACGATCGCGCGCTCGGCGCCGGACAGCGACGCGTGCTCGGGCAACGGCTCGCAGATGGAAATGAACGGCGCCGTTTCGGTCAGTCCATAAACGTGCGTCACATCCCATCCTAGCTCGGCTTCCATGCGTTCGATGGTTGCGGCCGCCGGCGGCGCCCCCGCGGTGATCACGCGCACGCCGCGCGGCAGGTGCTGGCGCAACCCCTCAGGCCCATTCGCAATACCGATGAGAACCGTCGGGGCCGCGCAAAGATGCGTGATTCGTTCCCGCTGCAGCAGCCCGTAGATGCCGGCTGCTTCCACGGCGCGCAGACACACATGCACGGCTCCTGCCGCCGTCACGGTCCACGTAAAAGTCCATCCATTGGCGTGAAACATGGGTAAGGTCCACAGATACCGATCGGCAGGGGTCATGGGCCAGTGCGCCAATGTGCCCACCGAATTCATCCAGGCGTTGCGATGCGTGATCATCACGCCTTTCGGCCGCGAGGTCGTGCCGCTGGTGTAGTTGATCGCGATCAGGTCGCTCTCCAAGATCCCCGGGTCTGCAAACCGCGGCGCATTGGCTTCAATGGCTGCCTCATAGTCCAGCCAACCCGCGCTTTGACCTTCCAACGCCACGAAATACCGGACTTCGGGCATCTGCCGGCGAACGGTGTCGATCACATCGAGATAATCAGAGTGCACGCACAACACCTTTGCCCCGCTGTGCGTGACGACGTACACGAAGTCCTGGGCCGAAAGCCGGTAATTGATGGGCACGATAACGGCGCCCAGCTGGGGAATGGCGTAGAACTGTTCGAGCTGTTGATGGGTGTTGGGTGCGATCGTCGCCACGCGGTCGCCCTTGCCCACACCGAGTTTCACGAGCGCCGCGCTCCAGCGGTTGCATCGCTCGATGAATTGCGCGTAGCTGAAGCGCTGCCCGCCGTCGACCACCGCTTCACGGTCGCCGTAAAGTTTGGCCGCACGTCGCGAAAATTCCAGAGGCGTCAACGGTGTTTCCATGCGCACATTAGGGTAGCAGATCGGGAACGGTTCATATGCGGCGACCGGCCGTGGCATGATTCAAGCGAATGTCTGCGTCGAAAGAATCCGCTGCGGCTCGTCCGACCTCGATGTGGATCGTCGCCGGTCTTGCCATGGGACCTGCGGTTGCGCTCGGCCTGGCGCGCTTCGCCTATGCGCTGCTTCTACCCGCCATGCGCTCGGATCTCGGCTGGAGTTATGCCGCGGCGGGAGCGATGAATACGGCGAACGCCGCCGGGTATCTGTGCGGCGCGCTGCTCGCGGCGCCGGCGGTGCAACGGCTTGGCGTGAAGCGTACCTACCTGACGGGGATTTTGCTCACTGCCGCAGCGATCACTGCGTGCGGGTTAACCGGACAATTTGCGCTTCTATTGACACTGCGGCTGGCGGCCGGCGTGATGGGAGCGCTGGCTTTCGTTGCCGGCGGCGCGATCACGGCTGCGGCGAGCGGCAGTGCCGTCCGAGCGCCCTTGGCGCTGGGTATCTACTTCGCCGGGGGCGGCATGGGCATCGCCATGTCGGCCGTCACCATCCCGCTGTTGTTGAGCGCCGCAGGCTGGCGCGGCGGTTGGCTGGCGCTCGGCGGATTGGCGCTGATCGCGAGCTGCATCGCCATGCCGGCGCTGAAGCGTGCGCCGCTGCCGGCATTGCCGACCCATCGCGTCGATGCAGTGCTTTGGCCGCTGCGGCGGATTGCAATCGAGCTCGGCGGCTACGTGCTCTTCGGCGCCGGCTACATTGCCTATGTCACTTTCATCATCGCCCACCTTCGCACGGCCTCGGACTTCACGCCCGCGGAGATATCATTGTTTTGGGCGACGCTCGGCATTGCTGCGGTGGGCGGCGTCTTCGCCTGGAGCCCTGTGCTTGCGCGGCTCAAAGGCGGCCTTGGCGCCGCGGCGACCATCTCCATGGTGACACTCGGCGCGGCGGTTCCGCTTGTGGCGGACAGCCGCGCAGCCGCCTATGTGTCCGCGATTCTTTTCGGCGGATCGTTTCTCTCGGTCATCACGGCCGTCACATCGTTTGCGCGGCGCGCAGCCCCGCCGGAAGCGTGGACCAGGGCGATTGCCGCGCTCACCGTGGCATTCGGCATCGGCCAATGCGTTGGCCCGCTCTTAAGCGGCTACCTCTCCGACGGTCCGAACGGCGTGCGCTTGGGTCTAGAACTGTCGGCCGCCATACTCGTGGCCTCGACCTTCGTCATCGCCCTGCAGCGCGAGTTGCCGGCGCCTCGATGAATATGGCGCGAAAATCATTCACGTTGGTGAGCGTCGGCCCGGTGATCACGGAATCGCCGAGCGCGCTGAACAAGCTGTGGGCATCATTGTCGTCGAGCATGTCCTTGGGCTTGAGTCCCAGCGACCGCGCGCGCTGCAGCGAATCGGGGCCGATTTGCGCACCGGCGATTTCTTCCTGGCCGTCGACACCATCGGTATCGCCGGCAAGCGCATGGATGCGCGCATGCCCGTCGAGCGCCACGGCGAGCGACAAGAGGAATTCCACGTTACGGCCGCCGCGGCCTTTGCCGGCGATGGTCACCGTGGTCTCGCCGCCCGAGAGCAGCACGCAGGGTGGTTCGAATGGCTGGCTGCGTTCCGCCACTTGCAAGGCAATTCCGGCGTGCACCTTGCCCACATCGCGTGCTTCGCCTTCGATGGAATCACCGAGAATGTGCGCCGCAATGCCTGATTCGTGCGCGACGGCGGCGGCCGCCTGCAGTGCAATTTGCGGCGTGGCTATGGTGAACACGCTGGCGCGCGCCAGCCGCGGATCGCCTGGCTTGACGGATTCTGCGCGGTTGCTTTCCAGCAGGTCGCGCACCGCAGCCGGCGGATCGATGCCATAGCGGCGCAGGATGCCGAGTGCATCCGCCGAAGTGGTCGGATCGGCCACCGTGGGTCCCGAGGCGATGTCGGTGGGCCGATCCCCCGGAACATCCGAAATCAACAGCGTCACCACGCGCGCGGGATAACAGGCGGCACCGAGGCGGCCGCCTTTGATCGCGGACAAATGACGGCGCACGCAATTCATCTCGCCGATGGTGGCGCCCGAAGCGAGCAGCGCCCTGCTCAGGTCTTGTTTCATGTCGAGGGTCAAGCCTTCCGCCGGCAGCGGCAGTAGCGCCGAGCCGCCGCCGGAAATCAGGCACAACACCAAGTCGTCTGCCTCGAGCTCGCTGACCAGCCGCAGCATGCGCTGCGCGGCGCGCATGCCCGCCGCATCGGGCACCGGATGCGCGGCCTCGACAATTTCAATGTGTTTGCAGGCAACGGCGTAGCCATAACGCGTGACGACCAGTCCCGAAACAGGTCCCGACCAATTATCCTCAACGGCGCGCGCCATGGCGGCGGACGCCTTGCCCGCGCCGATGACGATGAGCCTGCCCCTCGGGGCGTCGGGAAGATAGGGCGGAATGCAGAGCGCGGGCTGCGCCGATGCGATCGCGGCATCGAACATCCGCCGCAGTAAGTTCTCAGGGCGCGCTGTGCGCAAGGGTATTTCGGAGCGAACCGATCCCATCGATTTGGATTTCGACGGTTACTCCCTCCTTGATCGAACCCACGCCTATCGAGGTGCCGCATGCGATGACATCTCCGGGTGACAGCGAGACGTCGTGCGAAATGCGGCTCACCAATTCATGCGGCGCGAATATCATGTCCGACAGCGGATAGTTTTGACGTTCGACGCCATCGAGCCGCGCGACCACATGAGCCGCGGCGCTATCGAAGTTCGTGGCGATGACGGGACCCAGACAGCCGAAGGAATCGAAGCTTTTCGATCTTCCCCACTGCGGAAAATCGCCGTTCTCGAACAAGATGTCCATCGCCGTCACGTCATTGACGCAGGTGTAGCCAAAGATGTACTCGCGCGCCGCACTTGCCGGAATCTCCTTGCAGTGCTTGCCGATGACGATACCGAGCTCGCCCTCGAACACGATCTTGCCCGCATAGTGCGCGGGCCGGCGAATGGGCTCATTCGGGCCGATCACTGAACTGCTCGATTTGATGAAAAAAAGCGGGTGCGACGGCGCAGCCTTGCCGGTCTTGGCGGCCAGCGCATGAAAGTTGTTCCACAGCGCCACAATTTTGCCGGGCACGCACGGGCTCAATAGCGCGGCGGAATCGAGCGCGATGCTGCGCCCCGTCGGGCGCGCCTCGGCAAACATCTCACCTCGGCATTCGCGAATGCCGCCCTGCTCATAAATCCCGAATCCGACGCTGCCGTCGGCTTCTCGAAAGCGCGCCCAGCACGTCATGCCAGGACCGATTTCAGCAACGTAGCCATCTCGGCGGGATTGCGCGTGACCCGGATGCCGCATTCCTCCATCACGGCCAATTTCTCGTTGGCGGTGCCTTTGCCGCCCGAAATGATCGCGCCGGCGTGACCCATGCGTTTACCCGGAGGCGCCGTGACGCCCGCGATGAATCCAACCACCGGTTTCTTCATGTATGCCTTGATCCAGCGTGCGCAAGTCTCCTCATCATCGCCGCCGATCTCGCCCACCATGATGACGGCATCGGTTTCGGGGTCATCGTTGAACAGACGCATGACATCGACATGCTTTAGGCCATTGACCGGATCGCCGCCGATACCGACGCAGGTCGATTGTCCCAATCCCAAGTCCATCAACTGGCCCACCGCCTCGTAGGTGAGCGTGCCGGAGCGTGACACCACGCCGATGCGGCCCTTCTTATGAATGTGGCCCGGCATGATGCCGATCTTGATTTCATCCGGCGTGATGACGCCTGGACAGTTGGGTCCCACCAGCAGTGTCTTCTTGCCGCGCATACGATTGCGCGTGGCGATCATGTCGCGCACCGGTACGCCCTCGGTGATGCAAATCACCAAATCCAGATCGGCATCGACGGCCTCGTCGATGGCGCTCGCGGCAAAGGGCGGCGGCACATAGATCACGGAAACGGTCGCGCCGGTTTGTTCTTTCGCCTCGCGGGCGGTGCCGAAGATGGGAATACCGTCGAAGTTCTCACCCGCCTTATTGGGATTCACGCCCGCGACGAAGCACGCCGCGCCATTGGCATACTCACGGCACAGACGCGTGTGAAACGCACCGGTCTTGCCGGTAATGCCCTGCGTCATCACGCGCGTATTTTTGTCGATTAAAATGCTCATCGTTAGCTTACTTCCCGGCGACCGCAGCGACGATTTTCTTCGCGGCATCCGCCATATTGTCTGCAGTGATAATGGGCAGGCCCGACGCCTTGAGCGCCTGTTTCCCCAGATCCTCATTCGTGCCTTTCATGCGCACTACCAAGGGTACGCTGAGCTTCACTTCCTTGGCCGCGGCGATGACGCCTTCGGCAATGGTGTCGCAGCGCATGATGCCGCCGAAGATGTTTACGAGTATGCCCTTGACCGCCGGGTTCTTCAGCATCAACTTGAACGCTTCGGTCACTTTCTGCGCGGTGGCGCCGCCGCCCACATCCAAAAAATTGGCGGGCTCGGCACCGAACAGTTTGATCGTATCCATGGTTGCCATGGCCAACCCCGCGCCATTGACCAGACAGCCGATATTGCCGCCGAGGGATATATAGGACAGATCGAACTTGGAGGCTTCCACCTCCGCGGGATCCTCTTCGTCCAAATCCCGCATCGCGACGATGTCCGGGTGGCGGAACAACGCATTCGAATCGAAGTTGATCTTCGCATCGAGCGCCAACACAGCGCCGTTACCGGTGAGAATCAATGGATTGATTTCCGCGAGCGAGGCGTCGGATTCGACGAACGCGCGGTACAGCCCGTGCATGAAGCTGCGCGCCTGCGCCAGCGAAGCGTCCGGCACGCCGATCTTGTGGGCGACATCATCGGCTTGCGCGTCAGTCAGCCCGGTATCCGGATCGATGGCAACCTTGTGTATTTTCTCCGGGCTGCGCGCGGCCACTTCCTCGATTTCCATGCCGCCTTCCGAACTCGCCATGAGCGTCACCCGCTGCGTGGCCCGATCGACCACCATGCCGACGTAGAGTTCCTTGCGGATATCCGCGCCCTCCTCGACCAGCAGTCGTTTTACCAGCCTGCCTTGCGGACCTGTTTGATGCGTCACCAACGTCATGCCGAGAATCTTGGAGGCGAACTCATGCACTTCTTCGAGCGACTTCGCGACCTTGACGCCGCCGCCCTTGCCGCGGCCGCCGGCGTGAATTTGCGCCTTGACCACCCAAACTTTGCCGCCGAGTTCGCGCGCCGCCGCGTCCGCGTCAGCCACCGAAAAGCAGGGGATGCCGCGCGGCGTTGCGACGCCGAACCTGCGGAGAATTTCTTTGCCTTGATATTCGTGAATATTCATTTAGCTTCGTCCAATGTTTTTGCAAGTAGTTTCGTCAACGCGTACACCGTATCGATATGCGGCGTCGGCGTATCGGTCAGTCGGGCCAGTTCCACGACGGAGCCGAGCAACGCATCGATCTCGAGCGTGCGTGTGGCCTCGACGTCTTGCAGCATCGAGGTTTTGTGATGGCCCACCTTCTCTGCGCCTGCGATGCGTTTCTCGAGCGGCACACGGAATTTGATGCCGAGCTTGGTCGCCACGCACTGCGCCTCGCCCATCATCGCCGCGGCGATCGCCCGGCTCGGCGGATACTGGCAGATGCCCGCAAGTGTTGCCCGCGAGAGTGCGCTGATCGGATTGAAGGTGAGATTGCCCCACAGCTTCAACCAGATCTCCGAGCGTATGTCGCTCAAGATCGGCGCCTGCATGCCGCCCTTGGTAAAACACTGCGACACCGCCGCCACCCGGTCGCTGGCGCTGCCGTCCGGTTCGCCCACCGGGAAGCGGTTGCCCTCGACATGTTTGATGACTCCGGGCGCTATCAGCTCCGCGGCTGGGTACACCACGCAACCGATCACCCGCTCGCATGGAATCTTTTCGTAGATGCGCCCGCTTGGATCCACGCTGTCCACGCGCCGCTCCGCCAGCTCGCCGCGATGGCCGTGAAAGTACCAGTAGGGAATTCCGTTCTGCATGGGAATCACGACGGTGTCGGCATTGAAAAGCTTAGGCACCTCGTCCACCACGGCCGCCACCTGATGCGCCTTCATGGCGAGGATGACCATGTCCTGCGCGCCGGCGGCCGCATAGCTGTCGGTGGCCATGACGTGCGGCACGGACTCCTCGCTGCCGTCGGTATTGACCATGCGGATACCCTGAGTCCGCAGCGCCTCGAGATTTGCACCGCGGGCGATGAAGGTCACGTCCTCGCCGGCCAGGGCAAGTCGAATTCCGACATAGCCGCCAATGGCGCCGACTCCAATGATCGCTATCTTCATGAGCCTCGCCGCGTTGCAAAATGATACCCAGTTTGCACTGCCGCGATCGTTGTTGCACGCGCTCGAGGCCAACGCTTAGCGGTTCTTGAGTTATGTAATTCTTACTTTACGTAATCTCGTACTACTCGGCGGGAATGAGTCCTGCGCCGCGGGCCCATTTGTATTTCGCGCCCAGCACGGCCACGGGTATTTCCGTGGAATAGGCATAGGCCGGGATTCCGTGCTGATACAAGTACTCCGCAGCCTCTTCGACCTCCACGTCGCCCGCGAGCGAGGCAACCACAGGCTTCTCGATGCCTTTGGCGCGCATTTCCGCGACAACCTCGACCATCAACTTCGCAAACACCATGGGCGGCGTAATGATGGTGTGCCAATAACCCAAGATGAGCGCGTGGATGCGCGGGTCCTGCAGTCCCAAGCGCACGGTATTTTGATAAGTGCTCGGCGGTTCGCCGCCGGTGATGTCCACCGGGTTGCCGGCAGCGCCGAAAGGCGGGATGAATTTGCGGAACGCGGCATCGAGATCGGCAGGCATTGCCATCAGCGACAACCCATTGTCGACACAGGCGTCCGACAAGAGCACGCCTGAGCCGCCGGCGCCGGTGATGATGACCACATTATTGCCCTTGGGCGTCGGCAGCACCGGGATGCCGCGCGCAAACTCGAGCAGATCGCGCAATGATCGCGCGCGGATGACACCCGACTGCTTGAGCACATCTTCATAGATTTTGTCGTTGCCGGCGAGCGCGCCCGTATGCGAACTCGCGGCGCGGGCACCCATGCTGGTTCTTCCGGCCTTCAACATGACGATGGGCTTCTTTTTCGACACCCGTTTCGCCACTTCGGCAAAGGCGCGGCCGTCCTTCAGGTCCTCGCAGTGCTGCGCAATGATGGTGGTGTTGTCGTCCTGTTCGAAGAACGTAAGCAAATCATCTTCATCGATATCGGATTTATTGCCGAGGCCGACAATGGCGGATACGCCCATTTTCGCCGAGCGCGAGAACCCGATGATGGCCATGCCGATGCCGCCGGATTGCGATGACAGCGCCGCGTGGCCCTTGACGTCATAGGCAGTGCAAAACGTGGCGCATAGATTGCTCGGCGTGTAGTAAAAGCCGTAGATGTTCGGCCCCATCAGGCGCACGCCGTATTTGCGGCCGATTTCCACCAATTCATTTTGTCCGGCGACATTGCCGGTTTCCGCAAAGCCGGACGGAATCAATATGGCGCCGGCGATTTTCTTTTCGCCGACTTCGGTCAACGCTTGTGCAACAAATTTCGCCGGAATGGCGAAGACGGCGACATCGATGTCGCCGGGAACGTCTTTGACGCTCTTGTAGGCCTTTTTGCCCATGATGCTCTCGGCGCTGGGATGGATCGGATAGATCTCACCCTTGTAGCCGCCGTTGATCAAATTCTTCATGACCGAGTTGCCGATCTTGCCGTTCTCGGCCGAAGCGCCGATCACGGCCAAGGCCTTGGGCTTCATGATGCGGTTCATTTTCTCGACGATATCTTTCTGACTCGGCCGATCGCGCGCGGGCGCCGGATTGAAATTCAGAACGATGCGCACGTCCGCTGCCGTGGCGCCGCGGTCGGTCGCGAACACCGGATTCAGGTCCATTTCCGCTATTTCCGGAAAATCCGCCACCAGGGCCGACACGCGCTCGATCATGCCGGACAGCGCCGCGCGATCCACGGGCTTGGCGCCGCGCACGCCGCGCAGAATTTCCGCCGCCTGGATGCCGTCCAGCATCGACAGCGCATCTTCATTGGTCGCGGGCGCGAGCCGGAATGTGATGTCCTTGAGCACTTCCACGAGAATGCCGCCGAGACCAAAAGCCACCAGCTTGCCGAATGCCGGATCGGTCACTGCGCCGATGATGACTTCCTGGCCGCCGGTGAGCATTTGCTGCACTTGCACGCCGAGAATTTCCGCCTTGGAATCGTACTTGCGGGCGTTGGCGACGATGGTGTTGTAGGCGTCCTTGGCCGCGTCGGCGGACTTGACCCCGACGATGACGCCGCCGGCCTCAGTCTTGTGCAATATCTGCGGCGATACGATTTTCATGACCACCGGAAACCCGATCCCCGTTGCGAGCTTGACCGCTTCGTCAGCCGAGGCGGCGACGCCTTCCTTCGGGATGGTGATTCCGTACGCCTCGCACACGCCGCGGGCTTCCGGGGCCGTCAAGGCTTCGCGTCTGGCGGCCTTGGCTTGATCGAGGATCTTACGGACTGCGGCTTTATCGTGGGACATAGTTAAGTTACCCGGTTTTCAAATGACTTTTTTGGATCGCAAGGCGGCGATTTCATCGGCCGCCAGTCCCAGTTCCGCAAGCACCTCGTCGGTGTGCTCGCCCAGCAGAGGCGAACGCGTCACATGGGTTGGACTGTCGCTCATCTTGATGGGGTTGCCGACGGTGAGATACTTGCCGCGCTTGGGGTGGTCCACCTCGACGATGGTGCCGGTCTTGCGCAGCGAGGGCTCGTGCGCCAACTCTTCCATCGAAAGAATGGGGCCGCACGGAATGTCGTGCTCGTTGAGCAAGTCCATCGCCTCGAACTTGGTCTTGGTCTCGGTCCAGGCTTCGACGGCCAGGAACACTTCTTTCAATCTCGGCAACCGCGCGTTGGGTGTGGCGAAGTCAGGATCGGTGATCCACGCTTCCTTGCCGATCACTTGACAGATCGCCTTCCAGACGGGGGCCTGTGCGATGAAATACAAGTAGGCATTAGGATCGGTTTCCCAGCCCTTGCACTTGACGATGGTTCCCGGCTGGCCGCCGCCCGATGCGTTGGCCGCGCGCGGCACCGCAGTGCCGAACTTGCCGTTCGGATATTGCGGATATTCCTTCATGACCTTGGTGCGCTCGAGACGTTGCTGATCGCGAAGTTTGACGCGGCACAGATTCAAGACGCCGTCCTGCATCGCCGCCAACACCTTCTGTCCGCGGCCGCTGGTATTGCGCTGATAGAGCGCAGCCACGATTCCCAGCGCGAGATGCAGTCCCGTGCCACTGTCGCCGATTTGCGCACCGGTCACGAGCGGCGGACCATCGTCGAAGCCGGTGGTGGAAGCCGCGCCGCCGGCACACTGCGCGACGTTCTCGTACACCTTGCACTCTTCATAGGGACCGGGGCCGAAGCCTTTGACCGACGCCACGATCATGCGCGGGTTGAGTTCTTGAATGCGTTCCCAGGTAAAGCCCATGCGATCGAGCGCGCCCGGTGCAAAATTCTCCACCAGCACATCGCAGTGCTTGACCAGCTTCTCCAGCACCTGCTTGCCCTGTTCACTCTTGGTATCGAGCGTCACAGAGCGCTTGTTGTGGTTCAGCATCGTGAAATACAGGCTGTCGGCATCCGGTACGTCGCGCAGCTGCTCGCGGGTAATGTCGCCGGCGCCGGCTTTCTCGACCTTGATGACATCGGCGCCGAACCAAGCGAGCAATTGTGTACAGGTCGGTCCCGATTGCACGTGCGTGAAATCGAGAATCTTGACCCCGTCTAACGCCTTACCCATTCTGACTCCCGGTGCGCATCATTTGTACATGGTCTGATTCTTGGTGCCCGGCGCATATTCGCGCGGATCCACCCAGATATTGACCACCGCCGATTTGCGTGTTTTTTGAATCGATTCGCGGGCCCGCTGCAGCGCCGGCGCGATCTGCGCAGGGTCGCGCACTTCCTCGCCGTAGCCGCCGAGCATTTCAGCGAATTTGCCGAACGGCACATCGCCCAACAGATTGCCGACGTTGCCGCGCTGCTCGCCATATTTCGCCAGTTGGCCGTAGCGAATCTGATTCATCGCTGAGTTGTTGCCGATGACCGCAAGATACGGAACGCCGAATCGATTGGCCGTCTCCATGTCGAACGCCGTCATGCCGAAAGAGCCGTCGCCGTAATAGCAAAGCACCTCTTTCTTGGGATTGGCGAGGCCGGCGGCGATCGCGAAGCCGGTGCCGACGCCGAGCGAGCCCAAGGCACCGGGATCCATCCACTGTCCTGGTCCGCGCGGCCGTACGGCTTGTGCCGAGATGGTGACCACATCGCCGCCGTCGCCGATATAAATGGTGTTGTCGGCGAGAAATTCATTCAGCTCCCAGGCCACGCGATAAGGATGAATGGGCACGCTGTTCGACTTGAACAGCGGCATCAACTTCTCTCCGGCCAGCACCTCGGCATCACTGAGCTGTTTCAACCACTGTTGGCGGGCCTGGCGCTTATCGCCCTTGATGCGTCCCGAGGCCGCGGCCAGCACGGCGCCGAGTATCGCGCCCGGATCGCCGACCAGTCCTAAGCTGATGTCGCGATTCTTGCCGACGGTTCGATAGTCCATATCGATCTGCACCAGCTTCAAGTCCTTGCTGATGCGTTTGCCGTAACCCATGCGGAAATCGAACGGGGTGCCCACGATTACCAGCACATCGGCGCTGGCAAAGGCCTGGGTACGGGTGCGATCGAAATGGTGCGGATCGCCGGGCGGCAGCAGGCCGCGGCTGGCGCCGTTGAAATAACCCGGAATATCGAGGCCGCGGAGCAACGCAATTGCTTCCTTATGGCCGCGCGCGGTCCACACCTGTTGTCCGTACAGAATCGCGGGCCGCTCGGCGTTCACCAGAATGTCGGCGAGCTTTTCGATGTCGTTCGGGTCGCCGATCGACTTGGTCGAGGCACGGTACTTGCCGGGTTGCGGGATTACCGCCTTGCTGACATCCACTTCGCGGTCCAGCACGTCGCGCGGAATCTCCAAATACACCGGTCCAGTCGCGCCGTTGAACGCCTCGCGCGCCGCCATGGAAATCATGTCCGCCACACGCTCGGTGCTCGACACCGATGCGGCGAATTTGGTGATGGGACTCATGATCTCGACGTGCGGCAGATCCTGCAACGAACCCATTTTGTGTTGGGTCAGCGCACCCTGGCCGCCGATATGCAGAACCGGGCTCTCCGATCTGAAAGCCGTGGCGATACCGGTAATGGCATTCGTGCAGCCTGGGCCGGCCGTGGTCACGACACAGCCAAGTTTGCCGGTTTGCCGGGCGTAGCCGTCCGCGGCATGAGCGGCTACTTGTTCGTGACGCACATCGATGATGCGGATGCCTTCGTCCACGCAGCCATCATAGATGTCGATGATGTGGCCGCCGCAGAGCGTAAAAATCGTATCCACGCCCTCATTCTTGAGCGCCTTGGCGACCAGATGCCCCCCGGAGACCACGCTCGCGTCACGGGTTTTGCGCTGCAAGGTGTCTTCGGCAGTCGTGGTCTTTGGCGGAATTGACGTGGGATTTACGGTAGCCATGTTGTCTCCAAATACGTGATTAGATGCAAAGCCCTCAAGTGGTTTGAGGTCCCGTGCTGGCAGCCGTTTGCGGGAAATCGATACGGCTCTTCGCGAAATGTTTCACTCGCATGGGCTTCAGCACGAATAAGGCCATGAGTGCCGCGATGATATTGAACGTCATCGCGATGCTAAACACCGCGCCCCAACCTTTGCCTTGGGAAATTATCGCTGCGAACGGGACCATGAGAGCACCGGCGCCCTTTGCCGTGTACAACATGCCAGCGTTCGACGCTGCGAACTTCGCGCCGAAAGTGTCTCCCGAGGTCGCCGGGAACAAGCTGAATATCTCGCCGTAAACGCCGAAATAAATCGCCGTGATCAGCACGAAGGCGATCGGGTTGGCGCCCGATTGCTGCAGACTGAACAGCGCGCCCGCGCCGATCAAGAACGCCAATGTCATGGTGTACTCGCGTCCGATCTGATCCGACAGCCAGCCGAAGAATGGACGGCCCACGCCGTCGAAGATGCGATTCAGCTGTACCGCAAATACTGCGGCCGGCAGGACGTAGCCGAACAGATCCACGGGCACCTTGTCGATCTTCAGATCCTTGGCGATCGAAGCGATCGATGCGGCCATGGTGAGACCGCCGGCAGCGATCAAAAAGAACATCAGGTACAACACGTAAAAGACGGGTGTGCGCAAAACCTGCATCGGCGTGTAGCCATGCGCCGTTTGATTTTTCTTGACCACTACATTGGCGAGCTGCGGCGGCGGAGCGAGCAGCATCCATGCCATCACGAAAACGATGCCGCCCTGAATCAAACCGAAGTGCATGAAGGTTTGCTCGTAACCGGAGGCATCGATCATGGACTTGATCGGGCTGACAGTGAGCGCGGCGCCCGCGCCGAAACCGGCAGCAGTAATGCCCGCGGCAAGACCTCGCCGGCCAGGAAACCATTTGAGCGCATTGCCGACGCAGGTCCCGTAGACGCAGCCGGTGCCAATGCCGCCGAGCGCAGCGCCGATGTACAAGATGGGAAGCGAACTGGCAACCGAATTCAGAGCCCACGCAGCGGCCACCAACACGGAGCCGACAATGACCACCCAGCGGGGTCCAAAGCGGTCGACCAAGTAGCCTTCAACCGGAATTAGCCAGGTTTCAATGGCGACGAATACGGTGAAGGTCGCTTGAATGGCGGCCCGGCCCCAGTGATATTTGGCGTTGATGGGGTCGACGAACCAAGTCCAGCCATACTGCAAATTGGCCACGCAGGCCATGCATATGACCCCGATGATCAATTGCACCCAAGGATTATGTAGAGGTGATTTCGCAGATTCAGTCGCGTTCATGTAATAGTTCTCCGTTTGGCGTCTGTGCGACGCGCAATGAGCCGCGCCGTGCGTTGATGCACTCTTTAAATACTCCGAAACAACGACGCGCGAACAATTAAGTTCGAGCAGAGGTCAGCCAGCCTTGGTTTTGGTGGTATACCATATATGAAGGTCTTTCAGAGTGTCAAGCAAGCGCCCCGGCGTGGACCGCCGCGGACTTTGCAGTAGAAAGGAATATGACAATGCAGCGTTCCGCGAAGCGGCTCTCGGTAAAATTGCTGGGAAAATCTCCGCTGCAATGTAATATATCTGGCGCCGGTCACACGCCCCACGGCAGTATCGATTTGGCAACGCCATTTAAAGAGGCCCCATGAATTCCATCGTGACGCTGGTTCAACGCACAACGGCGGCCGCACCGCTGGCACTCGCGCCGCTGAACGCCACCAGCCTGCGCGATCAGGCCTACATGTTGTTAAAAAATGCCATCGCGGACACCGACATCTATGACCCGCAACAAGAGCTGCGTCTCGACGAACGGCAATTGACCACGGCGCTCGGCGTCAGCAGAACCCCGATCCGCGAGGCGCTGTCGCTGCTTGAACAAGAAGGCTTCATCAGGACGGTCCCGCGCCGCGGCATTTACATCATTCGCAAATCAAAACGCGAGATGATCGAAATGATCCAGATCTGGGCTGCGCTCGAGTCGATGGCCGCGCGGCTCGCCACATTGAATGCGACGGATGCCGACATTGCCAAACTGCGGCATCTATTCGACGAGTTTCAAAATTCGCCGCCTTCGGAGCACTTGGGCGAATATTCCGACGCCAATATCGCCTTTCATACCGCCGTGATTGCGTTGGGCGGATCGCAGATGATCATCGATGCGACTAAAAATCTGCTGCTGCACGTGCGCGCCATTCGGCGGGCGACGATCACGCAAAGCGACCGCGCGGCTCGCTCCATCGTCGATCACCTGAAAATCATCGAAGCCTTGGAGCGCCGCGACACGGCGACGGCAGAGGCCTTGACCCGTCAGCACACGCTGGACCTCGCCGAGCACGTCGACCGGCACTGCGGCTTTTTGGGGTAAAGGGCGGCCTTACCGG
>Ga0210387_10000641_pt1 | contig 25224 bp, 29 predicted proteins | sample IncBWC7OmetaG_FD_160108 | JGI IMG/M metagenome (GOLD analysis project Ga0210387, IMG submission 160108) | Forest soil microbial communities from Barre Woods Harvard Forest LTER site, Petersham, Massachusetts, United States - Inc-BW-C-7-O ...
TTCGACATTCCCGGACGCCGTCGAACCTCTCGACTACATGTTGGCCATCTCGCAACGCGATGTGGAGCTGCCGAGCCGAACCGCGCTGAAAGCGGCACACCCCATCGAGGCGCGCCAACTGCGCGGGGACTTGGACGCCATTCTTTGCAAGGCGCTGGAGCGCGACCCGACGCGCCGCTACGGCTCCGCGGTCGATATGCAAGAGGATCTGCAGAGCTACCTGACGCGCCGGCCGGTGAAGGCGCGGGTGCAGACTTTTTACTATCGCGCAGGAAAATTCGTCCGCCGCAACGCGCTCGCAGTCAGCCTGGTGAGTTTGTTGGTGGTCGGCCTCATCGTCGGTGCGACCTTCGTGGAACTGCAACGCCATCGCACCGCGCAGGCCCGCGAAGTGGCCGCGCGCCGCGCGGAGTTTATCGAAAGCCTGTTGGCATCCGTCGATCCCACCAGCGACAAACCCAACGTGACCGTCGCGGCACTGCTCGACTCCGCGGCGCAGGAACTGGATCAGAAGCTCGGCGGTGAGCCCTTGGTGGAGGCCTCGATACTGGGCATGATTGCCAACACCGATGGCGCGATGGGGCGATATCCGGAAGCACTGGCGGCGAGCGATCATCAACTCATCATTCTCCGCGCACACGGCGCCAGCGCATTGGAACTGGGCCGCGCACTCGCGACGCGGGGATCGCTGCTACGGGAACTCGGCAAGTGGTCCGACGCATTGCCGCCGCTGCAACAGGCCGTGGCGTTGCTGCGTCCGCTGGACGTGCCTTCGGATTTATGCAGTGCCATGGATACGCTCGGGGCTGTCCTTGCGAACACCAATCAAGAGACAGCCGGCGAGGCGATGTATCACGAAGAAATTGCCATTGAGATGGCCGGCAATGCACAGCTGCGCGCGCAGCGGATGAATGCGTTATATGGGCTGTCTGTTTTGCTGGTTAATCTGGGGCGCTATGCGGAGGCCGCGGAGTACGCCCGCCAGGCCTTGGCTGCGGCGCGCGAAACCCTTCCGGCGGACAACCCGACCGTGCTCAACATCGAAACGGCGTATGCCAACTCCCTCACCACCCTTCATCGAAGTGCGGAGGCCGAGCCGCTGTTTCGCCACGTCATTGCCGCGCAGACGAAAGTGCTCGGGCCGGATCACAAGCACACGCTACTCACGAGACTTGCACTGGTCGCGGACCTCGCTGACCAACATCGGGACGAGGAGGCGGCCGCCACCGGGTTGCCGGTGGCGCGCTCGCTGGAAGCGCTGCTGGGCGCCGATAATCTCTATACCCTGAGCGCCTGGAATTTTTTTGGCGGCGCCGCCTGCGGCAGCCACCAGGAAGATCAGGGTCTCGCCGCGCTCAAACGCGTGGCAGCCGCCCGGCAGCGGTTATACCCGCCGGGAACCTGGGTCATCTCCAGTTCGCAACTGTCGATTGGCGTATGCCAGTTTCATATGCGTCAGTACGTCGAATCCGAAGCCACCCTGCTGGCCGCGGTTGCGAGCCTCGAAGCCGCGCGTGGATCCAATTTTAATCGAACTCAGGACGGCTATCGGGCGCTGCACGATCTGTACTCCGCGATGGGCAAAGCGGCAGAGGCCGCCCGCTGGAACGCAAAGCTTCCGCACTAGCTGCTCTGGGTGATTCGCGATTCTTTCGCGCACCTGATACGAAATCTCCTCTCGATACGCCTCTCTCCCTAGGGACCGCATTCGCGGTTCCGCAACTTCAAGGCTAGGGAGATATCAGATGAAACGCATCTTGGGGCCGCAAGGCACTATCCGATCGCACGGCGGCAAGGCGCTCCTGGCCTTGTTAGTGGGTGCGCTGGCGAACGGTACGGGCACTCACGTGCTGGCCGCAGAACCAACACCATCAACGGCGCAGCGTGCGAGCATCGCCGGGCTGCCGCTCAACTTCGAGCGCAATGAGGGCCAAGCTCCTCAGCAGGTCCAATATCTTGCGCATGGAGCTACGTACGCGATTGCGATTACGGAGCAAGGCGCTGCGCTGACCCTCGGAAAGGACGCTCGGGCCTCGGCGCCGCCGCAGGTGGTTCGATTGCGCGTGCACGGCGCCAATCACGCCTCGATTCCGACCGCCGAGGATCCTCTGCCCGGACGAGTCAATTATTTCATCGGCAATGATCCTTCCCGCTGGCGCTCGAATATCGCCACCTACAATAAGGTCCGCTATCCCGACGTGTACCCGGGAATCGATCTCGTCTACTACGGCACGCAGGGGAAACTCGAATATGACTTCGCCGTGGCTCCCGGAGCTGCACCGAAGACGATCGGCCTGAGCTTCGAGGGTGCCCGAGGCCTCCGTTTGGACGATCAAGGCGATCTTAGGATCCGAACGCGGGATCGTGAGATTGCCTTTCGGCGACCGGTTGCCTACCAAGTCAACGAGCAGGGACAACGCGCTGCGGTGACCGCAAGCTATCGTCTGCATGGCAACCAGGTGCGATTCGAGGTGGGTGGCTACGATCATTCCAAGCAACTGATCATCGATCCGGTGCTGTCTTATTTCAGCTATCTGGGCGGCAGCGGCTATGACGTAGCGGGTGTCGCGACGCCCACGGGCAGCCCTTACAATACCTCGGGGCAGGCAGCGGCGATCGACAGTGCCGGCGATTTGTACGTCACCGGATACACAGAGTCGACGAATTTCCCGGTCAAAGCCGCCTATGAAACGGCGCCCGCCAAAGTCCAGGGCGGCACACCGCCATCGGCGTTCGTCACCAAGTTTGCCCCCGATGGCAAGTCGGTGATCTTCTCGACCTATCTGGGCGGCACGGTGGGTTCGGATCAGGCAACCAGTATTGCCGTGGACTCGAGCGGCAATGCCATCGTCGTGGGTACCACGGGCTCCAATGATTTTCCGGTCACCTCCGGTGCCTATCAGACCGTCTGCAATCCGAAGTTCACGGCAGGGCCCGGTGTGGAAGTGCCGAACTGTCCAGGCGGCGCGGGCATTGCGGCGTTCGTGAGCAAGTTCAGTCCGAGCGGCGCACTGCTCTATTCTACTTTCTTGAGCGGTTCCAACACCAACACCACCGCCTACGCCGTTGCGGTGGATGCGACCGGGCGGGCGTACGTGGCGGGAGGGACTTTCCCCGGTGCGATCGTGCCCGCCGGTATCGGCGCAAACCAGCAAATACCCTTTCCGACCACGCCCGGCGCGGTGTTGACAACACCGCCTTACTCGACTGGCGGGGGTGGGTATCAAAACGTTTTGAGTGCGCAGCAGGACGCCTTCATCAGCGTGTTCGATCCGACCTTGAGCACGTTGCTCTACTCCACGTTGTTCGGAGAACCCCAGGTTTCAAACGCCGGCCTAGGGTTCGAGGGCGCCAGTTTCACGGTGGGCGAGGCGGTAACCGTGGATGCCGCGGGCAATTTCTACCTGGCAGGGACCTCGGAGGACGCTTCGCTCGAGACCACTGCCGGCGCGTATGAGGCCAACGCGTCGAGCTGCGGCACAGTGACCAACAACACTCTGCTCAACTGCGCTTTTGTGGCCAAGTTCTCCCCCGTGGGCAGTGGTACGCCGAGCCTGATCTACGGCACCTACCTTGGCCATACGGTGGGTGGCTCCTATGGGGATTTGATGACCGGGATCGCGGCCGATGCGGCGGGGGATGCCTACGTGAACGGCTTCACCAACCAAGCCACGTTTCCCACCACCTCCGGTGCATATCAGACGACCTGCGATCAATACGGGGTCAATGGCAACACCGACACTGAGTGTGGTTCTGCGTTCATCGCCAAATTGAACCCGAGCGGCACCGCGCTGTTGGCGAGCACGTATTTTGGGGGCTATTACGCCGGAGCGAACGGTATTCCCGATAACGTCACGTCGATGGGCCCGATCGTGCTGGATGCCTCGGGCAATGTGTACATCGGCGGTGTCGCCGCGAACGGGCTGCCGCAAGTCAATCCGTTGGGTACCAATGATGGCACCGGGGGTGCGACCTCGCCTTTCGTGGCGCAGCTCAATTCAAACTTGACGACGCTGATGTTCTCGACCCTATTCAGCACGGGCGGCCAATCCCAGACAGCGGTCGATGGTCTCGCGGTCGATGGGAGCGGTAATATCTATGTCGCAGGCAGTGTCGGCTCCCCGCCGACCTCTGCCGCAACCCCGGGTGCGTTTCAATCGACGTATGGCGGCGGCACTTCGGATGCCTTCGTGGCCAAGATCATGGTGCACACACCGACCACCACCACCTTGAGCGCCGCGCCCACGTCAGCAACCGCCGGGACGGCCATTAACTTGACTGCCACGGTGACGGAAGTGGGTGGCAGCAGCGTGCCCACCGGCACCGTGAACTTCAAGGACGGCGCTACTGCGCTTGGGTCCATGACCTTGAATGGAACAGGCATTGCGGTCTACACCACGAGTACCTTAAGCGTGGGGGCGCACTCGATCACGGCAGCGTATGGCGGGGATGGCGCCAATGGCGCGTCCACTTCGACGGCCGCGAACGTGACCGTTACGGCGGCTGCCGCGCCGAGCGTCACGATTGGCGTAGCGCCGACCAGCATCGTGCTTGGTCAGAGCGCGACGCTTACTTGGTCCTCGGCGAATGCCACGGCCTGTACGGCCTCCAATGCTTGGACCGGGACAGAAGCGGTTAATGGCACGCAAGCGGTCACGCCGAGCGCCGCCGGGACGTTGAGTTATGTGCTGACCTGCACCGGCGCGGGCGGCAGTGCCAGCGGCACGGCCATGTTGACGGTTACCAATCCGTTACCGACTGTCACCATCGCGGTTGCGCCGACCTCGATCACTGTCGGCCAAAGCGCCAAACTGACCTGGTCCTCGACCAACACCACTGCCTGCACCGCCTCCAACGCTTGGACTGGAGCGGAAGCTGTCAGCGGCACGCAGTCTGTTACACCAACCGCGGCAGGATCTTTGAGCTATGTGCTCACCTGCACCGGTGCAGGTGGCAGTGCGAATGCGACCGCCGTCCTGACGGTGACTGCCGCGACACCGACAGTCACCATTGCTGTGTCACCCGCCTCCATCACCGTGGGACAGAGCGCGACGCTCACCTGGTCATCGACTAACGCCACCACTTGTACCGCAAGTGGTTCGTGGAGCGGCACGCAAGCGACCAGTGGCACAACGAGTGTCTCTCCTGCAACTGCCGGCGCAGCGAGCTATGTCTTGGCGTGTACGGGCACGGGCGGCACGGCGAACGGCACGGCTGCCCTGACGGTGAACGCGGTGCCCAGCAAGAGCGGAGGCGGTTCGATAGGAATACTTGAACTGTTCGGCTTGGCGCTCTTGGGTTTAGGCGCCGCTCGGCGCCGACTCATAGTGATTTGATAAACGGATAAGGCAGACAACGCGACCGCGCCTGAGACGCGCGGTCGCTCTTTCGATCGAGGGGTCGTGCGGGCACGACCCCGTTTTTTTCCTGCTTGGCCGGGCGACGTCCCGTCGTCAATAAGCTACGAGTAGAATCCCCGCATCGAGCTAAACCAGGCTGTATGAACGGAGGGTGCTGCCATGACCGAACGCCTATTCAAATTCCCCGTCAAATGTCCGATTTGCAACACGGAGTGGACTTGCGCCCTGAGCGTCACCGAAATTAGGGAATCGCTCGACAAGGGAACCCCGATACGCGCCTACGCCGAGTGCCACGACTGGCATTGGGAACTCAAAGAAGAAGAACGCCAAGCGCTGGCCGCCAAGATTCGCGCGTAAAGAATTAAAAGGTCTAAGGCCGTACAGGATTGGTCGCGTCCTTCCCCACCACCGTAGTCCACTCGCGAATGTACCACCGTGTTACAAGACCCCCGATCACGTAGGGATCCGACGCAACGAAGCGCTCCGGCACGGCCATTGAATCGCATCGAAACAGCAACGCAGCCCCATCGACCGGATTGTCGTATGCACCGGCAAGAATGAGCTCCCCCCTCTCCTGCGCCTTCCAGGCGGCCAGTAGATGCGCTGTTCTAAACGGCGCGCGGCGCGCAACGTAGTCAGGAACGAACTCGTAGAAAAGCAAATAGTGCATGTGTCCTCCTTCGACCGGCACCGCGACTGACGCTTTCCACAGGCTCTCAAATTTCCGCCCTTAGTGTCCACCGCCATATCCGCATCCGCTTTACGTTTCCGTCGACCGCCGACCTCCGTACTTGCGACTTTCGACGCCCACGAACCAGCGATTGGTTTCCGTCGCCCCGAATAGGCGTCGATCGCTGTCGCGGCGGTCCGCATTCTTGCGGAACCTACACGAACAGGTCGTCGGCATCGTACAGCCCATCAACGGCAGGCGCGGCGCTTCGCGCAGCAGATAGGCCCTTCCCGTAACCTGCATTGCCGCCGAACAGCACATGACACTCGGCGCGATCTCGACCGCGCGGAAATCACCGGCTCTATTCGGCTGCTTCGGTTTAACGATTGGCGTAAGTTTCTTCGCCGGGCGCTCGCGCGAAAACCCAAGCAGCCCTCTCAGTAGTTCGATCATGACGGCGTTCCAGTGATCGACTTAAACAACAAAGGATTCGTTGATTGTGCCATCTGCCCCCCAATCTCTTTATTTCCCTACGTGCCGTGAAATTTGCGCACGACCATCGACGGGAACAGTGCCACAAGCCGGGAGACTTCGCAGTCGGGCATGTGTGGGCATTGCGATGGATCCCTCACAGCACGCTGTTATAAGTTAAAGCAGGATGAGTACGGCACTGTCGCGAGGAAGGCTCTCTGGCCTCGACGCCAATCGAAGCACTTCAATCATTTCACATTCGCGCGCAGCCGGTCACCGGCCGACTTCAAATCCCCCTTTGCCTCTTGCAGCTTACCGGCGCGCCCTAAGCCAAACGGCGGCATGTTGACATACACATTCTCATAGCCACCCGGCGCTATTTTGTAGGTCTCATGCCAGATCCCTACCGTTCCGTCGGTTCCAATCGCTTTATTGAACGCCTGCCAGGCCGGTAAATGCGCCAACTCTTTGGACTTCGAATACGCCATCAAATGCTCCGTCGAGCGCCAATACTGCAGAAGAATGAGCGTGCGCGAGAACCACATTTCCGCATGCAAGAATCCAAGCTCTGGCTGACGATAGAGCTCCTTGAGCATTCGCGGCATCGCCACGGCCACTGGCCACCACTTGTGGATGAGCATCGGTCGATTGATTCTCATACCAATGAGAAAGACAACGAATCCGCCTTCCAGGTTTGCGGTAAGCCGATCGCGATGAATCATAATGTGCTCCCTATTGAAAAATTCACCTCAGGGACGCGGACAGCGGCAGCCGGAAGCACGATGATTCGCATTCCCTCGCCGGTCATTGCTAGTTATCCATCGAAAAGAACGCAAACCCCTCGTTCGGCACCCTCTCCGTATCGGGCGGCACCTCGTCGACCCTCTCGAAGTAAACCTTCGCATTTTTCACTCGCGGCTCCGAAGCAACCGTCAACGCGGCATCCTGGCGCAGTGCCGCGACTGCGATTCCCTCCGCCTCCTCCGCGGATTCCGCGTCGACAAACCGCGTGGCGTTGAACCCAACCGCCGTCGTTAGGCCGATCAGCTCGCCCGGAAAGTTTTCGCCACGAATGGAACAACGAAAAAGCGGCATGCTTATATGCTCATAAGAATTTCAAACCTTTTTCTCGACCCCAAAGCAACAGAGCGACAGCACTCAAAGCAACCGCGAATATCGACGTCGCACAGATGATGACGCGAACGAATCGTACCGCGCCGTTGGTTTCGCCATACAACTCATAAGCCAGCGGCGTCCCTAAGATGGCCGCGGCGGCCAGTAGCGCAAACAACAAGGCATACCGCCAACGATCGTTCGAGAAGCTCGAAGGGGCATGACTTACATTGCTTCTCCTGAGCCACTTTACATATGCCGCTGCGAGGACTACTAGTCCGCACAGAGTACTTGCGTGCTGCAAAAGGTCACACACGCGAACGTTGCCATTTCCGAGCATCCCCACCGACTCGCGCAACCAGGGCACCCTTGCAACCATATACCCGGTGGGATGAGTGAACGAATCCCACGCATTATGCGTCATTGCGCCAAGGATGATCGAAACCGCCACCAGCACTAAGATCGGCAGCGAGACTAGTCGCGCCACGCGCGGCACCGACAACAAAGCGGATCGATGCGGCTCCGGCAACATGTTCGCGACCGGCCGATGCAGCATTCGTACGAGCACATAGAGAATGAGCCCTGTGGGCAGACACAGAAACAACAGTCCGAGGGACGTGTGCGCGATTGCCGCGAGATCAAACCGCCCCACGTAGTACCCGATATCCGGCGCTAGGCTGCCAACCACCAATCCGGCAAAGGAGAGGCGCTTTAGACCTGATTTGCGAAGCGGCAGCACGGCTGCCGGATGAACAAAGGTCCAGGGCATGGTAGGAATTCAGCTCTCGAACCGTTGCGCAATCACGCGTTCACCGCCTCCGCTCGGCGCACTAGAAACGCCGCCGCCAAACATACCTAATTACTCACAGTGCCTAGCGCACGCGCGATAACCACGCCCTGCCTAACAAGTACGTACAGCGATGTCCCTGCAAAAATGTGCGAGGGCTCGGCTTTCCTGCAGTCAATAAAATAGATCTGATCCCCGGATGCGTACTTATCAATCAGCGCGTCCCAGTCCGGGTGCGCACGACTTGCCTCGTGTCCACCGCTCATATCCATCGCCATCACTTGAGCCATTGTGAGCGGCTTGGACAGCCGGCAGCCTTCATAGCCCAAGCGTGCCGCAGTAGTTTCAGCCTTATTCGCGCGCCCGTCGCTCGAGTACGCGCAGCATAGGCCAAATGCCAGGAGGCCGGAAACCAACCGGCCGACACGGGTCACAGAGGCTGCCCTCTACGAAATGGCAGCGGCACCTCGGTTCCTAACTGCAGTTGCGCGCGCAACATCGGTGTGATTGCCTGTGATTGAAAGTGGATTCGGTACATCTGCACATCGCGGAAGTAGCGCTGCAGGCGATCTCCGCGCTTCGCTCCCGATGCGCCGGCGCTGTGAAATAGCATCTCTACGCATTCGCAGGCTGCGCGACAGCCTTCGCGCGCTGTTCCCCAGACTCGCAGAGTGTCTGCGGCCGTGATTGGCTGGCGCTCTTTCATCCAGCGATCGCATTGCTCGATGTAAAGACGGGTTGCACTCAAGGTGAGCGCCTCCGCGGCATCGGCGCGACACAGCGCCTCGCCGAATATCCGCTGCAACTCCGGATCGTGCATTCGAGTACGCTGCGGATCGAACAACATCGGTTTCGCCCGCATCATTTGCTCGAATTCCTCGAGCGCTGCGCGCGCCGCGCCGCTGAAGATGGCGCCAAACTCACAACTGAACCACCCGAAGATTATCCCGAGGAACAACCCTTCGCCGTGCAGCCGCGTACCCGGCGTCCCTTCGGGTAAACTGTCCGTGCTCAACAGACCTACCGGCGAGGGAATGATGTGGCGGTCGGGAATGAAGACCCCGTTCAATCGCACACTGTTGGACCCGCTCGCCTGCATGCCCATGGCCGCATCGCCGCCCCAGTCCGGCAATACCTCGACGCTGGAGCGCGGCACGACAAAGGTCACCGGCGCGGGCGAACCGTCAACACCACGGATGAAGGCGCCACCCAGAAAATGCGTACACACGGGAATTCCCGACGCGAACGCCCACAGGCCGCTCACGCGGTAGCCTCCGTCACGACGTTCGAATGTCGGAGTCCCCGCCGGACCGGCGGCAAACGCCGCGCGAAAGTCTCCCCCGGAGCCAAACAGCTCGCGCTGCACGTCTTCCTCGAAGTGTGCGCCGACAACCAGGGCATGGGATGAGGCTAGGGCGTAGCACCAGCCGCTGCCAGGATGCCCCCGGGACAGCTCGACGATCACCCGAATATAGGTTTCGCAATCGACTCCGCCGCCGTCGAACATTTGCGGCTGCAGGATTCGATAGAAGCCACCTTCCAGGAGTTCCCGGTGTATTTCGTCGGAGTAACAGCCGCGCGCATCGCTTTGATCCTGCTGCGCGCGCAGCTTCGCGCCGATCTGTCTCGCCCGTTCAATGAGCTCGACCGCAGAGGGGTGGCGGGAAGAGATCGAATCGGAGGCCATTGCTCATTGTACGCAATCTCGCAACGCCAGGCCTCAAAGCCCCAATCAAAACTCTCAAACCAATGGCTGGACCTTCCTCTCAGCGCAGCCAAAAATCCCGAATTTTCTTGATGGCGACGGCGAGCAAAACGAACTCCAAAACTGCCACCACGGCGCCGGCGACCTCGATACTTTGGACGCCGCCCGGGAGTATCTTTGCGGTGAGTTCGAGCACGGTCGTAAAAAGCAGCGATGCTGGAAATTGGAGTGCCGCGGCGACATAGAGCCAAAGGGGATTGTCGGCACCTCCAAAACCTCCCACTAACCCAAACCATCCCAATGACAGGAAGCCGACAAGGCCAACCTGGACCACGAGCGCTTTCAAGAGCGCACTTCGCCAGGAATTCGTACCGCGTGGATGGGGTATCTCGTGTAGCCGCACTTTGGTTCAGGTAGCGTCAGCGCCACGCTTCCGATACTTTTCCCACGATTGTTGGCCCTTCAGGGGCACCGATACGCTACGCCTTCACCAAGAAGCGCCGAGGTTTCGAAAGCAGTGTTCCCACCTAAACCAATCGTCTGGTTACGCAACTCTGTATCGGCGTCGAGAAAGTCTACTTGACCTTGTGCATCGCGAGTCGCTTTGATGTTGCCGACCGCCCTACAACTCGAGACGTCGGCAGGGTTTTGCGTAATTCTTACTTTGTCAGCGCCCGGCGCGAGCGTGACGCATGCCGAGAGAAGCGACAAGACCGGGGCGGTTATCAACAGTCGGCCAATATGCACAATCCACTCCAAAATTGCGTTAAGCGCACTCGCATAAAATAACCTGCCCGCCAGAGGGTGGGCAACGTTCAAGGTCACTATCCCACTCATGTATCTCAAAAGACCAAGTCATCGCCCCGCAATCGCTCGACCCCACTATTCAAGCTGACGATCGTTCTCATACTTCTTGACCAAGGTTTTCGATGCGACTAAACGCCAAGCCCGTTCAATCAAATCTGGTAAGGCGCTCTTTTCAACCACCCCGAGACGCACGAGAATCCAGGGGTAGTCGCGGTAGTGATCGGTTATGAAAAACGCATCCGGCGCGGATTGCATCAAAATTTCCCGGTCCAGTAAATCGCTACGAAGTACCAAGCAGTCCATGCTCTGATGCTGGCGCGCGATGAGTTTGCCAGCCACTTTGAGTGCAGGAGTGCCATATGAAGTGCCATCAACAACTCCGGGAAGAGCGTGGGCAATCTCGCGAATGCTGTCAAAGGTTGTCGAGCTGGTCGTTCCCGGTACGCGTCTCGACATTGCGCCGGACCCTCTGCGTTTTCTCTTACCTATCACTGGGCGTCTAACCTTCACCTAGGAAAACCGCTCTGACATCGATTTGGACGGATGCGGCCGCCTAAGCTCGTAGAAGGCGATGACGCCTGCCGTCGCACCTAAAATGCAGGAAAAAATTGTGTCGGCGCGATCGCGGTGATCAAAGACTGCCTCCCAGAGCGGCACACTAAGAGCAAATGCAATCCCACCCACCACCGCCCATTGCCATGGGCGCGAACTGGGCCAGAGCCTGTTGAGTGCTATGTACGTCACTGGAACAATTGCCACGTAATCGAGTAAGTAGAACGCGCTGTAGAATCCGCTGAACAGCACAAATGCGACGGGTCGAGTAAATGGAGCCGTACCACCGGAGTCTGCAAACATAGAAATCGCAAAGATGAGGAGCCACGAGATCCACCCAAAGATCACGCTACGCCGTATCGAGGGCCCAAGTTGCTTCCGGGTCGCCACTCAGGGAGACTCGAATCTAAGGCCGGAAAATAGAAGGTAGCAGCCCAGCGCCAGAGCGAAAAACACTCGCACTAGCGGTGGCATCGGATCACCACCACTGTGATGTGTAGCACCGAGTCCCGCCACCACTGCAACGACAAGGCAATACACCAGGGTGCCATAGAACCAAACGCCAGCGAGCCGCACCTTATCCTGCGACATTCATGACCGCCTAACAATGAGGTTGAGCGGCGCGGGGTTGCGCCGGCGACAAGCGAAGCTGCTTTATCCAAATCATCGACCCACTCCTTGGCTCACCGCAGATGCGTTCCCGCGATCGCTCGAACCGATAGTAAGAGCGTACACCACTACACCTTTGACTCATATTCGTTCACGGAAGTGCCAACGCATGTTAGAGCGCAGATTCTGACCGATCCAGAGCAAAAGAGGTGGGGAGCCGGCCATTGCCGCAAATGCGACCAGATAGGTTATCGACAGATCGGCACCGCGAGGCGGAATTGCTATAAGAGCACCCAAGACCATCACCGTGGCGGTTGTAGCCGCGGTTGCCAGCGTAACCGCATATTGATGCCGTTTCACGAAGATGGCGATTACCACTGAAATCGGCAAAGCGGCAACTAGCGTTCGAACAACATTCAGCGCCTGAAACCATGCGAGAGTCGCTGAGTGTTGGGTTGGCCAGGAGAGCCTCCACCACGATGGAGTGAACACCCAAGGTAGTGCGTAATTTGCAGCCCATAGAAGAAAACCATAAGCGGTCGCGAGAGTGGCAGTGAGAAATGTCAATCGTAGTGCTGCGCGCACAGCTTCGCTCGAACTATCAATTAGACGACGAACTAGCGTATATCTCCGGGCATTCTTGTACATCGTTGCCATCCTCTATCCGATCCTGCGATTGCTCGAACCCATGCCTAGGCGTCACCCTCACGTTTGAATTCCGTGCTGACCCGTGGCGCATCGGGAGCTTGTTCATCGAGCGATTGCCGATACCGGATACAGCCGCGCATGAACTGAGGCCACGCGGGAACTGCGACAGCAGGAACTATTTTTTCCGGGAGCAAAGACCACAGCTCCGGGTGGTGCCAGCACAAATCGTGGCCCGTCGAGTCTCTGTGTTCTCTAATTGCTCGGCGAAGCCGCTTGAGTTCGATGACTAATTGCTCACGAGATAATGTTTCTAAATCAGCGTCCATGTGCCTCCACGACCGTGCTTTGCGTCAAGACCTCGCGAAATTCTAAACCCTGACTTGTCAATGTGCGACGGCTTGGCAGGACTTCTCATCCCTGAGCTCTGCCCGCACCGAGTTTCGCCAGAAATCGCCCCAAGTGCGGATCGCCCCGATGAATCGGCACATCCGAATAGCTAAACCATCTAACCTGCGTGAATTCCTGCTCATCAAATTGAATGTTTTGACTTCGATCGACGGTGACCACGTACCACAGCGACACATCATCATGACCAGCAGCCAGGCCTACGGTGGTCGTGCATGTCACCATCAAAGGCTCCGCGATGTCATGTTTTGCGACAACCTTGAGTTCCTCGAAGAGCTCGCGCACGACGGTTTCTCGCGGGTGTTCCCCGGTTTCAACATGGCCACCGGGCGGGAGCCAGAGCTGCGCACTTCTATGATCGACGAGAAGGATATTGCGTCCATCAACGACGGCCATGTACGAGACCAAGTGCTTCGGCGGCGTCGCCGGCTTCGCGGTGCGACAGAGAGGCGCTCCAGAGTCGATCCAAGCCAGCGCGTCGGCTCGGTGAGTCTGCTCCAGCTCATCAATGGGCAGTATCGAAGCCACCTCGTCGCGGATAGCCGTTCTGATTCTCGCAAGGTCCACTCAGCCGCGCTCGTTTGCGGGCATCGCCGGGAGTGAATCGCTAGGTTGTGCACTCTGAGGCTCGCCACGCTGTGCTCGCACCTCGTAGCAAAGCTCAACGACGCCGCTCTTATAGCCTTTGACTTCCGCCAGATGGAGGGCGACATCGTTGTCGAGTTTCTCGAAGAATCGGATTCCCTCACCTATCAAGATCGGCAGGATCGAATAGCGAACTTCGTCGGCCAGGCCGAGACGAAGGCATTCGCCGGAAACCAGACCGCCCCCAACAAACCAGATGTTGCGGAAACTGGGGCGCAGAATTCCATTCACGAACCGCGCAAGATCACCCGAGTAGAACTCGACGGTATCCCGGCTTCGCGGCAACTCGCGACTGGTGAGGACGAAGGTGGGTTTGTCGCCGTACGACCACCCGAACCCTTTGGCTTCAAAATTAAGCGCCGTCTCATAGGTTCTTGACCCCATGACGTAACAGTCGATCGACTTGAGGAAGGCCTCGACGAATCCTGGGTCCAAGGTGTCCCCACCTACAAATTCGTCGGAGGTTTCCATCCAGTCTACGCGCCCGTCTTTTCGAGCGATGAAGCCGTCGAGACTCGCGGCCATGTGAATCGTTACACGAGAACCAGTGCTTGCCATCATGTACCCCGCGATCGCTTCAACCGGTTGCTCAGGGTTTAGGTACCTGGCTGAACGTGCTGGCCACATTTCGCCGCTCTTCCTCGTTCGAAACGGCCTCGATGGCTGCGACCGCCAGCCCGTACGAGGCGCGATGTTTTTCTGTTTCGCCGGCAGCCGACGCTGCGTGCGCATGTACGACATGGACGAAAGCCACTTCCCAGACCGGCGATTGCACCCCGAGAAAATACGCCCGCATCTCTTCCGCATAGGCCAGCGCCGACTGACCGAAGCCGAGCAGCGCGTGAACCTCGGCAAGAAGCATGGTCGCCCGCATACGATTGAGCTCGCTTCCCACCTTCGCCCAGTGCCAAGCCGAGGCGTGCGCGGCGTTGAGCATTTCCTTGTCCTCGGCGGGGTTGCGCTTCAGCAGGGAGAGGTCCCAGGCTCGGTTGTTGCTCGCGGCGGCAAACCTGCGATGCCATGCAGTTGCTTCTTCAGATGCCTTAGGGTCACTCAATGGCCTAGCTCCTGCCGCCCAGAGGGCTTCTGCACGAAAAAAACGCAGGCCACGGCGAACAGTGAGATCACGGCGCCGCAGAGAAAGCCGCTGCGGATGCCGCCGGTCAGCGCGTCGACAGGGGCGAGTCCGCCCGCGGCCAGCGTTGTCGCCCGTGCCGACATTAGAGCCACGAACAGCGCAACTCCGGCCGCACCGGCGACCTGCTGAATACTGCCGATGACCGCGCTGCCGTGCGAGTAAAGATTTGGTTTCAGCGACGATAAACTGACGGTAAATAGGGGTGTAAACAGCAAAGCAAAGCCGACGCTCATCACTACATGGCCGGCGAGGATATAGCCCACCCATGTGGCTGAACCTAGCAGGGTCATCGCCCACAGCACCGCACTAACGACGAGGACGCCGGGAACCAGCAGCCTGATCGGACCGGCTTTATCGTACAGTCGCCCAACATGTGGGCCGAGCAGGCCCATGAGCAGGCCGCCCGGCAGCAGCAGCAATCCGGTTTGAAGGGTACTGAGCCTGAGCACGTTTTGTAGGTAGATCGGAAGCAAAATAATGGTGCCGAACAACGCCATCATCATGCCCGCCATGAGCAGCACCGACACGGTGAAGTTTCGCGACTCAAACGTTCGCAGGTCGAGCAGCGGGTAGCCCTTCTTTTGCAGCGACACTTGCCGAAAGATAAACACCACCAAAAAGACGGCGCCGACGGCACTCCAAATTCCAGCGGGGAGCGTTCCCGGCGCTGCCGCGACACCGATATTGCTGAGTCCATAGACGAGGCCGCCGAAGGCGACGCCCGAGAGAACTACCGAGATCCCATCGATCGCCGCATGGTGCGGTGTCGTCACGTTCTGGATGCGTCGGGCACCCAGCGCCAGTGCGCCGAGCGCGATCGGCAGTATCAGGATGAACAGCCAACGCCAGTTGAGATAGTTCAGGATCACTCCCGAAATGGTCGGTCCAATGGCAGGTGCGACCGATATGACCGTGGAAATGCGGCCCATGGTCTTGCCGCGAGTTTCGGGAGGCGCCAGCGTCATCACGGTGGTCATCAGCAATGGCATCATGATCGCCGTTCCGGATGCCTGGATGATGCGTGCGAGGATCAGTATCTCGAGATTAGAAGCCAGAGTGGCGGCCAGCGTGCCCAGACTGAACAGCGACATCGCCAGCACAAAAATCGGCCGCGTGTTCAACCTTTGCAGCAAGAAGCCGGTGACCGGGATGACCACTGAGACGGTGAGGAGAAATGCCGTGGTCAACCATTGCACAGCACCCGCCGTGACGTTGAGGTCGTGCATCAGCCGCGGGATGGCTACGGCCATGAGTGTCTCGTTGAGAATTACAACGAATGTGGCGACCAGCAGCAGGTTTATGACTAGTCGGTTGCGCCCCGCGTTGTCGGCGACCACGGGGGCGACCACACTGTCAAGGCTGGTGGCGCTGGCTGAATTTTCTGTCATTACTTACCTGCTAATCACAAGCGATCGCTGGCCAACACCGCAACCCAGCGGGCGCTAGCGTTCTCGCAACCTGGTGGTGAAGAAATCCGCGACTGACTGATTGAAAGTGCGATGAAAGGCGGCGCGATCGAAGCCGGGCGGGTCCTGACAAATTTGCGCGGCGGCCGCGGCCAGGGCATCACTGCAGGGGGCCAGGAAGACGAAGTGATCCGCGCCCTGGACGAGGTGTGAATCCGGATGCACCTTGAGGTTGTCGCGAACTACCGCGCCGTTCCAGGCATCCGGCGCCTGGTTATCGTTTTCCACACGCCACAGTTGAATCGGCACGCTCACCTCGCGTAAATCGCCGGGGCCGAATAAATATCCCGCCGCGGGTGCCGCGATGACCGCCGCCTTGATGCGTGCATCGTGAATCCAAAGAGGAGCTTCGGTGCTTGGACTCAGCTGATCGCCGTTCGCATTCTTGATGAATGCGCACTCGGGCGCGCTCGGATTTGAATCGCAGAGTTGCGCCATTCGCGCGATCTCCGGCGTGCCGCCGATCAAAACCAAGCCCGTGAATCCGCCGAGCGAAAAACCAAATAGGCCGATGCGCCGTGGATTTAAGTTCAAGCGGCCCGGCCAAGACGACAGCACCCAATCGAGCGCCGCCTTGGCCTGGCGCGGCCGGTCGATCAAATCAATCCGATTTCCCACATAAATTCTATCTTGAGTGTTATCGCCGATGTGCGTAAGCGCCACGACGACGAATCCAGCACGGGCCAAGGCATTGGCGGTGTCGATGTGGCTGGTTAGCGAGCCACTCGTCCCGTGCAAAATCAGAACCAGGGGTAGCGCCTGGCCCGCGATGGGCCCGTTCAGGGCTACTTCTTGGGTAAACATCCCTAACGGATGTGCCACAGTCTGCGTGTTGCTGGGATACCAAATGCCGGCCTGCATCGACTTGCCGTCGCGATCCGGTATCGTGACTTGTTGGTAGCCGACGGCAGCGAAAGACGCGGCTGCATAGAGATCCGCGGCGAACAGCATTGCGGCCAACAGGGTTGCCCGCGGCCTGGTCAACTTCAGCAAATCAAGTCTCCTTGGATCTCCACCCCCCCCATGATAAGACGCCTGGGTTAAATCCTGCGAATCCGGTTCCGCGGTCAGTCGCATTCGCTATCATTCACTGGTGCAGAGAGCTACTAAAGGCGTTTGTCTCGTCATCGGCGCCGGCGACGGGCTTGGCGGCGCCATCGCCAAGGCGTTTGCCCGCGAGGGCCATTCTGTTTGTATCACCCGGCGCGCCCGCAACCTCGACCAGCTCGAGGCTTTAGCCGGCGAAATCCGCGCTGCGGGCGGTGTCGCGCATCCCTTTGGAGTCGATGCGCGTGCGGAAGCGGAAATGGTTTCGCTGTTCGATGACATCGAAGCGCGGATCGGTCCGCTCGAAGTGGTGGTCTTCAACATCGGCGCCAATGTTCACTTCGGCCTCGTCGAGACGACGGCGCGGGTTTTCACCAAGGTCTGGGAGATGGCCTGCTTCGCAGGCTTCCTGGCCGGGCGCGAAGCGGCACGCGTAATGCTCCCGCGCGGCCGCGGCTCAATCCTTTTCACCGGCGCGACCGCCTCCCTGCGCGGACGCGAAGGGTTCGCGGCCTTCGCGGCAGCCAAGGCCGGACTGCGCGCAATTGCGCAGAGTGCCGCACGCGAGCTCGCTCCCAAGGGTATTCACGTGGCGCATGTCGTGGTGGACGGCGCCATCGACGGGGTCTTCACACGCTCCAATCGCCCCGATGCGGAGAGCCTACTGTCCGAGGACCGGATCCTCAAGCCCGACCAGATCGCCGCCAACTTCGTCTGGCTGCACGGACAACAACGCTCGGCATGGACACACGAGTTGGACCTGCGTCCCTGGACAGAACGCTGGTAAGAGCGGACTTATGAGCAAAAAGATCGATTTTATCTTCGACTTCGGCAGCCCGAACGCCTATCTCGCGTGGAAGGTGCTGCCCGAAATCGCGGCGCGCAGCAACGCGCGGGTAAATGTCATTCCCTGCCTGCTGGGCGGACTGTTCAAGCTGACGGGGAACCAAGCCCCAATGAGCGCCTTCGGCAACGTGAAGGGCAAGCTGGAGTACGAACGCCTCGAAACACAGCGCTTCATCGCTAAGCACGGCATCCGGGCCTTCCGCTTCAATCCGCACTTCCCGGTCAATACGCTTCTGATCATGCGCGGCCTGCTGGCTGCCGGGCGCGCAAACGCATTCGACCTCTACCTCGAAACCGTCCTCAAGGCCATGTGGGAAGATGGGAAAAAGATGGACGATCCCGCCGTGGTTGCCGAAGTGCTCCGCGCGGCAGGTCTTGACGCCAAGGCGATCCTCGACGCCGCCCAAGATCCCGTCGTCAAGGCTGAGCTTGCCGCGAACACGAATGCGGCTGCCGCGCGCGGCGCCTTCGGCATCCCGACTTTCTTCGTTGGCGATGAAATGTTTTTCGGCAAAGAACGCCTAGGACAGGTAGAAGAAGAACTCGGGAAGTCTATTTCCCATGATTTGGATCGTCGGCAGGATTGACGTAAGTGATCGCGAACGGACCCATGAGATGCACCTGCACGATTGCTCCATTCTTGGTCCATGCAAAGTGATGCATATTCGCCGGTGCCACACCGTAGCCGCCCGCCGTCAAAGTCTTCGATGAACTTCGATCCAGCTTGTCGCCCATACCGAGCCCCAACGTGCCGGAAATTACCGTGACATGCTCGTCGGTCGGATGCCAGTGCGGCGGAATGACGTAACCAGCCGGCAATTTAAGACGAAGCGTGACCAAGCCCTTGCCTCCCGGATCTCCGGAGAGCACTACGATTTGAGCTCCGGGCGGCAACACCGGAGGCGCCGGACCCCACTTCATTTCCGCTGGTTGCAAGGGCGCCGGCATATCCGCAGCGCGCGCGAGACAGGCGATCCCGAATACCGTCAGCGCAATGGCAGTGAGTGCGAATTTCGAATGGCTCATTCTTTTAGTCTCCTCGAGTAGACAATCGACGTAGCAGTCGTCCAAGTGATGCCAGCGTACAATAACCCCCGGGCCTTGCCGGCAGTTAGTCCAAGAATCCTAAAATTTTGTCTTTTCGGCCAACCCTGGCCTAAGCCGATGGAGGGATGTATCCCGTGGACGCTTTGTCTGATGCGTTGCGGTCGTTACGCATTTCAGGCTCGATGTTTATCGATGCCGACCTGAAGGCGCCTTGGGCAGTCGTCACGCCGTCGTCCCGTGATATCGCTTGTGCTCTGGGGAATGAGCACGACCACGTGATCCCCTACCACCTGGTCACGGAGGGCGAGTGCCTCGTGACCGTCGAAGGCGCTGCAACTCCGTTGGCCGCAGGCGATATGGCGTTGTTCCCGCAAGGCCATGTGCACGTGCTGGGTAGCCACGAGAACGTCGCGCCGCTGCCCTTGCGCAAAGAATTCGTCGAGGCTGTGCTGGCGCGGCGCAGCGTGTTGCCGATTCGACATGGCGGCGACGGTAGGACGGTCAAATTGCTGTGCGGCTTTTTTACGCTTGAGCGTTGGGGCGCCGAACATCTCACGATGGGGTTACCGGCCCTCATCACCGCCCGAATCGGAACTCGAGGCGGACAAGAATTGTTGGCGGCCGTGGCGCGCGGCTCCATCGATGCCAAGCTGGCGGGCGGCCCGGGAAGCGATGCCCTGGTGTGCAAGCTGTCCGAAATCCTGTTCATTGAAGCGCTGCGGCAATTCGTGTCCCAAGGTTTTGTTCCCGCGCGCGGCTGGCTCGCCGGCCTTCGGGATCCAGCAATCGGTCATGCGCTGGCGCTGCTGCACAGCCTTCCGCAACAAGACTGGGACATCCAAAGCTTGGCTGCTACCTGTGCGTTCTCTCGCTCCAAATTTGCTGCAGCTTTCACGCGGCTGGTCGGCTCAAGTCCCATGAAGTATCTGGCGCAGTGGCGCATGATTCTCGCGGCTCGCGACCTGAGTGATGGCGGCGTCAGCGTCAAGCAACTCGCGGAGCGCTATCGCTACGGTTCAGAAGCGGCATTTGCCAAGGCATTCCGCAAAATATTCGGCACGCCTCCCGCCGCGTTTCGCCGCGGACAACACGGCAGCAGTAAATCAAGCGAAAATCAGGAGATCCATTGAAAAACTCACGCAGACGTTTCCTAACCAACGCATCCCTCGGCGTTGTCGGCGCCACCCTTGGCTACGAAACGGCTAAAGCACAGAGCGGAGCGCCGGCGGGCACGCCGCCCCCTGGGGCACCCTCGGCATTCGCCACGTCGCCGCCGGTGGGACCGGAAGTTTCCGCTGCCACCTTCCTGGAGGCTGAGAAATTGATGCAGGTCCAATTGACCGCACAGGAATCTCGTGACGCCGCCGGCAGCTGGCGAGCGTCCATGGCTCCGCTCTATGAGCGGCGCACGGGGCCCAAAACGATTCAGTTGGAGGCGACACTTCAGCCGGCTTCGCGCTGGGAACCCAATCAATTCGAACAAAGGACAGGTCGCGGTCGAAACCACTTTGTCCGCAGCAAGATCGAAGAGCGGCCTTTGCCCGCTCACGATTCAGAGATTGCGTTTGCGTCCGTCGCTCAACTGTCGCGCTGGATCGAGACGCGGCAACTCTCCTCAGAGCGGCTCACCCAGATCTACCTAAAGCGCCTGGAGCGCTTCGATCCAAAGATTAAGTGTGTCATCACCCTGACGCCCGAGCTCGCGCTGAAACAGGCAAAAGCCGCCGATGCCGAGATCGCGGCCGGAAAGTATCGCGGAGCGTTGCACGGCATCGCTTGGGGCGCCAAGGATTTGCTCGACACGGCGGGCATCGCGACGACTTACGGCGCGGAACCCTTCAAGAATCGCAAGCCTGAGAAAGATGCCACAGTGGTCCGGCGCCTTCACGATGCGGGTGCCGTGCTGGTCGCCAAGCTGAGCTTGGGAGCGCTGGCGCTCAACGACGTGTGGTTCGGCGGACAGACCATGAATCCCTGGCTGCTCGAGGAAGGGTCTTCCGGCTCAAGCGCCGGTCCGGGCGCTGCCACGGCCGCGGGTCTGGTCGGATTTGCCGTGGGCAGCGAAACCGGCGGCAGCATCGTGGCCCCGAGCATGCGCTGCGGTGTCACGGGATTGCGGCCTACGTATGGCCGCGTACCGCGCACGGGCGCGATGACGCTATGCTGGTCGCTCGATAAACTCGGACCCATGGCACGCAGCGTCGAGGACACGCTGCTGGTTTTGCAGGCCCTCTCCGGGCCGGACAAAACGGACGTAGCTTGTGTCGCGAGCACCCTGGACTATGACGCGAGTGCGCCGATTACGGGATTGCGTGTCGGCTATTTTCCCGCGTGGATGAAGCAAGCGACCGATGTCGACCGTGCTGCGCTCGATACCGTGCGCAAGCTGGGAGCGACTGCCATCGAGGTTTCGATCCCGGACTGGCCTTACGATTCTCTCAACGTGATTCTTTTCGCCGAGGCGGCTGCAGCCTTCGAAGAGCTGACGCTCAGCGGCGCCGTGAATCAGCTTAAGATGCAGGTTCCCGATGCGTGGCCGAATATTTTCCGGCAATCCAGATTCCTCTCCGCGGTCGATTTTGTCCAATGCGATCGATTGCGGCGCAAGGTGGCGATCGAGATGGCGCGAGTGTTTTCTCAGGTGGATGTGCTGCTGGTGCCCTCGTTGCAAGACGAAATACTGGTCATCACCAACGCCACAGGACATCCCTCGCTGACACTGCGCGCGGGATTTGTCGAAGTGTCCGAGGCGCGCAGCGATTGGGCGCCCGATCCCGCGCATCCCTTACCGAAGTTCAACCCGCCGCGCCGCGTGCCGCATGGGGTGACGTTGATCGGGCGTCTTTTCGATGAAGGCACCATCGGGCGAGTCGGACTTGCTCTGGAGCGAGCTTTTGGCGTGGCGGCAGAAAAGCCGGCAGGGTTCGATGCATAGAGCGAATGCGGCGCCATCGGTGAAAGCATTGACGCGTCGCGCATTGCAATTTTTTCAACGTGTCGCCGATTGTGGTCAGGTTGATTTGACTTAAGTTTGGGCTTGTCATTGTGTCTCGCACGACGATCCATTCCAAATGCCTGAACTTAAGTGGAAGGTCATCACGATGGACAAATCGACCCTTTATTTTCCAGTCACGTGCCCGTGCTGCGGTCAGGAACACCTGATGGTGTCGAACCGCAATTTGATCGTGGACGCCCTTGCCGCCGAGCGACGGTTGACACTCTCTTCAGTTTGCACGCACCACCGCGTGATGTGGGTCGCCAACGAAATCGAGCGCAATCAAATTCGAGAATACGCGGAAACGCTGCATTTCTCGTGGAGGGAGCAATCACGCCATCGTCGGTACGCGTGACCGGCGTCTGATTGCGCCGGCGGGGCGCGTCGCTTCGCTACTCAGATTTCGGTCCAAGCCTTCAGCAGCGAGTGATAGTGGGCGGTGAGGCGCACCAGGGATTCCGGATCAGCCCCCGTTTGAGTCAGGCGCTGGATGGTGCCGTCGAGTTCGAACAGCTGCGCACGCCGAGCGTCCTCGCGGATCAGGCTCTGAATCCAAAACACGCTCGCAAAGCGCTCGCCGCGGGTGATGGCATTCACGCGATGCCTCAATGTCGAGGAATAAACGATCAGATCTCCCGCCGCCAGTTTTGCGCTCTGGCTGCCGAAATCGCTTTCCACCACCAGCTCGCCGCCGTCATAGCTTTGCGGCTCCGCGAGAAACAGCGTCGCCGACAGGTCGGTGCGCAATTTCTGGGGACTGCCGGGGATCATGCGCACCGACCCATCGACATGCGTGCCGAAATGCATTCCCTCGCCGTAGCGATTGAACATGGGCGGATAGACTTTATTGGGGAGCACCGCGCTGATGAACAGCGCGTTGCGCTCCAGCTGCGCGAGGATGAAATTGCCCAGCTCGCGTGCCATCGGACTCGCCTCTTCGAGCTGTTGATTGTGCTTCACCGGCGCGCCCTGATGTCCTGCCGTCGCGCGCCCATCCACCCACGGCGCACCCTCGCTGTTGAGCGATGCGCGTACCGTGGCCAGTTGCTCCTCGTTCAATATTTTTGCAATGCGCAGGAACATGCGGTCACGCGCGGCTAAGGACTGATCGGCGCGGCAGCAGCCGTACCGCCGGGCGCGAAGCTTCCGGCTTTCAGGCGCGCGGCGAGATTCTGCAGAGCTCGCGGCGCGCCGGCTCGCGCGATCAGTTCCATCACGGCCCTGCGCATCGCGGCCGTGCCGCCCGCCGCCGCGCGCTCGAACCATGCGGCGGACTCTTCGAAGCGGCGCGCCTTCAGCAGCAAGCTGGCCCAGTTGTACTGACCCCGGAAATAGCCGGCCTCCGCCGAGCGCCGGTACCAGTCAGCCGCAGCACTCAGATCGCGCGGCGTGCCCCAGCCTTCTTCGCAGCATCGGCCCACCAAGTTCATCGCGCGCTCATGCTGCTGCTCGGCGGCCTTCAAGTAGTAGAGATAGGCGAGTGTTCGATCGCGCGCGAAGCCGCGGCCGTCCAAATACACATGGCCTAAGTTGTATTGCGCCCACGCGTGTCCTAAATCTGCGGCGCGCTGAAATTGCTCCGCGGCCCCTGCCGCATCTTCTGCCGTGCCCCAGCCGTTATCCAGGCATCGTCCGACCATGTTGATGGCGTCAGCATCGCCGTTCAATGCGGCGCGCCGGAACCATTTGAGCCCCTGAGCGGGGTCTTTCGTCACGCCGGTCCCTTCGAGCAGCATCCGGCCGTAGCACACCTGCGCCTGCGGCAGACCTTCAATCGCCGCGACGAATACCCAATCCGCCGCGCGCCGCGCGTCTTGCCCGAACAATGCCTCGAGCCGCGGCGTGCTCATTTGGCCCAAGAGTGACGTGATCGATACGGTGCTCATGGCGGCATCGCCTAGAAGCGATAGTTCGCAATGCCGATGAGGGTGCGGCCGGCAGCCGGCAGCGCGTGGTTCTCCGCAATATCGACATAGTAGATGCTGGTGAAGTACAGTTTGTCCGTCACGTTGTTCAAGTTCAGCTGCAGCTTGAAATGCTGATTGACCGAATAGGAGGTCATTGCGTTGAACACCACGTACCCCGGCACGCCGGCGGTGTTTTCCGTATCCGCGTAGCGATGGCTGACGCCGGTGAAACCGGCCCCGATCGTCCAAGCCGGCGTGGGTTCGAGCGTGGTCCAAACATTGACGGCATCATGCGGCGTGTTGGGCGCATATTTGCCTTGCGACAGAGGATCGCTGGTGGCGGTGATCCTGTCTCTCAAATGCGTGTAGTTTGCGGTCACCTCCCAGACGTCGGTGACATAGCCGTTGATGCCGACCTCCACTCCTTCGACGTGCTGATCGAAGGGCATCTGCTGCACCGTCGGATCGTCCGGATCCGAGATGCGCGCATTGTAGACGCGCGTGTCGAACAGCGCGCCCGTGAGCTGCGCCCCGCCGTTGAACAGTTTGACCTTGCCCCCCAACTCCAGCGTGTTGTTCTTCTCCGGCGATAAGCTCTCATCCGAGGGCGCCACGATCAGATATTCGATCACCGGATTCTGCGATGTACCATAGGATAAGTAGTAACTTTGCGCCGCATCCGGCTTGAAAATCACCGCGGCGCGCGGGCTCACGAACGTGTCGGTGCGCTCAAACCCCGTTCCGGAGAACACCTCATTGAAACTTGAATTGAAACGGTCCCAGCGTAATCCTGCGTCCACGTCCCAGTTCGGACCCAAGGCAATGCTGTCGAGCGCATACAGGCTCACATCGCTGCCCCGGCCCTTTGGATTCGAATAAATCGTGAGCGGCGTGGGCGGCACGAAGAAAGGCGAAGGATTGAGCAGCGGCGTCGCAGGAATATCGTCCAGTCCGTTCTCGAAACGATTCACATTGGACTGCTCCCTACTCAGCTCAACACCGCCCG
>Ga0210387_10000645_pt1 | contig 25190 bp, 23 predicted proteins | sample IncBWC7OmetaG_FD_160108 | JGI IMG/M metagenome (GOLD analysis project Ga0210387, IMG submission 160108) | Forest soil microbial communities from Barre Woods Harvard Forest LTER site, Petersham, Massachusetts, United States - Inc-BW-C-7-O ...
GACTCCGCGCCAGCAGAAAGTGGTTCCCCGATTTCATCCGAAAATCAGCCGACACAAGAAAAACAGCCCTACAACGCGCGCGTCCAGAACGACTATCGGTCGCGCATGCAGAATCCTGCACGCCGCGGCGGACGTGATCGCGGTGGCCGCCCTGATCGCGGCCGTCCCGATCGTGGACGAAGGCCGCAACACGGGCCAGGAGGCCACGGGCATCGCACTCCTCCTCGCCGCACGCAGCTCATAGCCGATCTTCTGAAGCAAGGCCAGGAAATCATCGTTCAGATCGCGAAGGAACCGCTCGGAAAAAAAGGGGCACGCATCACGAGTCACGTCGCATTGCCCGGGCGCTTTCTCGTCTACATGCCCACGCTCGATCACACCGGCGTTTCGCGCAAGATTGCATCCGCCGAAGATCGCGCTCGACTGCGCCACCTCGTCAACGAGGCCAAGGGCCAGGGGGGCGGAGGCTTCATCGTTCGCACGGCCGCCGGGAGCGCCACCGCCGAAGAAGTAAAGACGGATGTCGAATTCCTGATGCGCACATGGCAGGAAATCAAGTCCCGCTCCGAACAGCGCAAGGCCCCTGCGATTCTCCATCGCGACCTGAATCTCGTCGAACGAATCCTCCGCGATTACATCACTCCGGACTTCGGCGCCATCTGGGTCGACTCCGAAGAAGAATTCGCGAAAGTCGTCGAGTTTATGAGCCGCTTCCAGCCCGCTCTCGTCGGCCGCGTGAAGCTTTACACCAAAGAGACGCCCGTCTTCGAAGAGTTCGGTATTCAGCAGGAGATCGACAAAGGCTTGCGCCCCAAGGTCTGGCTGAAATCCGGCGGCTACATCGTCATTAACCACACCGAAGCGCTCGTCGCGATCGACGTCAACACCGGAAAGTTTGTCGGTAAAGGCTCGAATCGCCTCGAAGACACCATCGTCCGCACGAACCTCGAAGCGGTGAAAGAAGTCGTCCGCCAGATGCGCCTTCGCGATCTCGGCGGCATCATCATCATCGACTTCATTGACATGGAAGAGCGCCGCAATCGCGAAAAAGTGATGGCGGCTCTGGAAGACGCGCTTCGTGCCGATCGCGCTCCTTCGAAAGTCTTGCGATTCAACGAATTCGGCCTCGTCGCCATCACGCGTAAGCGCACCAAGCAAGCTCTTGAACGCACACTTTGCCAGCCGTGTCCGTATTGCACCGGTTCCGGGATGGTGAAGTCCATCCCCACGCTCTGCTACGAAATCCAAGCCGAAGCACGGAAGATGGCTCCCGAAGTCGACTCCGGCAGCTTGACGCTCCGCCTGCATCCGGAAATCGCGAAGGCGCTCAAGACCCGCGAATCATCGCTCATTGAAGAGCTCGAGCGCTGGACGAAAAAGAGCATCATCATCCAAGCCGATCCAACGCTTCACTGGGAGCAGTACGACATCTATTAGAAACCCAGAATGACTGAGCGGAAACGCCTCGGAGCTGGCCTTACGGGCGTTTTTGCTTTGCAGGGACTAACTCGGCCGTCACGAATCCGTATCGAATCTCTGTTCTCTAAACGGATCGCCGTACATGTGGTACCCATTCTCCTCCCAAAAACCCGGCGCATCTTTCTCCATGAATATCAGGCCACGCACCCACTTGACGCTTTTCCACGCGTAGAGCTCAGGCACCACAAGCCGCACCGGGTAGCCGTGCTCCGCCGGGAGCGGCTCGCCATTGTGCTTCAGCGCGAAAAGCGTGGTCGGATGCATTAAGTATTCTAGCGGCACGTTTGACGTATATCCCTGCTCGGCCAGCACCATCACATATTTCGCTTCCGGTTTCACGTCAATCAATTTCATCACTTCGCTGAACGGCACGCCCTCCCACCGCACATCGAACCGGCTCCAGCGCGTCACGCAGTGCATGTCCGCAGTCACCTGCTTCATCGGCAACCGCGTAAATTCGTCCCACGTCAGCCGCAGCGGCTTCGCAACGCGCCCAGTCACCTGAAAATCCCATCGCGCCGGATCGAACCGCGGCACAGTGCCCTCATGCAGCACCGGCCACTTCAGCGTTAACGATTGTCCCGGCGGCAATCGCCCCGCCCCACGCATTGCGCGCTCTAATGTTTTCCGCTCGCTGCCTTCTCCGAACATACCTAGCTATCCCCCAAAGAATTGGCGATGGTGATGAAAACGACTTTCAGTAGGGCACGGCATGCCGTGCCCGCGTCGAGTTCGGCAAGTGCGCGCCGCACATCGGGATCAGCCTCTATATTTTATGCCTTTCTTCAAAAAGTTTCGCGTCGCGATCCATGAGACCTTACGTCAAATCTCGTGTGCTATGATCACCTTCGGCATCAACTATCAACAACCGGGAGCCCGATTGTCCGCTCGTATCCTCAACGGCAACGTAATCCGCGATCAAATCTACTCCGAGCTTGCGGATGAAATTGCGGCACTCCGTGCCAACGGAATCCGCCCGGGCCTCGCTGCAGTGCTCGTCGGGGAAAATCCCGCCTCTAAAATTTACGTATCAAGCAAAATTGCAGCTTGCGAAAAACTCGGCCTTGCCAACATTCACGTGACACCCCCCGCCACGATTACGACCGGGGAGCTTCTCGCTATCATTGAAGATCTCAATAGTCGTGACGACGTCGATGGCATCCTAGTGCAGCTCCCGCTCCCCGCGCAGATCGACGCGAAGAAAATTCTTGAAGCCGTCGATCCCGCTAAAGATGTTGATGGTTTTCATTCGCTCAACGTCGGCCGCCTCGTCGCCGGGCGTCCCAATCTCGTAGCGTGTACCCCTTTGGGCGTGATGGAGATTCTGCGCCGCAGCGAAATCAAAATCGAAGGCGCAAACGCTGTCGTCCTCGGCCGAAGTGACATTGTCGGCAAACCCATGGCGCTGCTTCTCATGCACGCGAACGCCACCGTAACCATCTGCCACTCGAAAACGCGCGATCTTCCACAAACCGTCCGGCGCGCCGATATCGTTGTCGCCGCCCTGGGACGCACCGCCATGGTCACGCCCGATTACGTTCGTCCCGGCGCCACGGTTATAGACGTCGGAATCAATCGCATCACAGATACAGCTCATGCTGAAAAGCTCTTTGCGCAATTTCCAGAACGTCTCGCGTCGTTCCGTGCGAAAGGTTCTGCAGTTGTTGGCGACGTTCATCCCGATGTCATAAACGTAGCGGGAGCTCTCACGCCCGTCCCGGGCGGCGTAGGCCCACTCACAATCGCAATGCTCATGAGCAACACCGTCCGAGCTGCGCGCTTGCGACGTGGCTTCCGCATCCACGCGGTCGCGCGAACTTGATGCCCCACATTCACCGCCATGCTTAAGGTTGGTCTCACCGGCGGAATCGCTTCCGGCAAATCCACCGTCGCGTCAATACTGCGCGATCTCGACTGCATGGTCCTCGAAATGGATCCGCTCGGCCACGAACTTCTCGAACCCGGCCAAGCCGTCTACGACGAAGTTGTCCGCGAATTTGGCGTTTCAATACTCGGCCCGGCCGACAAAGTCGATCGCTCGAAGCTGGGCGCCATCGTTTTCGCCGATCCCGCAAAACGCGCTCGTCTCAATGAGATCCTCCATCCGCGCATCCTCGAGGTCGTTCAGAAATGGTTCGCTGCGCTCGATCGACCTGGCGGCCCGGAATTCGCCGTCGTCGAAGCTGCCCTGATCGTCGAAACCGGCTTCCACAAAAGCCTCGATAACCTGATGGTCTGTTGGTGCACTCCCGAACAGCAACTCGAGCGATTAATCGAACGTGGCCTCACGCCCGAGCAAGCCGCTCTTCGCATTGCAGCGCAAATGCCAGCCGAAGAAAAACGCAAGCTCGCCGACGAAGTCGTCGATTGTTCGAAATCGATCGAGGAAACCGAGCGCCAGGTACAGAACGTCGTTAAACGCCTGAAAAAATTAGCGACGTCCTGAAGAAACATTTAATTCCGCTCGCACGTATTCATTCTCAGCGCAGCATGTCTCCCACTCACATCACACTTCTCCTCCAACCGAAAATGTATGAGATGATTTCTTCGGCCCTAGACTGCAGGTCTAATTAACTGAGGGTAGAATCATGTCCACCGGATCAAACGATCGAAGTGCCATCCGCCTCCTGGCAATCGGCCTGATTATCGGACTCGGTGCCTACTGGGCCGGCTCTCGCTACGGGAAGCCCAGCCCAATTTCCGTCAACGCACTTCATCTCGCGGCTCCCACATCCGAAAACACGCTCGATGCCTTCGAGGCGGAGAATGTCCGCATCTACAGACAAGCCTCGCCCGCTGTCGCGAACGTCGTCACACGCACTGTGGAATACGATTTCTTCTTTAATCCCGTTCCGGTGGAAGGCGCGGGCTCCGGCTTCGTGATCGACACAGACGGCCACATCCTCACGAACTACCATGTGATTCAAGGCGCGCAAACGATCGAAGTCACCCTCGGTGACCGCTCCCGCTTCAAAGCTAAACTCATCGGCGCAGATACGCGCAACGATCTCGCCCTGATTAAAATCGATCCCGGGACGCGCAAACTCACCACGCTTCCTCTCGGCGACTCGCGCAATCTTCTCGTTGGCCAACGAGTTCTTGCCATCGGCAATCCATTTGGATTTCAAAGCACGCTCACCACGGGTGTCGTCAGCTCTCTTGGCCGAACCGTGCAAACCGGCGAGAACACGTTCATTGACGAAGCGATTCAAACCGACGCGGCGATCAACCGAGGAAACTCGGGTGGTCCGCTGCTCAATTCACACGGCGAAGTAATCGGCATCAACAGCGCGATCTACGCGCCCACGGGAACCACAGCAGGCATCGGCTTCGCGATTCCGGTAAACACGGCGCGTCGCGTAGCGGAAGACTTGATCAAGACCGGCCGCGTGCGCCGCGCGACGCTCGGCATTGAAGGGCGCGGACTGTGGCCTGGGCTCGCCGAGGCCTTGAATCTACCTGTGCAGCAAGGAATTCTTGTGGAACGGGTCGCGCCAGGAGGGCCAGCCGCGCAAGCATGCATTCACGGCGGCACTCACTCCATGGTGGCTGGTCTGCAAGAGTTGCGCACAGGAGGAGATGTCCTGGTCGCATGGGACGATAAGCCCCTCGCTACTCAGATGGACTTAAATCTTTTCCTGAATCGCGCCTGGCCCGGGGACAGTGTCACACTCACTCTGATGCGCGACGGGAAGAAAATCACCGTTCCCGTAAAATTGGGCGAAGGTCACGACACGCTAACCCAATAAAGCCACCGTCGGCATCGCACGTATGCAATCTCAGACCTCCAACTACGGCCTCGACGCACCCGGTGTAGTTCGCGGATTTCTAATTGGCGGACCAGCCCTGGTCATAACCGGACTTCTACTGTCGCGATATGCCCGATCCGCGGATTATCATCCTGCCGTCACCCTCGGCAACACGATGCTCTGTACGGGCATAATTCTATTTCTTGAATCACTCCTGATGCTAGCCAGCAGCTATTACGGAAAATTCCGGGCCCGCGACCGCTTGATCCAGAGCCTCCGTTTGCAGGGCAGCGAAAACATTCTCGACGTCGGTTGCGGCCATGGCCTGCTTCTCATCGGCGCCGCGAAGAAACTTCCGCAAGGCCGGGCATTCGGAATCGACCTTTGGTCGCAGGTGGATCAAGGGGACAATTCACGCGAAGCCACGCTCGAAAACGCGCGCATCGAAGGGGTTGGCGATCGAGTCGAGGTCCGCGATGGCGACATGCGGAAACTTCCCTTCGCCGATGCCACGTTCGATGCAGTGATAGCCAATCTCGCGATCCACAACATTCGAAGCCGCGAAGGTCGCCGGGAAGCCATCCGTGAAATCGCTCGGGTATTAAAGCCGAGCGGCCAGGTAGCTCTAATGGACTTCAAGCACGTGGCCCAGTACGCAGCCGATTTGCGAACCTCAGGCCTTCCCAACGCCCGAGTGTCTTCCGCAAGCTTCTGGATATTCCCGCCAGTCCGCACTGCCACCGGCACAAAATCAAACGCGTAAAACGCAGGGAATTTGATCGACAGCCTCGCCTAGGGCGCGATCTTCAGCCTGCGGCTGCCGGCGATTCGGTCGATGCGCCCGGCGATCCGCTCGGAGTCGCACGTTTGTCGCTCCACTCTTCGCGAAGATTGTCCTGCTCCCGAACGCTCAGACTGAACCACGACTCCGCAGCATCGCGCACCCGCTCAAGCGAAGCCTGCATCTCCGCCTGCTTGGCTTTGATCGTGTCGCTGTCTGCGTCGATCGGCACATAGATCGGTGGAGCAACGAACATCACGGCGCGCGAAAACGGGTACGGAATTTGAAACAAGTCCCAGGATTTCTTAAACGTGTGCGCCCACTTCAACCCAATGTGAAAAACCGAGATGGCCTTCCCCGTCCGCCTCGCTAGAATTACCGGCCCCGGTTTCGCCACGTAACGCGGCCCGCGCGGCCCGTCGATCGTAAACGCCACATGCTTGCCTTCTTCAAGCCGCTGGGACATCACGGCGAGCCCTTCAATCGCTCCGCGCGACGAACTCCCCTGTGCCGTCCCGAATCCCAACCTCTCGATCACTCGCCTCGTCCACTGTCCGTCGAAATTCACCGTGTTCATTACTACGATTCCTCGATTTCGCCACACCCAGATCGCGGGAAATATGCTGCGATGCCAAAAGGCCCCTATCCCCGGCTCGCCAGAATTACGGATCTGAATCGCATTCTGCACGCCGACAATCTCTAGCCGCATCGTTGGTCCGAGCAGTCGTACGAGCCAATACGCGGCCGATGCAATCACGGGAATCTGCACCCGCCGCCAGCGCGAAAGCTCCGGCATCTCGATAGCGGAAGCGGCATTGGCAGCTGTCGCCGCTTGCTGCTGTCGTCCGGATTTCGCCGCGTTATTCACTGCTGTATAGTATAGGCGAACCCTGAACGTAGCCTGATGCTCGCCTGTCTCCAATTCGCCCAAATTACTTTAGTTACGCGGCCGCATACCCGCCGGCAAGCCCCTGTTTTCTTACTGGTCTTCTTAGCCCTTACAGCAAACACGATCCCGCTTCGTGCGCAACAGACGCAGCCGCCGGCTGGCGCAATTGGTCGTGTAGACGGTAGTGACGTTTCCATCGAAACAGGTGGGATGGGGGCGGATGCCAGTACCACCAGCGGGCGCAGTATGTTTGTTACAAATGGCAGCGTCATTACGGTCCACTCCGGAGAAGCGCGCATGACGCTTCTCGGCGGCGGCGAAGTCGACGTTTGCGGCCCCGCGAAATTCACCGTCCTTCAGTCCGGCGCGGCGATTACGCTCGCACTGAATTTCGGCCGCATGCGCGTTCAGCTTCCCGCGGCCGCCCAACTTCGCATTTTCACTCCGACGATTGTTGCCACTCCCATCGACATTGGAGGCGCCCCGCGCGATTTCACCGTCGGACTCGACCTGAACGATTCGCTCTGCGTCGTCGCGACGAGCGGCGCGCTTCGCCTCGAGCATCAATTCACCGGAGAGGGTCTCATCGTGCCGCAGGCGGGCGAGTTTTTTCTCGCTGCAGGAAAGCTCCTTCCGGTTGCGGGAGTTGCTGGAAGTTGCCAGTGCGTCTCGCTTCAAGCGCGCGCCACGCCGCCGCTGCCCCCATCGCCCGAAATGGGCTTGACCTCGAAGCCCCAGCCCACACCTCAGCCTGCACGGGAAGCCGCGCCGCCCGCACAAGTTGCCACCGTGCAGCCAGCTCAACCAGCACCCGCACCTGCCTCCGAGGTTCACGAACCAGCGCCCGCGATTCAGATTCGTCAGCTCGCGATCGCCAATCAGATCCACCCCAACTCTCCGCCGCACGACAACGAGGCCCCGTCGGCGCCTGCTATCTCAATACCAATCTACAAGGTCGTCATGCCGCCGCTCACGTTTTCAGTGGACGCTCCTGCTCCGCCTGGCGAGCCTTCCACCGACATGATTCTGCTCGTGCGCATCGCACACGTAGAGCCCGAATGGCAATTTAACGGTCACGTCGAGGCGCCGCAGCTTCAGCAGGTCGTCGCTCACGAATCCAGTAAAGGTTCATCCGCATCGGGATCGGCTCAGAGTTCGCAAAAGAAAAAAGGCGGGTTCTGGTCCGCGTTGAGGCGCGCTTTCGGCGGACGTGACGAAACCCAGAACTGATCCGCGCCAAATGCACCGAATAAACACGAGATTGAGGCCAGCACCTCCGTTCACCCTGGAACCTCGGCCCTATAATTCGCTGCTCAGCCGTGGTAATTTGCGCGATTCCTGATGCAACGGGCAATCTCACTGGCGATGCTTCTGTCGGCGGCCTGGACTTCCGCCCTTTCGGTTAGCGCAATGTCCGTACACTCGGCCTCGCAATTGGTCGGCGTGCGAGATTCGCTCGCAAGCACTAATCTGCTCCCTCCCGTGTCGAGCGCTCAACCGCTGAATGTCGATGACGAGTCCGAAACAGAGGCCCTCGTTGCCAAAGCCCACAATTTGACGAACCTGACTGCTGCCGACAGCGCTCCTTTTCGATTCCGTGCCACGCTTTTCTTTTACGATCCAAGCGGCGACGCGCGCGTTCCGCCAGTAAAAGGCAGCTACGCTTTCACGTGGGCCACTCCAAGTAAGTGGCGCGAGGACGCCGACTTGCTTCATCTAAAACAAACTGAAATCGCAAGTGGCACTGCTCTCTGGACCAAGCGCAACGCGCCGTACCCTTCCTTCGGCTATTGGTGGACGCGAAACGCAATCGGCATCACGCGAGGCGTCGTCTATCACTTTGATTCGCGCACCCGTGTCGAGATTTCTCAAGTCAGCGGACGCAACGTTGTTTGCGCGCGAAACGGCGGCACGCACGTTCAGCAGGAACTCTGCCTCGATACCGCAACTTCATTGCCCGTTGCTCAATACGATGCGACCCTGCATGTTCAAATCCTGTTCGCCAATTGGACGCCATGGGGCAGCCACTGGTACCCCAGAACGATTCGAGTATTTTCCGGCTCGGAGCAGCTCCTTCGAGTGGAAATCGAAAATGTGTTTGACGCTCCGGCGGAATCAAGCTGGATTGTGCCCCCGGAGGGAGCAGTGTCGCGCGACTGGTGTGCAGACATGAGGCCCGCCCGGATTAGCGACGCAATCGCGAACGCGACGCTTCCCGATCCAATCGCGCCGCTGCCGAGCAATGCGACTCAGATCGTCGGAGCGATCGTGTATGGCCTGATGGGGAAAGACGGAAACTGGCTGGATTTAAGCGTGCTCGAAAGCCCCGACTTTAAGGCTGCATATCAAATGCTCGACAACGTCCGGCAGTTTCAAAATCAGCCGGCGACATGCCATGGTACGCCGGTAGATTCGGAGTTGATTTTTCGAATCTCGCCGCAAGCAAGATGAATCCGGCTCTGAGAATAAACCCCGAGTGAATGGTGCACGCCGGGGGGCCGGTTACATACCTTCGTAATTCGGCCCACCCCCGCCTTCCGGCGGAACCCAGTTGATAATCTGATACGGATCGGCGATATCGCAAGTCTTGCAGTGAACGCAATTCGAAAAGTTGATTTTCAACTTTGGCTGCTCCTTCTCCATCGCCATCTCGTAGACCGCCGCGGGACAAAAGTACTGGCAGGGATTGCCGTACTCGCGCACACACCGATCGATACAGATATTCGGCTCAAGAATCAGCAGGTGGCACGGCTGGTCTTCCTCGTGCCGAGTTCCGGAATGATAAACGTCCGTCAGCCGGTCAAACGTGATCTTGCCGTCGCCCTTGAATCGCGTGGACTGGTCAACTAAAACCCTGTCGCGATGCAGCTGGTGATATTCCTTGTATCCCGCTTCCGAACGCATTGGATCGACAATCCCGCGTCCGCCGGTGACGAACTGCAAGCCCGCTTTCACAAGGCCGCCGTACAAACCGTCGTGAAACGCCTGATGGAAATTCCGTACCGGCCACAATTCCTCTTTAATCCAGCTCGCGTCGAGTTTTTGTTGGTAGGAAGCTAGCTTCGCCGCCGACGTATCTCCTGCGCACAGCGCTTCGTAAATAGTTTCAGCCGCAAGCATGCCGCTCTTAATTGCCGTGTGAATACCTTTCAGTCGCTGCGAATTCAGCAAACTCGCTGAATCGCCTATGATCAATCCTCCGTCGATGAAACTCTTCGGCATTGAATACCATCCGCCGTACGGAACCGTCTTCGCGCCGTAACGGACGAGCTTGCCACCCTCGAGAATCTTTTTCACAAATGGGTGCGTCTTGAATTTCTGAAATGCCGCGTGCGGATCGAAAAGCGGATCGTGCCATTCCAGCGCGACTACCATTCCGAGCGACACGCGATTGTTCTGCATGCCATACACCCAGCCGCCACCGTAGAGATCGGACGCAAGCGGCCAGCCGAGTGTGTGCGCTACATAACCCGTATCGATTCGCTCCGGTTGCACGTCCCACAACTCCTTAATCCCGATGCCATATACCTGCGGGTTCAGGCCATCGAGCTTCAGCTTGTTCACCAGCTCTTTCGTCAACGAGCCCCGAGGACCCTCAGCCAACACCGTCACTTTCGCGCGTAGCTCATACCCCGGCGTGAAGTTGTCCTTCGGCTTTCCGAATTTATCCACTCCTTTATCTTCGGTAAGCACACCGCCAATTCCATTCTTCTCGTAGAGCAATTCCCTGCCTGCAAATTGCGTGAAAACGTTGACGCCTTTCTTCTCGACGAGCCCGCCCATCCATTTCACGATTTTATTCAGCGAGACGATGTAATTCCCGTGGTTCGCAAGGGGCGGCGGCGTGATTGGCAGCTTGTAAGAAGTCGATTCGGTGAAATAGTACGCGGCATCGCCCGTAACAGGCGTATCCAGCGGCGCGGACTTCTCGAAATCCGGGACTAATTCAGCCATCGCGCGAGGATCCATGATCGCGCCGGACAATTGGTGCGCCCCTAACTCGCGCGCTTTTTCGAGAACGTAGATATTCTCCGCCGAAAGTGCAGGTGCCTTGTTCGCCGCCGTATGCTTCTCGATCAAGTTTGCGAGATGAAGGGCGCACGCCAGCCCCCCAGGTCCTGCGCCGATGATGAGGACGTCTGCTTCGAGTTGTTCGCGCTCGATTGCCATATCAATAATCTTATCAGAAGCCGGCCTGCCTTCTGACAAGCCGTGAACCGGCCTGTAAAAGCCAACCGTCAAGGACTCTGACGGCTCCGGTTACAGCTTGCGCTGTATTCCCAATTTGGAACTTCCGATTCACCATAACGTCGCAGGCTATGTAGCCGATAGTTTCTTCACGGGCGCCGCTGGCACAGATCAGGCACCCGCCGTCATGAAGTTCATGAAATCTACCGCGATTCCAAAACGTGGAAAACAAGGAATCCAGTCCGGAGGAATAGCCGAATGCATCTCGCACATCGATACGTCAGCGCTCTGTTCTTGACTGCAGCTCTCGCTGCCAGTGGTCCAGTATTGGCCGCTCGAAGCCCGCAAGACGTTCAGGTGAGGGTCTACGATTCGAACCACCACGACTATCACAACTGGGACGAGCGCGAAGACCGTGCCTACCACCATTACCTGGAAGAACGTCACCAGGAATACCGCTCGTATGAAAAGCTGAAACACAAAGAACAGAACGATTATTGGAATTGGCGCCACAGTCATCCCGACTAGTTCTAACAGTTGGCATCGCGGAGAAGAATGGTAGGCCACACCGCCTTCGCAGCATTCTCGAATCGATTAGGCGGTGTGGCTCTGCTCTCTTATGAATGCCACGAGCGCTTGAATGAGGTAAGCTCTTATCGTGAAACGCCCCGCCGGCATTACGATTATTGCTATTTTAACTTTCTTCGCAGCAGCCATCCTCGCACTGGGCTCCATAGCCTTTTTCGTCGTGGCGGTAATGGGCTTGACGGGCGGTGATGCTGGAGACCCGGCGTCTGCAGCAATCGCAGGAATGGGAGTGGCGGGAGGGTTCTCGCTGCTAGTTTTGGCCGGAGTGGCGACGGGTCTTGCCATCGGCGTCTTGAAGCTCCGAGAGTGGGCGCGGATCGTATCCATCGGAGCAATCGCCGTCGGCATCGCCTGCGCGATTTTCAGCGTTTTCGCTTTTGCCGGTTATCCAGTCATCCCGGTTATCCCTATGGTTGTCGCACACCTGATTCTGATGGCGGCGGGTGCATGGATGTTGCGGTATCTGTTGCGTCCGCGAGTGAGGCTGGTTTTTCGCGTGATGACGATGCAGCGGCTTTCGTTACGACACCAGTCGCACTAGAGAATATTCACAGCTCGGGCGGCAATCAGCGCCACGATCGTCAGCGAAATGAGCGATTGAAGCATCATCCCCAGTTTGGCCCAGCGCGATAGAACTGCGGTGTCCGTCGGCGAAAACGCCGTGCTCGTGTTGAAAGCCAGAAAAAGATAATCGATAAACTGCGGCGACCAGAATTCCGGGGCTTCGTGTCGCTCCAGCATCTGAGGGAACAGGAATGAGCTGTCGAAATCCCCACGCGCTGTATCGCGTCCAAGCGGCCCTCCCGCATCCAGCTTCCAATACCAGAGGGCGAACACCAAAACGTTCGTCACCCACAGTGAGCTAGCCGAGCGCAGCAACGTTTGCGGCGAGTCGAGATGTCGCGGTAAGCCCTGTATGAGAAGCCCTAGGGAAGCAATCATGGCCACCGTGATTGCTCCGGTGGCGGCAAAGGTCAGAATCCGAGCTACATTGTAATGGCCGCGATGATTCGAAAATATGATCGGAATCAGCAGAATGACAACGATGACAAGCAGCCCCCAGCCCGGCCCGACGGAAAGTCGTTCCGGCAACGCCAGGAACAGTAGGGAGGTAGCAACCATTGCAATGAACGCGGGCCATCGTGGCTCGCGGAATATTTTCTGAGGTTTTGCCATCGCGTCTCGTTTGCCGCTAACATCCCATCGTCGTTAGCGTCCAATTCGGCAGCGCTATCCTACCAGTTTTGCAAACTCTACCGGCAAAGAGTGATGTGGGGCAGAAGCGCCGCTGGCAAGAAAATCTACCGGGACAAGGACCCAATATGAAATTCTATGTGTTGCTACGCTTCGCATTTTTGGCGCTCGCGTGCTCCGCAACAGGCCCACAGAACACGTCCGCTCAATCGCCCGCTGAAGCCCGGACACAAGCGCCGAGATCGGCTACGATCCAGGCGTCCGTTCAAACCCCCGCACATGCACCGGCTGCATCCACATCGGCGCCTGATGCGATGGCAGCCTTCAGCTTTTTCATCGGCTCATGGCAACCGGTCCTCGATTCCGCGGCGCCGCCGCCCAGTCACACCGAGATCTATACCTTCGCGCCGATTCTCGACGGTACTTTTCTAATTTCGCAGGAAATTTACCGCGATTCGACAGGCAAGATTATCTACCGCGACTTCGGCGTCTACGGGATCGATCCCGATACGCACCAGTTATTCGTTCATGCCTATAACAGCGATGGCAGTATCGATCGCACGCGCGGAATCGATTCGCCGCCGGGCCAGTTTGTGTTCCTCGGCACGGTTTACGGCTCCAAAAGGTTCAGAGATTATCGCTATACGATGACGAAACTCAACGATGACCGCATGCGGATACTGATTGAGCTGTTGAAAGATGGAAAATTCGAGAAGCTATCGGAAAAGATCTACGAACGGAAATCGAAGGAAGCGTCCACCACAGTTCAGTAGCGTTCCAAGGTTGCTCACCGCAATGAAGTCTCAGAGTTCCAACTCGGCGGCAATCCTCAGAAGCCGAATCAATGTCGACACCTCTCGCGGTGTGAGTTTTTCCCGAAGCTTTTCGTCGACAGCCCGCCGTTCCTTGATCAGATAGTCACGATAACGATTTCCTTTCGCTGTGAGGTGCACGAGAAGCGCCCGCCCTGAATCAGCTTTTCGCTCTGTCAGCAATCCTTCCTGAATCATCGCCTTGATCGAACGGTGCACCACGGTGCGATCAAGTCCCAGGAGAGTGGCGATCTGATTCTGATTGAGCGACGCGTCACCTCGTAACGTCGATAGAATGAAGCCGCGAGTGGACGAACATTTGGTCTTCTGCTCGAGCTTCTTCCCGATCGCGAAATAAGCCTGCGCAATCTGCAGTACCGCAGACTCCTTCACGATTTCCGGTGGAATTGGTTTGTAGTCGGTCACAATCATAGAAACGTCACCGTTGCATCGAGCGGCCTTCGCCATTGTGGCTGGTCTATGTGCCGAGCTGATTTCCTCCCGACCGCGATGACCATCACAATTTCATGATCGATCGGAGACAGCCCCAGAAATTTCGAAAGCCTGCGCCCATCAAATCCTTCCATCGGGCAGGTATTTAATCCCAGCGCTTCTGCTGCAATCATCAGATTCTCGCACGCTAACGAAGCGTTCTTGGTCGCCCATTTGAACATCCCTTGCCGAGCCACCGGAGGAAAACCAATCGTCGCCCAAGTGTTCACCAGTCGGCATATGGCCCATTTCGCGGCGCCCACAATTCCAAACCATCCCTGAACGAAAAACCACTTGGCCCACTTCGACTTCTTCTCCGATTCGCGAATTTTCTCAGGAGTGAAGCCCGCCGTGCGCATCCATTCGAGGTGCGAATCGCTGGTGGATTTCCAGGAACCGAGGTCGGCGACCGCCACCACGAGCGCGGAAGCTGTCGCTGCTGGCGCCTGATTCATGCACAGCCTGGCGGCAGTGGTCCTCACTTCCGGCGATTCGATCCAGTAAAAGCGATAGGGTTGGATATTAAAACTCGACGGGGCAAGGCGAGCTGCGTTCAGGATTTCTTCGCGAGTCTCCGGCGCAATGTCGACCGGATCGAAGACTTTCACTGCTCTTCTTTGGAAGATCGCGTCGAGTATGTGGCTCATCGGTGCCTCCATGTTGCAATTACAACATACTAATGTTGCGTATGCAACATAAAGATGGTGCCTGCTGGTAAGGCACAGGACTTCCATGAGGGCTTGTCGCTGCGATAAAGTGCGTCGCAGCGGGCCAGTCAGGACGCTAAGGTTGCGTATTTTCGCGCGCGTCAGAGCTATTCGTACCGCAGCGCCACCAGCGGATCGACGCGAGTAGCACGGCGGGCGGGTAGGAAGCAGGAGAGAAGCGCGACTGCAATCAGAATCATTGTGACCGAAGCAAACGTGAATGGATCAGTTGGAGTCGTGCCGAATAGGAGTGTCGAGAGAAGCCGAGTAAGCCCGAGCGATGCGAAGAACCCCAATACAACACCCGTGAGCACGAGACGCATTCCCTGACCTATCACTAGCGTAAAAATGTCTCGCGGAGAAGCTCCGAGCGCCATCCGAATTCCCACTTCGTGAGCGCGCTGCGAAACGGAATACGCCATTACGCCATAAACCCCCACCGCAGCGAGGATGAGCGCGAATCCAGCAAATGATCCTACGAGTACAGTCAGCAATCTCGGCTGCGCAACGGATGTGGAGACCACTTCGTCCATTGTCTGAATTCCGGCCACCGGCAGATCAGGATCGAGTTCCTCGAGTGCATGCCGTACGGCCGAAGCGAGTGCCCGGGGATTCGAAGCGGAGCGAACGACCAGCGTCATCGACGGCCACGGGCTCTGCTCGTGCGGCAGATACATCTCCTCCACGTTTGCCGCGTTGAGCGCGTTGAATTTCACATCGGCCACCACGCCGATAATCTGCATGGGAATCTTGTCTCGCGAATTCTGGAGCGTCTTTCCGATTGGATCGGCGTTTGGAAAATAACGCGCTGCGGTCAGCTGATCGATTATCACGACAGGCGTCGCTCCCTGCAAATCCTTTCGCTCGAAGACGCGGCCGCGGAGCAACGCGATTCGCATCGTCCGAAAGTAGTCCGGCGTCACCTGGCGCATCGAGATGACCGGATCTTTGCCGATGCCCTGGCAGACGCGCCCTTCGGGACAGAAAAACACGAACCGCGCGACAGACAGCAGAGGCAAGTGGCTCACACCTGCGGCGGATTCAACACCTGGCAGGCCTTCGATGCGATCGAGAAGTTCGCGTACGAACTGCGCCCTTTTTTCGGGCGCCACATAACGTCCACTCGGCAGCGTGATTGGAATTACGAGCACATTATGGGAGTCGAATCCCGGGTTCACCCGCATCAATTGCACAAAACTCCTGATGAGCAGGCCTCCTCCGGTGACGAGGACCACCGCGACGGCTACTTCTGCGACAATCATCACGCGACGGGCACGCCCACCACTTCCGCTATCCGTCGATCCGCGGCCGCCTTCCTTCAGAACCTCATGCAGATCGCGGTGCGACGCCGTCCACGACGGAACGAGCCCGAAGATCACGCCCGTCACGATACAAAGCGCAAAGGAAAAAAACAGTACAGGCGCATCGATGCGCACGGTTTCAATCCGGGGGATCACCCCGGGTGCCACATGGCGCAGAAGTGGCTGGCACCACGCCGCGATCAACACCCCGATCCCGCCGCCGCCAAGCGAAAGAATCAGGCTTTCGGTGAGTAATTGGCGCACGAGACGTGCTTGTGAAGCGCCGAGCGCCTGGCGAATCGCGATCTCTTTTTGGCGCGTGGTAGCTCGGGCGAGCAGCAAGCTCGCCACGTTTACGCAGGCAATCAATAGGACGAAACCAACGGCGACAAACAGCACCACGAGAGACGATTGAAGGCTGCCAACGAGATTGTATTCGAGCGAGGTAACAGCGAGCACGAACTTGGTGGCATCCACGAAACCCGAATTCTCTTTTCGGTAGCTGTCATTCAATGTGGCGAGTTCGGCCTGAAAATGCGCGAGTTTCTCGCCGGGCTTCATACGGCCGATTACAAAGAGAAATGCCGCGCCGGATCGAATCTGCTCGGGGCGCAGGGTGCCCGTCTCGAAAACACGCGGAATCCATACGTCTGGCTCTGGCTGCTGAAATGGAAAATGAAATGACGGGGGTAGAATTCCGACAACGGTCGTACTGTGGCCATCGAGAGAAATGGTGCGGCCAATGAGAGCACGATCACCACCAAAATGATTGTGCCAGAACGAATCGGAAACGATTGCAGCGTCGGCGCCGCCGGCCGCATCCTCAGAAGGCAAAAAGTCGCGCCCAAGTGCCGGTGACGTGCCGAGCACATGAAACAGATTGCCGGTAATGCGCCCTCCGGCTAATTGCTCGGGCTCGCCGCGGCCCGTGAGGCTCATATTGAGCGCGATGAATCCGGCGACGCCATCGAGTATCCGGCTTTGTTGCTCGAGTTGTTGGAAGCGGGTGTAGGAAACAAGAACGCTGCCAAGGCCCGTCTCGGTGTTAGTACCGGAGATGGCGACAAGCTGATCGGGATTCTTGTAAGGCAGCGGACGAAGCAAAACGGAATTGACGATCGAAAAGATGATGGTATTCGCACCGATACCGAGAGCCAGTGTGAGCAGCGCAGCTAAGCAAAAGCCCGGCGATTTCGCGAGCATGCGGGTGCCGTACTTTAAATCCTGCAGCAGACTTTGCATTGCTCAATTCCCTCGGCTCGAAAATTCATTCGTAGCGAAGTGCAACCATCGGATCTACTCGAGTGGCCCGCCGCGCCGGCAAATAACACGCCAAAAGCGCCACGGCCATCAGCAAAGCGGGCACCGCGGCAAACGTGATTGGGTCGGTCGGCTGCACGCCAAATAGGAGGCTGGCCATTAGCTGCGTGACCCCGAATGCTGCCGCAAAGCCAAGAACCACTCCCAACCCCGCAAGTCGCACTCCCTGACCCAACACCATCGCGAAGACGTTTCGCGGCTGCGCCCCGAGCGCAAGGCGAATCCCTATTTCTTGCGTGCGCTGCGCAACCCCGTACGAAATCACCCCATAAATTCCAATCGATGCGAGCATCAAAGCAAGCGCGCTGAACGCAGCGAGGAGAAGCATCGTAAATCGCGGCTGCGTCATGGAATCACCTACAAGGGTCGTCATCGTCGAAACCTTGGCGATCGGCAAGCCAGGATCGACAGAATGAACTGCGTCTCGTACGCCGCCAATCACAGCGCGCGGATCACCTTGCGTGCGGAGCGCCACCTGCATCGTCAGCATGTCGGGATACGGCTTCTGCGTGTAAACCACATACATTTCCGGGCCCGTTTTTTCGCGCACGGTGAAGTGCTTCACGTCGGCCGCAATCCCTACAATCGTCATCGTCGGAAATCTGTCCGGTGGAAGTTTGATCGTCTTCCCGACGGGGTTTTCTCCCGGGAAAAACTCATCCGCAAGCGTCTTACTGATGATGGCGACCGGTTGCGAATCCGCTGTATCTGAATCGAGGAACGCACGACCGCGCAGGATCGGCGTGCCGATCGCGGAAAAATACCCCGGCGATGCAATCGTGTAGGAAGCGAACGTTTGGACGCCGTTTATTTTCGGCGGGCGCCCGGGAATCTTGAATGCAGAGGACTCCTGCCCGCCGCTCATGGGCATGGGACTCGCGATGCCAGCCGACTGCACGCCGGACACCGAATTCAGGCCGTCGAGAACCTTGCGATAGAGTGCGGCGACCTTGTCTCTGTCCGGATATTTCGAGCCCGGGAGCGTCATCTCAAATGTGAGCACTCGAGTAGCGTTGAATCCAGGATCGACTTTCAACAGGTGCGAAAACGTTCGGATGAGCAACCCCGCGGCGATGACCAATACGAGTGCGAGCGCGACTTCCGATACAAGCAGCGCGCTACGGAGTTTTTCGCGCCCCGGACCTGCCCCTGACCGATGGCCGCCTTCCTTCAGCGTTTCGACCAAGTTTTCACGCGCGGCGCCCACGGCAGGTGCCAGGCCAAAGAGGAGACCCGTGAGAATCGTGATCGCCACGGTAAATGCGAGCACGCCAAAATCAAGGCTCACTTCGTGAAGACGCGGAATATTAAGGGGGCCGAATGTCTTTACAAATTGAATCGCGGCTTCGCCCAGAAGAAATCCTGCAAATCCGCCGACGATCGCGAGCGCTATACTTTCAGTTAGAAGTTGGCGAATCAGCCGTCCCTGAGCCGCTCCGAGCGCCGAACGCAAGGTGAATTCCCTGCGGCGTCCCAGTGAACGCGCCAGCAGAAGATTGGCAACGTTGGCGCACGAAATCAGCAGAACCACTCCTACAGCGCCGAGCAGCAGCAGGAGAGGCCGGCGCGTTTCGCCAGACGTCTGCGAAGCGAGCGGTGTGATCTTTACATTGAACCAGCCCTCCGCACCCGGATATTGTTTTTCGCGCTCCTTCGAGAATATGTTCATCGCTGCCTGAGCCTGCGGAACCGAGACTCCGGACTTAAGAAGCGCGAGGACGGCGAGTTCGTCAGGAGTCGTGCGGTCGGTCGGTAAATCAGTGATTGCGGGAACCCACATCTCCGGCTGGCGCGGAAATTGAAAACTGCCGGGCATTTCTTCGCCGCGTGGAAATGCAAAGCCGCGAGGCATCACACCGACCACAGCGTAAGACTCGCCGTTCAACTCAAGGCTTCGACCGAGGACGTTAGGATCGCCTCCAAATTTTCTTTGCCACAAGCCGTATCCGAGGACCACTTCGTGATCGCGGCCTACGTGATCTTCGTCATCGACAAACGTGCGGCCGAGCGCGGGGGCTACCCCCAGCGCTCGGAAGAAACCGGCGGAAGCGCGGACGCCATCAACGCGGACGGGATCGCCCGTGCCGGTGAGATTAAAGCCAGCCGCTTCAAATGCGCCAACAGCCTCAAATGTATTCGAATCACGCTGAAAGTCTTGAAATGTATTCGCGCCCCAAGGAACTTCGTTGTACCCGAGGTCGATACCGGGAGGTGACTGACGCCACGGGAATACAACGCGGTCAGCATTCGGATAAGGAAGTGGCTTCAGCAGCACAGCGTTGACAATGCTGAACACGGCCGTGCTCGCGCCGATACCAAGCGCCAGCGTCAAGACGGCGACGATCGCGAATCCCGGCGATTTCGCCAATATTCGTAAGCCGTATTTCAAATCCTGAAGAAGAGTCTCCATCGTTCGCTCCCCGGAGGAAATCCGCGGATTGTTAGACTACCGAATCGAACTTTCGGAATCGAAGCTGAGCCTGTCCCACAGTACTGAAGCCGGGGTTGCGCGCGAGGGTCGCAGTTCGTACTTTACGGCTTGAGAAAGCACACTCATCGCGTTCCTCAAGTCCGCTGATCTTGAGTGCCCCAAAATTGCGAGTCACGCACGCACACATATATCCTCGATCGCCTGGAGGTTCTGGCAGTTTCTGTGCCATAGCACTCAAACGCTAAGTGTCAACACGACAGACTGTTACGGACGGATGGGCAAGACACCCGAACCTCATTTGCCCGCAGGTGGGAGAGCAGATTGCGAAAGCGGACACCGCGCGCTACGATTTCTCGAGCTCCGCGATGATGGCAGGTACGATTTCGAAGAGATCGCCTACGATTCCATAATCTGCGACTTCAAAAATTGGCGCATTCTGATCCTTATTGATCGCAGCGATTGTCCGCGATCCTTTCATGCCGACCACATGCTGAATGGCGCCGCTAATTCCCAATGCGAAATAAAGCTTCGGCGCAACCGTCTGACCCGAACTACCGATCTGTCGCTCCATCGGCAGCCATCCCTCGTCGCAAATGGGACGCGAAGCGCAGATTTCGCCCCCAAGAAGTTTCGCCAGTTTTTCCGCCATCGGGATATTTTCCGGGGCTTTGATTCCGCGGCCGATGGAAACGAGAATCGGAGCTTGCGTCAAGTCGACTGCTTGCTTCGCCTCACGGAAAAGTTCGAGGGGCTTGGTGCGGATCTGCTCCGGTTTAAGATCGACGCTATCGCTTTTTACCGGCGCTTTTCCGCTTGCGTGTTTCGCGGCGAGATCTGCGCGAAATGCGCTGGCTTGAAACGACGCGATCCACGGACCATCCCCGGCGAACACCACGTCCGCCGCCGTCCGTCCCTGAAACATCTGGCGCACGAAAATCAGCTTGCCGTTTTCGTACCGGTAGCCAATGCAGTCGCCGATCATTCCCTTGCCCATCGACGCCGCAAGTTTCGGCGCGAAATCGCGCACCTGATATGTATGCGGGAGCAGAATCAGATCGGGCTTCGTCGATTCAATCACCTGCCGCAGCGCAAGCGAGTAACCATCCGGCGTGTATTTGTCGAGCAGGTCGTGTTCGACTAACAAAACTTCTTCAAGCTGCGAACCAGCCAGCTCATCGGCAAGAGGGGCAACACCTTTGCCGAGAACGACGCCGGTGAGTGAGCCTTTCGTCTGCTGCACGATCTGCTGTGCCGCCGCGACAGTTTCGAAGCTGACTTTGTTGAATTTGCCTTCGCGCTGCTCAGTGACGACAAGTATTTTCATGCTAGAGCACCCGCGCTTCGTGTTTCAGTTTCTCGATCAACTTCGCCGCAATCTCTTTCGGCTGTCCGGTGATGAATTCAGTCTGTTTCGCTTTATGCGGGACGTAAATCTTCTCCACATGCTGCGTCGGCGTGTCCGGCACTCCAAGCGTGGCGCGCTGCACTGTCGCCATTTCTTTTTTCTTTGCCGCCATGATGCCCTTCAACGTGGCGTAGCGCGGCTTGTTGATTCCAGACTGAATCGAGAGCACCGCAGGAAGCGGCAATTCGACCCACTGGAACCATCCCGCTTCGAGCTCGCGCTTCAATTTCATGTGTGAATCGGTTACTTCGATAGCCATGATGATCGTGGCATGCGGACGGCCGAGCAGTTCAGCGAGCAGGACCCCGGTTTGACCAAATCCCTGGTCATCGCTCTGAAGGCCCGTGAGAATCAGATCGAAATTCTCCGCCTTAATTGCCGCGGCCATCGACCGCGCCGAACCGAGCGGATCGAGTTTGTAAAACTGGTCGTCAGCGACATGAATACCGCGGTCAGCACCCTTCGCGAGCGCTTCCTTGATAGTCTGCTTCGCGCGTTCCGGACCCATCGAAATTGCCACCACTTCGCCGCCGTGCTTTTCCTTCAAACGCAGCGCTTCTTCGAGCGCGTAGCTATCCGGTTCGTTCGTTTCAAAACCAATGTCCGATTCGCGAATCCACGCGCCGCCATCGACAATCGCGAGTGGAGCATCTTTCGCGGGAACTTGCTTTACGCATACTCCGATCTTCAAGAATACCTCCGTGCCTCTACTACTTCCCGTCCCAATGCTTAAAAATCAACGACGCGTTCGTCCCGCCAAATCCAAATGAATTCGAAACCGCATACTCCACCGCCAACTTGCGCGGCTGATTCGGAATATAATCCAGATCGCACTCGGGATCGGGGTTTTCGTAGTTCGCCGTCGGCGGCAAAATCTTGTCGCGCAACGCAAGTACGCTGATTCCCGCTTCCAACCCGCCCGCGCCGCCCAGCAGATGCCCCGTCATGGATTTCGTCGAACTGATCGGGACCTTCTTCGCGCGCTCGCCAAACACGCGCTTTAGCGCCGTCGTTTCGATCGCATCTCCGATCGGAGTAGAAGTTCCGTGCGCATTCACGTAACCCACAGCATCGGGCGAAATACTCGCATCCTTCAGCGCCGCCATCGTCACGCGATATCCGCCGTCGCCACCCTCAGCCGGCTGCGTGATGTGAAACGCATCACCCGACATTCCGTATCCAACAATTTCTGCCATGATATTCGCGCTGCGTTTTTGCGCGAACTCAAGCGATTCCAGAATCAGCACGCCCGCGCCTTCGCCAACCACAAATCCGTCGCGCTTCGCGTCAAATGGCCGGCTGGCGCGCTCCGGCTCATCATTGCGCGTCGAAAGCGCGCGCATTGCCGCAAAACCACCCACGCCCATTGGCGTAATCGCCGCTTCCGATCCGCCCGCAATCATCACGTCTGCGGCTTCGCGCTGAATAATCTTGTAAGCATCGCCGATCGAATGCGCCGATGCAGAACATGCGGTCGCAGTCGCCGAATTCGGTCCTTTCGCTCCATAGCGAATCGATACGTGCCCCGACGCGAGATTCACGATCGATGCGGGAATAAAAAACGGCGAAATCTTTCCAGGTCCGCCCTGTAGATATTTCGAATGCTCGCGCTCGATCACATCGAACCCGCCAATGCCGGACGCAATATAAACGCCCGTCGAGTCCGCCATCTCCGGCGTCACTTCAAGCTTCGCCATTTCCATTGCAAACGCCGAAGCGGCGAGAGCCAACTGAATAAACCGGCCCATTTTCTTGAGTTCTTTTTTCTCTACCCAGACGAGAGGATCGAAATTGCGGACTTCTCCTGCGATGCGGCAATCAAAAGCCGTGGGATCAAAATGGGTAATCGGGCCGATTCCGCTTTTGCCGGCCAGCAGGTTGCGCCAGACCTCATCGGTCCCAATGCCGCACCCGCAGACCAGCCCTACGCCCGTCACGACAACTCGGCGGTTCAAACTCACTTCTCCTGTTCGGAATGGGACGGCCGGCGGACTTACTTACTTGCCTTGGCGTGCTTCTCGATGTATTCGACGGCGTCTTTTACGGTGGCGATCTTTTCGGCATCCTCGTCCGGTATTTCGATGCCGAACGATTCCTCGAAAGCCATGACCAGCTCGACTGTGTCGAGCGAGTCGGCGCCCAGGTCGTCCACAAACGAAGCCGTCGGCGTGACTTCGCCTTCATCCACACCGAGTTGCTCGACAATAATCTGCTTCACGCGTTCTTCGACGCTGGCCATTCTAAGTGTTCCTCCGGTATCTGCAGTCTCGCTTCCGGCCCGCACCACAGCCGGAACAGCGCCCAAAAATGTACCGCCCATTCTATGCGCGGCGTAATGCTCGGGTCAACCTTTGTGCCTACGCACGCGGCCTACCCCATGTGCACGCCGCCGTTTACCTCAAGCACCTGGCCGGTAATATAGGCGGCTTCATCACTGGCCAGGAAAACAATCGCGGCAGCGATATCGCGGTCGGTACCAAACCGTCCTAGCGGAATAATCGCTTTCATCTTGTCTTTGATTTCCTGCGAAAGCACGTCCGTCATCGGAGTCGAGATAAATCCAGGCGCCACCGCATTCACTGTTATATTGCGCGACGCAACTTCCACAGCGATCGCGCGCGTCAACCCAATCAATCCCGCTTTCGACGCCACATAATTCGCCTGCCCAGCATTTCCCGTTTGTGCCACCACGGACGACAGGTTAATAATCCGCCCGGAGCGCTGCTTCAGCATCGCACCCAGCGCCTGTTGAATGCACAGGTGCGCGCCAGTCAAATTCGTGCGCAGAACCGCTTCCCAATCTTCAAGTTTCATTCGCAGCGCAAGTGTGTCGCGCGTGATCGCCGCGTTGTTCACCAGAATATCGAGCCGTCCAAATTTCGCGAGCACCTGCTGAAATCCAGTTTTTACCTGTGCGGCATCCGCTACATCCATCGGAACAGCCAGCGCTTCTCCTCCGGCCGCTTCGATTTCCGAAACGAGCGATGCAAGCTTATCCGCGCTTCTCGCAGCGACCGCAACTTTGGCTCCCGCTTCCGCGAGCGCGAGCACCGTGGCCCGTCCAATTCCTTGCGACGCACCTGTGACCAGTGAGATTTTATCTTTGAGTGAAAACATCAGGTCTCGTTAGCCTTCCACCGCTTCCACACGCGACTGCGCGATCTTCTCAAGCGCAGCTTCAAGACTCGCCGCGTCTTCCACGTTACAGGTACGGATCGAACGATCGATCTGTCTCAAAAGTCCCGTGAGGACCTTGCCCGGTCCCACTTCCACGAATACTGTCACGCCCGCTTCCAGCATTTCGTGAATCGAATCGAGCCAGCGCACAGGCTGCGTCACTTGGCGTATCAACGCGTCACGCGCCTCATCCCCGGTAGTAATCGCCTCGGCATCGACATTCGTAATCACTGGAAATTTTAAATCGTTGAATTTCGCGGCCCGCAAATCAGCTTCGAGCCGCTTCTGCGCCGGAGCCATCATTGCGCAATGGAACGGAGCCGAAACCGGCAACATCACGGCGCGTTTCGCTCCGCTCTGCGAAGCAATCTCCACCGCGCGCTTCACAGCCGTCGCGCTCCCCGATATCACCGTTTGTTCCGGGGAATTCAAATTCGCCGGCGACACCACGTCATTATCAGCCGCTTTTTTGCAGATATCAGCCACCTCGGCGGGAGGAAGCCCCAGAATCGCGGCCATCGCACCTTCACCAACTGGCACAGCTTCCTGCATATATTTCCCGCGCCTGCGCGCAATCTTTACGGCTTCCGAAAAATCGAGCCCACCGGCTGCCACCACCGCCGAGTACTCGCCAAGGCTGTGCCCCGCTGCGAAGTCCGGAACGATTCCGCGCTTCT
>Ga0210387_10000646_pt1 | contig 25181 bp, 22 predicted proteins | sample IncBWC7OmetaG_FD_160108 | JGI IMG/M metagenome (GOLD analysis project Ga0210387, IMG submission 160108) | Forest soil microbial communities from Barre Woods Harvard Forest LTER site, Petersham, Massachusetts, United States - Inc-BW-C-7-O ...
GTTGAGGAGGCGAGATCGCTGCTCTTTGTCGATCGGAAATTTGGCCGGCAGAGACAGGGTAACAATATATTCATCGGGCACGTAAACGGGAAGCGGCTGCCCGGCGGCCCGCAACCGGTCACGTTCCTTGGTTATTCCCGGTGAAATGGCGCCTTCAATGCTCAGCCCCCACCTGATCTGGCTTTGAAGTTCGCCCGAGGTGTCCAGTCCCTTTCGTTTGAGCGCTTCGGCGATGATTCCCGTGTCGCGCAAATCGTCCGGCTGAAATTTGGAATGATCGGGATATTGTCCTTTCTCTAAACCGGGGAAGAAGAGTACGATCCTGGTCGAAGTTGAAACCAATTGCCGTGGACGAGAGATGAGGCATCCGACAATGGCAATGACTGTCCCAAGCAGGGCGACGCCGAGTGTCTGCCCAAGCCCTTGGCCGAGCCGCATGAAGATGTCGCGCAGGTCGATAATAGTATCTTCTCCGATCATGCCCCGTCCGGTGGGGTTATGAGCGTGCTCGTCAGGGTTATTCATAGCTTAACTTTTTTTAATGCTTCATCCATGTCGAGGAAAAAAGCCCGCGCCCATAATATATGGGATGCGGTTCTACTTTCTTTTATTTCCCCGGCGGGTCGCAAGTTCATTTTTTCTTGAACTACTGCGCCGGATGCCTTTTAGGAAGATATCCATGAAAGATGTTCGCTCCGCCTCGCCCGTTGCTGTGCGCAATTCGAGTGCCATGGGCGAAGTCTCGGCCAATTTCGAGCGCGAGTGCGTGGATTTTTTTGCCGAACTGGCGCAGGCACTCAGTGTACCGCGCTCGCTTGGGCAGATTTATGGCGTGCTGTTTGCTTCACCGAAGCCGTTGAGTTTCACGGAAATTGTCGAGCGGCTGGATATTAGCAGGGGTTCCGTCAGCCAAGGCTTGCAATTGTTGCGTTCGCTTGGGGCAGTGCGTGGCGCCGACAACGGAGGTACGGCTGCGGGCTCCGGTGACTGCCGGCGTGAACAATTTGTGCCGGAATTGGGCCTGCGCCAGCTTATCGGCGGAGTGCTCCGTGAGAAGATCGAACCGCTTCTGGGTGCTGGTGGTGCACGCATGCAGTGCTTGCGTCAGTGTGCGTTGCAGGCGCCAAGCGCACCGGGAGAGAAATTTTCCCTTCAACGCGTTGGGCAGCTCAAAAAATGGCACCGCCAATTGGGGTTGTCCCTGCCCCTGTTGAAAAGTTTCTTGGGTTCGGGCCGGGCCTGACGAGTAATGGCAATATCCGATATAGAGGCACCGGTCACTTTATAGAATAGAAGTGACGGGGCGAAGCTTCGCTAATTTATTTTGCATGAAGACGATTGCTCTGGCGGGTGAACTTAGCATGCGCCTTAGGGATGAATCTTATCTGAAGTCAAAATTCATGACGGAAATCGACGGCTATACGACCATTGATATGTTTGGAGTAGACGGCTTTATTGATATGCTCGACATGCAGCGGTGCTCCATGCGCTTGTGCCCTGTGCGCAAGGGTCATTGAACCATTTCGAGCCGGGGCAGGTGGCGGCCGGTTTCACCTATTTCAAACTCTCAGGAGACGAGTGCACTAGCCAATAAATTACGAAATTAATTCAATAAACAGCTGAATATACAATATGAGTCATGGCCGTACATGGGAACCGATTTTGAAATCAGCGAGTGTAGCTTTAATCAATCGATTTGTTTCCATTGCGCTAAAGATCCTGATTATTCCATTGTTGATAAACTACCTTGGAACCGAGCGCTTTGGGATTTGGGTGGCAATTTCTTCGGCCTCCGGCTATATATTCCTGTTGGACATGGGACTCAGCTCGGCCATGATCAATCGGCTTGCCGGTTTCTATGCAAAGGGAGACACGCGTTCCGCGAACCAGCACATTCAAGGACTTTTCTTGTTTATGGCTGCCATTGCGTGTGTTGGCATGCTTGGAACCTGGCTGGCTTTGCCCAGAATCGACTGGGAAGAACTTTTTAAGATACATACCGCGGCGGCCAAAGCCGAGGTTAATGTAACGGTTCTGGTGGCCTTTTGGATTTTCTTTCTCCAGCTACCGCTCTCCTTGATACAGAAAATCCCCTACACCTTCCAGGCCGGTTACATCAGCGAATTGCACATACTGGTAGCAAACATTCTTGGCGCTGTTTTGATCGTCGCCGGTTTGCATTTCCACGCCGGTCTTACGTTCTGTGTGCTGGCGATAAACGCGGCGGCTGTTCTCGCCCCTCTGACCATATTGGTGCACTTGCTGATGACCTCACACCTGAATATTGGGTTTAACAACGGCATCAACCCGGTCAGGGAGGTCAAATCGTTGAAAACGACCAGTGTGCATTTCATTATTATGCAAATCTGCGGGACGCTATTGATTGTCGGGCCATTTTCTTTGATCACATATTATCATGGCGCCGAAGCTGTCGCGGTATTCGGGATTTTGCTCCAGGTGCTTACCGCGGTCCAGACGCCACTAACCGTGATGCTTCAGCCTGCATGGACGAAAATGGTGGAACTTAGCGTCAATGATAAACGGCATAAGGTTCGGGAGATATTTACACGCTATGTGAAGATGGCGGCGCTCTATTCGATCCTAACTGGGATCTTTTTCATGTTTTGCTTACCGTCGATCTTTGAGTTGGTTTTGAAACATCAGGTGTCCGCAAGCGTGTCCTTGCGATTTGCCTTTGCGGTCTGGTGTGCGCTTGGATTGATCGGGGGAGGTGGAGTTGGCGCGGTTACGCTGGCCCTCGGCCTTACCGGCCAAATCTCCAGGATTTCGTTGCTGCAATTGGGAACTTTTTTGGTGCTGGCTTTTATTCTAGTCCCTGCGTACGGCGCCGTTGGTGCCGTGGCCTGCATCATTGCCAGCTACTTTGCCTCTTTGCCATTAGTCTTCTTATTGATTAGAAGAAATCTCTACGGTGAGGACGAGAGCGTGTAGATATGGCGCAAGAAGGCTTGGGTAAATTCCTCCACTAATGGCGCACGTTCAATCCTTGGCGAAAAGGCTGATCTACCTTTTAAAAATCCGCTATAGGGCAATTTGGCCTAAACGTGTCGTCGGCTTCTATCATGGTTCAGCGCCTCCCCGTGGCCGGGCTCTGCTGAGTTATATCCCGGGACCGTTGCTTTGGGCGCCGGATGACCCGCGATTTAACGGGCATAGCAATCTATGGGAAAGCGCGGAAATTGCCCGCATTTTAAACCGGCTCGGTTATGTCGTGGATGCCATATCACATACCGACCAAAAATTTAGTTCGCGCCATGCTTATGATCTGATCTTCGACATAACCAGGAATATAGTAAAATATTCGTGCAATCATACGAAAAAAATATTACATTCTACGGGTAGTTATACTGGGTATTCCAATCAAGCCGAACATCGAAGATTGCAGGCGCTTAAAGGCCGCCGGGGGGTAATGCTGAGACCCCGAAGATCCGTTTCACTGAAAGAAATTGCTGCTTTTGACGAAAGCGCCAGGGCGGCGGATATTATTACGCTTGGGGGAAATCAGGTGACCAAGGTAACTTTTCCTCCGAGTATGCAAATTAAAATAAAATGCCTGCCGGTGACTGGATCCCCTTTGCAGCAGGTGCGCAACCCAAGTCAGAAGGAAATTGGCGAGAGGGACTTTCTTTGGTTCGGGGGTGCGGGTGCAGTCCATAAAGGATTGGATTTGGTGCTCGAGGCGTTTGCTAGGATGCCAGAACGCACCTTGCATGTCATTGGCCCATACGAATTGGAGTCGGATTTCATGAAGGCTTACGAGCCTGAACTCAAGCATTGCAGAAATATAATCAGCCACGGTTATTTGTATCCATCGGACAGACGTTTTCGGGAAGCAACCAGGAAGGTTACCGCGTTTGTCTTTCCGTCCTGCAGCGAAGGAACCTCCACGGCGGCGATTACCTGCATGCAATATGGATTTATTCCCATTGTGAGCAATAATGCTGGGATCGATATTCCAGCCGATATGGGGATAATCCTGTCTGATTGTTCGATCGAAGAGATTATGGCAGCGGTTAAAAGCATGGCTTCAAAGGAGGATACGCAGCTGCAGGAAATGGCAGTGGCCGCGCAGAACTATGCGGCCCAAAATTACTCAAGGGAGTGCTTTTCGTTACAGGTGGAGTCTGTCGTTAGAGGAATGATGCTATGACCATATCTAGGTAAACAATCGAAATGGAGTTTTTCTCTCATGGTCGCGGTTTCCTGTCAGTGGGACCTTGATGAACTGCGTCTTGCATCAGCTAGTTGTCCGACGATTTGTGGGCGCGAGGGCGTGATAATTTGTAAAATCGGCCGAATGAAAATCGATAAATCAGCCCTCGGGGAATAAATGCTTGCTCAGGTACGGGCTCAAACTTGATGAGGATATTGCAATCGGACCTTTCCACCGCTGTGCCGCATTGAATACTGGACAAATAAGAAACGCCAAGGTCGTGCGATTGGCAAATGGAACCTTAAATTGGATGCTGTGGCGTATCGGGATATATCTTCCGAAGAGGCAGCACAGCGGCGGGATATGCATAATTAAAAGTGATTTGATCGGAGATTTTATATTATTTATACCCGCCTTGTGCCGACTCCGTGAAGCGTATGCTGGATCGAGCATTTCTATCGTAGTAAAAGGCTCCGTCGCGACGTTGCTGCGATCATGCCCCTACGTGGATTCGGTCATCATTCTTGATGAAAACAGTTTCAGAAAAAATCCATTTTACCGTATTCACTTTCTCTGGCAGATGTATGCACGAGGATTCTCCAGGACAATTTCCGGATCCTATTCACGCAATTACGTCGGCGATCTGATTTCGCTTTGGACAGCAGCTCCAGTCAGGGTTGCCTGGGACTCGAATAGTAACCATATGAGCGTCTTGGAAAATATCAGGTGCAACCGATGTTACACCCAGTTGGTTCCGGGTGTGTTTACTCCGGAGGTTCACGAAACGGTGCGTAATAAGGCCTTTATTGAGGCTTTGGGTGTCAGCAGCCCAAATTCCCCAATCGCGGAGGTAAAAATTTGGCGGGATCGACAGGCAGAAGTAGAAGCAACTGACCTGCTGCGTGAATATGGACTCGAAGAAAAAAGATTTGTTGCCATTCTTGCGGGTTCCTCTTTTCCGCTGAAAAACTGGGGTAGACACAACTATCGGGAATTGTGCCGGGCTCTGCTCATTATCGGCGGATCCGATCTGAGTTTTGTGCTATGTGGCCAGAGCGGCGATGGGTTTGACCTCGGAGGATTGGATCCTGAGTTTTCCACAAAGATCGTGGATCTGACCGGAAAAACCGGACTATTGGCGCTCGCCAGCATCTTTAGCCGATCCATCTTGGTTGTAGGCAATGATACGGGAACAATGCATATTGCTATTGCGGTGAATGCGCCAACTGTTTGCATAGTCGGCGGGGGACACTTCGGACGTTTTATGCCATACGGAAACGCGGAGAGGCATGTGTTTTTAAGTCATCCGTTGCCATGCTATCATTGCAATTGGAGCTGCATTTACGACCATGCCATTTGTATGACGGAAATATCGGTAGATACAGTCGCGAAAGCGTGCAAAAAATTTGTGCAATCGCGCTATCCAGAAATATGAAGCACGGGATAGCTGAAAAGACTCTGCTTAATTTGTTTGTTGCTCCAAAGGACAAGATATTTGGAGGGCGGTTATTTTGTGCAGAATCGTTACATGGCGAAAACTCGTGCATCCTGTCATCGCAGCCATCGGAGGATCAAGTGTGGCCATAGTTGTAAAAGTAAACCGCAGTATTAAAAACGTGCGGATCAGGATATGCAACATGAGTTATTGGGTTCTCTTGGGTATCGCATGTCTGCACATGTTTTTGGTGGAGGATACGTATGGAGAGGATAATACGAGTCCTGCGCTTATTTATCAAAGCTTTGGTGGTCTCTCGATTCTGGATGTGATCATTGTTCTTCTAGTGATTTTATTTTCGGCGGAAAAGGCGGGATTTAGCATGGCGCAGGGGATTCGCCGGTTGGTTTTACTTCTCGTGATAACGTTAATCACAGCGTATTTTTCTGCAGCGATCAGGGGGAGTCTTTTGGGAGGAGGGCAAGGCACGGGTTTAAAGGAGTTGAGGGCGGGGATAGTCATGGGCCTGCTCTATTTCGTGTTCCGGAGAACATTCATTGATTTCAGTCGCTTGCTCAGCTTTACCTACTCGCTTGGCTGGATAATTCTGCTTTCCGCGGCAGTCCACCTCGTGCAAGATATTTTTGGGTGGGAGACATTTGTCAGTCCGGAATACGGGAAGCTGTCAACGTTTGAAGGTCCGCTCTTGACTTGGTGGGTATTCGGTTTCGGCCTGTTTCTTGCCCGGTCCGTCGTCAAAGCGGGCCGGTTGCTCGATGCCGGAATGGCGATCACGATCGTGATCGCGATATTCCTGTCTTTCCGCCGGACGCCAGAATTCATGTCCGTAGTCATTGCTGCCGTCACCCTGGTTTATGGATTGATAAAACTTCGGAAATCGCTTCTCGCGATCACTTTCTTCGGTGTGGTTGGCCTATTGATGGTGGGCCTTTGGGGCGATAAATTCCTTCCCAAGATCAATCCGTTAAACCTTTTTGACACCAATTCCGAAGAGTATGCCCGGAATTTTTCTGCCAACCGCCAGCATGCCGGTGATATTGACTTGGGATGGCAATTGATCAAGCAACACTATCTGGTGGGCATTGGTCCGGGAGCGGTTCTGCATAGTCCTGATCATGATCACGAGTTTGCCATTGATACCGGGGTGCATATGCAATATTGGAGCTTTTGGCTGCGGCTGGGTTTTTTTGGTCTCTGCTCGCTCATTTATCTTTATTTTATCCAATACAAGTATGCCGTGGTGGCCCTAAAAAGGGCGGCCAATCCCGGCGCTACTACACTAGCCTTGTCCATCCTGGGATTCACCTTGGCTTCAGCAAGTGTCGCATCGCTGGCCGGGCTTAGTATTTATGGTACCGCCAAGCTCCAGTATTTGACCGTATACATGCTAGTCGCAGCCGAGATGCTTTATCTTAATCGTCGCAATGCCGATTTCATGGAAATTTCCGCAAATGCTGCATGATCATTGGTCGGCATTTGATAGCGGGCGATTGCTTAGGCGGTTCGTCGTTCATGGCAATCTAAAGCCAAAGAATGATTATTTGAGGAAACGGAGGGCGGATTCCGTATGTTAAAACGAATCGAGCAAGTTCAATCGCTGTTGCGTTTCCGTCTTTTTGAACGGCGAATCACCTGCCATACTCGCACGAGGCATGACCAGGTGCTCAATTGGGTGTTTGATAAGGCCGCGCAGCCCGAGGTAGACGACGGCGCATCCTTATCCGGGTCTGACAATGGCCCGCTGGTGACGCAGGGGCAAGCCCTGGTTCGCAGTGTCAGGCAGTCTTTTGCTGGGAAACATGCCGGACGTGGCGATCGCCTGCGCATTTTGATCCACGTTCCCTCTGCGAAGCGGTCGCCGGCTGGCTACTCATTGTTTCTCAATCTGGCGGCAAGCCTGCAGTTCATTGGTGTGCCTGTGCGCTGTCTGGCTTGGGAGGAATCTTTGAAGGATCAACTGTTGGAATTTCGACCAACAGTGCTGCTTTCGAGCGACTCCGCTGATTATCTCGCCAGGTTGGACTGGGATGCTGTGCGCCAATACCGGGCCTTACGGGTGCTCAAGCTGGGCTTGACGGCCTCGCTCGAGGAGTATGGTAACACGCCCCTCCCGCCGCGCCTAAAGTGGGCCGCCGAGCATGGAATTAACTTTTACTATAGTTTCAAGGCGCCGGAATATCTGACCAGCCGGGAGGAATACCGGCCATTCTATGAGAACGGTTATTCGATCCTAAGCGTCGAATTTGGCGCTAATCCGCTTCTCTATTATCCGATCGCAGGAGTCACACGGGATATCGACTTTGTTTTTCTAGCTTCACGCAATGCGGATAAGCGTGAACGATATTATTCCTACCTGCCGGAGATTTTTCGGCGCGGACAGGGCTTGTGGGCTGGCATTACACGCTGGGTGCCGCCTGCAGCCCAGCGCTTTTTGTATGCTCGGGCGAAGGTGGGAATCAACCTGCATATTGACAACAGCCTTGATTGGTCGAGCGAGCTGAATGAGCGCACCTACATCCTGGCCGCCTGCGGCGTTCCGCAATTGATTGACGACGCTAAACTGCTTCCATTCCGGTTCAGCCAGGATGCGATGTTCGTCGCCAAGAATCCGGCTGAGTACGCGGACATGTTTTCGTTCATGCTCAACAATCCGGAGTTGGCGGAACAGCGTGCGCTCAAGGCGCAGAGGGAAGTTTTTGCCAAGTATACAACCTTTCATCGTGCGGAAAGCCTTGCCACGGCGTTGTGGCAAATTCTCGATCATGGCTGAAGCGAACACCCCGTTTATGCGGCAGCCGTGTTTGAGTTTTCGTTTGCGAGCACCAGTTTACTTGACCGCTTGTTCCTTCGCGGGCAGGTTTTTACCATGATCAGCGACGTAAGAAGACTCGTTCGTCCACTTTTCCCAAAACGGTTGCATCGAGCTTGCAGCAAGTGGGCGGACGATTGGTCAATCCTTATGGCCGAAGGGCCCAATACGCTCCGTCAGCTAAGGCGACGGGACAGCGAACTTGTGGCAGTGCAATTTAAGAGCTTGCAGTATCCTTTCACGCTTCGACTGCAGCGTGAGCACATTCGCGAGCTTGCCAATAATGTATTTCAGAAGCAGTATGACGCGTGCCTCGGCGCGTTCAGGCCGAAGACCATTATCGATGCCGGATGCTTCATCGGAGAGCTGGCGGCTCATTGGGCCACCAAGTGGCCCGAAGCGAGGATTGTTTCCTTGGAGCCCAACTCCGAAAACCATCGTATTGCCGAGGCCAATCTGTCCGCGTACGGAGACCGGGTGAAACTAGTCAAGAAGGGCTTGTGGACATCCGACGAAAACCTCAGGGTCATTGGAACGTTGAATGCATCCTCCGTTATATCAGCGGGAGAAGGGCCGTTTGATGTTCAAGGAGTATCAGTCCCATCCTTGATGAAGGAGTTCAAATTCGACTCAATAGATTTGCTGAAACTTGATATAGAAGGGGCCGAGTTCGCTGTCTTGGGGGAATCATCTGACGCATGGTTGACAAAAGTGCGTTGCATTATTATAGAATTCCACGATCCGGGCAAAGAACCTGGCGTATGGCACAAGCTGCGATCCATTGGCTTTCATGCGAATCGCTACCGCTCGGTAGTCACCTTTCTGCGAGGAAAGGCGTTGAGTTAGTCCCGCCGTTGTCGACTCCGCCGTTCCGATCCGGAACGGGCTGGATATTCCCCGCTGGAGCGCTCCACAAACTGAGATATCGAAGGAAATCGGACAACTTTCGAGTCAATATGGTTTTTGTATGGCATATTCCGGAAGGACAATGCTTCTTGCCTTGACGCCACTTCTGTCAGGAATGACCGCCGCATGTATCAAGCACGGGTTGCCGGCCATTAATCGTAATCTGCGGTGATAGCCCATTTATGCAGAAATACATCAAAAAAAATAAAACTCTGCTTTTAATTTATCGGTTTATGGATGAGGCGATCGATGTCAGGAGGCTGATTTATTTCTTACCCAACCTTGTGCGTTATGTGCGATCCTTGCTGGCTTACCGCCGGGTTTCAGCGGGCCGACACTGTGGAGAATTCGTTCTTTTCCCGAAATTGCACGACAGAACCATCACGACCAAGGTGGATCCTCACTACTTTTATCAGGGTTATTGGGCTTTCAGCCGGATTTATGCCATCAAGCCCAGAGAGCATTGCGACATCGGATCCCAAATTGACTTTATCCGCTATCTTGCCGCTACGATAAAAACGACATTTGTGGATATTCGTCCAATCGAGCTGCCTTTGGAGAATCTGGTCTGTGTCAATGGATCCATCTTGAGGACGGACTATCCAGACTGTTCATGGCCATCGATCTCCTCGCTTCACGTCATCGAACATATCGGCCTTGGACGATATGGGGATCCGATCGACGCACAGGGCTCGGAAAAAGCCGCGGCGGAAATGTCGCGCATGCTGGAACTAGGCGGACGGTTATATATTTCTACACCGGTTGGCCGGCCGCGGACATGCTACAATGCCCATCTTATCCGGACGCCCCGGCAGGTGATTGAGTTATATCCGGCGCTGGAATTGATCGAATTCTCTGCCGTAGATGATAGCGGAAAATTTTGCGAAAATGCGGATATGGCGACGTTTACTGACAGCGACTACGCCTGTGGATTGTTCGTCTTTACGAAAAAGCGTTAAGAAGCGATATTGTATAATATGACGGGCCGGCTGATGCAAAAATTTAACCTATTAATGGCGATACCGAGCGCGGGAACGCTTACCGCGTCGACGAAGAGCCAGATCTGGCGCACCAATCTGTACCAGCCCCTGGTCAAGATGGGTCACCGGGTGATCTTGCTTGATTACAATTACGACGAGTTTTTTACCCATGCCGAAAGCGATCGATGGCTGAAAAAGCAACGGGGTCGATTGAGCGAGACCTTGGCGGATACTTTTTCCAGGGAGCATGCCATCCAGCCGTTTGATTTTTGTTTTTTCTATTTCTGTGACGGCTTCATTGACGATGGAGTCTTGAGCGCCATCCGGGCGAAGGGGGTGCCTGTTTTCAATTACAGCTGTAACAACATTCACCAGTTCCACCTCGTGCAGAAGATATGCCGATTGGTCGACTGCAACGTCTATACGGAAGCCCATGCGGCGGAAAAGTTCGCGGCCTTGGGTGCTCCTGCGGTCCAAATGCAGATGGCGGCAAACCCCGATTTTTATGCGCCCACTACAGGCACTTATCGCTATGAAGCAAGTTTTGTCGGCCAGCGTTATGCCGACCGCGGTGACTTGGCGGCGGCCCTTGTCGCCGTCGGCGTAAACATCCAGGCATTCGGTCCGCGTTGGCAAACGAACGGCGAGGCCGTGGGGAACGTGACGCTGGCCGATCGCGCCGACAAACTCTTGTCCATGGTCAGAAAAAACGGCTTGGCCTACGCCCTGCGCTTTCTTGGAAATAAATTCGTGAAGCGGAGTAACGAAGGATCGATCAATCGGATCATGGCGGGCCACGCCAACGGCATTCTCGATGATGCCGAGATGGTCTGTGTATTTGCCGAAAGCAAAATCAACCTAGGCTTCGCCACGGTCTATTCCGGAGGCCATGAAGGCGGCGGAGAGCTGTATCATTTGCGTTTACGTGACTTCGAGATTCCCATGTGCGGTGGGTTTTACCTGACGCGCTACACGAAGGAGCTGGAAAGCTATTTCGACATCGGCCGAGAAATCGAGTGCTACCGCAGCAAAGACGAACTCATCGACAAGTGCCGTTTTTATCTGGCCCATGACGACGGGCGTGAGTCCATCCGCAAGGCGGGACTGAAGCGGAGCCGCGCCAGCCACACCTGGGAGCGTAGATTCACCGAATTCTTTGCCAATCCAAGGATCGCAGCCTTGATCGGCATTCAGAAATGACCAGCGAGCGCCCACCGATTGCATCCGTGCTGATGTCCGTCTACAATGATGAGCGGTTCGTGGGCTTGGCCATTGAAAGCATCCTGACTCAGACATTGAGCGATTTCGAATTCATCATCGTGAATGATGGTTCAACCGATGGCACTGCGGCCATCCTGACAAAATATGCAGCTCAAGACCGGCGGATCAAAGTTTACCAGCAAACCAACTCCGGGACGACGGCCGCGGCGAATTTTGGGCTTTCGGTGGCGAGGGGAAAATACGTGGCCCGCCTTGATTCCGATGATATTTCCCATCCTCATCGATTGCAGGCCGAGGTGGATTTTCTCGAAAAAAATCCCGGCATCGCCCTGCTTGGGGGCGGTTCCGAAATCATCGATGCCGGTGGCCGCATCATTGGCGTACGCAATATAGAAACATCCTGTCCGTCGCGCACGCTCCTTCACCGGTGCATCTATCAGCAAAGCGATGTGATGTTTCGCACCGACGTCGTGGTTAAATTGGGCGGATACCGGGAGAAGTTTCGCAATGCCCAAGATTATGATCTTTGGCTCCGCATCAGCGAAGTCGCCGAAATAGCGAAGCTCGATGCGGTCCTCGGTCAATGGCGATTGAACGGTGGAGGCTATACCTTGTCGCGAACGCTGGAGCAAAAAGGCGAGGTCAAGGTGATCAAGCAATTCGCTCGGCAGCGCCGGGCGATCGGGCGGGATGACTATGCATCATATCTTCCGCCGGAGGGGATGAAGCATCGTCGCAATATCGAGCCGGGACAATATAAATGGGTCATCGCGCTGGTTTTGCTGCAATCCTTGCGTCTGCGGGAGGCTAGGGAAATAATCAAGGAACTGAGGCAAGGCCATGCCCGTGGAAAATACATCCTGGCTTATGTGGCGACTTGCATGCCTGAAGCCATGGTTTCCCTCATGTTGAAAGTCAGAAACCTGTACCTGAACACGCTGGCTTAAAAATGACCTCAATCCTGATGATACTGGAAGCCACGGTCGGAGGGATCCGCAGGCATGTGGTCGATCTGCTGGTTGGTTTGGATAAAAAGAGATGCAAGGTTGTTTTGATTTATTCCCTGTCACGAGCCGATGCCGGTTTTAAGAAAGCGATGGCGGCGTTGGCGGCAAATGGGGTCGATCTGTATGAGGTGGCGATGGGCAGGGGGATTGATCCGGCCATGGATTTTCGGGCGCTGTGCGAGATCATCTCGATTATCAGGAAGACCAAACCGGACATCATTCATCTGCACGGGGCGAAGGCGGGTGCAATTGGCCGCGGTGCGGCCATGTTGTGTGGCAATCGGCGAATAGTTTATACCCCGCACGGTGGATCCTTTCATAAGTTTAAAGGTCGCAGCGGCCGAGTGTATTGGGCCGTCGAGAAAAGTTTGGGATGGATCTCCAAAACCAGGTATATCGGAGTTTCGCAGCATTCATGTGACCAGATTCTACAGGGCTTGGGCGCTCCACCGAATCGAGTGCACCTTGTTTACAACGGAATCAGTGCGCCGGCGACCAGCGCGGACGGGCCTGGGCAGGTGTATGGAGAAGAGAACCAACTGAACTTCAAAATACTGTTCCCGGCGGTTTTTTTCGAAGCCAAGGGACATCTTGAGTTTTTGGACGCGCTCCACCGGTCAAAAAACAAATTGAATCCCACAATCAGGATCTTTCTGGCCGGAGATGGCCCGCTGAAATACGAAATCGAACAAAGAATTCGAAACTATCGACTGGACCAGCAAATTCTCATGGTGGGGTTTGTCGAGGACGTGAACCCTTGGTACCAAGGGTCCGATCTGGTGATCCTGCCGTCGCGGGACGAGGCGTTCGGCTATGTGGTCCTTGAAGCGATGTATTTTGGCAAGCCGGTGGCTGTCGCGCGAGTTGGCGGACTGAAAGAAATAATCCGGGAAAATGAGACCGGGCTCTTTTTTGGGGAGGATGCCTGGTCGGACATGGCGGGGACGCTCAATGGTTATGCGGGAGCGGCGGCAAAGCTGTCCGAGCTGGGTCATAACGGGCAGGAATTTGTGCGCACTCATTTTAGCCTGGAGAAGATGATCGAGGAAACATGCGCAGTTTACAGGCAAGCCGAAAAAAAAAGGAGTGACTGACGTCTGTCGATCAAATCTGAAAAATGGGGCCGAAAATATCAATCGTCACGCCGTCATACAATGCCGGCAGTTACCTTAGGGAGGCGGTGCTAAGCGTGCTCAATCAAGATTATGAGAATTATGAATATATCGTTGTGGACGGTGGCTCGACGGACGGCACCATGGATATTTTGAAAGACTTGGCGCAAAACCATCCCCGGCGGGACAAATTTCGCTGGATTTCAGAAAAGGACCGGGGGCAGACCGATGCGATAAATAAAGGGCTGCGACTGTCCACGGGCGAGTGGTTTGCCTTCCTTAATGCCGACGACCACTACGAAGCCAATGTCTTGCGGGACCTCGGCCCGGCGTTTGCCCGGCACAGTGACAAGGGGGTTCTTTATGGGAATTGTAAAGTTTACTACGAAGACCTCCCGGGAAAGGACAGGCTGACCTATCGTCCGCCATCCCGGGTTGACTTCAAAACGATGTCAGCGGGCAATCAGGTGTTCGGTCCGTCAAGCTTTTATAACATGCAGGTATTGCGACGGGCCGGAGAGTTCGATGACAGCCTGCACTATTGGATGGATTACGATATGTATCTGAGAATCTCAAAAATGAGTACACTGCAGTATGTAGATAATGATATAGCGACATTTCGAATCAACTCTGGGCAAAAAAGTCCGTCAGATTTTAGAAATAAAATAATTTATAGCATATTCCAAAAAGAGGCCCACTATGTATATTGGAAGAATGGGGGCGGATATTTCAATAAATTGCTGATGAGGCGATCGGTCACGATCGGGCGGATTATTTTTTGGTGGAATCGCCTAAAAGGCGATTCGCATTACCTTCGGGTTGCGAGATTGGCGGACGGAAAATAATCATCCACTTGTAAATGACTTGGGGTGATATTCCCTGCAGTTTTTGATTTGAACAGGCAGTTTGGCGCAGGCCATAATTAAACGATGTTTGAGAAACAGCACACTCTTTGGACGCGGCTTAACAAGGTTCTTGATACGGGGCTATTTTGCGTGGCATTGACGCTGGCGTATTTCGTACGCTCGAAAGTCCCGATCAGCTGGTTGACCAGGGTCGATGAGTTTTCGGGCTACCGGACGCTCTACCTGCTGGTGATATTGCTGGCGCCAATTATCCTGGCCACGCAGGGATTTTATGCCCGGCCACTTATACCCGCGCGCAGCCACACGGTCTGGTCGCTTCTAAAGGGGTGCCTGTTGCTGGTAGTGAGCCTGATTCTGGGGCTCTTTTTGTTCAAACTGCAGTTTGCGCGGGCCGTCGTCATCCTCTTTGGAGTCATGAGCTTCGCCTTGATTGTGGCCAAGGAAGAGCTATTGCGCAGAATCTACAAAAATAAATATGCGCAGGATCAATTTACCCGGCGGATCATCGTTGTGGGTGACCGGGAGGTCAGTGGGCCCATTTGTGCGCGGATCAGGGAAACGGCGCTGAGTCAGCTTGAGATCGTCGATGAGTTTGACTTGGGAACGCAACTACTCGCGCAACTGATCGACTGTTTGCACCGACATTCGGTTAACACCGTGGTGTTCTGTGCACAACTGCAGCAATTTGCCCTCGTCGAAGAAGCGATTCGCGCATGTGAACAGGAAGGCGTTGAGGCTCTGCTGGTGGCCGATTTCTTCGATGTCAAGATATCCCAAGTTTCTTTTGATCATTTTTTCGGATTCCCGACCCTGATTTACAGCACCATCCCGGCTGCCGATTTTCGGATCGTCACAAAGCGGATCATAGACCTGGTTGGATCGACTGTTCTGACGATTCTCGCGTTGCCGCTATTTGCGATTATCGCCGCTGCGATCAAATTGTCATCGCGCGGTCCCATCTTGTTCTTGCAACAGCGAGCGGGCCTTAACGGCCGGCCTTTTACTATGCTCAAATTTCGTTCGATGAGTATCGATGCGGAGGCAAGGAAATCAGAGCTATATGATCGAAATGAAATGTTGGGCCCTGTTTTCAAGGTAACCAATGATCCGCGTGTGACTCCGGTGGGGAAATTCCTGCGCCGATTCAGTTTGGACGAGCTGCCGCAGTTTATTAATGTTCTCCGGGGAGAGATGAGTTTGGTTGGTCCCCGGCCCCTGCCACTGGAGGAAGTACGGCAGTTTGATGACCGGTGTCATCGGAGGCGCTTGAGTGTTAAACCAGGTTTGACCTGTCTTTGGCAGATCAGTGGACGCAACCAGATCACCAGTTTCGAAGAGTGGGTGCAACTGGATCTTAAATACATCGATAACTGGTCATTGTGGCTCGATTTCAAGATACTTTTTCGTACCGGCCCTGTCATCGTTTTTGGTCGGGGTGCGAAATGATGCTCGGTTAAGGACGGCGGATCGCCGTTACCGCCTTTTAAAAAAATAGTATACAGTGCTGTCCGGCTTGGCTTGCTGGCATCCAAGTCTCCCGGCGTTGGCGGCCAATTCGGGGCTCCCAGCATATTCGTAGGATACTTCCTGCAGTGGCCAATGCCCTGACAAGATACCTGCCAGGGAAGCTGGGGTGTATAATTGTTGACTTGGAGGTATGACCAGCAGGGCAGCCGGCCTGGCATTGGAAAAGACGGTAATGGAAGCAGGCAGCCAAGCTGCCGGTGCGCTTCCGCTCATCCATTTATCGGTGTGAGAAATGACGGTTATGCCCGTGGCTTGGATCGCACATCCGATGCCCGGAGTTGCAACGATTTCAGGGTATAAACCTTGGGCAATGTTTTGTATCTCTCTTCCGATCGTGCCATCCGCGATCCCTTTCAGGGAGAGATCGTTTGGAGGGCTTACCAAAGCGTTCCAAAAGCGGTTATAGTATGGATCGCTGGCGGGAAGGGTTGTCAGGGCCAACAGGGACAAGGCAACGAGCCCGGTTGAAAATGGAAAATTGAACGTTCCAGACGTTTTGGCTGCCGCTGCGCGGCAAACGGGGTGTTCTCCGCAGCAAACAAGGGCCAGTCCGGCGGGTATCGCGAGGAACATGCGGTGGAAGGTAAAGATGATAGCCATGTTGCCCGCCCCGTGGGTAGTAATGGCATTTGCCACGGGAATGGCGACCAATGGCAGGCTCAGGGCTAGCACAGGTATCGTCGTTAGCCAGCCGGCAACATGATTGCGGTAGAGCAGCATCAGGCCGGCAAATACATTTACGACACCGATCAGACCTAGAATTTGCAGGGTGCGTTCTCCGGCGGGGGATTGGCGTGAAAAAATATTGAATCCATACCAATCCGTTAGCCAACCCTGGGGCAGATAAACTTGGTCAAGGGCGGGATTTCGCGGCCACCAATGAACGGCGGCGAGGCTTCCCAAGAGTGCAGCGGCCAGCAGGCCCCATGGCGCCGCGCGATTCCATCGGCGCAGACGCCAAGTCCCTACCGCAACAAGCCCCAGTACTGCCATCCCGAGGCCTTGGCTGTGATTGAAAGCAATCAAAAGCGCAAGACAGAGGCCAGAGGCCAGAGGCCGGAGAAGAGAGGAAAGTCGTGGAAAGGCGGTGAGAAGTGACTCGCGACTGGCAATTTCCAGCCCGAGTCGGATCAGCGCGACGGCTCCAAGCTGGGATAAAATGGTGCTGGCTATGCCATAATAACGATAAAAACCGAAGATATCGTTACCGAAGAGCACGGATTGCAGCACCACGAAAACGAGCGCAGAGCGTCGTCTAAGGCCGGTGGCGCAAGCCAGCCGGTAATATTGCCAGCAGAGTAGCAGGCAGATGCCGGTATAATATAGACCGATCCAGAAAAGCTGGCAATTTACTGGGTTCGAACCCAACAGGCTGTAGGCAAAAAAATAGCTGGATTTGTTCCACATTGAATGGTCGCCAACCTTGGAAAGGCCCGCCCACTCATTGATGCGGGCATAGTGCTGCCAAGGGTCGGACGGCCATTCGAGATAGGGGCCGGGAATAAAGAAAATGAGGGCGAGGAGGAACCAGGGGAGGAGGCGTGAGGCCAGAGGCCAGAGGTCAGAGGCCAGAGGGTGAAGGGCTGAGGGAGCAATGCTCTGCCGCCACGCGCGGAGGGCGAGAATGCCGAGAACCCCATGGATTACGTGCAGGGCCCAATAAACGTGGAGCAGCGGTGGAAGGTGGCCGCTGGCGCCAAGGGTGTCGGCAGGCAAGGGGTTGACCGGCCATTTTCGCCAATAATAAAGCAGATAAAAGAACAAATAGGGCATGAAGAATGCCCAGCCGCTGTGGAAATAGTGTCGAAGAAGATGGCGAGAAACGGGTTGGGAGTTGCTTTCCATCGGATGTCGATCAATTCCATTTCTGCCCACGGTCCTCGGGCACGATGCGCCGCAGGCAGTAAATGTCGCTCTTGGCGAGCGCTTCACGGTGCTCGTGCAGTTTGGCCCATGGATCCCACTGGGCGCTGATGAGTTTCCCGGTGATTCCGTCGGTCTGGGCGCTGGCGAGGTGCACGGCGAGTTCTGCGCCGAGGGAGAGAGGGACGGCGCCCGTTTCTTTCCATTGCTTGTTCTTGTCGAAAAAAGCCTGGCCGACTTTTTCCGGCCCGGCGGCAAGGATTTCATCGACCAACCGGGTGGCCAGCGCGCCGGGGGCGATGGCGTTGACGTCGATCTGAAACGGCCGCAATTCCTCGGCCAGCGTCTCCATCAGGCGAACGACGGCGGCCTTGCTGGCGGCGTACGCGCTGATGTTGGGCAGGGGATTGGTGGCACCGCCGCCTGATATGATGATGATTTTCCCGCGCCCGGCCTTTTTGAAATGCGGGATGACGGCGCGGCATGGCAACAGGACGCCGAAAAGATTCACCTCCATGGCCTGCCGCCAGGCGGGCAAATCGACGGATTCGGTCGGGCCCTTGGGCCCGTAGATACCTGCATTGTTGACGAGGATGTGCAGTGGGCCGAGCTCCCGCAGGGCAAATTCAACGAGTGCGTTGACTTGCTCCTCGTCGGCCACGTCGCAGGTCTTCGCCAGGGTTTTTCGTGAAGGGAAAAGCCGGGCTAGCTTGTCGCGGGTCGCAAAGAGCTCTTTTTCGCTGCGAGCGCAGATGGCGACATCGGCGCCCTCGCGCAGGAAGTGTTCGGCGATCGCCTCGCCCAATCCCTGGCTGCCGCCAGTGACAAGTGCGTTGAGGCCTTCTAATTTCATGTTGGGTGGGAGGAGTTGGTATTTGGGAATTGGTGTTTCCCGCGGATGACGCGGATACTCGCAGATCGGTCTAAGCAGGAAACCCGGAAACCACGAACTCGGATTTCTGATTCGATCTCTGTGTCCTTTGAGTCTTTGTGGTGAAAGATTGGATTCTGGAGTCGGCGTTGATATTGGAATTTGATACCTGTTACTGATACTTTGTCTAAGCCCGGCCAACCGACAGATGCTCAATGGCGGGCACGGTGAGCAATGCTTTTTCCAGAAACCGGTTGGCATCGATAAAAACGCGCTGGCGCATCGTGGTGGCGATGTTTGGCCAGTCCGCCTGGCGGAAGTGCGGCCACTCGGTGCAGACGACGACGGCGTCGGTGCCATGCACGGCGGCCGCGATATCCGGACTGATCTCCACTTTTGCGAACTCCCCCGGCAATTCTTTTACGGCTGGATCAAAGGCGCGAACTTGGGCCCCGGCTGCGAGCAACGCGCGGCAAAGTTCAATTGCGGCGCTGCGGCGGAGCGTATCGGTTCCCGGGGTGTAAACCAGGCCGAGCACGGCGATGGGGCGCCCGCGCAAGTCGCCGAGCCGGGACTGCAGCCGGCGAAGAGCCCAGCCGCGGTGCAGATCGTTGCTTTGCTTGATCGCCGGGATGACGGCGAGGGTTTCGCCGGCGGCGGCTCCCAGTTTGGTCAAGGTGACGACATCGCGGGCCAGCGTGCCACCGGCGAACGGCCCGCCGGGGCCAAGATAGGCGCGGGGGCCGATGCGGACGTCGCTCTTCAAGCCGGCGGAGACTTCTTTTGCGTCCGCCCCCGTGTGCTCGCAGAGCCGGGCGATTTCATTGATGAAGGTGATGGAAACGGCCAGGAATGAATTCAAGGCGTGCTTCACCATTTCGGCTGATTCGGTGCGGATGAACAGCACCTGGGCGGTGAAGGGGGCGAAGATTTCTTCGAGGAGCGGTTTTTTCGCGTCGCTGCGGATGCCGACGATCACGCGATCCGCCTTGGTGAAAGCGTCGACGGCCTTGCCCAGGCGCAAATTTTCCGGCGAACACGCGAAATGAAATTGCGGAAATTCGGCTTCAAGCTGGCGGCAGGTGCCGACTGGCAGTTGGGCGGAAATCAGCACGAGGGCTCCGGCCGGAAGGTGCGGCAGGCTCTGGCGCAGGTGACCCAGCACAGAGTCCACATCCGATTCATCGTTGTCGTTCACCGGCGTATCATGGCAAAGCCAGAGCACGTCCGCCGCGGCGCAGGCGGCCGCTGCATCGGTCGTGAAGGTGAGCCGCTTGGCGGCGAGGCCGGAAGAAATGAGCTCGTCGAGCCCGGGCTCGAGCAGCGGGGCGTGGCCGGTGTTGAGTTTTGCGACGGCGCCGGCGTCACAATCGAGGCCGGTCACGAGAAAATGTTTCGCGCCACAGGCTGCGGTGACGCACCCGAGGTGCCAGAGCCCGAGGACAGTGATGCGCAAGGTGTCGCTCATTTGCGAAGTTCGTAAATCCAGCGATTGGCCTCGAGCCAGCGGAGGGTTCTGACAATACCTTGTTCGATGGTAAGCTTGGGTTTCCAGCCGGTGGATTGGATTTTTTTCGTATCGAGAAAAATGAACGGGTTGTCACCGATCCAGCCGCGGTCGCCGCCGGTGTAACGCAGCTCCGGTTTCAGGCCGAGCGCCCCGCTGATGAAGCCGATGCTGTCCCTGACCTGCACATATTCGGGCGCGCCGAGATTGTAGATCTGCGTGCGGTGCCTGGCGTCGCCCGCGGTGCCGAGGCGGGTGACATGCAGGATGGCGTCGATGCAGTCCTGCACGTAGAGGTAACTTTTTCGCTGGGAGCCGTCGCCGAGCACCTTGAGCCAGGTGGGATGCTCGGTGAGTTGCTGGTAGAAATCGAAGATGTGGCCGTGGGTGTAACGTTCGCCGAGGATGGAAACGAAACGGAAAATGTAAGCCTCGAAACCGAATCCCTCGGCGTAGGCGGCGATCATGCCTTCACCCGCGACCTTCGACGCACCGTAGAGGGAAGTCTGGATCGGAAACGGCGCGTCTTCGGGCGTGGGAATGACCGCAGCCTCGCCGTAAGTGGAGCCGGTCGAAGAGAAGCCGATGCGTTTGATGCCATTGGCCCGCATGGCCTCGAGGACATTAAAGGTGGCAATCGTATTCTGCTCGAGGTCCCTGCGCGGGTGCTCGGTGCCGAAACGCACATCGGCATTGGCCGCCAGATGAAACACAAAATCGCACCCCGCCATCGCCTGGGTGAGCGCGGCAAGGTCCAGGTTGTCGCCGCGCACGAGCGAGAAGCGTGGATTCTTCAGCGCATCTTCGATAAATTTCTCCTGTCCGGTGGAGAAATTGTCCCAACCGACGACGGCTGTGCCGTCGGCGAGAAGACGATCGGTGAGACTGCTGCCAATGAAGCCGGCGGTGCCGGTTACAAAAACTTTTTGCATGGGGGAGCCAGGGCAGGAATTGGAAATTGGTCGTTGGTTTGGGCGCCCTACTTCGCCAAGGCTTCGGAGGGCAGGCAAGCGTTAGATCGGCACCAATTACCACCGACCAACGGCAAATTACCAATCACAAACTGCCAATTACGGCTTGGGATGTTTTTCGAAACCTTCGGCGCGATCGACAATGAACCTTGGCCGGGCGCGGACTTCCTCGTAGATGCGGCCGATGTACTCGCCGAGGATGCCAACGCTGATCAGCTGTACCCCGCCGAGGAAAGACACCAGGATGACGAGGGTCGGATTGCCCCAGAGGATTTCCCAGCCCATCAATTTGTAGAAAAGATAAACCGCCATCAACAGGAACGAACCCCCGGCGATGATGAACCCCATCTTGGTCGCGAGCGTGAGGGCGTAGGTGGAAAAACAGAAAAGACCGTTGAAGCCGATGCGCAGCGAGCCGAGAAAAGGATTGTAGTTGGTCTGGCCGGCGAAACGCGGCGGCCGGTCGAAAGGGATGATGATTTGCTTGAAACCGACGACGGCCACCATGCCGCGGAGAAAACCGTGGCATTCCTTGAGTCGCACGATCTCGTTGACTGCGCGGCGTGACATGAGGCGGAAGTCACCGGTGTTGGGCGGAATTCCCACGTCGGCAATTTTATTGATGACCTTGTAGCCGGCGGCTGAGACCAGTTTTTTCAACCAGGTGTCCCCGGTCCGATGGCGGCGTTGGGGCAGGACGACTTCGTAACCTTCGCGCCATTTGGCCATCATTTCACCAAGCAGCTCGGGCGGATCCTGCAGATCCACGTCCATCACGACCACGGCGTCGCCGTTCGAATATTGCATGCCGGCGAGCGTGGCCATGGGCTGGCCAAAGCGGCGGGAAAACTTCAGCAGTTTGATGCGATCATCCGCCGCGCGGTGTTCCAGGATGATGGCTTCCGTCCGATCCGCGGATGGATCGAGGGAAAAAATGATTTCATAATCCTCCGTGAGGCCGGACAGAATGGGCCGCAAACGACGGAGAAACTCCAGGATGGTTTTCTCCTCGTTGTAAACCGGAACGACAATGGACAGCATCATGGAGCCAGGAATGTAGTTTTAAACCACCGGTGATTTCAACCACGGAGAAAGCGCCCTTTAAGCCAGATACAGGTAGTTGAACCGCGAATGAACACGAATGGACGCGAATAGCCTGCGGAAAAACTCTGCTGCCTTCTTTCTGTTGTCTTCGTTTTCTTCTGTATCAGCTTGGAAGGACTGGTAGCCTTGGAAGGTGAGACTCCAACGACTTTTCGCTGTCTTTCCTGTCCTTCGTTTTGTCCGACGTAGCTTTAGCGTTCAGCGTTCGGCGTTCAGTGTTCAGCGTTTGATGTTGGTTTTGCCGCTCCTGTTTTGTTTCATCTCGTGCCGCAACCGGCATCAGCCGGAAACGCGATGGACGATGATCAATGTTACGCCAGGCCAGGTCCAGGCCGACTGTCATTTGATCGAGTTTCCCGATGGTTCGAAGGTGCTCATTGATATCGCCGATGCCATGGATGCCCCAGGTACAGCCCTGGCTTTTCTAAAAAATCACAAGATCAATCATATCAACCTGGTGGTTGTTTCACATTTTCATAAAGATCACTATGGACGGCTGCGTGACTTAATTAACGCAGGCATCAAAGTTGACCGGGTGGCCTGCAACCTTCCGGCTACGCGGGAACAGATGGATCGCGAACACCAGGGAACGCCGCTGGCCGATTGGGACGATGCCATATCTGTGCTGCGGTTTTTGCGCGAAAAGCAGATTGCCTATTTCACACCCAAGGCCGGAGACCGGCTGATCGAGGTTCCCCTGGCGCACGGGCTAACCGCATCACTCGACGTTGTCTGCCTTTACGACGGCGTCCACACGCCTGTCGGAAAAACGGATATTAACGACACCAGCATTATTGTGCGCCTGAGCCATGGCCCAATCCGCGCACTTTTCACCGGCGACTTGAATAATCCCCTGGGAACGTGGCTGGCCCAAAGCAATTTCGACGTCAAAGCCGATTTGCTCAAAGCACCCCACCATGGCACCGAAAGTTGTGCGCCGAACGCATTCTTCGACCATGTCGATCCCAAGGCCGTGCTGGTTCCTTCGCCCAAGGCGCTGTGGTTCTCTCTGCGCAGCAAACGGATCCGGGACTATTTTTCCGGGCACCACATTCCGGCGTATGTCAGCGGGCTTAATGGCAATGTCGCGGTGGTTATGACCGCGCAGGGCTTTGTCATCCAAGCCGAGCGCCCGGATGAAGAGACAAGTGGCAGGTAGCAATTAACAAGTGAATCCGTTAGCTGGGCTTGGCGGAGCCAAGATAAACGCCAAGCAGGCTGAGGCCCATGCCAGCAGCGAGACCAAGTAAAAAACCAGCGGCGCAAGAGATGTACATGGATCTGCGCGTTCCATTGGTTCTAATGGCATCGCTGAGACGGATAGCATCCGCGAATTGCTGCCGGGAGAAATCTTCATTGGTTTTGCGGATATTATCGACCAATTCCTGGTAGGCTGACTCCAGTCCAACCAGTGATTTTTCAACCAGCGAGATAAGGTTCTCCTGTGTCATGGTGTCATTTTCGGCGGGGAGGGCTTCCAATCGCTTGTGTCTTTCCAAAAGGACAGCCTTTTCAGCCTGGATATCCTTCACTTTCAGGCCCGCACTAAGGGCCTCGTGCAGGAGAAAATTGTATGAATCATTGGCAATCAGGCTATCAATCAGTCCCTGGTCAAGGACGGGGGAGTCCGGGCGCGTTTGTGATGGCTGCGATTTTACGTCCAGCACATAATTATCATGGGATCGTTCCTGGGCCCTCGCCAGCAGGTTCTGCACCACGGTCTCTTCTTCAGATGCCTTGCTTAACTCGTCTTCAAGTGACCGCAGCTGGTAATCCATTTTTTCGATGGCCGCGGGACGGTCGCGGGCGAGACCATGAAGATAGATAATGGAGAGTGTATCATTGAGCCTGACCCCTGTAAAAAACCGAGTCTGCTCAAGCAAGTCGCTAAAAGATAAATGAGTGGTGGGTGAGCGAAACGTCCTGCTCTGGCTATGCGCGGCTCCTGACAGCTCAGCCCTTTGCTCCAAATAAGCAGTGATGTTTTGAAGATCCTGATTGAGGATCAGCTCATAATCGGGGAAATCGGCATTGTGCAGGGCGGAAAATGCGTTGCCCAAGGATGAGGGGAAATCGGCGTAGGTATGCCCGAAGTTTTCGCGAAAAAGGCTGACGATTTGGCCTAAGAGCAATCCTCGTTGCTGGTTGCTCAGCGGAAAGCTGCGTGGCAGCGTAAGGACAATTGAATATTCATCGGGGATGTAAGTGGGTGGAACCTGCCCGGTGGCTCGCACCCGATCCCGCTCCTTGATGATTTCGGGGGGGATGACTCCCTCGATGTCAAGTGCGCCCCTGATTTGGCTTTGAAAGCCTTCGGTGTTTTCCAATCCCAGTCGGCTGAGCGCCTCGCTGATGATAGCTGGAGCGCGCAGATCGTCGGGTTGGAACTTGGAATGATCGGGGTATTCACCTTTTTCAAAACCGGAAAAAGCAAAGGCGACCCTGGTCGAGGTGGAAACGGGCAAGCCTGAGTTTGTCGCGAAGTAGGCGATGGCCCCCATCACCAGGCCAAGCATGGCCAGGCCGAGGCTTTGTGCAAATCCGCGGCCAATGCGCCTGGCCAAATCTCGCAGATCAATAAATTCGTCCCGCTCACCATGAAGAAAATCGCCCGGATCACGGGAAATTTTATGGCTGTGCCCTTCCGGGTGCTGAATCGGCTGTGTATACATGGTTGCCTTGCGCAGATTTTATAATGAAGCTCAGTTGTTATCGTCTTTGATTATTTCGACAATAAGAAAAACGCCTGATTCGACAAGGAACGGTTCCTTATTCCAGGCAAACCTGTTGACCCAGCCAGGTCGCTG
>Ga0210387_10000648_pt1 | contig 25163 bp, 15 predicted proteins | sample IncBWC7OmetaG_FD_160108 | JGI IMG/M metagenome (GOLD analysis project Ga0210387, IMG submission 160108) | Forest soil microbial communities from Barre Woods Harvard Forest LTER site, Petersham, Massachusetts, United States - Inc-BW-C-7-O ...
AGGCCCTGAAGCCGAATGCCGAGACCGTGCCGGCGTGGGGCTGAAGGAGCTGCACGCTGGCACGACTCGGGGGACGGCGCCGCCCGGGTTCTTGGGCGGGCGGAGACGCTTCTTACTGACGTTCCTTCACCGAGATCGGATAGGCCTTCGATCGGAAATCCAGCATCGGATCGGCGGTCTTGATCCCATCGGGAAGGTTGTTGGGACTGAAGGCCAGCGCCTTATCCTGCTCCGGAGTGTTCGAGGCGAGCCGCTTGATCTCGACGGTTCCCAGTAGCACTTTCTTGCGGCTGTCGGGCCATGCCACCGATGGATCCGTGATGACGTCTCCCGGCTCCGCGAGCTGCGCGTACATCTGGTACTTGATCGGTCCCTTGGCGACGCGGCTCCGAATCTCGTCCATCAAGTAGTTCGGTCCCGCCTTGGCGAGCTGATCCGCCGTCGACAAGTGCTCACCGGCGGTGGGAACGAATTGATAGCGGACATAGGGGCGCACGCCGGCGTGATTGGTGAGCTCGAAGGCGTTGACGCCGAAATACGTGATTGTCCCGAAGCTAGCGGGGGTCTTCTGGGTGGTCAGGAAGGTCTTGGCGATCGGATGGCTCCCAAGGAACTTGTCCAGCGCCGTCGGCTTGGCAGCGTCGGGGCCGCTCGCCGCGATCGCCAGGAGCAACTCCCGGAATTGATCTGAAGTTGGGGTCGGAAAGCCGTTGAAGCTGTGGCCGACGATGTCGGTGGTCGAACCGTCGGGCAACCGGAACTTGATGGCGAACCCCCGCGGATTGGCCAGGCCGATGTTGTCCGCGATGTCCGGAATCCCCGTGAAATCGGAGAACCTGACGGTTATCGCACTGTGCGTCTTCTGCAAGTGAGCCGCGGTTGTGAGCGACGCGGCATGGGCGTTCGGCGTGAAATCACCCTCGAGAATGACCCCCTTGGCGTGAACCGCCCGCGCGGGGTGCTTTCCGAAGGCGCTGTGCAAGGCATCCACCAGCTGCGCCGGCGAGGACGTCTGTCCGGCGGAAACGGAGACTGTATCGGTGCCGGACGCCGCAGGGGCTGCGCTCACCGCCCCCGACGTCGCACTGACGATGGTGCTGCCCGCGAAAGCAAGCGCGAGGTTCGAACGGTTGAACTTGATGGACATGAGTGCCTGTCTTTCTTTGTGTGTTCGCCGACGCCGAACGATGATCGGGGACCCGTCGGCTCGCGGGGCCCGTGGCTCACATCGGTGAGCACGAGACGTGCCACGAACGATCCGACCGCTCCGCGGCACCGAATCGCTCTCATCAAGGAGCGCGCGACCCTTCCGTGGCAACAGTTTGCTCCCCGTGCTCACTCGCTGAGCCACCGATCGTCGCTCCCGACCTCAATCGAAATCAGACGGTCGGCGCCGTCGCGTTCTGTTGTTCTCGCGAGCCTCGTGGTTCGAGAAGGAAGCCCTCCCCCGGCTTTTGGGCCGCGTGCTCAAGAACTGGCACATCGAGTCTCCTCCAAGGCGAGAACTCCATCAGGAGTGGACTCGTGACGTGGGCATGCTTCTCGCTAAGAGGCGGCTGGCGGTGCGACTCCACGAGGGACCATCCCAGGAAGACGGCGATGGTTCACGAATGGATTCTGCGTAAGCCGCCAATCTGCCCCGAATGTTCGAAAGAGGAATCCTATGAAATCAATCCAGTCGCTAGCTCTCTTGCTCATGATCGCGTTCCCGGTGATCGACGGATGCGACAGCTCCTCCGGGACGACCGCCCAGAAAAGCTATGTCCTCGTCCACGGCGCCTGGATGGGAGCTTGGTGCTGGGACGATGTCGCCTCCGGCCTTCGCGCCAAGGGCGACACCGTCGCGACGGTAGAACTACCCGCTCACGGGGCCGACCAGACGCCGGTGTCCGACGCGACGCTGGACGCATATGTCGCGAAGGTCGCTGCCGCGATCGATGCGGCCCCTCAACCGGTCATCCTCGTTGGCCACAGCATGGGCGGTGTGGTGGTCACGGAGGTTGCGGAGACGGACGGCGCGAAGATCGATCGACTCGTCTACATCGGCGCGTACATGCCCAAGGACGGCCAGACCCTTAATGACCTGGCGTCGAGCGATGCCGACTCGCACCTGGGTCCCGTCCTCCAGATCGATACGGTCAACGGCGTCGCGCACATTCCATCCGAAGATCTGCAAGACATCTTCATCGCCGACGGAACGGCGAGCGAGATCGCCAGCGTCGTATCGAACTACCGTGATGAACCGCTGGCCCCGTTCCTGACCCCCGTCCACACGACCGCGGCCGGCTGGGGCGCCGTCTCCAAGGCCTACGTGTACACGAAGGAAGACCACGCCGTGTCGTTGTCGCTGCAACAGACGATGACGGCGGATGTCACGCTGGCGGCAACGGCGATGCTGGACACAAGCCACGCACCATTCCTCTCCAGACCGGACCTCGTCATCTCGACGCTCCAGTCCATGTAGCCGGGGGTCTTCCGGCAGGGCGCCCGCACCGTGCCTCGAGCCCTGCCGGATCGACCGAGCCTCCTCCGCGGGGAGGTCATAGCGACGCACGAGTTGTCCAGTGCCAATCGCCTCCGAGGCAGCACAGTCTCAGGAGAAAACAGTTGGTGTGGAGCTGTCGGCCAGGAAGTCGTGCAAGGCGGCGACCACCTGTGCGCCCTCGCCGATGGCGCTGCCCACCCGTTTGACCGATCCGACGCGGACGTCGCCAATAGCAAATACGCCTGGCACATTCGACACGAGCGGTGAGGACCCCCGACCGGTGATCACGAAGCCATTGCGGTCCAAATCGATCCCGCAGTCCGCCAGCCAGCGCGTCGCTGGGTCGGCGCCTACGAAGAAGAACACGTGGCGGATTGGAGCACGGGCCTCTCTTCCCGTGCGATGTGAGCTCCATCGGACCGCTTCGAGTCCGATCTCGGGCGTGCCGTGCAGCGCAACGACCTGGGTGTCGGTTTCAACCTCGATGTTCGCTATCGCTGCGATGCGGTCGGCCAGATACCGAGACATGGTCGCGGCGAGCTTGGGCCCCCGGATCATCATTCGGACCTTTCCCGCATGCCCGGCGAGAAACACAGCCGCCTGTCCTGCGGAGTTACCCCCGCCGACGACGATCACCTCCTGGCCGTGGCACAGTCTCGCCTCGAGTGGCGAGGCCCAGTACCAGACGCCCCGTCCCTCGAAGGTGGCCAGGTTCTCTATGCTTGGGCGACGGTAGCGCGCACCCGTGGCGACGACTGCCGAGCGAGCGCGGAATCGTGCGCCCCCATCGGTCAGCAAACCGAAGCAGTTGCCGGCTCGCCCGCATTCGAGGCTCCTCACCTCCACCGGAATCATGAACTCGGCGCCGAATTTTCGCGCCTGAGCGTACGCCCGCCCGGTCAGTTCCTGTCCAGAGATCCCCGTCGGAAATCCGAAGTAGTTCTCTATACGTGCGCTGGCGCCTGCCTGTCCGCCATACGCGCGCGCGTCTAGGACCAGTACAGACAGCCCCTCCGATGCGGCGTACACGGCGGTGGCCATGCCGGCCGGACCGCTGCCGACGACCGCGACGTCATAGAGGACGTCGTCGGCTGTTTGCGTCGACACATCGCCGTCGATTCCGAGGACCCGAGCAAGCTCGAAGTCGCGCGGATTGAGCAAGAGGGAGCCATCCGGGCAGAGCACCAGAGGCAATTCGGACGCCGCGGGAATCTGACCTGCGATGATGGTCCTCGCGAGCGGCTCGGTATCGGGATCGAGCAGACGATGCGGATAACCGTTTCGCGTCAGGAAACGCTCGAGACGGGCGGTATCCATCGACGTCGGCGCTCCCACCAGCAAGGCACCCACGCCCGCTTCGATGAGGGAATCGCGACGGAGCATGAGCGCGTGCATGACCCGCTCACCAAGATCGGCTTCGGCGACCAGAAGTCCGCGGAGACGCTCCGGCAGGATCAAAAGGGCGTCGACGCTCCCCATGGCCAGCCCGTCGACCAGCGCGATGCTTGTGTTCGCCAGCGAGCCAAGCTCGGCCAGAAATTGCCCCGGCCCGAGTTCGACAATCGGAGAGACGCCCCCGAGGCCGTCACGCGCGGTGACGGCCACCCGTCCGGACAACAATACGAACATGCCCGCCCTCGGTTTGCCGGATTCGACCAGAGCTTCCCCGTCGGCATATCGGCGGACGACACCGAATCGCTGCAGGCGCGCGATCTCAACGGAAGTCAGGGTCAGGAACATCTCCTCGCGCCGCGCAGCGGGCGCGAGTGCGAGGGGCGCCCAGGTAGTAACCGCGCCGAAGCTGTTGATCACGGACATTCGCTCCCCAAGCGCAAAAGCCGTACCAGCATGGGTCGGATATCGCAGGCAAGATCCGCCCCCATCCTTCGCGACGGTCCACGCGCTTGCGCGATGGTTGAGCACGCCGACCAAACTGTGGTCACGCGGCTGGGGACCACCATGCCGGGCCGCTACGACTGCCCGACGCCGTCTCGTTCGTCAGCGGCGTTGCCTTTCGACCGATGGCGACAAGCTTGGAAGTTCCCCGCGACTACCCGAGGTCCTCATGTCCGTTTCGTGTCCAGGCGCGTACCACGAGTGCGATCGCGCGAAGTGCCATTCCTCACCGGTCCTCTCGTAGAGAACCAATGCTCGATTTGCTGTGACCGACTCTCGCGGAGCGCGCATCACTTGCCTACCAGCCGCCAACTTCACCCGATTGTTCGAGGTCCTCATGTTCGTGTCCTTTCCAGTGTTCGCCCGGAGCAGACCGACTCTCGCGGCATCGACGCCATCTTCGTCGCCCCCGCCGTCGATCCGCGCATCATGGGTTCTGTTGTGAGCACCAGCTGTGCCACACCCTCGCCGGCGCCGCTCTCCAGTCCTTCCGCGGGCTTGGCGACTTGTGCCTCTCCGAGTCGGTGCCAAGCTGACGAGTTGCCCGCCACGCTGCTCAGGAATTGACCGTCCTCGGCGATTGGCGTCTCGGCGCCCTCGCGAGGAGCTTCGTCTCGAAGGCAGACGTTCAGAGCTTGGAGGGCTCTGGCTGACTATTCACTCGGATCGACATGAGAAGGGTCCAGAGGAACACCTTCGACAGCCCCCCAGAGCGCGGCGCTATTGATCGGCTTGGCGAGGAAGTCGTCCATGCCTGCAGCGAGGCAGCGCTCACGGTCTGCCGGACGCGCACGCGCGGTGAGTGCGATCACCGGCAGGTGCCCACCGCGCAATTGCTCGTAGGCGCGTACGTTTCGAATGACCTCGAAGCCGTCCATCTCCGGCATGTGGAGGTCGAGCAGCAGCACGTCGTAGTGCGCTCTCGCGAGCTCGGCGAGGACGTCGATGCCGCTCCGGACGACATGCACGTCGTGGCCACGGCCCACCAGCAGATCGCGCGTCAGCATCACGTTGAACTCGTTGTCTTCGGCGACGAGGACGCGTCGGCTCTGACTCGTTCGCGCCGCGACCCGCGGGTGCAGAGGCAAAACCGGTGCTCCTTCATTCGGCGAGAGCAGATGATGAAGCGCCGCGTGCAATTCAGCTTTGACGATCGGCTTCTGGATGACCACCTCATGCAGTGCGCCCGCTCCGCCCGTATCGGGGCCAGGTTCGACGACGACGAGTCTGAGCTCGTGTGCCATGCCCCCGCGGACCGATGGCTGCGGGACCGCGCTCGGCATCCCTGGGGCGTTTCCGTCGACGAGGAGCAGCCGCACGGGTCGACCCGCCTCGGCGCTCGCCATCATGGCTTGCATCGCCGACAGCCCATTGGCGACCGCGCTCGCTTCCATCTTCCAGCCAGAAAGCCAGCGCATCAGCAGGCCGCGCGCCGCGAGATTGTCGTCGACGACCAGCGCGCTCAGCCCCGGCCAGAGCTTCTCGTCCCTGTCTGAGGGAGCGGGCCCCTGCGCGCGCTGAAAGCCAAGGCAGAACGTAAAGGTACTGCCGACCTCGGGCTCGCTGGACAACACGATCCTGCCGCCCATGAGAGCCGTCAAGCTGGCAGCGATCGTGAGGCCCAATCCAGTGCCACCGAACCGTCGGGTCGTGGAGCTGTCAGCCTGAGCGAAAGCCTCGAAGATGAGCGCGTGCAAGTGCGAAGGAATACCGATGCCAGTGTCTCTGACCGAAAAGGTGAGCTTCGCTTCGCCGGAAGCGGCGGGCTCCGTTTCGGAGGACGTCACCAGAACCTGTACTTCCCCCCGCGCGGTGAACTTGATCGCATTGTCGACCAGGTTGAGCAGCACCTGGCGCAGCTTGCCGGCGTCCCCGACGAGGCGATCCGGGACCCCGTCGTCGATGTCGCAGATGAGCTCGAGATCCTTGCGCTGCGCGCGCACAGCCGCCGCCCGCATCATGCTGGCGAGCTCGGAACGAAGCGCAAATGCCGCTAAGTCGAGCGTGGCCTTGCGTGCCTCACCCTTCGAGAAGTCGAGCAATCCATCGACGATTACGAGAAGGTGTTCACCGGCCAGCTTCACGGTCTGGAGCCAGCCGCGTTGTTCATCCGTGAGCTGCGAGTCGAGCGCCAGCTCGGTCATGCCCAGGATGGCGTTCATCGGCGTCCGGATCTCGTGGCTCACGTTCGCCAGCAGCTCGTCCTTGTCTCGACTGGCGCTCTCGGCCGACTCTTGTGTCTGCCGAGTCAAGCTGCGCCAACGTTCCTCGCTTTCGCGAAAGCGCTCGTCGTTGTCCCGCAGCAGCTTGAAAGCCACGCTGCGATCGAGAGCTACCGCCGCATGGCTCGCTCCGGCGCCGAGCAACAGGCGTTCGCCGGGCGACGGAAAGTTCGCCGCCTCGCCGGCAGCGAACAGGAGCCATCGTCCGGCCTGCCAGGAGATGGGCTGACACACGAGCCGTATCGCCCCCCTCCCCAGTGGGTTGTCGATTGTTTCGGGCGCGCGCTCTGCCAGACGAAAGCTGGGCTCGAGGGCTCGAACGACGGCGTCAGCCTCGGCGGCCTGAAGCAATCGACCCGCACTCCTGACCACCTGCCTCGCCTCAGCGCCGGTGGACGGCTCGAGGAGCACGCCCACCAGCGCCAAGGGCAATGTCTTCTCCAGCACGGCCGCGAGACTCTGGGCCACCTCGAACGGTTCGCTCCGTTGCCACACGTTCGGCAGCACGGAAAGTGCCACCAGATCACTCATCATGCGACCCAGCGGCTCGCCGTCCGCGGTGAGCAACGGATCGGTCACGGCGCCAGCGTGAAACTCCTGGCGAGGGGGCGGTCGCGCAGCTCGCGCAGCAACTCGTCGGGGGAGACATAGAACGGATTTTCGTAAAGAGTCCCAGCGACGAGGACGAGAGGGTGGGTCCGCATCACGTCGATGATGAGATCGGCACGAAATAGGGACAGATCGTAGACGCAGACACTGAGCAGCCCGTCTCGACATTCGTAGTTGGCCTGGGCTTCGTACATGAGCAGCTCGACGTCACTCAGGCGCTGTGCTGACCAGCCCATGTGCGACACGAAGCGGGTCCGCGAGAAGCCTCGCTCGAGAGCCCCCAGCCGCGCGCCCGCGAACACCGCCGAGGTCGCTTCCGCGTCGAACTTGCCGCCGAGCAGATGCACCTCGTTCCAGCTCTTCAGCTCGAGCTGGCCTTTCTGACGGTAAGTATCAACGTCGATCCCAGCCCCGATATGGCGGCTCAGGTGGTCGTTCAGGCGTGCCGGGTCGATGGTATGGAAGGCGGCTTCCCCCTCGTCGAGCCCATCCTTGATGAAGGGCAACAGCGTTCGGTATTCCTCGTCAGCGGACGAGAAGAACGCGCAAATGTGACCCTTCTCGCCGACCAGCGAGCCCCCGAGGTGTACCGGCGCACAGGCGCTTTGCCTGCGCTGCTGGAGAATCGACTGCGGAACCATTTTGCAACACCTCGACGGGTTAGCGGATGACGTTATCCCAACCACATCAAGAGGCCCAGTGGTACTTGGGACACCGGACGAAACTAGGGCGAGCTCTCGGTCCGCGAGCGGAGCTCGTCGACCGAAAGGCCACCCATGACGGCCAGCAACTCTTCCGACATCAGAGCGAGGCGATCGAGGAGGGGGGCGGACTTGCCCAGCTCGCCAAGCGCGGCTTGGTCCTCCAGCTCGGAGGCGACCGTTCCGGCCAGGCTAGAGATGGCTGAAACCATGCCATAAATTCGATGAGCCGCCTCGCGGAGTGCCCCGGCGTCAGAGACGCGCATGCTGTCCGCCGCGCGTTGAAGTTCGATCGGTAGGTGGCCGCGCAGGGCTATCCCCATTCGCGCTAAAATTGCGGCGTCTCCGCCACAGGCAGCGAGCAAGACCTGTGAATCGATGAGCATGGGCCAGGCTCGCTCTGCACGCACGAGCAATGGTGTGACGCGATCCACTGCGGCCCATAGTGCGCCCGCATGCACGGGCTTGCCCAAAAAATCATCCATGCCGCTGGCAAGACAACGATCGCGGTCTTCCTTGCGCGATCGAGCGGTGAGCGCCACGACGGGCAGGTGCCCGCCGGTCGAGCGCTCGCGGGCGCGAAGCTTCTCGATGACATCGAAGCCATCCATTTGGGGCATGTGCAAGTCCAAGAGCATGACCTCGTAGCTACCACGCGTCGCGAGCGAGAGTGCGTCAATCCCGTTACTCGCGATGGTGACCTGATGCCCGCGTCGCTGCAGCAGCTGACGCATGAGCTGCGCGTTGAACCCATTGTCCTCGGCGACCAAAATGCTGAGCGGCCTGGCTTGCGGAAACGCCCCAGTCGAAACATCGGCGTGCGTCGCTAGCTCCTCCAAGGCGCCGTCGCCGCGTCCTGCTTTCCGGAGGAAACGCGCCGTGAGCGTAAAGGTACTGCCCCGCCCAACCTCACTCGTGACCAGGATGCCACCTGCCATGAGCGCCGCTAAACGCGCGGCGATCGTGAGTCCCAATCCGGTTCCGCCATATTGACGTGTAGTCGACGTGTCCTGTTGGGCGAAGGCCTGGAAGATCACCGCCTGTTTGTCGTGAGGGATGCCGATGCCGGTGTCGCGCACCGCAAACCGCAGCTCGATTTCGCGCTCAGCATCGAGGGTGTCTGACGACTCCACATGGACCGAGACCTCACCCTGCGCCGTAAATTTGACGGCGTTCTCCACGAGATTAATCAGCACCTGCCGCAACCGGATGGCGTCGCCGATCAAATCATCCGGGACATCCGGAGCGACAGTGCCGGTCAGCTTTAGGCCCTTATCACGCGCGTGGATGGCCAAAGCCCGGAGAGTATCGTCGAGCTCCGCGCGCAGCGAGAACTCCAGCGCATTGAGATCCAACTTGCCTGCCTCGATCTTGGAGAAATCCAAGAGTTCATCGATGATGAAGAGCAGATTGTCTGCCGCCGACTTGACGGTTCGTAGCCACTGCCGGGGCTCGTCCGCAAGCGGCGTCTCGAGGACTAGCTCCGTCATCCCGAGAATCGCGTTCATCGGCGTGCGGATTTCATGGCTCACGTTCGCCAAGAACGCATCTTTGGCGCGGCTCCCTGCCTCTGCTTCCTCTTTCGCGCTCCGAAGCTCTTCTTCGAGCTGCTTGCGATCCGTGATGTCGACGCTCGTACCAATCAACCGAATGGCCCGCCCCTGGGCGTCCCTCTCCGCCACGCCCCGGTTCAATCGCCAGCGCCACGAGCCGTCCTTGTGGATGAGCCGGCTCTCGACGTCGACCTTCCGCGTCTCGCCCCGCAAGTGCGCGCCGACGGCCTTGAGCACGCGCTCGCGATCTTCGAGATGCATCCGATCTTGGTAAAGCCGCAGGGAAGAGCCCGCCGGGGGACTTTGAGTCTCCGCCTCGTAGCCGAGGGATTCCCACAGGTTGGCCCAATAGACAGTGGCGTCTTCCAGCGTACCGCCGCCGCGCATGTCGAAGTCCCAGATCCCCACGTCCGAACCGCGGAGGGCCTGCTCGAGACGGTCGTTGGCGAGCTGGAGTGCCTCCGCTTCCTCCGCGCGCCGGCGATGGGTGACGTCTCGGAACACCAGTACGACGCCGCTCGTATCTCCGTCGTCGATGATCGGCGAGCGGCGTTCGTCGATGGGCACTCGCCGCCCATCCCGCCCGACCAATGTCGGATAGCCCTCTTCGGCGCTCACGCGAAAAACCTCGCCGAGCGGGCGTCCTACTGCGTTCGCCTGGGTCCATCCAGTCAACGTTTCCGCCACTGGATTCATGAACGCGACGCGTGTCTCCTCGTCGGTCGCGATGACACCATCGGCGATGCTCGAAAGCGTCAGCGCGTACCGCCGTCGAGACGCTTGCAGCTCCTCTCCTGCCTGCTTGGCTCGGGTCACGTCCATGACGGCCCCGATATATTCGCGCCGGCCGTTCTCGTCCCGGGCGGCTGTCGCCGAGACGTGGACGTGCTTCACGACTCCATCGGGCATCAGCAGGCGGAACTCGCTGATCCAGTCGGAGTCGGTGCGCAAAACGAGCTCGACTTGCGCAATGACACGCGTGGCGTCTTCGGGATGAACGCGCTGGAGCACGTGCTCGGGTGTTGGTTTGACCGTGCGGTCGTAGCCATAAATCGCGAAGGCCTCGTCGGACCAGAACACCTCGCCGGTCTCCACCCCCCACCCGAAGGAACCTGTCTTGCTGAGCCGCTGCGCTCCGTCCAGATAGAGATAGGCCCGACGGAGCGCGGCCTCCGCCTGTTTCGGGGCGGTTATATCCATGACCGATCCGATGTAGTGGATGCCGCCGGAGTCGTTGGCTGTTGCGTGACCGACGACGCGCACGTGCCGGCGCTCCCCAGCGTCGGTGGTGATTCGAAATTCGTTTGCCCACTCTTGGGCTTCAGCGGAGATCGCCTGCACCTGGCGCTCCGCAAATGCGCGATCCTCCGGATCCATGATGCGCAGAACGTCCGCCGCAGTTTGCGTCGTGCCAGGCGCGAAACCGTAAATGCGTCGAGCCTCGTCAGACCAATCGATGCTGCCCCGCCCGACGGGCCAACCGAAGGATCCCGTGTGACTGAGCTTCTGTGCCTCGGCCAGGTACTGGTCCGTGCGGCGAAGCTCGGTGTAGAGGCGTGCATTCTCCAGCGAAATGGCGGCCTGGGAAGCGAGCACACGCACAATTGCGACGCGGGCGGGCGTGAAGACGTGCGAGGTGAGCCCATTTTCGAGATAGAGGACCGCCACGAGCTCCGCCTGGCGCACGAGCGGCACGCAGAGCACGGAGCGCGAACGACTGCGGTCGAGGTAGGGGTCGGCCGAGAAGGGATTTGCTTTCGACGCGTCGTCGAGGTTCACGGTCTGCTGCGTCCGCTCGACGTACTGAAGAACCGAGACCGGAAGCTCGTCGTCCGAACCAGGCGCGCGCACAAGCCGCACGGTCACCCCCTGGGGCCCGACGAGTGCCTCCGCCTCGACCCGCAGCCCCTCTTCGCGCGTCGGGAAGATGAGCAGGCCTCGCACCGCTCCCACGTGCTCGACCGCGATCGCCACGATCCGCTCGACCAACCGATCCAGAACTATCTCGGTCGAGACGGCCTTCGATATCTCGAGCACGGTCGTCAGATCGAGCTGGCGCACGGGCGAGGGCGGCACGCCCGTAGACGAGAGCCCGGGGTGATCGCGGTCGAGCTGCCGAACCTTACCGAACGCGCCCCAACGCTCGTAACACCCGCGGGCATTCAAGCGAAATGCCTGGGCGGTGGTCCTTAGTCCACGCGCCTCGTAGAACCGCGCGGCAATTTCGTGGGTCAGGGCCTCTTCATGCAACAAGCCGTTCGAGCGTGCCGCGTCGAGTGCTCGCTCGTAGAGCAGTTCTGCGTCCAGCACGCGCCCTTCCAGGCGCGCGATCTCGGCGGCGACCAGCGCGACGCGGCTGGTGAAACTTGCGGGGCAGGTCAGGGCCCACGAAACGAGCAGCTCCTGATGGACGAATACCGGCGCAAGCTGACCAACTGAGGCCAGAGCAAGGGCACCATAAAAATGGTACTCGGCCTCTTCGAAGAACGTGGGCGTGGTCCACATCAGTGGCGTCGCCTTATCGAACGCACGAACAGCGGCGGCGCCGTCGCCTGCGAATACACGGGCCTGGGTCTGTCGAATCCAATACCAACAAGGACCGATCCCTGGCTCCGGCCCCTGCAAACGAGCTTCGTCGGCGCTCACGGTCGAGGGAGCGCCGCGCAGCCCCTCGATCAACGAAAGCAAACCGACCAGGCACTGGATGATGAGGTCGAAGTTCGACTTACGGGCGAAGGCCAGCGCGGCATCGGCCTCCCGTTGAATGTCGTCGAGAGGCGCGCCCGCTGCGAGGGCGAGCGCAACCAGGTGCACGAGGCAGTATGAACGAAACGTCAGATCTCCGCTCTCGACGCTGATGGAGAGTGCTCTCTGGATCAAAACCTGCGCCGCGGAAATAGGAGCGGTCCAAGGGGTGACGTGATACCCAACGAAAGTGAGCACCCGACCGCTGAATCGGTGAAGCCCTTCGCGCTCCACCAATTCGAGTCCGAGCAGACCAAAACGGAATCCTAGGGCGCGGGCGCCGATCCGGGAGAGGAGCACGAGGCACAGCTCCGCAAAGGCAAGCGGCGACACCTCGCACAGGCCATGTTCGATGCTCAGGTTCGCCATGCGAAGGACAGCGAGATCGTGCAAGCTACGATCTCTGAATATCGACGCCGGCTCTAGCGCGAGCAGGACCTCCATACAGGCCCGCCAGTCGGGATCGGTCATCAATGGCAACGTGGCGAGCGACTCCGGCGACCCATCGGGGATGCGGCTCTCCAAGAGGTCGTATTCGGCTCTCACGATCGCGTCTGAAGGCTGCGGGTGCCAGGTGATCCCGAACTCGCTCAACTGTTCGAGACACACGGCGATCGCTTTCGCGGGCTGATTCGAGGTGTTGTAAACGGCCGCACGTAAGCAGGCGACGCTGCAGCGGTCGAGCCGAGTCGCTGCGCGGCCAGCCAGCAGGGCGAGCCGGTCCTGGGCACGGCTCAAATGCCCCGTGAGGTACTCGCAGTTGGCCTGTCGCAGGGCAAGCGAGAACATCAGAGCGTATTCGTGTTCCCAAGCTTCCTCGCCCAACATCCGAGCCGCTGCGGCGAGGTAGGTTGACGCCGAGTCGAAAGCGATCGAATCCATGGCGCGCGTGGCTGCCAGCAGGTTGAGCTCTGCCAGCTGCCGCCGCTCATCCTTCGATGTGATCAGAACGTCGGCGCGATTGTAGTGCTCTACGACTTCGAACACTTGTTCCTCGGGGAGAGCCCTGTCCTGCGCGGCTAGAAAGCGACCGATGTGCAGATGAAGCTCTGCCCGTTCAACGTCGCCGGCGAGCGCGTAGCTGGCATACGCTACCCGGTCGTGGGAAAACTCGTACCTGTTCTCGTCAAGAACAACGAGGCCAGCCTGAACGGCATGCCCCAGTGCTGCGTCGACCTCCGCGACCCCTCGGTCCGACAATGTTGCCAACGTCGGGCCGTCCGCGGCGCGACCGAGGCAAGCGAACACCTTGAGAGCCTCCTGCGTCGCGTTGGGCAACCTGCCGATCGTGCCGACCATAAAGGCGGCCAAATCGTCGGGGAAAGTACGATCGACGATCCGCGCAAGATCCCAAGACCAGGTCGACGCGGTAGCATCGAACACGAGCAGTCCTTCATCACGCAGCGCCAATATGAAGTGGATGACGAAAAATGGGTTGCCCCCGGTCTTGTCGTGAACCAGGCGCGCCAGCTGAGAAACGAGTGTCGGCGCGACGCGGAGGAAGTCGGCAAGTAGGTGTTCGACTTCGGCCACCGGTAACGCCCCGATGACTATCGACTGGACCACTGCACCCGACTTGCGAATGTCCTCCACGGTGCGAGTCAGCGGATGGGCCGCATCGACCTCGTTTTCGCGGAACGCTCCCACGAGGAGCAGATGGCTTATTCCCGTATCCAGGATGTGCCGTAGGAGCTCCAGAGTCGCCCGGTCGGCCCACTGCAGGTCGTCGAAGAACAACACGAGTGGGTGTTCGGGGCGGGCGAACACGGCCAGAACGCGCTGAACGAGTAGCTGAAACCGATGCTTCGCCTCCTCGATCGAGACGTCCGCGACCGAGGGTTGCGGGCCGATCACCAGCTCGAGCTCAGGCGTGAGATTGGTGACGAGCCTACCGTTGATGCCCACGGCGTCTAGCAGTGCTGTCCGCCAGCGCCCGATGTCGCTCTCACGATCCCCCAAAATCTGGCGAACGAGGTTCTGGAGGCACTCTGCGAGCGTGGCGTAGGGGATATCCCGCTTGTACTGATCGAACTTGCCCCGAGCCAAAAGTACGGGCTTCGGTGCGATCGCCCGATGCAGCTCATCGACAAGTGCCGACTTTCCGATGCCCGAGGAGCCGGATACGAGCACGAGCTCGGTGGCACCACGCATGACGCGTTCGAACGCGGCCAGCATCTGTTCGCTTGCTGCTTGTCGGCCGTAGAGGTGCTGCGGGGTCGTCAGCCCGATAAGGGTGTTCGGCCGGTCGAGCGAAGACGCACCGATGCGCAAGTCCGCCTGCCCATCTTTCCCAGTCGACTCGAGTACGACTGCTCTCGCCAGAGCTGATCCCGGCAGTCGTTCGGCCATAGCCCGGCCCACAGCGAGCGGCGTGCCAAGACGGGCGCGACGCATTCTGAGTCGCGCCAGACCTCAACAGCCGATGAAGTCGGGAGTTTCGGACGCCCGATTAGCCGTGCACGCTTCGTCGTGGCTGGAAGTTGGTCACTGTGCTCAGATCATTTCTCACGTGTCCGCCAGGCACCCGAGGGGATCGCGAGGCTTGCGGCTAGCGGGGCATCCAGCGCTGCCGGCTCGGCCTTTGCTTAGGTCGCGGTCGTTAGGACGAGCCCCGCTCGGGATCGGGCTCCATAATCCTCGGCGGTAGTCTGACCCGCCGATCGCCACGAGCAACGGAACACATCGACAAAATGGCTCACCTTCTGCTCATCGACGACGATCCGGCGCTGATTCGCGAACAGGTTCGGCTGGCGTTTCCCGGTCCCGAGTACCACGTCGTCGTGGCAGAGACCGGCGCCGCAGGAATAGCAAGCGTTCTCGCAGCTCCGCCAGACGCAATCCTGCTGGATCTCCGTCTGCCAGATCAGTCCGGGCTCGAAGTCCATGAGGCGATCCGTGCGATCGACGCGCGAATTCCCGTGATCTTCGTGACCATGACAAAGACGGCGGACGCGGCCATCGAGGCTATGAAGCAAGGAGCGTTCGACTACCTGCCGAAACCGCTCAATCTGGAGCAGATGCGACGGGTGGTCGGCGAAGCACTCGAGGTCGCTGCCCGCATGCGCTCGCCGGTCGTCCTGGCACAGACACCACTGAATATCGAAGCAGAGGGCGCCATCTTCGGCAGCTGCCCTGCCATGCTCGAGACATACAAGGCCATCGGTCGGGTCGCCGCGCAAGACGTCACCGTCCTCATCACGGGCGAAAGCGGCACGGGCAAAGAGCTCGTCGCCCGCGCCATCTACCAGCACAGCGCTCGCTCGAAAGCACCGTTCTTTGCGCTGAACTGCGCGGCGATTCCAGACAACCTCCTCGAAAGCGAGCTCTTCGGGCATGAGAAGGGCGCTTTCACCGGCGCGGACCGCCGTCGCATCGGCCGTTTCGAGCAATGTAACGGAGGGACGATCTTGCTGGACGAGATCGGAGACATGCCCATCGCGTTGCAACCCAAGATATTGCGTTTGCTGCAGGCGCAGACCTTCGAACGCGTAGGGGGCAGCGAGACCATCCACACCGATGTGCGCGTCATCGCCGCCAGTCACCGGGATCTCAAGGCGCGCGTCGTAGAGGAGAAGTTCCGCGCGGACCTGTACTACCGGCTGGCCGTCTTCACCATCCATCTCCCCTCGCTGCGCGAGCGCGGGGACGATCTCCTGATGCTCGTGCGTCACTATCTGCTTCGTTTCAGCCGCCAGCTGGGGCGGGAAGTGAGCGAGATCTCCGCGGAAGCCCTCGAGCAATTGCGCGCCTACCCTTGGCCGGGGAATATTCGCGAGCTGCAAAGCGTGCTCAAGCAAGCGCTGCTGCATGCCAGCGGAACAGTGCTATTGCCCGCGTTTTTGCCTAAATTAGCCCCGCTCGAGTCCCTGTCCACACTCGACGAGCCCGGCCTGGGCCTAGATTTGGCAGCCTTCATCCGGCCGCTTCTGTCGCCGGAGATGAAGAACCTCTATGCGGAAACCCACGATCAAGTCGACCGCCTCCTGTTCAGAATGGCACTCGGCTACACCCGAGGTAATCAACGGGACGCGGCTCGCCTGTTCGGCATTTCCCGTCAGACGATGCGCGTGAAGATGCGCGCGCTGGGGATACAGGTCACCCAGTCCGTCGAGGCGAACGACGACGAACCTCAGCTTGCGGCACCCGCAAGCGTTCCCCCTGTCCACTTCACCAACGGCACCGACTAGTCGTCGGCGGACATGCTTTTCGTAAGAGTCGGGTCGCGGCGTGACCGAGCAACCCACGCACGCCTAGTGTTTCGCTTTCCAGGAAAGGTTCGACGAGAAAAATCATGAAAGCCAGTCGCATTCACCGGTTCGGTCCGCCGGAAGTCATCGAGCTCGAAGACATTCCGCGCCCGGAGCCTGGAGAGAATGAAGTTCTGGTGCGGATCGAAGCGGCGGGGGTGGGTCCGTGGGACGGCTGGATTCGAGCTGGAAAGAGTGTCCTGGAGCAGCCGCTCCCACTCACGCTTGGGTCGGATCTATCCGGCACCGTGGTCGCGGTTGGCAGGAAGGTCGAAAAGTTCTCGGCGGGGGCGCAGGTGTTCGGCGTGACCAACCCTCGCTTCGTCGGAGCCTACGCCGAATACGCCGTGGCGAACGCCGGAATGCTCGCCACGAAGCCGAGCCGACTGAGCCACGAGGAATCGGCGTCGGTGCCGGTGGTTGCCGTGACCGCGTTTCAAATGCTCTTCGACCATGCACAGGTTCGCGCGGGTCAACGCGTCTTGATCCACGGAGCGGGAGGCAACGTGGGCGCCTATGCCGTGCAGCTGGCGCTCCGGGCAGGCGCACACGTGATCGGCACAGGCACCGCTCAAGGCGCGCTGTACGCCAAGAGCCTCGGCGCACAACAGGTGATCGATATCGAGGGAGCCGACTTCACACGCCTGGTCGCCCCCGTCGACATCGTCATCGACACCGTTGGTGGCCAGGTTCAAACGCGCTCATTTTCTGTCCTGACCTCCGGCGGTATCTTGGTGTCCTCCGTTTCACAACCGAATGAGGAGGAAGCGAACGCATCCGGCGTACGCGCGCGATTCATCCTGGTGGACGTCACGTCCGCCGCGCTGACCCGAATCGCCGAACTTCTGGACGCGGGTGAGCTGCGTACCCGACTTGGCCCGGTGTTGCCGCTCGCCGAGGCCAGAAACGCCCATGAAATGTTGGAGGGTCTCCGACCGCGCCTCCCGGGGAAGATCGTGCTTTCGGTGGGCGACGGTACATCCCCGGCGCTTCGGTGAGACGACCGCTTCGAAGACACGATTCCGACAGTCTCGGATCCTGTCGGTTTCGTCGATGCTGGCGGCGAAGACCGGCCTGTCGACGCCGCCTGACGGGGCACCGCTGAAAGCGCGGTGCCCAGGTCGTGCATCCCCGCCTAACGGTCGGCGCCGCGCGCTGGGAGATGAGTATGAAAGTACTGGCGCATATGGGCGACCAGCTGTCGGTCGGTAGGATGATCGACCGTCTCGATGCCGACAACCCGCGCCTCGAGGCCGGGCTCGCGCTCCTGCAAGTATCTCAGGAACAGCAGCTTCGTCACTGTGGGTCCGGTCAACAGAATGTGATCGGCAGCCCCAAGAGCACGCGCCACCTCGTGGAAGAAGCGGTGCTCGTCATCGGGATGATTGTGTATTCGCGAACGCGAATCCTTCGGATGGCGGTGGATGTGGTGATTGGGCGAGTGCACGATCGATTCGTCGAACCGCGTGTCTAGAACATGAAAGATCTTTGCCTCGCTGCCATCCATCCATAGGGCCATCTGCCGCCCCAGCGGGAGGAGCGGAACCGGGGAGGGGGGCGCGTGATGTGAGGATTCCTTCTGCATGGTGATCTCCTAGTGTGAAAGGGGCTAGCGGCCATGGCCAAAGTGCGCGGCAACCCGACCACGGAGCATGCGTCGGTCGAACTGCCGGCCTCCAGTCATGGCCGGAGGAAGCCCGTGTCGCGAAGTACCAGTCCGCGAAACGGGCCGGGCTACCCGAGTCGCGCAGGTGAGCGTGTCGAGACATGCTTCCTGCGGTGAGCGCGGCGGCGACGAGGGCGGCCCGGACGACGATCACGCCTGGACGTCGAGTGCGACGGGGTTCTCGGCCCAGCCGAGCGCGAAGTCGGCGACCTCCTCCCAGCCCGGCTGTCCGATGGTGAAATGCGAACGGCCCGGAAATTCCTTGTAGGCTGTGAGCGCCAAGGACTTGCCTTGGAGCTTCGCCTCGGCGCGAGTCACGGCTGGCGGCGCCGTATGGTCCGCACCGCCCGCGATGAGAAGCAGTGGCGCGCGATCCGCGTTGTGGAAGTCGACCTTCGTCGTCGCGTTCGGGTTGAAGTTCGCGAGCGCCGCCTGGAAGAGCACGCGCCCCGGACCCGGGACCGCGTAACGCTGGTACATGCGCGCCGACTCCTCTGTCGCGAGCGTATTCGTGAACGCGTACTGGAACTGCTCCGGAGTCAGCATCACCGATCGGTGGTTGTTCGCCGGGTTCTTCAGCGCTGGGAGGGCAGAGCGCAGAGCCGAGAGAGGCAGGCTGAGCACGCCTTTGAGGGGGCCTGGGTCGATCGCGACGCCGGCCGAGCCTTGTCCGCGATCGAGTAGGATCTGTACGACGACGCCACCCATCGAGTGCCCCATGAGAATGGGCGCCTCGGGGAGCTCGCGAACGATCGACTCGTAGTGATCGACGACCTCGGCGACTCCCAGGTGGTCGATCGCGGCGTGGTCGGTCCGCAGCGACTCGACGTCACGCTCCATACCTGGCCAGCTCTTTGCGATGACGTTGAAGCCGCGCGCACGATAGCGCTCGACCCAGTGCTCCCAGCTCAGCGCCGAGAGCCACAGTCCGTGAATGAGGACGATCGTCTTACTCTTCTTCTTCGCTTCCATGAATGTCTCCTTGTCGAGGGTCAAAGCGCCGTGACGGCCAAGAGAGACAGGAGGCTCATCGAGTTCGTTTTCACGAGGTGAGCCTCCTGTGCTTCCGTCAAGCCCTTGAGCAGGTCGCGTGCCAACGGATCGTGCCGCGGTTCCGCGACATTTCGTCGAGAGATCGCCGATCGGCGGGATGCTAGTTGAGCCGCGCGGCCAACTGTTGAGCCGGCTTGCGCCTCGCCGTCGTGTTGCTCACGCCAGAGACGGTGCGCACGTCGCTGGCACATCCATTGCTCAATGCGCTCGTCCGGAGGCACCGAACCATGACGGCTTCAGCGATTGCGATTCAACAGACCAAGGCATACGAGTTCGCGGATCTCTATTTCGAGGGGCGCTGGCAGCCGGGGACGGCGCCGTCGCCACTCGACGTGAAGAGCCCTTGGACGGGCGAGCCGATCGCGCGCATCGCCGCGGCCGCGCCCGCAGACGTCGATCGTGCCTACGATGGTGCCAGGCGCGCCCAGCGCACTTGGGCGGCCGCGATCCCGGGTTTCCGCGCGCGGATCTTCTCGGACGCGGCGCGCGTCATGGAGCGTCGCAAGGCCGAGATCGTTGAGTGGCTTGTCCGCGAGACGGGCAGCACAGTGACGAAAGCGGGAATCGAGTGGTGGGCGGTTCACAACTCGATGAGCGAGGCTGCGACGCTTCCGTCACGTGTCGAGGGCCGCATCCTCGAGGGCGACTACCCGGCGAAGGAGAATCGCGTCTACCGGATCCCCGTCGGGGTCGTCGCCGTCATCAGCCCTTGGAACTGGCCGCTTCATCTGAGCGCCCGCTCCATCGTGCCGGCCCTCGCCCTCGGCAACGCCGTCGTCGTCAAGCCGAGCGCGGAGACGCCCATCACCGGCGGGCTACTCATCGCAAAGATCCTCGAGGAGGCGGGACTGCCGCCGGGCGTATTCAGCGTGATCGTCGGTCGCTCATCAGAGATCGGCGACGGGTTCGTGCAGCACGCCGTTCCCCGGGTCGTCTCGTTCACGGGATCGACGTCCGTGGGCCGTCACGTCGGCAGGCTGGCGCTCGAGAGTCCCCTCATCAAGAAGACGATGCTCGAGCTCGGCGGGAACGCACCACTCGTCGTTACCGAAGACGTCGATCTCGAATGGGCGGCGCGCACAGCGATCGTCGGCAAATTCCTCCATCAGGGGCAGCTTTGCATCGCAGTCAACCGCATCATCGTCGCCGACGCCATCCACGATGCGTTCGTTAACCGTTTCGTCGAGCTCGCGCGCGCCTTGCGAGGGGGCAGCCCGCGGGACGCGGGAACCGTCGTCGGTCCGCTCATCAACAAGGAGCAGCTCGACAAGGTCGCGGGCCTCGTCGCGCAGGCGCAGGAGGAGGGGGCTCGGCTTCGGCTCGGCGAGCCGGTGCGCGGCCTCGTCATGCCGCCGCGCGTGCTCGACGGCGTGCATCCGGACATGACGATCGCGCGCCAGGAGATCTTTGGCCCGGTTGCGCCCATCCTGCGAGCGGCGGATGACGACGAGGCCGTCCGCCTCGCGAACGACACCGATTATGGCCTTACGAGCGCTGTGCTCTGCCGTGACCAGGGCCGCGCGGCACGCATTGCACACCGGATCGAGGCCGGGATGACGCACATTAACGACATCCCCGCGGTCGACATGCCCCAAATGCCGTTCGGCGGCGAGAAGAACAGCGGTCTGGGACGCTTCGGCAGCCGCGATGTCGTCGAGGCCTTCACGACGCAGCATTGGATCTCCGTGCAGCACGTCGACCAACCTTTGCCATTTTGAACCCCGGTGCCGAGGGAGTTCTCTCGGCGCTCCAAGACCTGAGACGAAGGAGATCGCCGAGCTGCACCGCCAGTCTCGGACCGCGCGGAAAGAGCTCACCGGGCGTTCGTGGACCCCACGCGTGCCATTCGCGTGGGGTCCTTCACCTCGTAGCGCAGCTACAGAGAGCCAGGGTTATCGGGCGCCCTTAAAACGCCGCTCTGTGGGTCGTCTGAGCGCCGTGACGGTGGAGGATTTCCTCGATCTCATGCTCGCGCGCGAGCCCGTCGACGTTCACGCTGACGAGCACCTGACCATTTTGCAACCGGCCGGCGAGCCGCTGGAAGTGCGTATCACCGTACGCGGAGCCGGTAAGAGCTCCGACAAACGCGCCGACCGCAGCCCCGGCGCCCGCCCCGATGAGAGCGGGAAAAGCCGGACCTCCTCCCACGAGTGCGAATGACCCTTCCAACATCGCCAACGCCGTAACGCCCCCCAGAGCACCCAGAAGGGCTCCGAAGCGGAAACCTTCGTGCGTTCCTCGTTCCTCGTGAGCGAGCACTGGGTCGGTGTTCGCCTGCTCGATGCCGTCGCGATGAACCACGACAGAGTACCGCCCCTCGAGCTCCGGGCGAGTACGGATCTCACTGAGCGCAGAGGTGGCAGCGGTGGGGTTCTCGAGGATGGCGAAGAGCTCGTGGCGCATGGGTCTTCTCATCTGCAAGATTCCGACCAGAGTGCTGCCGCCTTCGCGAAGCGACAGGGGATCGACAGACTTACGGTGCGCGTGCCGCTTCGCGGTCGTGCCGGCGCGTCTCCAGGAACTGATCGTCGGGATAGCAGCAGCCCAAGTCCTCGCCCGGCTCGTACGAGCGCATGACCGGGTGTCCGGTGTGGTGGGCTTGCTTGCCAAGTGAGTTGTCGCAGCAGCCGACGTGACCTTCATCGCGGCGTGGACCAATGTGATGAACTTGGATGGGTTCGATCTCGTATGATCCAAGTGCCGTCACTCGAGGCTGGGCTAATTCAACCCGGCCGGACTGTGAGCCGGATCCGACCCTCGCCTTCTCGGCCAGGGCGGTCTGAGTCATCTCGTGCTGCCGAAGGAGCCGCTCGATGATCGTCCTAGGCCCTCGCGCCCGGTCGGACGAGGCCGCGCTCTTAGTCTGATTCGTTCTTACGGGCCACCCAGCGCGGCAATGACAAGCGGAACCTGCTCTCCGTCAGTCCGCGTCCGAGCACGTTTAGATCGTCCGCAGAAATGTTGCCCCACCCGGTTGGTCGAGCCCATGCGCGCCATTCCTCGTAGGGAGGAAACCCGTCGTCTACTACCTGCCGAACGGTCCTTATGATGAGCCCGTCCAGGTTCTGGTACTTATCAGGACGACGGGTGAGGTCGTCTTCCACGGCCTCGCGTACGAGTGTCTCGGACAGTCGAGGGACGTGAATGAAGGCGACACTCGGGGTCCCCGAACGCCGAGGCTTCCGGGCGGCCTTCTCGAGGGGGATTAGAATTCTGCCGGCCTGCTTCTCACTCGCCTTCTCATCGCCAAGCGAGAACGTTACGGACCCGGGTCCCTCTGTGCGAGGGACGACCGCCAACATGCCTCCACCCATGGCCGGCCATTCGCCGAACGAAAAGCCTTTCGATGCCAGATCCTCGAATGCTCTGCCAAGGGCCCGCTTAGCCGCAGGTATCTGCTTTTTCAGCCAGGCATGACGTGATGGATCGGCGACGGCGACACGGAGTTCCTCCTTCATCTGCACGCACACGGTACGATCATCGGGGACGCTCCCACGAGAGAACATCGGTGAGTTCTCCATGTGGAGGCGGTAGGAGAGGATGGCATCGTCGCTCGGATCCAGGGCCTTGACCTCTACGGCCGCATCGGGTCTGCCAGGTACGGCGATCAGGAAGTCGTGCCGCCGAGGGTCCACTACTGCGTGGCTCATCTCGCGCTTCCACCGCGTGCGCAGACCTTCGTGGCCAATCCCCGGCGATTCAGGGGACAGCTGGTTCCAGCGCCGGCCGGCCCGTCCGGAACCGAGTACGTCCAGGTTGTCGACTATCGGCGTCGCCAGCTCGCGCTTGTTCCGAAACTCAATGACGCCGAGCGGCTGCGGGGAAAGGTCGTGACCATCTCGCGTGATCCCGCTGGCCGTCTTTCGATTCAAAGCAGTCATGAGATTTCCCGCTGAACGGTGTCGAGAGCACGACCTGCACCCACCAAGAAAGGAACCCATCTATGGAAAGCACGAAGAAGAAAGCTGGCAGACCCAAGTCCGACGGGAGCCGAAGGGGGCGCTCTTCGGGGAGCACTGGCGGGACTGGCCACGGAAATGGGTGCAGAGGATCTGCAAGGCAGCGGGCGTTCCGAAGGTGACCGCCCATGCCATGCGGGGCCTCCACAGCACCCTTGCCGTGGACAGCGGGATCACCTCACACGCGGTGGCGGCAGCGCTCGGACACGGGTCGTTCAAGACCACGGTCGAGAGCTACGCCCAGCGGGATGCGGTGGCGGGCGTCCAGCAGCGACGGGCGCTCGAGGTGATGACCGGAGGAAAACGTGCCTCCTGAGCGGGGGCAATCATTCCCCAATCGTTCCCTACCCCTTCCCTGAGACCGAGTCCGACCGAAAAAACCTAATGAAAATCGTGGAGATGAACGGGATCGAACCGTCGGCCTCCTGAGTGCGATTCTGACTATCTGCGAAGAGAATCAATAACTTACGACCACGAAACGTTACCGCAGACGGAGAAACGTCAGCAGTTCTCGGTAGTTCCAGCGGTAACGATTGGAGAGTCTGGTAGGCATGCCTGGCGATCATGTCTCTCTTGACCGAGAGAAAAGATGGTCGATACGGTGTAGGTAGGAACTGACGTAGCCAGCAGGATGAAGCCTTTCGCAGAGCGAGCGGCCGAGAAGCAGCGATCTCGCGAAGAGGATGAACACCGCCTTCGGCGGGGCGAGGTCTCGCCGGCGCAGCTTGCTGCTGAGAACTCCTTTCTCAACCTCAGCGGGGGAGTTCGAATCCTCGACTTCGGGCGATCTCTGACTCGCAAGTATCGCGGAAGGTAGGGGCGGGCGGGCCGCGTCGCTGTGGTTCGCCAAAACTCGGGCGTGACAGGCGAGAGGAGAGGTTTTCGGGTGATTCGGCTCGAAACGAAACGCAAGGATTTCAACGGTTTCCAGTCTCGATCGACGGGGCGCGTTCTGGCCAGAATCGCCAGAATCTGCAAAATCGTAGATGCACAGTAGATGGAAAATCGTCCGCTTCGAGTGCGAAACGACTCGGGTCGGCGTGGAGAGAATCGAATTCAGACCTGGGATCGCCGTCGCGGACGATCGACACGTCGGGCATCCACATCGCTCAGGCTGCCAACGTCAACAGGGCTCCCGCGACCATTAGTGCGGCGCCCAGGCCAACCTTCCACGAGATCGGCTCACCGAGCACAAGGGCCGCTAGAACGATGGTGAAGGCGAGGCTCAGTTTGTCTATCGGGGCGACCCGAGAGGCGGGCGCCATCTGAAGGGCCTTGAAGTAGGCGAGCCACGAGATCACGTACCAACGCCCGAGAGGACCAAGAAAAGCACGGACCGCGCTTTGAGGTCGCGGAAACTTCGGTGGTCACCGCCCGCGATTCTGAACACCTTCTTCATGCGCTTCGGGCACCGCCCGGCTGCCTGGCGCCACCCGAGCGCCTCCGGCAACGGCCGCCCGAATGTCGACTACTGGGTAAAGCTCGCGGTCCTCGCCGAGAAGGCCAAGCTCCACACGTTCTTTCTCGCCGACTTTATTGGCCGCTCGGCAGACGATCTGGAGGCGCACAGCCACATGGGCGTGGCGTTCCAGTTCGAACCGATCTCTTTGCTCTCGTACATCGCCGCCCAGACCAAACACATTGGGTTGGTCGCGACGGTGAACACGAACTTCGAGCACCCCTACAACGTGGGGCGCGTGTTTGCCTCGCTCGATCACGTCTCGGCCGGTCGGGCCGGGTGGAACGTCGTCTCGTCACTGTCCCCGGCGACGGTCCAAAACTTCGGGCTCCCGAGGCCCTTCACTCATGCCGAGCGCTACGAGCGGGCGGCCGAGTTCGTCGCGCTCTCCAAGCAGCTGTGGGACAGCTGGGACGACGACGCGTTCGATCGCCCGAACCGGGCGGCGGGCCGGTTCTTCGAGCCCGCCTCCGCGCGTCCGGTGCGCCACACCGGCAAGCACTTCTCGTCCGCGGGCGTGCTGGACATCGCGCGTCCGATTCAGGGATATCCAGTGCTCGTGCAGGCA
>Ga0210387_10000649_pt1 | contig 25144 bp, 21 predicted proteins | sample IncBWC7OmetaG_FD_160108 | JGI IMG/M metagenome (GOLD analysis project Ga0210387, IMG submission 160108) | Forest soil microbial communities from Barre Woods Harvard Forest LTER site, Petersham, Massachusetts, United States - Inc-BW-C-7-O ...
CTTGTTGAAGTCGTCGGCGTTTTTCAGCGCGTTGGTGACAAAAGCCTCGCCCATCACGGCTTTTCTGATCTCGAGTCCCTTGTCGTATGTTGTCTTATCCATGGCGTTTCCTGGTGGGATTTTTAGGATTTAGGTAGCTCTGAAAACGACGTTAGGCGGTCGTGGCGTTGCAGTCACGCCTTCGTGCTATGCGCTAATCCGGGTGTGGGATACCCCCCTTGCGTGGGTGCGTTGCTGCCGCTTTCGTGCTACAAATGCTGCGGGGCAACCTGGAGAGATTGTTGAACGGACCCACCCTCGATTCACCGGAGCCGGAACGCAGTTCTGACGCGGCCTCGCGGCTGCGGATCGCGCAAGCCGTGCGGCGGGCTGAATTTGCGATCGCCTGGGAACGAAGCTGGCCGTATCTGGCGCGATTTCTGACCGTTGCCGGGCTCTTTCTGGTGCTGTCCTGGGCGGGCCTGTGGCTGGTCCTCCCCTTCGCCGCCCGCGCCGTGGGGCTTGGCATTTTTCTGGCTGTGGCGCTCGCGGCCCTGGTCCCGTTGGTCCAGTTTCGCTGGCCGAGCCGGCAGGACGCACTGACGCGGCTCGATCGCGGTACCGGCATCCGTCACCGCCCGGCGACAACCCTGACCGACACGCTGAAGTCGCAGGACCCGGTTGCGCTGGCACTGTGGCAGGCGCAGCGCGAGCGCACACTGGCTTCGATCAAGCGCATCCGCGCTGGCCTGCCTTCGCCGCGGTTGGCGATCCACGATCCCTGGGCGCTCCGCGCGCTGATCGTAGTGCTGATGGTGGCGACCTATATCGCCGCCGGCGACGAAAGAAGGATTCGCGTCGCCGCCGCGTTTGACTGGAACGGGGTGTTTGCGGCCGAAAATGTCAGGGTCGATGCCTGGGTGACGCCGCCGCTTTATACTGGAAAGCCGCCGATCATCCTGTCGGCGGCGAACAAGGAGGCTGCGCTTCCGCCGTCGGGACCGTTGGCGGTGCCGGCCGGCAGCAAGCTGATCGTGCGTTCGAGCGGCGGTGCGCTCGATGTCGTCGTCGGCGCCGGGGTCAGCGAGGCGGCGCCTGCCGAGCAGGCGCCCAAGGGCACCAGCGAAAAGCATTTTATCATCACTGGCGATGGCACCGCGCATGTCCGGGCGCCGTCCGGACAGCCACAATGGCGCTTCAGCGCGCTGGCTGACCACCCCCCGACCATTGCGCTGGCCAAGGATCCGGAACGCCAGGCGCGCGGTTCGTTGCAACTGTCCTACAAGATCGAGGATGACTACGGCGTCACCGAAGCGCGTGCGCAGTTTGCGCCGCGCAAGGCGGCCGACGGATCCGAGGCACGGCCGCTGTTCGATCCGCCGCAATTCCCGCTGGTGCTGCCGAACGTCCGGACCCGCAATGGCGTCGGTCAGACCGTCAAGGATCTCAGCGAAGATCCCTATGCCGGCGCCGACGTCACGCTCACGCTGACGGCCAAGGATCAGGCCGGCAATGAGGGACGCAGCGAGCCGTTCGATATGCGTTTGCCGGAACGTCTCTTCACCAAGCCGCTGGCGCGCGCGCTGATCGAGCAGCGCCGCGCGCTCGCGCTTGATGCCAATCAACGTCCGCAGGTCAGTGAGGCGCTGGAAGCGCTGATGATCGCGCCGGAACTGTTCATGGCGGAACAGACGGGTCACTATCTCGGTCTGCGCAGCGTGGCGCGGGAAATCGAACTGGCGCGAACCGACGATACGATGCGCGAGGCGGTCGCAAGCCTGTGGGCACTCGCGGTCACGATCGAGGATGGCAACATCACCGATGTCGACAAGGCGCTTCGTGCGGCGCAGGACGCACTCAAGGAAGCCCTGGAGCGAGGCGCCAGCGACGAGGAAATCCGCAAGCTCACCCAGGATTTGCGCGCGGCGCTCGATAACTTCATGCGCCAGCTTGTCGAGCAGTTTCGCAACAATCCGCAAGCCCTGGCCCGGCCGCTGGATCCCAACGCCAAGGTCATGCGTCAGCAGGACCTCAACAACATGCTCGATCGCCTGGAGCGGCTGTCACGCTCTGGCGACAAGGATGCGGCGAAGCAATTGCTCGACCAGTTGCAGCAGATGCTCGAGAATCTGCAACTCGCCCAGCCCGGCCAGTCCGGCGACGGCGACATGGAGCAGGCGCTGAACGAACTTGGCGACATGATCCGCAAGCAGCAGCAATTGCGCGACAAGACGTTCAAGCAGGGCCAGGATTCGCGGCGCGATCGCCAGCGCGGCAAGCAGGGCGATCAGGCCATGGGCGATCTCCAGCAGGACCAGCAGGGCCTGCGCGACCGGCTGAAGAAGTTGCAGGAAGACCTGGCCAAGCGCGGCATGGGACCAAACCAGCGCGGCCAGCAGGGTCAACAGGGCCAGCAACCGGGTCAGGATGGCGACCCGCAGGCCGGCGATGACGGCGAGGACGGGCTTGGCGCGGCCGATAACGCGATGGGCGATGCCGGCAGCAAGCTCGGCGAGGGCAATGCCGATGGCGCGGTCGATTCGCAGGGCAAGGCGCTGGAGGCGTTGCGCAAGGGCGCGCAGGACCTTCAGGCCATGCAGCAGCAGGACGGCGACGGCCAGGGCAATGGCCCCGGCGGCGCCCGCGCCGGCCGTCAGGCGGGCGACGGCACCCAGAGCGATCCCTTGGGACGGCCGTTGCACGGGCGGGATTTCGGCGACGACCTGACGGTGAAAATTCCCGGCGAGATCGACGTGCAACGGGTGCGCCGGATTCTCGAAGAGCTTCGCCGGCGCCTGGCCGATCCGCAGCGTCCCCAGATCGAGCTCGATTACATCGAGCGGCTGTTGAAGGACTACTGAGGTCTATTGCTAACCTGCATTACGTGACGCCAGCGCGTCCGCCACCGCGGTGCGGATGTCCGCCACCGAAAACGGTTTGCTGATGACATCGTAAGCGATGGCATTGAGGCCCGAGGCACGCTCGCGTTGGGCGGCATAACCGGTCATCAGCAGGATAGTCACTTGCGGAAAATCGCGCGCGGCCGTCAGCGCGAGCGCAATCCCGTCCATCACCGGCATCTGGATGTCAGTCAGCAGCAGATCGAACGAGCTGTGCGTGCCGCTCAGGATGTCGAGCGCCTCGGCGCCGTCGGCGGCGGTGGTGATTTCGTGACCGTCCATCGCGATCGCGCGCGCGACCAAAAGGCGCATCGGCTCCTCATCGTCGACGATCAGCACGCGTGACATCGAAACCCCTTGGAAATCCCTTGAACTTGCGAAAGTGATTAGCCCGGTCCGCTCAGGCGTGGCCGCCGGTGATATCCCGTCTGTTGAAGAAGCGCACGTCGATGTTGCGGCCTTCAGGCGGTGGAGAGGCGAGACGCGACTTGAACTGGGCCCTCTCGCCCGGCCTCAACACGGATTGCTCCAGCACGGCATTCCAGGCGTAGATTTCGGCGCCTTGTGCATCGCGCACGCTGAAGCGCAGCCGGGGAATCTCCATCGGCTTATTGGATTCACCGGTGATCGAGCCTTCGATCACCAGCACCGGCTTGCCTTCGACCATTTCGGAAGAGACCTTGACGTCCTTGAAGCGGAGCCCGCGCAAATTGACGTCGAGACCCACCAGTTTGTAGAAGGCGGCCGTTTGCGGCAGCAGGCGCACCAGGTCGGCGCGCCAGATTACCAGTGCCAGCACCAGCGCGCCCATCGCAGCACTTGCGGTGGCAAGGCTGACGGGCGCCCTGAATTGGGGCGCGCGAGGGATGGCATTGGCGAGTCTGCCGAGCCATCGGAAGCGTTCGGAGTGTGAGCCTTCCTCGCCGTCCTGATCGTTTCGCTCCGCCGGCCAGTCGGCCGAGTTCTGCCAGCCACCGGCAATGGAGGGGCTGTCGATGTGGGGGGCTTCGCCGCCTGCATCATCCTGCTCGCGAGCCAGCGCCGCCTCCCATTCGGCGGCGGCGTCCTGGCCTTCGCCTTCCGCGCCCGCCATCACCGGCGTCGGTGCGAATTCGACGGCATCCTCGGGCCGCGCCAGCCAGATTTCCTTGCAGCGGGAGCAACGCACGCTGCGGCCGGCCTCGCCCAGCTTTGCCGGATCAATACCGTAGGAGGTCGAACAATGAGGACAAATGATCTGCATGGAGCAGGTCTCCGCAAGAGCGCTGGCCGGTGCCGTTGATTTGAAGCCCCCGGCCGTTCGCGCCCGCGCCCTCTGGGGATACTCAAATCGAAAGACGGTTCCGGAAATCTGGGATTGCCGGTGCCCCTCATTTCCGGGGTCGATGCCTGAAGGAATAAGCCTCGGGGCAATTGACTTCGGAAGCAGGGCCCCAGAATGCTACAAGGCGACCGTTAACGAATCGGAAACCATAAACGAAGCAAAACTTCTTTCGTTTGGTTCCCGGCAGCAACCGGGCCCACGGGCTGAGGCCGCCGGTTTTCGGGGGTTTCCGGTCGCGCCCTTCACCGAACGGAGCTGAACTTGGTTCGGTTCGAAAATGTCGGATTGCGCTACGGGCTCGGCCCGGAGATTTTGCGCGACCTTAGTTTCGCCATTCCTGCCCATTCCTTCCAGTTCCTCACCGGCCCCTCAGGAGCCGGCAAGACCTCGCTGTTGAGGCTGTTGTTCCTTTCGTTGCGGCCGACCCGTGGCCTGGTCAATCTGTTCGGCAACGACGTTTCGCTGCTCAGCAAGGATCAGGTCGCGGACCTGCGCAAGCGGATCGGAATCGTGCTGCAGGACTTTCGCCTGCTGGATCACATGACCACCTATGAGAACGTCGCGTTGCCGTTCCGGGTGATGGGCCGGGAGGAATCGAGCTACCGGAAGGAAGTCATCGATCTCCTGAAATGGGTCGGGCTGGGCGAACGCATGGACGCCCTGCCGCCGGTTTTGTCGGGCGGAGAAAAGCAGCGGGCCGCGATCGCGCGCGCGGTCATCTCGCGGCCGCTTTTGTTGTTGGCCGACGAGCCGACCGGCAACGTCGATCCGACGCTCGGGCGACGCCTGCTGCGGCTGTTCATCGAATTGAACAAGTCGGGGACCGCGGTCGTGATCGCCACCCATGATATGACCTTGATGGACCAGTATGACGCCCGGCGGCTGGTGCTGCACGAGGGACGGCTGCACATCTATGAGTAGGATCGATCACGGACCGTTGGTTGATCTCGGGCGCGAGCGCCCGCAGGTGCCGGCGCGGGCGCGCAACATGTCGCCGATCGTGCCGCGCGGTTCGATCGCCGGCAGCGCACTGGTCGCGGTTGTCGCCATCATGACCTTCCTGGCCTCGATCACGACCGGTACCGTGTTGCTGGTGAGCGCGTCGGCGGCCGAATGGCAATCGGAGGTCGCAAGCGAGATCACGATCCAGGTTCGCCCGACGCCCGGCCGTGACCTCGATCGCGACGCAACGGCGGTGGCCGATGCGGTGCGGGCGCAGTCCGGTATTCTGGACGTCAGGCCTTTTTCGCGGGAAGAATCCGCCAAACTGCTGGAGCCATGGCTCGGCAGCGGACTTTCGCTCGACGATTTGCCGGTGCCGCGCGTCCTTGTCGCCCGCGTCCAGCCGGGATCGGCCATCGATCTCGAAATGCTGCGCCGGCGCGTGACGCAGGCCGCGCCGTCCGCAAGCGTCGACGATCACCGGGCCTGGATCGAGCGGATGCGTTCGATGACCGGCGCCACCGTGGTCGCGGGTATCGGCATTCTGATGCTGGTGATCGTCGCCACCATCATCTCGGTTTCATTTGCCACCCGCGGCGCGATGGCCGCGAACCGCCCGATCGTGGAAGTGCTGCATTTTGTCGGCGCCGGCGACCGCTACATCGCCAACCGATTCCTTCGGCATTTCCTCAGGCTTGGTCTCGAAGGCGGGGTGATCGGCGGCGGCATCGCGATGCTGGTTTTCGGCTTTTCGGAGTCGATCGCGAACTGGTTCTCGGGCACTCCGGTCGGAGATCAATTCGCCGCTTTGCTGGGGACGTTTTCGTTGCGTCCCTCGGGTTACCTGATACTGGCGGTGCAGGCGGTGGTGATCGCTGCGATCACCGCCTGGGCGTCGCGGCGGACGTTGTTTGCTACCCTCAACGATATCGAATGAGGCGGCGAAGCGTCGCCGAGACGCGAAAACCGGTTCCCGTTTCTCCGGATCATGCCTTAGAATTGGGCTAGTGGAGTGGATTTGACATCCGTCATGAGCCGGACGCCCGCCAACCAACCGAACGCCTTCGCTTCCGCCGCGCCGCGGAAGAAGCGGCGTGCTGTGATCGTGAGCGTGCTTGCGATCGCTTTCGTCGCGCTCGCGGCCGGCTTCGTCGGATTTTTGTCGCAGCTGCACGGAACCGAGGCCAAGCCGTCGCGCCGGGCCGACGGCATTGTTGTGCTCACCGGCGGGTCGTCGCGGGTGTCCGATGCGATGGAACTGCTGGCAGACGGTTATGGCCGGCGGCTTTTGATTTCCGGCGTGCATCCGGCCAGCGGCGCCAGCGACATTTCGCGCTCACTGACCGACAATCAATCGCTGCTGAGTTGTTGCGTCGATCTCGACCGTTCGGCGGTCAATACCCGCAGCAATGCCGCCGAGACCCGGCGCTGGGTGCATGAGCGCGGCTTCAAGTCGCTGATCGTCGTCACGTCGAATTACCATATGCCGCGGGCGATCGTCGAATTGTCCCACGCGATGCCCGATATCACCCTCATTCCCTACGCGGTGGTCGGCGACAAATGGCGCGAGGAACCCTGGTGGAGCAATGGCGCGACGATGCGGCTGCTGCTATCGGAGTACGTCAAATATGTCGCCGCCGAGGTACGGGTACGCTTGGCGGATGCCGGTTTCGATGTGACGCACGAGGCCAACGACTCCCCGCTTGTCGTGCCGCGCCGGCCGGCGACTGCCGAAGCCAATTGATCGGGTTGCCGATGCTTCTCATTTTTCTGCGCTCGCTGGTCTACAACGTCCTGTTCTATCTGATGTTGGGGTTCTGGATCATCGTAGCGATTCCAACATTTGTGATGCCCCGCTCCAGCATCATGAGCATCGCGCGGGCCTGGGCACGGAGCAGCATCTGGCTACTGCGCGTCGTGTGCAACGTGAAGGTGGAATATCGCGGGCTTGAGAAAATTCCGAACGGGCCGTTGCTCGTCGCCTCCAAGCATCAGTCGATGTGGGAAACCTTCGCGCTGCTGCAATTTTTCGATCAGCCGCTTTACATCCTCAAACGTGAGCTGACGCTGATTCCGTTTTTTGGCTGGTATTTGATCAAGGCCGGCATGGTCGCCGTCGACCGCCGCGCCGGTGGCCGGGCACTGTTGAAGATGGTGCGGCAGGCCAGCGAGGCAGTCCGGCGCGGCCGTCAGTTGATCATCTTTCCAGAAGGCACCCGCAGGCCGGTCGGTGCCCCGCCGCAATACAAGCCCGGCGTCGCGCAGCTTTATGCGAGTTGCCGCGTGAACTGTCTGCCGGTGGCGCTCAATTCGGGATTGTTCTGGCCGCGCCGGACCTTCATGCGTTATCCCGGCACGCTCGTGATCGAGTTCCTCGATCCGGTGCCGCCGGGTCTGGCGCGCGATGAGTTCCTGACGCGTATTTCCGCCGTGATCGAGGATGCGACGGTGCGGCTCGTCGAGGTAGCGCGGTGCGAACAGGAACAGTTGTTCGGCCGCATTCGGAACTCGGCCTCCGCCAAAGCGTAAAGTGCTTCAGCGGTGCAGCGGCGCCTCGTCGTGCAGCATCAGCGCGAGTTGATGCAGCGGGGCATCGCGGAAACCCTGCGCTTCGATTGATCTCACCGTCTCGAGCACATAGTCGCGATTGTTACCGGAGCGGCCGTGGCCCTGCCGCACGTAACGCAGTTGTTCATGCAGCGAAAGCCGCCCCGCATATTGAACGTGGCCGCGGTCGACCACGTAAGCCAGCGCCGAAACCCGCTCGCGCGTTTCATTTCCCAGCCAGACCGAGCGCATGACTTCGCGATAGACGTTGGTGGTTTGTTCGCGACCGCGCAGATAATCGACGACTTCGTCGCGTTGGGCTGCGGCGACACGGAACGCGATGCCGCGGCAGGCGCCGCCACGATCGAGGCCGAGCACGAGGCCAGGCTTCTCCGGCGTGCCGCGATGGTCGAATGAGTAGACACACAACGCGCGATGTTCGCCGATCAGCCGCGCGGGCACCTGTTCGATGAACGCAAATCCCTGCCGCCACATCAGCGAGCCATAACCGAAGACCCAGAGGTCTTCGTGAGAGGGCGCAGGTGTAAGGGGTTTTGTGTCAGCCATGCTCCCAGTCGCTACCAGAACATAATTGCGAAACGAAGCGGAAATTCCACAATATATAACCCGGCAAGTGGCTGCTTATATTTGACAAAATTGCCAGCCAATGGTCGGTCTATGACCACCATGACCCTGCCCTCCGATACTCCGCGTCACCGCTCGCGCTGGCCGCTCTTCGTGATGCCGATCCTGCTCCTGATTGCCGCAGCGGCATGGAGCGCGTTCTGGTTTTATGCCGTCTCGCAGGCCGAAGTGAAGGCCGATGCTTGGCGTGCGCAGGAGGCGAGATCGGGCCGAAGCTACGATTGCGCGAAGCAGTCGATGTCAGGCTATCCGTTCCGTTTCGAGGTCCGCTGCGACGGCGCGCGCGTCACGCTGACTTCGCAAACGGCAGGCGCTGCGCCGATGCCGGTCACGATCAATCTCGGCGAGATCCTGGCGGTCGCGCAGATCTACGATCCGAAATTGCTGATCGCCGAATTCAAGGCGCCCGCAACCATTTCCGAAACGTCGAATGTGCCGGCCATGCAAGTGAACTGGAGCACGGCGCGCGCGAGCGTCGTCGGGCTACCGACCATTCCGCAGCGTGCCTCGATGGTGTTCGACGACATTGCGATTGATCGCAGCAACAACACGGTGCAGGTGCCGGTGGCGCGCGCCAAACATGTCGAGCTGCATGGCCGCTTGGCTGAGGGCTCGACGCCTGCGGATCCCGTGATTGAAAGCGTGTTGCGGATCGAATCCGGCAGCGTGCAGGACGTTCATCCCGTACTGACGCGCCCATTTGGCGCGGAGATCCGTGCCAAGCTGACCGGCCTCAAGGACCTCGCGCCAAAGCCCTGGCCCGAGCGGTTCCGCGAATTGCAGGCGATCGGCGGTCATGTCGAAATCGTTCAGTCGCGTATCCAACAGGACGATCTGGTCGCGGTTGCCACGGGCACCCTTGCGCTGAACGCGCAGGGTCGTATCGACGGCGAGCTTGAGATGACGGTGACCGGGATCGAGAAGATCATTCCCGCGCTTGGCCTCGAGAAGATGCTGGAGGAGGGCGTGCCGCAGTCAGCGCTCGATCGGGTCGCGCCGGGCGTCAAGACGCAGGATGTCAATAATCTGCTCGGGGCGCTCGACAGGGCGATTCCTGGTCTTGGCAAAGTAGTCAAACAGAACGCCAATGTTGGCGTCGCTGCCGCGATCAATTCGCTCGGCAAGGGAGCGACGCTGGAAGGTAAACCGGCGCGTACCTTCCCGCTGCGCTTTGCCGATGGCGCGGTCTATCTCGGGCCGATCAAAGTCGGACAAGTCCCGCCGTTGTTCTGAGAACTACTTTTTCGTCAGCTGCTCGTGCGGGCGGCCGAAATCGGGCGCGGCGGAATCCTGGCCGGTCTCGACAATGCCGCGCCGGATCGCGCGGGTGCGGGTGAAATGTTCGAACAGCGCCTCGCCGTCGTTGCGCCGGATCGCGCGAGTGAGTTTCGAGAGATCCTCGTTGAAGGTGCCGAGCATTTCCAGCACCGCGTCCTTGTTGGCAAGAAACACGTCGCGCCACATGGTCGGGTCGGACGCGGCGATGCGGGTGAAGTCGCGGAAGCCGCCGGCCGAGAATTTGATCACCTCGGACGAAGTCACCTGTGCGAGCTCGTCGGCGGTTCCGACGATCGTGTAAGCGATCAAATGCGGCAGGTGGCTCGTGATCGCGAGCACGAGGTCATGATGCTCGGGCGTCATGATCTCGACCTTGGCGCCGAGCGCGGCCCAGAACGCGCGCAGTTTTTCGGTTGCGCTGATCTCGGTGCCTTCCGGCGGGGTGAGGATGCACCAGCGGTTGATGAAGAGTTCGGCAAAGCCCGAGTCAGGTCCGGAATGTTCAGTGCCCGCAACCGGGTGCGCCGGGACGAAATGCACGCCCGCAGGCAAGTGCGGCGCCATGTCCTTGACGACTGACGCCTTGACCGAACCGACGTCGGAGATGATCGCGCCCGGCTTGAGATGGCCTGATATCTCGGCCGCGACCGGGCCGCAGGCCCCGACGGGGATGCACAGGATCACGAGGTCGGCGCCGCTGGCTGCTTCCACATTGGTTTCGACGACGCGATCGACGACGCCGAGTTCCATCACGCGGGCGCGGGTCTTTGCCGAGCGCGCGGTGGTGACGATCTCTTTCGCCAGTCCCTGCTCACGCGCGGCGCGCGCGATCGAGCCGCCGATCAGCCCAAAGCCGATCAGCGCGATCCGATCAAAATGCGGTGAGGCGTTCACTTGGCCCTCATGAAATCGCGCAAGCCGTCGACCACCAGCCGGTTGGCTTCCTCGGTGCCGATCGTCAGCCGCAAGGCGTGCGGCAGCTTGTAATTTTTCAAACCGCGCAGCACGAGGCCTCGTTCGGTGAGGAAAGCGTCCGCCTCGGCCGCCGTCTTGCCCGCTTGAAGCGGGAAATGGATCAGCACGAAATTGGCAACGCTTGGCGTCACCTTCAGGCCGAGCTTGGTCAGCTCTTCGGTCAGCCAATTGCGCCACGTCACGGTGTGGGCCCTCGACATTTCCTGATGCGCGGTGTCTTCGATCGCCGCGATCGCCGCCAGCATCGCTGGCGTCGAGACGTTGAACGGCCCGCGAATCCGATTGACCGCATCGACAATGTGAGCCGGCCCGAACATCCACCCCACACGCAACGCCGCTAGGCCGTGGATTTTCGAAAACGTGTGCGTCATCACCGTGTTTTCGGTGGTCGCCACCAGTTCGATGCCCATCTCGTAATCGTTGCGCGACACATAGTCCGCATAGGCCGCGTCGAGCACCAGCAGCACATGTCCCGGCAATCCGGCGCGCAGCCGCTTCACCTCGTCGAACGGCAGGTAGGTTCCGGTCGGGTTGTTCGGGTTGGCGAGCCAGACGAGCTTGGTCCGCGGCGTGACGAGCTTGAGCATCGCATCGACATCGGCCGTGTAATCGGTCTCCGGCGCGACCAAAATCGTGGCGCCGCTCGCCATGGTCGCGATCGGATAGACCAGAAAGCCGTGGGTGGTGGAAATCGCCTCGTCGCCGCGGCCGAGATAGACGTGCGCCAGCAGGTTGAGAAGTTCATCGGAACCCGCGCCGCAGATGATGCGGTCGGGGTCGAGCCCGAAGGCGTGCCCGATCGCCTCGCGCAGAATACGCGAGGTGCCTTCCGGATAGTCCTCCAGATGCGCGGCGACGCTCTTGTAGGCTTCGATCGCCTTCGGCGACGGGCCGAACGGCGTCTCGTTGGCCGACAGTTTGAACACCTTGCGGCCGGCCTCCGCCTTCGGGCTTTTGCCGGGCGTGTAGGGCGCAATATCGAGGATGCCGGGATTCGGCACGGGTCGGGACATTTTTAGCTCCGGAATGGCGGGGCGGCTATTTGGCCGCTGATCCGTTCGGGACGGTATAGCGCGTTGCGTGGCTGCCGACGAGGGCCGACGAGCGCACCGAGGCGCCGGCTTCGACCAGCGCTGCCTTGATCTTCTCAAGGTGACCTGCGGCGACCGACATCAGAAGGGCCGCGCCATCGAAGGCGGTATCGGGCACCGCGACGATCTCGGCCAGCGGCGACAGCGCCAGCGCGATGTCGGCATTCCAGCCGGAGACACGCACGCTCCACATTTCGACCTCGGTCACCATGGCGCTGTCGGCAACGCGCGACACCACGAAAACCGGCAATGCCGCCGGATGGTCGGCGCGCTCCACAAAGGGCAGCCGCGCAATGATCTTCGGCGCGCCTTCGGTCTCCAGCGCGATCCACCATGGTTCGTGACTGGACGTCGCCGACACCAGCGCCAGGTCGCCCTTGGATTTGGCGACCGCCTCGACGGCGGCCGGCGCGCTGAAATGCGAGAGGTAAGGCACGGTGAAGCCGAAATGAAACCGCGCTGAATCCCGCATCGGAGACTCGCCGATCGAAATATCCGCATGCACGGAGAACGGCGCCTGGACGTAGGTGAAGGTCGAGATGATGACCCGCCAGATGCTCTCCACCGTGTCGAGCGGGAGGATGCCGCGATGACGCTGCACCAGGCGGCGCATCATGTCGGCCTCGCGCGCCGGGCGGAAGGCCGAGCCCACCTCCTGGGTCTGCTTCACCTGGATCAGCCGGTCGATGATATCGCCGCGCTGCATCAACAGGCTGTGCATCTGGGCATCGATCGTATCGATTTCCTGGCGCAGGTCGGCGAGCGAGGGCGGGGAGGGAGGCAGCTTGGACATTTTGGGAAATCCGGCGAAATCTCGCCCCGTTCTCTCTCATGGATTGCGACAGCGCAAGGGTGGGCCGTCAGTGCCGGTTAACCATGGCCTTGCCTTGACGATGCGGGGGCAAGTGACTAATTTTATGTCATTCCGTGGTCATTTGAGCCGGCCGGCTTGCAGCCACGTTAAACAACTCGCTAAACAGGCCGGGGACAATTGGATCCCGGCCGAACTTATCGTTCAGGCCGGGTTTTTTATGGCCTGATTTCCGGGGTGGTTTTTCGAAAGAGCCTCCCCGAGGGATCGGTATCAAGATGGTGAAAGTACAGTCAGTACCTAGTGCCGCGATCCACGCCGAGGAACGCTCGCAGGAAGCGGATCATCCGAGCTCCAAAGTTGCGCAGTTCGGCACTGAGCAGCCGCTGCGGCTTGATTGCGGCATCGATCTGGCGCCGTTTCAGATCGCCTACCAGACCTATGGCGAACTCAACGCCGCGCGTTCCAACGCCATCCTGGTGTGTCATGCGCTGACCGGCGATCAGCATGTCGCCAACATCCATCCGGTGACCGGCAAGTCCGGCTGGTGGGAAACGCTCGTCGGCCCCGGCCGTCCGCTCGATACCGACCGCTACTTCATCATCTGTTCGAATGTGATCGGCGGCTGCATGGGCTCGACCGGACCGGCTTCGATCAATCCCGCGACCGGCCAATTGTGGGGGCTGGATTTCCCGATCATCACGATTCCCGACATGGTGCGGGCGCAGGCGATGCTGCTCGATCGTCTGGGCATCGAGACGCTGTTCTGCGTGGTCGGCGGTTCGATGGGCGGCATGCAGGCGCTGCAATGGACCGCGGCGTTTCCGAAGCGGGTATTCTCGACGCTGGCGATCGCCTGCTCGACGCGGCATTCGGCGCAGAACATCGCCTTCCACGAGCTCGGCCGCCAGGCGGTCATGGCCGATCCCGAATGGCACAACGGCCGTTACTTTGAGAAGGGCACCCATCCGCATCGCGGCCTCGGCGTCGCGCGCATGGCCGCGCATATCACCTACCTCTCGGATGCCGCCTTGCACCGCAAGTTCGGCCGCCGCATGCAGGATCGCGAGTTGCCGACGTTCTCGTTCGACGCGGATTTCCAGGTCGAGAGCTATCTGCGCTATCAGGGCTCGTCCTTTGTCGAGCGGTTCGACGCCAACAGCTATCTCTATCTGACGCGCGCGATGGACTATTTCGACATCGCCGCCGATCATAATGGCGTGCTGGCGCAGGCATTTCGAGGGATCGCGACCCGCTTCTGCGTCGTCTCCTTCACCAGCGACTGGCTGTTTCCGACCTCGGAGTCCCGCGCGCTCGTTCACGCGCTCAATGCCTCCAGCGCGCGAGTCAGTTTCGCGGAAATCGAAACCGACCGCGGGCACGACGCCTTCCTGCTCGACGTGCCGGAATTCTTCGACATCTCCCGCGCCTTCCTGCAATCGGCCGGCAAGGCGCGCGGGCTTTCCGGGGTCGGCGACACATGACGCTGCAGCAGCAGGCTTTGCCGCTGACCCCGGCAGTCAAACCCGATAGCGAAAGTCATCGCGGCGACCATCTTCTCGTCGCCGGAATGGTCGCGCCCGGCTCGAAGGTGCTCGACGTCGGCTGCGGCGACGGCGACCTGTTGCAGCTGTTGGAGAGCCGGGGCATCGACGGCCGCGGCATCGAATTGTCGCGCGAGGGCGTCAACCGCTGCGTCGCCAAGGGGCTGGCGGTGGTGCAAGGCGACGCCGACACCGACCTCATCAATTACCCCGACGATGCCTTCGACTATGTGATCCTGTCGCAGACCTTGCAGGCGACGCGGCAGCCGAGGGTGGTGCTGGAAAACCTGTTGCGGATCGGCCGTCGCGCCATCGTATCGTTTCCGAATTTCGGCTTCTGGCGGATGCGGCTTCAGCTTCTGATCGGCGGCCACATGCCGCGCACGGAAAACCTGCCCGCCACCTGGTACGACACGCCGAACATTCATTTCTGCACCATCAAGGATTTCGTGCAGCTCTGCGACGAGATCAACGTCAAGATGGAGCGCGCGGTCGCGCTCGATCTCTACGGTCGGCCGTTGCGGCTCAGCGCGCCCTGGTGGTTCTGGAACATGTTCGGCGAGCAGGGCGTGTTCCTGCTGAGCCGGGCGGAGAAGGCGAGATAGCTCTCGTGTCCCGGACGCGGCGCGGCATGAAATGCTGCGCTGCTGAGCCGGGGCCGAGAAATATCCGGCTCGTGTGGGTCCCGGCTCTGCAGCACATCGCTAACGCGCTGCGCCGCGTCCGGGACACGTGCATCTGCGATGCATGGCCCTTGTCTGCTTCACCTGTCAAACAGCCACGACAAATCTAGTAACCGTCATTGCGAGCGAAGCGAAGCAATCCAGAGGCGATAAGACTGGATTGCTTCGTCGCTCCGCTCCTCGCAATGACGTAAACACAATCCAGCATCCCCGCGACGCATCACGCCCGAGTTGTCCAGATATCCTTCGCCCGAAGAGGGCGTGGGGAATGCCGGGTGCCGGTTGCACCCGCAGCCTCGCGTGTAAAATAGAAAACACGCGAGTTAGTCACCGCAGGTACACGCCGGAATCACCCGGCATTCCCGCACGCGAATGGTTTTAACGGTTTCCTTCGTAGTCTCCCCGGAGACCGGCTTTTTGTCTCCGTGGGTGACAACGCTTGCGCGTTGCACCGGATACCAGCATCGGGGTATCAGGACGCCACGACTTCGCCGTCCGCTTTCGCCATGCGTTCGTCTTTCGCACGCAAAGCGTCCACCGCATCCCGCGCCCAACGTTCGTGACGATCGCGAAACGCCCCTCTGTTCAAGGGCGCGGGACGGCGGGGCTTATGGATGTGATTTGGGCAAAACGCGAAGCGATTTATTTTTGGTAGCAAGACTGGACAGGTAGCATCAGCCTGATCGGCTTCGACAAATTCGACGTTTGGCGCAAAGGTGCGTTACGCCAGACATCGAGGCCCGCCGCTCAAGAAAAACGGCGGCAGCTATTGCTCCCTGGGAAGCTTGCATTTGACTTATGTCAAAGCGCTCCGGTGCAAAACAATCCAGGCAGGGCGACCGCATTCAATGGGAGAGCAGAACATGAGTAGAAGCACGATTGCCTTGATATGGGGCCTTATGCTTTTGCCCGCCCTTTCACTCACCGCGCGGGCACAGAGCGCCATCACCGAGCAGGAGGCGCAATCCATTGCCAAGGATGCCTACATCTACTTCTATCCGCTAGTGACCATGGAGGTGACCCGCAAGCAGCTTACAAATGTCGATCCTGCCAAAGCGATCGGCGCGCCGATGAACAACCTGTTCAATGTTCCTACTTTTCCCGCTGCCGACATGAAACAGGTCGTGCGACCTAATTTCGACACGCTGTATTCCTTCGGGTACGCCGACCTGACAAAGGAGCCAATGGTCGTTTCGGTCCCCGACACGGGCGGCCGTTATTACCTGCTGCCCATGCTCGACATGTGGACAGACGTATTTGCGTCGCCGGGTTGGCGCACGACAGGAACGCAAGCGGGAAAATTCCTCCTCACGCCACGCGGTTGGAGCGGAACTGCACCGGAAGGGTTTACGCAAATCGAAGCGCCGACTTCCTACGTTTGGATCATTGGCCGCACCAAAACCGACGGTCCAGCGGATTACGATGCGGTTCACAAAATTCAGGCCGGTTTCAAAATCACAGCGCTGTCGGAGTGGGGCAAACCGCCCAGACCGGTCGAGGTAAAGATCGATCCGGGGATCGACATGAAGACGCCCCCAAAAATTCAGGTCGATACGATGAAGGGCGGCGATTACTTCGTCTATGCGGCTGAGCTTCTCAAGCTGCAACCGCCTCACCTCACCGACCAGCCGATTATTGCCCAGATGAAGCGGATCGGTCTCGAGCCGGGTAAGAGCTTGGAGATTGGCAAGCTCGATCCCGTGGTCAGGAAGGCGCTGGAGGATGCGCCGGCGGCCGGGCAACAACTCATGGAATGGAAATTGCCAACGGTGGCGCGGGTCGCGAATGGTTGGTCGATGAATACCGACACGATGGGCGTGTACGGCAACTATTACCTCAAGCGCGCCATCGTCGCGCAGCTTGGTCTCGGTGCTAACCTGCCGGAAGATGCGATTTACCCGCTCAACCTCGCCGACGAAACCGGCAAGCCGCTCGACGGCGCAAGCAAATATACAATCCACTTCGACAAGGGCGCCACACCGCCGGCTAATGCCTTTTGGTCGCTCACGCTCTACGACAGCGACGGCTTTCAGGTAGCAAACAGCCTCAATCGCTTTGCAGTGAGTAGCTGGATGCCATTCAAATACAACCGGGACGGCTCTCTTGACCTCTACTTCCAGAACGAGAGCCCGGGAGCGGACAAAGAGGTCAACTGGCTGCCCGCGCCAAAGGGGCCCTTCAACTTGACGATGCGCCTCTACGCTCCGAAGTCGGACGCCCTCACTGGCAAGTGGAACCCGCCGTCCATTACGAAGGTTCACGGCGCGTCGAACCTGATGGCTCAGTGAGCATCAACGCGAGGGTTGTGTCACCGGTTCAGGCAGTCTCCGTCGAGGCCGTCTCGGCATATGTCGTCTTGGCGTAAGTCGGCTCAAGCCGCGACCGCAGGAAGTCGGCGCCGGTAATCGGAGTATATTTGGTCGGCCGATCGGAACTGACACAGGTCGGCAAACAAGCGACCATGGCGTCGGGATTGGGATCGAGGAAGAACGCCACTGAATAACGATCCGCGCCGGGCGGGCTGACGACCTTGTGCGGCGTCGATACGTAGACATCGTTCGACCATCGCATCAGGCAATCACCGATGTTGCAGACAAAGGCGTCGGGGATGACCGGCGCGTCGAGCCAGCGGCCCGACCGATCCTGCACCATCAAGCCGCCAACCGCGTCGGTCGCGAGCAGCGTGACATTGCCATAATCGGTATGCACGCCGGCGCCGAGTTGTCCGTCGGACAGCGGGGCCTTGACCGGCGGATAATGCAGCAGGCGAAGGGTGGCGATCGGCTTGTCGAGTTTGTCCTCGAAAAAATCAGGCTCGAGGCCGAGATCGAGCGCAAATCCGCGATGCAGATCGCGTCCCAGCCGCCAGACCCGGTTGAAATAGTCGAGCATGGTATCGCGAAAGCCCGGCATGTCCGGCCACACATTGGCGGCACGAAACGGTGCACGGGCAATCAGCTCCGGATCGTCGGGCTCCAGTTCGAGCCCGATATTAAAGGCTTCCTTGACGTCGGCGGGTTTATCCGGATCGAGCGCTTCACCGCCGAGCTTGATGTAGCCACGGTTGCCTCCGGCCCCCGTGAAGGAGGCCGCCTCGCGAACCGACGCCGGCCCTGCAAAGAACGCGGCAGAAGTCGTGAAAACCTTTGCCCTCAACTCGGGCGGAATGCCGTGTCCGACAATGTAAAAAAAGCCGACCTCGCGGCAAGCCCGGCCCAAGGCTGCTGCAACCGCTTTGGCCTGCTCCGTTGAGCCGGTCATCAGGGGGGCGACATCAATCACAGGAATGGCGCTCATATTCATTTCCTTGTCAGGTCATGTCATTTCTGCAGGCCTATCACGATGCGCCAATTTCCGCGAACGGCTGTGTAATCGGCGCGATGGCTTCTTCAGAAACAGCCGAGGCTCGACGCAGGCATCGTCCTCATCGCCGCACGTCTCAATGGAAGATGCGCCCGGAGTCGATGACGACGGTCTGGCCGGTCATAGTCTCTGTGCGGCACATGGTAACTACCATGTCGGCGCAGTCGTCCTTGTCGGCCGGCTTCTTCAGCAGCGAACTCGCTGCGGAATTCTGAATCTGCTCGGACCGGAGGTTAGCGGTCGCGCGGGTGCCGTCCAGCAGACCCGGCGCCACGCAGTTGACCAGCGTTTCGGGTGCCAGCGCCACCGCCATGCAGCGCGTCAGATGAATGAGCCCCGCCTTCGATACGGCATAAGCGATGGAAGAGCCCATCGGGCTCAGCCCTGCGACCGAAGATATGTTGACGATGCGGCCTCGCCCCTGCGCCTTCATGTGAGGTGCTACCGCCTTGGTCAGAAGCATCGGCCCCGTGAGGTTGGTGGCCATGATCCTTTCCCATACCTCCGGCGTCAGGTTGTCGAGATCGGCGAACGGAATCGCGTGGTTGTAAGCGGCGTCATTGACCAGAATATCGAGGCGGCCGAAAGCTTGCGTGACCTCGCCGACCAGCCGATCCACCGCCGCGCCGTCGGTGATGTCACAGGCGAACGCTTGAGATTTGATTTGATAACGCGACGTCAGTTCGGTGGCGACGCTTTCCGCCTGGTCGCGGCTGCGCGCGTACATGATCGCGATATGTGCGCCCTCCTGCGCGAGCGCGTGGCAGATGCGCTGCCCCAGCCCGCCGTTGCCGCCCGTCACCAGTGCCACCGCGCCCTTCAAGTCCATCGCTTCTCTCCTTTGATTTTATTGCACGTGATCTTGCTTAAGCTATCTTGCGGCGGAGCGCTGTGCACTATGGCCGTGCCTCAGCAGCCGCGTGACGGGTATACTAGACGGGTATACTATATGAGTGATCTTCTCGTGCCGGGCGACGAGCGCGAACTCACCGCCTTTCTCTGTGAGACGCTCGGGGCGAAGCTTCTCCTCTCCGATGTTACGACGGCTGGCGAGCCCCACGTCGCCTCCGACGCCCTGGGGGCTCTGCCGCGAACGTTGCCCGAACCTGCATTTTTCGGTGACACCTCGGTGCGAGCCCTGCTCTTTTGGCTGCCCTCTGTTGGGCCAATCCGTACAATGGTGGATGCCCGTCCGCCGGAAACGCCACATGATCGCGTTGCGCAACTCCTTTCGCGACAGGCGGCGGGTGAACGCGCCCCCGATCTGATCGATCTTGAGCGCACACCTGTACTTACGCTCAACCGCTCGACGGCGCTTGGTCCAAACAGGCTCGCCCCAGGCGGGCTCGGATCGATGCCGATCCGGACGGCTGCTCTACCGGCCGAAGTGCGTGCAGTCAGTTCAAAAGCCCGCCGTTGGCTGCGGGCCCGTGCCGTCAAAGCCGATCCGTTCGATTATTGCGCCGAAGTCCGCAGTCGCCGCCCGAGGTCGCTCGGGCCGCTCTGGTGCTGGGTGCAGCCCGAGGCATGGCGCCTGGTCGAAGCCGGTGCGGAGATCTGGCCCTGGAACGCGTAGGGACAACAGGTTCATACTGACGCACGCTGCGGAATGACCGCTAAGCCAACACCGACCTCGGATCGCGCGCGCCCCAGCGGTTGGCTTCCACCAGCGCGAGGAAGCGCTCCACCGTTTCGTTGAACAGTGCCGGCTCCTCCAGATTGAGCACGTGGCCCGACTTGGGAAAGAAGGTCAGGCCCGCCGCCGGAAGATGCTTCTTCAGAAATAAACTTGGCTCGACGCAGGCATCGTCCTCATCGCCGCAGATGATCAGCGCCGGCGTAGTCACGCCTCTGATCGCTTCGGTCTGGGTGTAGACCGAAGGGCGACCGCCCTGAAAGCCGCGCATGGTGTTGGCCGAACCTTTGGAATCGTGCCGGGCGAGCGCGGCATAGAAATCTGCATGGCCGCGCGGGTCCTTGACCAGAAAGGGAATCCGGCCCGGGGCTTCGCGGGTGACTTTCGCCACTTCCACCGAGCCGACTTTCTCGAACTGGTCGGCGGTGTCGCGGCATGTCTTTCGAAACGCGTCGAGGTTCTCAAGGCTCGATCCCGAGCCGACGCCGGCCAGCGTCATCGACAGCAGGCGCTCGGGCGCATTGATGGCGGCTTGCAGCGACGAATAAGAGCCCATCGACAGGCCAACGAAATGCGCTTTGGCGATGTTGAGGTGATCGAGCACCGCCAGCGCGTCGGTGTAGAAATGTTTGTAGCTGTAGTCCTCCGCTGATGGCGGCACGTCGGAGGGCGTATAGCCACGCGCCGAATAGGCGATGCAGCGATGGCCGCGGGAGAAGTAGCGCATCTGCGGCTCCCAGTTGGTGTAGTCGGCCGCGAATTCATGCAGGAACAGGATCGGCGTGCCGCTGCCCGCTTCCTCGAAATAGAGTTTTACTTTGTCCTTGGTGACGGCGTGCGGCATTGTTTCCTTCTCCCGTTGTTCTTGCGCAGGCTTCTTTGTCTTGACGCGTTCTCTTCACGCGAACCGGTCCGAAAATCGCAGTTAATGCTCAGGGCCGCAATGAGGCAAGAGCGCTTCTTTTCGTCACGAAATATGCGCGGAATCACCTTCGGATCGGCCGCGGGCCGCCGCATCTCGTCTTGCTCTCGTCACAGCGGGATTTTCTTAAGCGCCGCGGATGCCGGCCACTTCAAAAGCCGGTGGGGAAAGGGGGGTTCAAAAAGATCAAAAAGGAATCAGTTGCGTATGCTTAACTCATCTACGTTTCGACGCTCGCTTGTGGCGTTGGCTTTGTGCTCGACGGCTTTCGCTGTTTCCGCCACGCCGGCTGCGGCTCGGTCGCATCACGGTTCTCGCCGAATGGCCCACGCCTATGAAGGCGGCCATCATGCGCGGCGTCACTTCGCCTATCATCGCATTCGCCACATCGCGGGCCGCTCGCGATGGGACGCCAGCGTTGCCGAACTGAGGACATCTCGCCTCCGGAACACGTATGCGAGCGTGTCGCCGGATACGTTATCGAGCACGGCTGCCATGTCAGGCAATTCCGGTTCGTCCGATCTGGTCTCGGAAGCGCGCCGCTATCTCGGCGGCAATCCGACCAGCCGAGCCAGCCTGTGGTGCGCGCGCTTCATGAACCTGGTGCTCCAGCGCACCGGTCATCGCGGGACGGGTTCGGACATGGCGAGTTCGTTTGCCAGCTACGGTCAGCGCATATCCGGGCCGCAGGTCGGCGCGATCGCGGTGATGGGCCGGCGCGGTGGCGGCCATGTCGGGATCATCACCGGCGTCGACGCGTCAGGTAACCCCACCATGATCTCCGGCAATAACGGCAACCGGGTCAAGGAAGCCCCAATCTCGCGCGGCCGGATTTACGCCTACGTGATGCCGAACTGAGGATCACATCCTCCACGCCTCCCCGTCATTGCGAGCGCAGCGAAGCAATCCATGTCGCGGCATACTGGATTGCTTCGTCGCTTTGCTCCTCGCAATGACGGGGAGAGGCCCCAGGCCGGGGATGGGAAGTGGCCCGGGCCAGGGGATCCGCGACCGGCCGCCCCCGCACACGAATTTGTGAGGACGCCTCTTCCGTTTCCGAAACCCCGTTCCCACATTTGCCTCAAGCCGACGCGAGGGTCCCCCCGAGCGCGGTGACGACCCGCGCCCGGTTGAGGAACGTCAATGCGGCGCGCGGAACCCCAATGAAGATGCCGTTTACGTGCTTTCGAGGCGGGACGGCAGGCTGAGGGAACAACATGAACATCGAAAAATATACTGAGCGCGCGAGGGGTTTCATCCAGTCGGCGCAATCGCTCGCCGTGCGCGAGGGGCATCAGCAGTTTTCGTCGCTGCATATGCTGAAAGTTCTGCTGGACGACAATGAAGGCCTGGCAAGCGGTCTGATCGACCGTGCCGGAGGCAACTCCCGCGCGATCCTGAAAGCGACCGAGGAAGCGCTGGATAAATTACCGAAAGTATCGGGCAGCGGCGCCGGTCAGGTCTATCTGGCGCCGGATCTGGCGCGCGCTTTCGATGCGGCCGAGAAGGCCGCGGAGAAAGCCGGCGACAGCTTTGTCACCGTCGAGCGGCTGTTGCTGGGTCTGGCGCTCACCAAGGAAGGTGAGGCAGGCGCTATCCTGCGCAAGGGCGGCCTGACGCCGCAAAATCTCAACGCCGCGATCGAGACCTTGCGCAAGGGCCGCACCGCCGACAGCGCCACGGCCGAGAACGGCTATGACGCCCTGAAGAAATATGCGCGCGATCTCACGCAAGCGGCGCGCGACGGCAAGCTCGATCCCGTGATCGGGCGCGACGAGGAAATCCGCCGCACCATCCAGGTGCTTTCCCGCCGCACCAAGAATAATCCGGTCCTGATCGGCGAGCCCGGCGTCGGCAAAACCGCCATCGTCGAAGGCCTGGCGCTGCGCATTCTCAATGGCGACGTGCCGGAGAGCCTGAAGGACAAGAAGCTGTTGTCGCTCGACATGGGGGCGCTGATCGCAGGCGCCAAATACCGTGGCGAGTTCGAGGAGCGGCTGAAGGCCGTGTTGTCCGAGGTCACCTCGGCCGAAGGCTCGATCATCCTGTTCATCGACGAGATGCACACGCTGATCGGCGCCGGCAAAGCCGACGGCGCGATGGATGCGTCCAATCTCTTGAAGCCCGCGCTGGCGCGGGGCGAGCTGCATTGCATCGGCGCGACCACGCTCGATGAATACCGCAAGCATGTCGAAAAGGACGCGGCACTCGCGCGGCGGTTTCAGCCGATCTTCGTTTCCGAGCCGACGGTCGAGGACACCATCTCGATCCTGCGCGGCCTGAAGGACAAATACGAACAGCATCACGGCGTGCGGATCACGGATTCGGCACTGGTGGCGGCGGCCACGCTGTCGAACCGCTACATCACCGATCGCTTCCTGCCCGACAAGGCCATCGACCTGATGGACGAGGCGGCGGCGCGGTTGAAGATGCAGGTCGATTCCAAGCCGGAAGAGCTCGATTCGATGGACCGGGAAATCATCCGGCTCAAGATCGAGCAAGAGGCGTTGAAAAAGGAAAGCGACGCCGGCTCCAAGAGCCGTTTGCAGTCGCTGGAGAAGGAACTTGCGGAGCTGGAGGAGAGTTCGGCGGCGCTGACGTCGCGCTGGAGCGCGGAAAAGAACAAGCTGTCGAATGCGCAGAAGCTCAAGAGCGAACTCGACGCGCTTCGCATCGAACTCGCCGAAGCCCAGCGCCGCGGCGAATTCCAGCGCGCGGGCGAACTGGCCTATGGCCGGATTCCCGAGCTCGAGAAGCGGCTCACCGACATCGAAGCCAAGGAGAACGCCGGCGAGATGATGGAGGAGGCGGTCACCGCCAACCATATCGCGCAGGTGGTGTCGCGCTGGACCGGCGTGCCGGTCGACAAGATGCTGGAAGGCGAAAAAGACAAGCTCCTGAAGATGGAAGCAAGTCTTGGCCAGCGCGTGGTCGGACAGGCCGAGGCCGTGCATGCGGTGGCGACCGCCGTGCGCCGTTCGCGTGCGGGCTTGCAGGATCCGAACCGGCCGATGGGCTCGTTCATGTTCTTAGGGCCCACCGGCGTCGGCAAGACCGAGCTGACCAAAGCGCTCGCCGAATATCTCTTCAACGACGAGACCGCGATGGTGCGCCTCGACATGTCCGAATACATGGAGAAGCATTCCGTATCGCGGCTGATCGGCGCGCCGCCCGGCTATGTCGGCTACGACGAGGGCGGGGCGCTGACGGAAGCCGTACGGCGGCGGCCCTATCAGGTCGTGCTGTTCGACGAGATCGAAAAGGCCCATCCGGACGTGTTCAACGTGCTGTTGCAGGTCCTCGATGACGGCCGGCTGACCGACGGTCAGGGCCGTACCGTGGATTTCCGCAACACGCTGATCATCATGACGTCGAATCTCGGCTCGGAATTCCTGGTCAACCAGCCGGAAGGCGAGGATACCTCGGCCGTTCGGGAGCTGGTGATGGGCGCGGTGCGGGTGCATTTCCGCCCCGAATTCCTCAACCGGGTCGACGAGATCATCCTGTTCCACCGGCTGCAAAAGAGCGAAATGGGACGGATCGTGGAGATCCAGTTCGGCCGGCTGTCGAGGCTTCTGGAGGAGCGCAAGATCACGCTCACGCTGGATGCTCCGGCGCGCGACTGGCTCGCGGCCAAGGGCTGGGACCCCGCCTACGGCGCGCGTCCGTTGAAGCGGGTGATCCAGCGCAATCTGCAGGATCCGCTCGCCGAGATGATCCTGGCCGGCGAGGTTCACGACGGCGATCACGTCGCGATTTCGGCGGAAGGCAATGTGCTGACCTTCAACGGCAAGGCGCGCCAAACCGCTGAGATCGCCCAGTTCGAGACGCCGGTGCCGAAGCGAAAGCTGAACTGATTATCCCTCTCCCCTTGCGGGAGAGGGTGCCGAAGCGAAGGCGGGTGAGGGGTAGACTTTCAAAAGATCCCTCATCCGGCTCGCATCTTCCGATGCTCGCCACCTTCTCCCGCAAGGGGAGAAGGCAAAAGCAAGCTAGCGGTTGGTGAGTTGCACCGGGCCGTTACTCGCATCCGAGATGCGGGCGCCGCGGCCGGTCATCATCACGTCGAGCCGGTCGCGCTCTTTCTCGAAGCCCGAAAGCATCGTCCCTTCCAGCGAGCGGCCGCGCGGCAGCTTGATGCGCATGGGATCGACGAAGCGGCCGTTGACCAGGATTTCGTAGTGGACGTGGGCGCCGGTCGACTGACCGGTCGAGCCAACGAAGCCGATGACCTGGCCCTGGCGGACACGCTTGCCGACTTCCAGGCCCTTGGCGAAGGCCGACATATGTCCGTAGGCGGTCTCATAGCCGTTATTGTGCTTCAGCTTGACGTATTTGCCGTAGCCGCCTTCCCAGCCCGCCACTTCAACCACGCCATTGCCGGAAGCGAAGATCGGCGTGCCGTAGGCGGTCGCCCAGTCGACGCCGGTGTGCATCTTGACGTAGCCGAGGATCGGATGGCGGCGGCTGCCGAAGCCGGATCGCATGATGGCGTTGTTGACGG
>Ga0210387_10000650_pt1 | contig 25129 bp, 23 predicted proteins | sample IncBWC7OmetaG_FD_160108 | JGI IMG/M metagenome (GOLD analysis project Ga0210387, IMG submission 160108) | Forest soil microbial communities from Barre Woods Harvard Forest LTER site, Petersham, Massachusetts, United States - Inc-BW-C-7-O ...
CCAGCATCATCTACTTCCACAACCCATATCCCGACTGGCTCTTCTGGTGGCTGTGGGTCAGCTACGACGTGCTATTTTTCGGCCAATTGCGCGCCTGGTGGATCCCGTATTTACTCCGCCCCGATCCCGTACGCGCCGCCCGCTATCAACAAATGTTCGGCGGCACTCACGCCTTTCTCTCCGAGCGCAACGACATCCGCCCCAACACGCTCCACATTCTCCTGCACGCCTCTACCGCAGCTCTCTTGATCGTTCTAGCCGAATTAACGATCGCGCACGAACTCTGACAATGCGCAGCGGAGGATCTGCTTTTAGAAAGTTACTCCTTCGGTTTTGAATTTGTAGCGGTCGCCTTCGGGCGGGCGCCGTTGCAGTTGCTTCTGAATTCGTAGCGCCGGCGTCTCGCCGGCTCTTTGCAGCGCGGCCGGTAATTCGACAGTCTTCGTAGGTCATGGCTGTAAGGTGTGTGACGGAACTCGGGAGCCTTTGTGGGTCGTGGCTCTAGTTCATCCTGAGAGCCTGTCTGTCACAGGCTCGAAGGGCCACGGCATAAACCGCAGCAACGCCGAGCGGCATTAGCCGCTGAACTTCCGCTGAGGCGCCGGTTTCGCCTCCGCAACATCTCCGCAGAGCGAGGCGCCGGAAACTTCGCCCACCCGAAGTTTGGCGCTCCCACCAGCCTTTGCTAGAATGTTTCCTGCATCAACATCAACAGATGGGCGTGTAGGATAGCAGTAACTCATTGATCAGACTTCGCTTAGCCCTCCGATTTAGCCCCGATTAACCCTCTGGATGGACCCAAGTTTCGACCCAAAGTGACCCAAGGAGGCCGAATGAACTCCCATGTCCGTACTTTCTGGGTGTTCGTGCTTCGGCAGTTGCTGAATTATCTGAAGCAGAAAGGCCAATAACCGGCTCACAGTTCTCAATCCGGATACTTCCTGGCAGGAACTCACTGGTATAAGACTCGCCATCAGCACGACCCCCGTTGCGAGATCAATCGGATTTGCTGCTCGGCACAGTGTAATTAGAAGGGAACTCGCCTTGACGCAACGCTTCGTGCTGCATTGCGCTGAGATGGTCGATGCAAGGTGAGGTTTCGCCGTGAGCTGATCGAGTATTTCGTCAAGTGCCGCGAGGTTGCTCGCAGGTACTAATTGCCGGAATAAACAGATTTTCTCCGACCGCCCGCGTACCTTTCTGCCCAGGGTTCGGAACTTTCAAGCGGATGCTTTGTGCGGTCCTCAGACCTTTTGGTCAGCTCAAGTCCAGTTGGGTCGGAGACAAGATAAACAGCTCTGCACTCTGTCTGTACATCCTTCGGGCCACCCGCATGTCCTCCTCCCCAAATTTGCCGGTTTCAATATCAAAATACTGACGACTGCCGATGAGGCAAGCCTGCCAGCACAAAGGGAAAAAGAGTAACGATTCGGGATCGCGAATCGCATCTTCAGGCTTCGATTGAGGGCCGTACAGGACGAGTGGCAACTCCGAAACTACAAACGGCGCTACAGGCGAGTCGCAATACCGGAGAGCCCAATTGAAATCGTTTAGCCACGCCGCTCCCTTCTGTATTTCAGCCCGCATCTGATTAATCGTCCAATTCCTGACGAACGCGGGCGGGAGCGATTCGGGGGTCATCGACTTGACCTTTATGCTCTTTCGGTCGGCACTGACCTCTTCGACAGTCCAGGCACGCAGGCCTTGTCCTTCTACACGCTTTTGATCAAAAAACAGAAGTGATCTAGCTCTCATCATTTGGGCATAACGCAGCAACACGTCGAGATGCTCCTTCCAGTTTTCAAATTTCCCTGAAATCAGCTCTCGACGCACCTTGGGGAATGTATTTTCGAGTTCTGTGAAAGTTGCGTCGGCGGTTTCGAGGCCAATCTCGCTTGTTGCGGAGTCGTAGAATCCAAGCCGGTATCCGACTTCGCGCGGGCTTCTCTCAGACCAAGTACCGTTCGGAATATCGAAGTGCCAGAGAGGTTGTTTCTGCTTCATTCGCGAAGGATCTATAAAGCCACGGAGATAGCTTTGAGGGAGATAGTGATCCCTTCGATTCATGCGAATTTGCGTAGTCACAGGTGATGCCGAAATTCCGCGGTAGATTCGCTCCAAAGAAACGATATCACTATCTGTGCTACGGTCTGAATTGATAAACTCCGCGAGCGGAACAGCTACGTTCTCGGTTTACAAGGCATTAACCTATGAGCCCTGGGGAATTGAATGACTATCGCGAGCACTTGAGAGCTGAGACCGCACTAGACTTTTACCTTCCTCGACGATTCAGCGCGGCAACGATCGAAGGTGGGGCAGATCCGGATCTCGGGTTTCAATGGCGCGGCGTATTCCGAGAGAGGGAGCCCAAACTCGAGGAGATCCTGAAGCACCCTCGTTTGGTGGTGCTTGGCGAACCCGGTGCCGGCAAATCCTTAGTTGCTCGCGCGGCAGTCTCGGAAATTCTAAAAGACCCGGAGCGAATTCCTGTATTTACCGAGCTCAAGCAGTATCGCGGTGATCTGCGAAGGCTCTTAGAAAGCGCAGCTCCGCGTTCTATTCTTGGGCCGACCATTCCTGCGGGCGGTGACTTGCTCAGGCGCACCTACATTTTTGATGGCGTGGATGAGATCCCCCAGGAACTCCTCGCAGCCTTCGGCGTCGAACTTCAAACGCTCCTCAGTGCCGACAGTGGCGCGAATGTGGTAATGACTTCGCGACAAGCTTTTTACGTAAGCCAGCGATCCCAGCTTCCTCAGTTTCCGGCAGCGTTTCACATCCTGGACTTCAGCGACGACGATATCCGCGACTACTTGGACAAGAAGGGCGTCGACACAGAGCCGTTTCTTGAAGCGGTTCGACTTTCTGATGCCGAAGACGAGATTCGCAACCCTTTTGTGCTTTCCGTGATGGTCGATCGATTTGCGCAAGCCGGACAACTGAGCAATCTCAGATCACGAAATCTCGGCTACATTATCGACAGATTAATTCAGAGCAGACCCTTAATCAATCAGCATCGCCAGCGGCGAGCGCTTTCGATGCTTGCAGTTGCACTTGAGACTTACTGCCGAAATGAACTCTCTGGAGCCGAAGCCTTGCTTGTCGTCAAGCAATCGATGCAGATCACGGATGAAGAGGCATCTGTGATGCTTAGCGAGCTTCACGCCTCCATCCTTAAGCGCACCGCGAATGGCTTCGCGTTCCAGATGCGTTCGTACGGAGAATATCTTGCCGCGGAAGCTCTGGAGGACGTATCGATTGATCGGCTGAGAGAGCTCGCTTTCTTTGACTACGACGGTCCCAACGAATCTTGGATAAATACGGTTGGCTATCTTGCCGAGATGAATCGTGGGGTTCGAAAATTCTTTGCGATTAACCATCCTTTCTGGATGCTCAATTCATCCCCAGCCGTATTTTCGGACGATGAGAAAACGCAGATCTTGAGGGCAGTCCTTAAATCCGCTGCGGAAGACGGTCTCTATATCTACCGACATCCCCGAGTCAACCTGCGACGCCTGGGTCGATTCCTCACGCCTGCGGTGGAGGCCGAAATGCGGCAAGAGCTGTCTTCCCAGAGAGAGTTGATTCGCGGAAACGCATTGGTGGTATTGAGCTTGCGTCAGATCCCGGAAGTTCTGCCCCTGGCGCTCGACATTCTGTCAAATCGGACTCTGGACGTCAGCATCAGACAATGCGCAGTCCTCGCGCTCCTGAAGGCCGGCAAACCACAACAAGTGTTCCGCCTGATCGCTCTTGTAGACCCAAGTGATCCGCTCGATGCTGAAATTCTGGATACAGCCGGTGCCTTAACCGACGAGTCTGGGCTATCAACTGTTCTGCCACTCCTCCTCGCGGCAGACGGCAGCCTGGGCGCATCGATTTATCACTTTCGTCAGCTCCGGTCTCGGGAAGCACTCATCGAGACGCTTCGTTTCCTTGCGGCGCGTCCGTCCGAGATCAACAGGATTCGCGCCGAGGCATATCTCGAGCCAATATTGAAGCTGCTTCCCAAGTATTGGGATGATCAAATTGCGGAAGCGTGCGTCGCTATCGTCGAAGCAATCAACCACCAACAGGTCTATCCCGACAACAGCGGCATCGCGTACAAATTGTTTCGGGCGATTCGCGACATAGATGTCCGCGGGACTGTGGCTCGGCGATTTCTCGAAGACATCCTACTAAGCGAGCAGGTGGAAGTGCGCCGCTGGTTCTATGTGGATCAGCTGGTCGCTGAGCTGATGACAGTCGAGACTGCGCAATGGCTTATCGATAATCATGCGGTCCCGCTAATCAAACAGTTCTCGCCGTACCTTCAGGGGCCGGTGCGAGACCGTCTCCGTCCATTCTCCGATGGTCTGATCGATGCTCAAGAGGAAAATTCCAGAATCTATGCGGCCGAACAGGCCGAACGGGAAAATAAGCGAAAACAAGACATCGCCTTGCTGAAAGAAAGGATCGCGAGCGGTCGGGACTTTCGTCAAACGCTGACTGATTTCTATCAATTGTCAGACAGCCACTGGGCCGAGCTTTCAGCCGATCACAAGAGCTGGCTTGCGGCACAGGTCTCAAAACTCTTGATCGAACTCGATCTCGTGCACTCGATCGTTTGGACCGGAGACAGTCTCAGGAGTCCCGCTGCCTTGCACGTCCTGCTGAAAATCATCGACAAGTACGAGCTCAAGATTGATCCAGACACGACGCTAGTTTACGCCACGATGTCTTGGGATGAATCGTTGGTTGCTGATTATTACCGCCGGAACGGATTAAGTCCGGAAGCCCTCGAAATATTGGAAGCACTGCTCACCAGCCCACCGTCCCCTCGCGCAGCGGCTGGGATCGTCGGATTTTTGCGTGACGCAGGTTATTGGTCGCCTTCCGTCAAAGCTGGGCTGACACGTGTGGTGCGCGATCCCGTTGCAACACATTGGCAAATTGATGCTTTGCATGTGCTCGTACAACACGATGCTGAGATAGCATTTCTCGACCAGATTGCACGCGAGGGCGTTTCAGAGGAGTTGCGGCGTGCCGCATTTGCAATCTTGGTAGAACGTCAGCACAGACCGACCATCGAACGTGCCCTGGCAGAGCTTCTCGAAGACGATCAAGCGCTTCGAACCGGCGAGGCACGCTATCCTGCTCACACTTCATTCGGCTGGATTATGAAAGTCAACTCTGATTTCGCCGTTGCCAAGTTGGTGAAGCTTAGAGCGCGCACTTTCGAACTAGAGCTTCCAACCATCTGCGGACTGGTGACTGAGTCCTTGGTAAAGATCGACCGGTCCAAGGCAGCGAAGATTATTAGGCGCCAGATTCCCCTCGCTCCTCTCAGTTGGCGACAAGCTCAGCGATCCATTGCAGATGAACAAGAGCGAACGGCCAAGGTCGAGATTACCCGGCAGAGCCCTTTTGAGCGCATATTAGGCAAATTGAAAGGCGCCACGTCTATCCGACGTTTGAAGCTCTGGTGTGAAGGTTCAACCGATGTGCCAGTGTTCAAGGCCCTGTTGGCTCAGGTCCCTGATACTCCGGAGATTCTGTATGATTTCGTCGGCGGTTGGCCTGCGCTTCGTGCCAAGGACCCCAACATTTTCCAGCACGGGTGCAACGAAGCGATCGTGGTTATGGATGGAGATGAGGGCCGGCGGCTGAACAAACCAAATAAGCCTCTGACAGATATCGCGCGAGATCAGGTGAGGAGGTTCGAGGGCCTTCCGGTCGAACTCCATGTTCTTCAGCGTTACGGAATTGAGAATTACTTTCCGCAAGTCCGCCTAGAAGCGATTGCAGGTCGTGACCTGAGTCCCTTCTATCCTATTCCGGACGAAGTTTCTGTTTGCGACTACTTGCGAATTGGTGAGCACGCCTGGTGGGATAAATTGAAACGCTTTCTCGTATCGCGATTGCACTTCAAGATAAGATTTAGTGGGCGTTCACTGTACACGAAAGGCTCTAATGAAAGGCTTGCCCAAATACTCGTTCTCGACACGGATCTACCAGGCACCGATCTCTCGGCCGTTATCCATCATATAGCGGAGCGAGCGAGAGCGCTCGCTGACGGCTAGACCAAAACTTGTAACTTTTGCCCAGAGGTCCAGCATGGGTACAGAGAAACCCGATCAGCACCGACCCAAACCACCTCAGGTTCAAGAGAATTGGCTTGCGATGATTGCAGGGAAGCCCCAAGTTGGGCTAGCTGAGTATCCACTCCTATCCGACGCTCACGTTACGGGCCAATTCTCCGCGGGACCTTATACGCTCATAAACACGGCTCCTGTTCCCGAGGAGCGCATCGTGAAACCCACCATCGTCCTGCGCATTGCCGAACACCTGGCGCCCGAAAGCCCCAGCTTCAAGAAGACAGACGCCGCTCTCTATCACGGCGGCGCCTTTCCCGAAGAGGTCGCATCCCTGATGTCTCTAGCACTGGGAATTCGAGTTCGAGCGGGTATGGCGAGTAGAATCTTTCTGATGGACGACCCAAAAGGACAACCGATCTCTTGGGGGCGTCGCCAGTATCAAACCGAAATAATCGACAAATCACGCCAAGGCTGGGTTCTCCCGAGGGTGGCGCAGGGACCGCACTCATTGAGCGACCTGGAGCGTATTTTTAACATTCCGCACTTGCCCTTCGACACTTGCATCGTGTTGCTACGCGCGGCTCGCATGTATCAAGAAGCACTTTGGATATCTGAATCAGCGCCCTCGCTCTCGTGGCTTCTGCTCGTATCGGCTGTTGAAACTGCGGCGAGTCATTTTGGTGTTCAAAAATCAGACGCGCTAACGAGCTTGAAAGACTGGAACCCGAATCTATATCGCACGCTGGAATCCTGCGAACAATCAACACTGCAAACCGTTGCCGAGCAACTCCGTCAGATTTCAGGGTCCACAAGAAAATTTCTGGATTTCATGATGCATTTTAAGCCGGCCGAGTCAGCGGACCGCCCACCAGAACAGTTTCAAATCGCGTGGACGGATACTAACCTACGGGGTGCTCTAAACAAGATCTACAATTACAGGTCGAAAGCTCTGCATGACGGAACGCCATTTCCATTTCCGATGTGCGAACCCCCAATCAAACTCGAAGCTCACTGGAAAGCACCTTCGGAAAAGCCGCTTGGTTCAGTGAGTGCGTTGGGAGCTGTATGGGTTGAAGATGACTTGCCAATGCTACTCCACACGTTTGAGTATATCGCTCGAAACGCGCTGGTCAAATGGTGGCAGCAATCTTTGCAACTCGATAAGGTTAGCGGCCTGTAGAAACCAGCGCCATCTGAGCGCGAAAAACGCCTAGACGAAGATAAAGCGAAGATGGTATCGTGTCCTCGTGATGGACGAGAGCCGAAACAAATTGATCTATCTCGTGGCCGGGATGTTCCTGGTTCGGCGATTGGCGGGGCTGGATCGCCGCCCATCGCCTGCACGGGAACATGCGTTCAGGGATGCGATCGATAATGCCGGCGAGCTGATGCGGCGCCTGGATGCGCGATTTCCAACTCCCGGCAAGCCTCGGTAGCGGCTGTCACGCAATGAACCGAATCTTCTAGGAGTATTATGTCGGGATCAGCGAAGAGCCATCGAACTTTGCGGAAAATGCGACACCGAGATCGATCCGACCCGAAGAGTCGATTTCACGCTCAAAGACGGGACGAGAGTCTGTGAATCCTGCTGTGTGAAAGAGATTGGACGACCCAAGAGCGATTGGCCGAACTGAAATCTTACGTCGTCCGTGGCCTCTTACTGTTTTGTCGGCACCTTAGAGTCCAATTTATGCAGAAGGTGGCCTCGTCGATTACCGTGACGGGGCAGTCTTATTTCAGGTCAGAGTGATCGTCTAAAGATTCGCGGAGGCTCTTCAAAAAATCCGCTGTATCGGCATAATAGTTGGGGAAGGCTGTTTGTAAATCCGCGAGCTTATCAACTGACACGAGTACCGAATCGAGACTTATATTCGTTCGTGCTTCTTCTTCAGCAGCTGCGTAGGCAGAGATTGCCTCGCTGAGGTAATCTGGCCCAAACGGCGTGATCTTTACTTCCTTTTTCTCGGAATCAACCGTCAAGAGGAAATTAGCGCCTTCAACGTACGGCGAGATACGAGTCATGGCAATAACCCATCCCGATAGCAAATGCGGTACCTTTAGGCCGATCCACAATAATCTCAATTCATCCGTAAGTTCGCTGATTGAATTTGGGGTTCCTGTCACCGGTGGACTATTTTCCTGTCTTGCGAACATCGCGCTACTAAGCGCGAAAAAACGAGCCCAAGTTCCGCTACCTCGACCAAATTTCAACTGCTCGTTTGCAAATAGATCGACAGTCTCTACAGCAGTCGCCCAAGCGTGCTGAAGCGTTGACCTTATTTGCATTTCTATTCGTCTGCCGCACAACTCGGCACGACTTTGCCTGTTCGTGTGATACTGCACCGCGATATGAATCCCGCGATAGCCATCCTTTTTCGGATTTTGGATGTGATCGTAATATCTCGGTTTGAAGGGGCCGTCTGTGATAAAGATTTGTTGAAGCTTAGCAACTAGTTTGGGGACTTCGGTGACATTCCACATTACAGCTCTGCATCCGCCGATATCGTTCATACGAACTAGGTCCATTCGTTCTTTCCGTCGTAATTTCGATTGAATAGACTCCATCCTTTTCAGGCGGCCCGAAGTGATTGCAAAACGATTAACTGACCTCGCGCTTCGAGCCAAGACAGTCTGGATCACACGCAGTGGGTAGCTATGCGAAGCCCTCCACCCTTCGACAATTTCATACGCTTCTGATTTCGAGTCAGACTCCGATGCGAGAATTTGTCCGGCGTGATTAATCTGTTTCTTGCTCAGATGGACGGTAGCCAATGTTTGCCCTTTAGCGCGATTGATCCTCACGACTCTCCCAGCTCGAATTCGGCTGAGGCCGACGACCCGGTCGTGTCGGTGATTGTCAGCTTGCAGTGCAGCGTCGGAAACCTTCGGTTCTGATCCATCCTTAATCCGGCGTTTGCAAACATCGCTACATCGATCCCGGGAATGTTAAATAACAGCATTCCGTGATCCGTCGCGTTCTCAAAGGGAACCCTAACTATACCTGTCTTGCTCAGGACCCGGTCAGGACTCAGACCTTGCGTTGCGTGACGGCCTTGGGCGTATTTTTGCCCCTCGACTGGTTTCAGATTCTTGTAGGAACGTTGTAAATCTGCAATTTCCACCTCAAACGCGCTCACCGTGGAATCTCTGCGCCCAATGTTTTCGATCAGTAGTTGAAACTCTAGCCACATCGCTCTGAAATCACCGGTTCGGATATCATTTGTGACTGGCACCAAAACGTACCTGCCATTGTTTGGAGTAATTTTTAGTTCGGATCTTCTGACCTCCTCTGATGGTTTCGATTGACGCGATTCCGCAATCAGGGCCTGCTGTTTCCGAAATACCACAAAGTTCGCCCAAGCAAACCCGAGAATTGCTGAAGCTCCCGAAACCAAACGGGGAGAACCCGACAACCGATGCACGAAAAATGTCGTAAGATTGCTACAGGCTGATAATATCCACCACGCGCTTGCAACCGTCTCTGAAAAAAGCGCTCTGAGCCAGTTCCCTACACTTTCGATCCAGCTTTTCATTCGTAACGATCCGATTGAGGCATTTTTGATCTAAGCACGTTTCGCCATCTTCGACGCCATGTGAATCAGGAGTCCGCGGCTTTTATTATCCATACGCGAAAATAATTTGGCGAAAGCACGATACTCGCGGTCCTGTTTTGAGTTGACCGTCCGGCTCCGAATTAATTCTGCCGGCAGATTCGGTTTCGTTACGTGAGCTTCATCCGTGAAAAGCCGGTACATAGGCACTTCCAGGGCGCGCGCCATCTTTTCCAGCGTATCCACTGACGGAACGGTGTGGTCGTTCTCGACGCGTGAAATGTAACAACGAAGGAGCCCGGTCCGCTTTTCGATGTCACCTTGAGACATCTTCTTCTGCTCTCGCAACGCCTTCAATCGATCACCGATAACCATTCGAGTCCTCCGAGCGAAATCATACGCTACGTCGTAGTCATTCGGAGGTCATCCGCTGGCATAGCCTCACCCAGAACTCCTTGTTGGTCCGCGTTAATTGGGCGGGTCGGGCGCACCGTCCGACACTACTCAAGCGAGCGGCAAATATGTTGCCTTTTAAGAGAAGTACCATTGTTTCAAGCCACGCACACGAATAATCATAGAACGTGTGAGGCGATTGAAGAAAACAATGTGCTGATGTGGTCGATCTTCGCAGGAATCGCGTAATAAATGTGGCGGCATAGAATCGAGAAGAGAGCCAGCCGAGCGATCGCAATGTCAAAGGAGAATGCATCGTGGCAGGCTTAACTAAGTCCGAGCAGAAGCTGCTGGGCTATTTACAACAGATGTTCCCAGGGTACGCCTGGGGGAAAACTGCAGGCGGCGGCCAACTTGATTTCATGGGCGCACCTCCTCCAGATGCGGACTTGCCGATGCTTTTCGTCGAATCCAAGTGTGCTGAAGACCGAACGCGGGAAAGTCAGAACGAATGGGCGAAGTCCGAAATCGGCTTGCGTTGCCGAAAATTCGTGGTTTATTCTCCGGACCCAGACGGCGCCCCGTGCTTTCTTTACACATGGGACGATTGGCTGATGTTCGTCGAAGACGAAGACGTCGTGGCGCGCATCGCGCGCAAAGACTCCGAGCGACGCGCAAGCGTCGGACTCGCTCCAGGTAACTACTACACCGACCGTTCTGGAGTCGACGCACACATGCGAATTGCAGCGGACGGCACGATTACGGTACTGAAGGGCAGCACTTTTCGCTTGGTTGGGGTACCAAAAATCCAACCGTGGATAGAGTCTTTGAGGCAATCGTTAATCGGCAACTTGAAATTGATCCAAGATGGCGACGTGCTGCGGCTGACTGAAGACACTGTTTTTAATAGCACGAGTGCAGCGGCTGCAGCCGTTCTCGGTCGCAGTGCCAGCGGAAATCTCGAGTGGAAAGCGGTCAAGACCTGAATTGCGGCCACGCTCTTGGCGCCGGACAGTCCTTTCTCGTTGGGCGTGCTCCTAGCGGAAATGTGCGGGGCCTAGCACCGTAGTATAGAACGGCATCTCCACCGTGGTCTCCTGATCGTTTTTTACTGTGAACGGAACAACCAGCTCACGGCCGCAGCCGCTACCGTAGGGCCGCGAGGTTCTGCTAGTCTTACCCGGAGGTCTTATCGCCGGTGGCGACCCAAACTTCGCGAAGGAGGATATGTCCGTGCGCTTAGAAAACGGGATGCACTTCGATAGTTGCATCGGTCTGCAAGACCGAGACGCTTTGGACGGCAAGATCTTCAGCGCCAATGTGCTCAACTGCCGTGAGAAACCCTTGACCGCCGGCGAGAGCATTCGCGTCGGAGACCGTGCATATCGTTACGAGGGTGATGACAACCTCGGGAATTCAATTTTTACCGCGCTCGAACCGTTCCCCGAGTTTCAGACTGTCGAGCAATCCTACAAAGAACTCTTCATCGTGTTGGAAATCTACCCGATGAAGAACGGCCATTTCTACGTCCGGCCCTACGTGCAAAGTGGCGAAACGGGGGGAGACTATACACGCAGAGGTTTTACGTTTGCCGGGGAGTTTGAATCTCGCGACGCTGCGGTCCAGGTTGGCTTCGAAGCGGGGCGAAAGGAAATTGACGCTCATTATTTCTGAGGGAGGCCGAGCATGACCAGGAACAACAGACTCACTCGCCCTTGGGCAGGACCGGAATTCAGGTCGCAGGTCGCTGTGGGGGCTATCCCGACGAATTTCTCCTGGAATTTCAATCCCGACAAACAGGAGTGGGAGATCGTTCGAGGGATGCCCGAAGGTATGGACGATGTCGTCGAGTTTTCGAGTGCCTCAAAGGCGGCCGCGGAAGGTGCTCTTCGAGATTTGATCGAGAAGGAGTTTCCCGGCCTTCTTTCTCAAGAAGGAGGCTGACGCCGGACGGCGGGAGAATTCCGAGGGGGTGGGTGGCTGCGTTTCGACGCTCCTGCTCACGAGTGATCCTTGTAATTCTTGCTGTTGCCGACATGCAGCCGGAAATAATACGGCTTGCGTGGTCGTGCTTCACCCGCTTTCTTTTTCTGATCCGCCAGTGCTAATTTCCGCCGCGTCTCGGCGTTGGGCCTATCACTTTCAACGAATCCTTTGTCTTGTAATTCATCTAGGCCGGAATTAACCGCCTTTTCACCAGCGTCCGTGATTTGCGAGAGTTTGTTGACCGCAATCGTCACCTTTGGGTGTTCCTGTTCGATTGCGAAGTCACGGAGTATCAGCGCAATGTTGCGGGCTACCGGGCTAACTTTCCAGCCGTACATGATTTGCTTTTGTGTTGGTAGCTGGCCTCCGTCTTTCATATTTCCAAGTCTAGCAGCGATCGGGGGTAGTGTCTACCCGCTTTCGAGGGTAGAGTCCTGGTCGCTTTTGCGGGCAGTCTGGTCGCCTTTGCGAGTAGTGCCTGGTCGCCTTTGCTGGTAGAAAGTACTATTATATCCTTCGTTTTCAATACGTGTTGAAAATGTGTTCCAGTCAGTGGTTTCCACAAGTAGATGTTAGTGCCGCATCAACAGCCTCAGCGGGTATGGTTCTGATACAAATACGATGCGCCACAAGCGCATCGCTCTCTCATAAAGAGGCGAGACTCGCTGCTCGGCGTTCGCTGGTGGCTACGGCCTACCGCAGTAAACCATACTCGCCATAAGGACGCTTCTTTTCGACAGTGCCGTGCAGTGAATCCGTATGCGCTCACGTTCGGCTCCTATGATTCGCTGCCGAGGTCGTAGCCTTACGCACATGCCTTTGGATGTTCAGTACACGATGAGATAATTATGATAGCCGATATCTCGGTGGAGAGGAGAACGAGAATGAATGAAGAAACGATCAGCGGTATCGTCGCGGACCTGAAAGTGATCCCGACGCGAAGTGGAAGGAACATGGTGACGTTTGTGATCGGCGACCAATGCTGCAAGGCGTTCGGTGATGTTGCCGCCGCTTTGCAGACGTTGACTGAAGAGCAAGTGCAGATAACGGCGAAACGCGGATCGTATCGGGGAAAACCTGAATATGCCGTCGTGGGCGTGAAGGGGACAGTTGACGGACGGCCAGTCACAGTCAGCGATACTCGCAGCAACGCTCCGGTGGGCGCTGCCAGCGGAACGTGTCCACATTGCGGAGCGCAGATGGCGAGTAGAGATTTATATCCGGAATTAACCGCTGAAGGATTCGAGCAGATATTACGGGATGAGTTCGGCGGAAGCGTCACTCCTGAAGTTCCGGAGTCCACAAAGAAGCCGGCATCGGAGACCCGGACGCTGTCGGAAGAAGAACGGCAAAAGGTCCACGAAATGAGGACAGCTTCGTGGGTCAAATCATTCAGTGACATCTTTCTGTATCCTGACAGTGACTTAGAGAAGAAATCCACCTCTCCTCGCTTGGCCGCGTGGACACGCGAGGCAGCAAGACGAGTTCTTGAAACGCGAAAAGCGCGGCGTATTCCCGCTGATGATCTCGACCACGTTGAAGGTGTGACTTTCGAGGACATGGAGAACCAATACAAATCGCAAAAGGCTGCGCGTGAATTGGAGAAACTGAACCAAGCGCGAAGTCAGGGAATCGAAGGGAGGCAGGTAGCATGAGTGAGTCTCTACGCTCGACGCTACTGCCCATCGGGAGTTCGCTTGCGCGACTTCTCAGCTCGGTACGTCGAAATTCGTCTTCGATTTCATCCCGACTTCGCTGCGCCGCGCAATTGTCCAGCGCAACATGCGAAATCCCCAAGTCCCAAGCTATTCACCGTACCAGCCAGAAAACAAGGTTTGGAAGTCGGCACTTCGCCGGATATTCTATATGGGTAAGTCGAGCGTCCACGTTCCACTTGACGCCCCGTATCCGGGTTAGCCCCGCCAGTAGTGCCTCTTCCAAACGCAGGAGAATTACCGATGCTGGAAATCCCAGGTCTGGATTGGGAGCTTGAGAAACCCCCATTTCCGTGTCCGTATATACCGAATTTCGTACCGAAGGACTTAGCGGACGAGATCGAAAAGTATTTCGTGAGTAAAGATACGTGCCACCTACCGAATCCTTATAACGGCAAGCTCAGCCACACGAAAGGAATTTCGTATGCGGCACTTCCTACGCACTCGCAATGTTTCGGTGGATACCACGACCCGAACAAGCCGAAGAGTGCTGAGCAGATCGAAGAGGAAGAACATTGTGAAGGTCCAATCCTTCCATCATCAGAAGCTCCAGATTGTATCCGCTCGCTACAGAAGCTGCTGAACGGTTACCTGCACACGATGCCTGGATATGAGCATCACACGATAAATTATATCTCCGTGATGCATTACGAGAACGAACGCGCTGGAATTGGATGGCACAACCACAATGAAGATTTCGGATGTGACACGCCAGTGCTTCTCATTTCGACAGGTGCGGAGCGGGACTTTTATTTAGGTGAAATACCGAAGAACTGGAAACCGAAAGACCCGAAACGTCCAGAGATGTTTTGGCGTCGTCCATTCGAACACGGTGCGCTGCTCGTGCTTCCCGATTCGTTCAATTACACGCACTGGCACGCCATCTTGGCGAACACGACAGATAATCGGAACCGATACGGTGTTCCGAATATTTCCTACGGACATCGCATCAGCATCAACACGAAATGCCTTCGCAATCCTCGTGTGTTTTCGCTGAAGAAAAATCCAGCTACGGGAAAGCGTGACCCGCATCCAAGATGGTCGGTTTATGTGGGCTGCAAGAAAGCTGGATTTGAAGCTTCCATTTATGCGAACGATTTCAAACCGGAACTCGGTCACTGGCACTCGATAGCTCACACGGAAGCCGACTTCCGCGTATATGCGGAGAAGCGAATGCTTGACGCTGCGTTCCGCGCACAAGCGATAGAAGACCTGCGCGGTAAGCACCTGCTCTGCTGGTGTCGTCAAGATGTTCCGGGTTTCTGTCACGCGAGAGTATGGCTGGAGATCGTGAACAGGCCGGAGTACGCCACGCTATGAAAATCCGTAGATGGGCTCGGAAACTAGAATCCGTCAAGACGGCATTCCGAGAGTACACGTGCTGGTTGGTTCCCGGTACTATCCGGCGTTTCTATCTCTACAAGCCGGGACTTTTCCAAGTGCCACGGCCACATCGTGGCGAAGTTGGCAGATTGGATCTACGAAAAGTGGCAGGAGTTGAAACCGGCCAAGGTTGCGATGCGCATGTGGATAAACATTGTCGCGAGTGAATGCGGAGGAAGTAGTCGATGAGTGCGAATAAGTGTTTTATGGGCGATCAGCCGATCCCATGCCGCTCTGAAAAATGTGCGTGGGCTCGGACGTGGATTGGAGCATATCTTTCCGGCTAGTGAACCGACTGATTTTCCAGGTCAGTACGAATCCCGCTCGGGTGCGGCTCGCGAGAAGAACGGCTAAGCAGCCTTGCCTTTCCACTCTCCCGGCAACGTGTGCAAAGTTTGCACAGTGCTAATGTTGTTGCCCCCTACTTTTCAGCAATAGATGTTGGAGTCAGCGGACGGCCGTGTCCAAAGATTGAACACGGACCACCAGCGTAGGTTGCAAGAGTTCATCCGCAAATTCGGGTTGGAAGAACATCTATCCTCCCTGACTACAGGGTGGTGCTCTAGCACTGTCGCTCATGTTCGGCTCAACGGAACAGGGCTCCGCTTCTGGGCCGATTCTTGCTCTTTGAATATCAAGGTGCAGGTTTTCGGTTCAGACGGTTTTCTTTTGAGCGGTGTACGATTTTTCGACCTCACGAAGACCGAGGAAGAGAAAATACGCCGCGAAATAGAGAAGATCATCAAGAAGGCGTTGCCCGAACCGACAAAGCGCCCTCGCAAAAGGACGTAACACCCTACCCCGAAGGTTCAGTGTGTGCAAAGTTTGCACACACTGAATCATCGGTTCTCGATTCTTCCACCGTAGAGAAAACTAAACAGTGGTGATTCTAAAGCCCGGAACCGATCAAATCGGCCTCCGGCTTTTTTGTTGGGGCAAGCTATTGGCTCGGAGAGAAACGTCGTCAAAACACCGTAGAGCTGTGCCTATAGTTGGGTACGTGTTAAGGTTCCTGGAATCACCGTTGATTCGAGGCTTGGGACTATTCTTGGGTCTTTTTCTGTCCGAGAATTCGTGTGTGTACAAAACTCAGCTGTAGCGCCTTTAACGATCTCAGACCAGGAGTGGAACAAACGACCGCCCAGGTTAAATGGAGGGAATCCGTGTCGTGGGTCAGTTTTCGGTTGCTACGGTAATCAGACTTTAGAGCGTGCGCGGCTGCTCACCTTCGCCGTGCTTGGCCGACCATTTCTATCAGAACCTCTCGAGCTTGCGTCGGGCTACTTACCTCCCGCAAGAATGCAATGCGGGCGCCACGCGTGCCATCTTGCGTTTTCAACCGTACGTGAAAGCCGAGGCGGTCGACCGAACTCATCGTCACTTCCTCAGACTCAGTTCCAGCAAATACCCGAGCAAGTAGGACGAGCGCATCCCCATGATCGCTATTCATGTGCTGGATGATGTCGGTTGCAGTGTCAGCCAACGGGTCGGGTTGCGCGCTGTAGTATTCCGAGGCAGCGACCCAGCCCATCACCCCGAAGCCGCCCACGTAGTAAACGTCCACCACGTCCATCCGGTAAAACGAAAAGTCGTCAAAGTCCACCCAGTATTTGCTGTTGGCATAACGCGCCAGGTAGAGTTTCCGTGCTTCAGCCAGTTCCGATTCCGGTACTGGCAGAATATTTCCTAGCAGTGTGACCCTGGATGCTCCCAACGGATCACCGATGGCATCAAGCTGGGTCACCAACAGGCTGGAACGCGGGTCTGCCTGCACATTTTGAGTGTGCATAGCCATCGTGCTGATGAGGAAGACAGGATTCGCGTGATCGTCCAATCCGTAAGGCATCACGGATCCGAAGGGAAATCCCTGTTGCTTGCGTGAAAGTGTCGAGAGACTCCCAACTCGGCCCAGATACACTAAAGTGCGAGCTCGTTCGGCAAACGTAGGCTCAGGCACTTCAGGTTGGCTACTCGCCGCGCCCGAGCCAGCGTGTTTGCCTCCAGCCAGTGACGACATTCCTGTTCTCCTATGTGGATTCGGTACACGAGCCAGAGCCCCATGAGATATTCGTAGACCATGGGAAGCAAGCGGGGAGCGGTCAGATTCGCTTGCAAAATGTCCAGCTGTTAGGCAGCAGCTTTCTTCGCTTGTGCTCTTACCTTTGCCCAACGTTCTTTCATGGCCTTCGAAATCTTGGCTCTCCCTTTCGCCGACAGCACGCGCTTCTTCGCACGTGTAATGTCCCGGCTTGCCGTCTTACCTAGGGCCTTAGCTGCGGATTGCAAGCCGATCAGATCATTCTGCAACTTCGATAACTGCTTCTTAACCTTCTTCTCTTCGCGTCTAATAGCAGCCAATATGCTCATGGATCCTCCTGAAGCAATCTACATGAGACGTCGCCTTAAACCAATCCCGTGCTCTTGCGATGTCTTATTTAGTTTGCAAGTAGTGTGGGGAAGTCAGATGTCCGATTAGTGTTATTCGTCCGATTGGCCTGGGAGTCTGCTCCCAAACTCCCTCGAACTGCGTTTGTGGTACAGGTCTCTCGGTGCTCTCGACAGGGCGACGCTGCTCTTCCCTCCGCGCGTCACCGACAGCCAGTACGCAATCTCCGGATGGTCACGCCGCGAGCAGAAAGCTCTCCAAGCAATTGCGTCACTCCCGGAGAGGCCTCTCGGTCGCCCGGGACGATTACCGCCCATTCCAGGTTCTCGCGAAACTCTTTTGACCGAATCTGCCACTGGCCGAAAGACGAGGATTTTGCCTCACCGATTTGGAAGACTGACCAATGCCACACCAACGCCAATGCGGTGGCTTCGTCAGGTGCCGGCCCGGACAGAATGAAGTGGTTGTTTCCGTGGACCAGGATGCCGACCATTCGATTTCAAGCCTCCAGGCGTGGATCGGGAACGGGGTAACCAATTGCGAAATGGTAGACGACTTGTCCCAGCTCAGGAGACAGGTCCAGATAGCGGTTCACTCGGTCATCAAAAAAAGCTCCGATGCCCGTCGCGCCCAGGCCAAGCGCCTCGGAAGCAAGATACATTCGTTGACCAATAGCGCCCGCCTCGAAATGCACGTATCGATATCCACGGTCGCCGTAACTGCGAGCAGCACTCTCAAAATCGCCGATCATGGAGAATGCCACACAAGCGTTGCCCGCCAGGTCTTGTCCCAAACTGAGAGCTGCCGCTACTAGGCGTTGGTCCCCTTCCTTGATTTTCTCTAGCTCTGCTTGCTCCGGCCAGTAGCGGTAAACACCCGGTGCCAAGCCTTCGACGCGGTGGACGTAAAGATAGAGGTGGACGAAACGAGCTGTGGCGAAATCGGCGAAGAGGCACTCTTGTGCGGTGGAGAGAACAGTCGCAAGTTGCAAGAAGGAGATCGACTCGCCCCCACCCCTGAAATCAAGAGCGGAACGCCGGGCACGAACGACGTCGCCGAAGCTACGACTTGTGGCGACAATAGGCGGCAGGCTGATTTCCCCTCGCCCGGCCGTCTTCGACGGGCCAAGAGAGGGGACGGCGGCCTCCATGCGGAGCTTCGTAGCAGCGTGAATTCGTTCAATCAGTGGATAAGGTTTTTGCTTCTCTGACAACCGGTTGGGCTGACCACCAAACAAAATCGTCTCGACGGGATCCAGCACCGTCACGGGAATGGATGGGCCGTGAATCCCGACGATTAACATGGGCCACTCATCCTCATGCAGGAGACACCGATCCGCAACTCGGTCATCTGAGAAATGGCCAAACGCAAGACTTTGGCATCCGATTGATCGAGCAGCAAGCGTGAGGGCCTGCCAGGCATGTCCGACGTCGTGCAAGCAATACCGATAGGCCCGATCCCCATACTTCCAGGCTTCACGCCAGGCAATGCTGGTAAGAACGAAAATGAGCGGGGCAGAGATGTCGACAAGCTTCCTTCCAAACTCTCCGATGGCGCGTTGTTCTGCCATATGGGATGAGGGACGGTAATGATAGAGGCCATCGGGCCAACCGGCCAATCCTTGCGAGCAGAAGTGAAATTCGGTCGGATGGAGATTGCCGGAAGAGGGATTGACGCGCAGAGCGTAGACAGCTCCGGTGGAGGGGACTCGTTTGGACGCGCTAATCGACGCGGAATAGAACATCAACTGCGAAAGGAATTGCGCGCCATCTCGGGCCAGCGTATTTCCGGTTTTGCCCTCGAGTACTTCGAGGGCTGAAATCTGTGGAGCTGGCGGCTCAGCCGGCAAATCCAGGATGGGGACGCCTTCATAATGCCGAAATGGATCGGGCATATTGGCCCAATCAAGATAGTGCTGAGTTCGCCGCAGCGATTCGACACTATGCTTCGTCAATTCATGGTACTCGCGCCAGCCCATGCAACTGAAGTCCTCAGGACACTGTACTGGCAAAGCAGGCATTCGGGTAGGGGCACGAAAAAGAGAGACGTCGGCATCGCAACGATCTAAGGGCGCAACAGAGTACAATCGAGCGGACAAATACCCGTCATGACATCTATAGGATCAGCAGCGATATCCTCAGATCAACAGAGGAGCAATCTGAACATGGGATACAGTGGCCGCGACAAACCAGAACGCAAATCAGGACGAGCTGGATTTGTAGATGCCCGACTCGAAGAGCTTCGGCGTCGGTGGGAAAATGCGACAGACGAGCGTGAGAAGACTGAGGTGTCCGAACAAATCCGCGAGTGGCAATCATTCAAACCAGAACGTTCCGCACCCTCCGGCGGTAGACGATAGGAGTGGCTGTTGTCCCGCGTCGTGATAGGTCCCGATAAGTCGCGTCACCGGATATGTCCCGTACTAGAACTTCAGATGTCCGGTAAATGCGTTAATCAGGAGTTAGGACCGACTGCGATTGACAACCAATCGCAGTGGGAGCACACTGCCCGGCATACGACTTTCTGTTTAGGGGTTATCGGCGTTTGCTGCAGCAACACCAGTGATTGGCGCGCCGGTTACTCTGTTGAGACAGCCAACTCGTCACGCAACTCACACTTCCACATCCCAGCCGCATTAGCAGCCAAACGGAATTTCAGGGTTTCACAGCTGAATTGTTCGGCGGTGCAAAATGTCGGCGACACGCCTTAAATCCCAGGGCAAGACCAAAGCCTCGCAAGATTCGCGTAACGAACAACGATCAAGAGTGCTCCACGTATCGCGCAGGATTCTAGAGTTGTGCGTTATCGTCACCGTACTGGCGGTGCCAGCGCATGCGCAGTACAAGGCGGATGACATCCCGGGCTTCCTCGGTTTGAGCAACGGCACACAGCCGCCGCCGGGGCTGTATCTAGGCAGTCTGGCATGGGTCTATCCCACTGATACGGTGAAAGACAACAACGGCAACAGCGTCATGCTCCCCGGAAGCCTGACCTCCACCGCGGAAATCATCCTCGTCAACCTGGTTACGAACTACAAACTTTTTGGCGGTAACATCGGCGCCAGTGGCGGCTTCCCCTTCATCAAGAACCGGATTCAAACCGACTCGCTCGATGTAAGCACCGGCTTCGCGTACACGGACATGTTCGTCGGCGTGAATATCGGCTGGACTTTCAAGCGCGCAGACGTGATGGCGGGCTACAACCTTTACATTCCAACGGGGACGTTCACGCCGGGAGGAAATGACAACACAGGCCTCGGCATGTGGGGCAACGAATTTACGATTGGCAGCACGATCTATTTCGATCAGAAAAAACTGTGGAACGCGGCGGGAACTTTCGCGTGGGAGTTCAACACGGATAAGAGCGGCACAAACATTCAGGTCGGTGACGTTGGAACAGTCAGCTGGGGTGTGGGGCGCACGTTCTACAAGAAAGTCAGCGGTCCAGTTCCCATGATTATCAACGTTGGCGCGGTGGGCTATGCTCAGTTCAAACTCAGTGGCGACAGCGGCTCCGATATTCCTCCCGTTTTGATGGGCTTCAGAGATCGCATTTTCGCGGCGGGTCCCGAATTCAATATATATGTTCCCAAGCCTCGGCTGACTTTTTTGGTGCGCTACGAACCAGAATTTGGCGGGCGCGTTCGCACCGAGGGTCAATCCATCGTGGTCAGCGTTGGCTGGGTAGCGAAATACTTCGAAAAGAAAAAACAGTGACGGGATCGGCCTGATCCAAAACGCCAGCGCCTACTGATTTCTGAGTCCGACGCTGGAAGACACAGAACGGGAGAGGACATGCGACCAGTTAAACGAACTTGCGCGGCCGCGGTCGGAGTCCTGCTGGCACTCGCGTTGCTGTGTGCGCCGACTCACGCGCAGTCGTCGTCCGATTCGGCCAGGAAGACAAAGCCGAACATCGTCTTCATTCTGGTGGACAACCTTGGCTACGGAGAGCTGGGTGTCTACGGTGGCGGAATTCTTCGTGGCGCTCCCACCCCACGGATCGACAAACTCGCCAGCGAAGGCACGCGGCTGCTCAACTTCAACGTCGAGGCGCAGTGCACACCATCCCGCTCTGCGCTTATGACTGGGCGCTTCTCCATCCGTTCGGGCACTTACGCAGTTCCGGTCGGAGGCGAGGCGGATGGATTAACACTCTGGGAAATAACAATAGCGGAATTGTTGTCCAGCAAGGGCTACGCGACCGGTATGTGGGGAAAGTGGCATCTGGGAAGCGCGGAGTCTCGGTTCCCTACGAACCGGGGATTCGATGAATGGTACGGAATACCGCGCACTTACGACGAAGCCTTCTGGCCTTCGCTGAACGAGGCAACAGGGTTGTGGCCTTCGATAGGCAACAAGCAAGGCTGGAACGCGAGCGTCGCTCCTCCCGAGTCCATTTTCGAGGCTCGGAAAGGAGACAAAGCGCGTGCGGTCGGAATCTTAAATTTGGATACCCGGCGAACCATGGAAGCAGAGATAACGGACCATGCGGTGGCGTTCATCAAGCGCAATGCAGTGGCAGGTAAACCCTTCTACGCCTACGTTTCGTCATCGATGGTTCACATGCCAACGCTCCCAAATCCGGCGTTCGTCGGAAAAACCGGCAATGGCGATTGGGCCGACTGTCTGGCAGAGATGGATTACCGCACCGGGCAGATTCTTGACGCAATCAAGGATGCTGGTATCGAGGACAACACCCTGGTGATCTTCGCCAGCGACAACGGTCCAGAGGCGACCGATCCATGGGAGGGGGACAGCGGGCCATGGCGAGGTACTTATTTCACGGCGATGGAGGCTTCACTTCGCGCACCCTTCATCATCCGCTGGCCCGGAAAAGTACCCGCAGGGCGCATAAGCAACGAGATTGTTCACATCGTGGATATGTTCCCGACCCTTGCGCGGGTCGGCGGGGCTGAGGTGCCGAAAGACCGGCCGATTGATGGTGTTGACCAGTTGGATTTCTTTCTCGGCAAGCAGGAGAACTCCAACCGCGAGGGTTTCCCTGCCTATGTTGCCGACCGACTCTCTGCGGTGAAGTGGCGTAACTGGAAGATGCACCTTATCTGGCAAGTGAACATGTACGATCCACCGGTGACGCTTGCCGAACCAAAAATAATCAATCTGTTGGTTGATCTCAAGGAAGAGCGCGATGTCGGCGCTAAGAATTCCTGGGTCGGAGTGCCGATGACGAAAATCCTCATGGACCTTGAGCAAAGCCTGAAAAAATACCCGCCGATTAAGGCGGGCACGCCCGACCCGTACATTCCCCCGAATTAAACGGTTTTCAGATTTATCCATTCTCGAGAATTAGATTCTTGGGACTCAACTCCTGGTAAGTCGCGTAACCGGAAACTGAGGCTCTGCCGGAATCACGACCTCTGAGAACTGGGAAGTCGCCAATGTTTTATTGGTTGTTTTCGATGTAGGTCTCTGGAAGGCCCATAAACATTGATGAGTATGAGCACGGTCATTTATTCCAGCTCTTCTGTAGTGAAGAACAAACTGGACGGAAAGTGGCTGTAAGACTATGGGTCTATTAGATATACCAACACCTTCACTATTTTTATTCACCCCACATCTGCTGGAGGCATTTTAGCTATAACTAACCAGTAGTAGAGGGGTAGAGACCAACTATTTTCACTCACGACCAGCGATTTGAATGAAAAACACGATACTAGTCCTTAGTAGAGGCGTAAAAACCAGCCTATCTTAGATCCGAGAGTCTCCTCAACGGTGGTCGGGTCGAGTTGCAGTCGAGCTCCTCGAGAGCAGCAAGACTTCAGGGCTCAAGGACGTTTCCAGATAGAACGATGAAAGATAAGAAGAGGGGCCATTGCAATTCGAATCTGCAGTTTCTAAGTTCGGCCATCCTAGCAGCGATCAAACGTAGTGAGTTGACTTGCAATCCGGCTGTCGTAATTCGACCGACATTCACCATCCATGTCCGCAGGCTGAGCGCAGGACCAACTCAATCGTGGCTGGTAAGTTGCATCAAGAGCGGCGTTCTCGCTGATGGAAAAGCTAATGGAAACTACGACGATCAACCTTCAGGAGAGCGGGCTCCTAACGACGACGTTGCAAAGATTCACGAACGAAACGGAGTTGAGGAACGGTCTTCTACAAGAGGATCGCCTTCCCAGCATCAAGTATTAAAAACCAAAACAAAATGAAGCGTCTGCGTAAGACCTCGCAGCAGCGTTTCGAAGGACAACCAAATGAAAGGACCAGTGGAAATACTCAACGAAGTACATCAGGCAGCAAAAGATCACCCAGATTTCGCTGAAACGCTCACGGTCAAGGATTACGTCCTAGTGGCCGCCATCGCTGAACTATCTAGGCGGCTCGAGGATGTCAAGAAGTCGAAGCAGGACAAGATCTCGCCCTCTCAACTCCAGGCCATGTCTAATGACCTTAGCCGCGGAGCACTTGGAGCCAAGCTCACCCGAGCCCTGGCGAGTGCCGCCGCCAGCGGGAATGAGAAGGACGTAGCTCTTCAGATCTACCAGTTCCTCGAAGCTCTGTAGGCCAAGTTTGTGAGGGGGCCGCGAGCATCTCCGTCGGTTCGCCTGATAGGAAGATTCCCTTGGTGGGGTCTAGAAATTGCGGTCGGTTGGATCCTTGCCTGCCGGCTGAACCATCGAGTCTTCCTACCTCACACCCTCTGACAGGCAGTGGAGAGAGAAAAACCTACCCAGCACCAACGTGTCCATCGACACTTACGAGCTAATACCATGAATAAACGCGATATCACGGGAACCATTGTCGACAGAACCGGCGTAACGACAAAGAAGTCTAAGGAAGCTGTGGAAGCAGTTCTGAACGCCATGAAACAAGGTCTTAAAGATGACCGTTCCATTGATCTGGGCCGGCTAGGGAAGCTGAGAACGGCTAAGTTGACCCGTCGTGGGCGCGTCATCAGCGGATTGAAAAACGTAGGGAGGTGTTTTTTCGATTACAGCAAGCACGCCAAGACGGTGAAGCTGAAGTCAAAGCTCGATCTCTCTAACGATCCACTTCCTACGATCGTTCACCCTGCGCCAGCCAAACCAGAGCCCGTCGTGTTCATCAAGAGGCCCTGCGCCATAGCTTATCCGCGGTGGAGAAGACGCTACGCGCGAGGCTAAATCTAAAGACTGGGTTGATTCAGCCTCAAAAGAAGAGAGGCGCTCGGCAACCTCACAAGCGCCTCCTCTAATGCATCAACGTAAACCGTACCTCACTGGATCACCTCCTTCTCGGCAGGAACACCGATGTCGACAAGAATGTCGAGTGGTCCGAGTATAGCGCGGGATCCAGGAGTCATCAGAACGAGTGTTTCCTTAACCTTTGATTTCGGGCACGCGAAAGTCAGTCACCGGGAAAGGCGTTTATCAGGACTTGAGTGCTAATCCGTTCCAGGTTAGTGGTGCGTAACCAGCCCTCCCGCGAAATTGTCGCACCTACGCTTTCAACTCTTCCTCGAGCCGATCGAAGCAGCCGTTCCAGCCTTTGCTGTGCGCCTCGCGCTGATCAGCAGTGGCGAGTCCTTCGTGCGTCAAAATCACCTCCGTGAAAGCTCCGCGTGGCCGGAATTCCACCGTCACCAGCGTGTCACGAGCCTCGTCGACCTGCTCCCCCGACGCGGAGAACTTCTGCC
>Ga0210387_10000651_pt1 | contig 25107 bp, 15 predicted proteins | sample IncBWC7OmetaG_FD_160108 | JGI IMG/M metagenome (GOLD analysis project Ga0210387, IMG submission 160108) | Forest soil microbial communities from Barre Woods Harvard Forest LTER site, Petersham, Massachusetts, United States - Inc-BW-C-7-O ...
GCACGTACACCGGACCGTGGAAGACGCGGATAATCCGAACACAACAAACGGATGCGCGGCGAACACATTCAATCCACCGGGCTTCGATCCAGCCATCGGGTATCCACTGATTAATCCACACGCGAAATACATCGTGGCCGGCACAGGCGTAACAGCAAACCTCAGGCGAAACACGTTCATTTCGCCGGAGTTCAGCGCGTGGAACATGTCGGTGTCAAAGACGCTCCACTCCTCGGAGTGGACTCAGTTGCAAGCGAGCGTGGATGCCTCCAATATGCTGAATCATAAAAGTTACGCTTTGAATAATTAAGAATATCTTTGACACCACCGGCCCAATCACAGTGACGATAACGCAGGATATGCGTTGCCCTCTGGGGGGAATTCGTTCGTTGACCTTGGGATTGAAACCGGTGTTTTAAAAAGAGAACAAGACTCGAACCGAAGGTGGCGCGCTCCCAGGGCGCGGACAATCGCGTGTCTTCGATTTTCATATTTATTATTGAACTTCGGAGAAAGTTCCGTTTGTTTATCTAATTGATTCGCTATGGGGTCAGCTAAGTAGTTGAACCTACATGCAGATTGTCGACAGGTCCAATTTGGTATCTTTGGTCAGTCCCATGCAGGAGACAGCCTCCGAAGAAATTCTCGCCCTGGTGGTTAGCAAAACTCTAATGGCTTAGACGTTTCTCCTTAATGGGGGGTGTACATGTCTTCTTTTTTGAGAGAGGAGTACCGGGCCTATTTGTGCTTTTTGTCAATCATGATCTATCTCCTGGCAGCACTCGCAACGTGGGGACAGGCCGCCGCAACGGGATCAGTACAGGGAACCGTTACGGATCCGACCAATGCTGCAGTAGCTGGCGCGACCGTAACTCTCAGCGACACGGGCACGAACGCCGTACGAACTGCAGCCGCAAATGAGGCCGGACGGTACATCTTTCCTGGTGTTCCTCCTGGAATTTACGATGTATCGATAGCCAAGACGGGATTTCGCACCACAAGGTTTGTCAAACAGGAAGTCACGGTTGGCGCCACACTCAACTTAGACGCCAAACTCGAACTCGGTTCACAGGTTGAAACCGTCGAGGTCCAGGCCGCGGCGGGAGCCGAGCTGCAAACCATGAACGCCACCATTGGCAATAACATCAGTGGCGTCGCATTGTCATCTCTTCCAGGTCTCGGCCGCGACGTCAGCACTTTCGTCACGCTACAGCCAGGGGTGGCCCCGGACGGCAGCGTCGCGGGTGCCAACCAGGATCAGAACACCTTCCAGCTAGATGGAGGCAATAACTCCAGCGACATGGACGGGACACAGAATACTTATACGCCGAGCTTCGCCGGTGACCCGAGCGGTGGCGTCGTAAATAGTTATGTCACGGTTACTGCTGTTAGCGGGGCCCCTGGCGGTGGCGGACCATCTGGCGTGATGCCCACTCCAGTGGATAGTATTGAGGAATTCTCCGTGGGAACGACGAATCAGACCGCGGATTTCAACAGTTCCGCCGGTGCGCAGGTGCAGATGGTGACCAAGCGCGGCACCAATACCTGGCATGGCACGGCGTATGAATACTACTTGGATAACAACTGGAATGCGAACACCTTTGACAACAACGCCTCTAACACGCCGATCCCCAGCTATCATTACAACCGCTTTGGCGGCGCTGTCGGCGGGCCTGTGATCCCCAAGGAAGTGCTTGGTGGAAAGTGGTTCATCTTCGCCAATTACGAAGGCTTCCGTTTTCCGAACTCCACTACCGTGACTAGAGCGGTCCCTTCCGACGGGATGAAGTTGGGACTGCTGCAGTTCGGCGGAACGGTTTACAACTTGAACCCGACGGCCACGACGTATCCATCCATCGCGCCGGCCATCGGAGCTCTGGTACCTGGTACGACATACCCGGGTTCGGGCACAACACTTGACCCCCGGGGCTTGGGGATCAGTCCCACGGTTCAGGCGATGTGGCAGTACATGCCGCCATCAAACCAAGGAACGGCATGCCTCGGCCTCTCCCGGTGCGACGGTCTAAATGTTTTAGCATTTCGAGGCCAGGCGGCGCTGCCTTGGAGTGACAACTTTGGCGTGGTTCGCCTCGACCACGACTTCGGGCCTAAGTGGCATTTTAACTCCACTTACCGCTACTACCACATGGAGCGAGCCACGAACGATCAGGTGGACATTGGGGGGTTTTTCCCGGGTGACAAACTGGGTGTACCCGCCTCGACTTCGAATCGCCCTCAGGTCCCTTGGTACCTCACGGCCAGTCTTTCGACAAACATCACGAACAACCTCACGAATAGCTTCCATTACAGCTATTTGCGCAATTTCTGGGCCCGTGCATCCAACGCTCAGCCCCCGCAAGTCGCGGGCTTGGGTGGGGCCATCGAACCGTTTGGCGAGAACCGGACCAATGTGCTGGCACCGTACAACCTGAACACACAGAACGTCCGCACGCGGTTCTGGGATGGCCAGGACAACATGATTCGCGACGACCTTACATGGTTGAAGGGCAGACACTTCTTCCAGTTTGGCGGAATCTATCAGCGCAATTGGAACTATCACCAGCGCACCGACAATGGTGGCGGCATCAACTACCAGACCGTCTACGCGATGGGAGCAGGCGCAGGCTCGGGCAGTACCAACGGCATGAACATGAATGGCTATATCCCAGCGGGCCTTGGGTCCAGTTGGGCGCGTGACTACGCAATCGTGCTGGGCATACCCAGCCTCACGCAAATCGCTTACACCCGCACGGGTGCAAACCTCACGCTGAACCCTCCGAATACTCCGGCGTACGACCAGAGCACCATTCCGTTCTACAACTTGTATTTCAGCGATTCCTGGCGTATGAAGCCCACCTTCACGCTCAGTTACGGCTTGGGTTGGACACTGGAGATGCCGCCGGTTGAGAAAAATGGAAAACAAATCGTCCTGGTGGACGCCAACAACAAGCCCATCGACACCACGACCTATTTGGACAGTCGCGAGCAGGCCGCCCTTGCAGGGCAGGTTTACAACCCTGACGTTGGCTTCGCCCTAGTCCATAATGTGGCTGGCCACCCGAAGTATCCCTATAATCCGTACTACAAATCCTTTAGCCCACGTGTTGCTGCAGCTTGGAATCCGAGCTTCGACTCGGGACTCTTAGGTGATGTTTTTGGGCGAAACAAAACGGTTGTCCGTGGCGGCTACAGCATTCTCTACGGGCGCCTGAACGGTGTGGGCTTGGTGTTGGTACCGCTTCTGGGAACCGGCCTCATCCAAGCAGTCCAGTGCTTTGGTCCGTTGATGGACGGTACCTGTAGCGGGGGGACGGGCACTCCCGCAAGTGCCTTCCGCATTGGCCCGACCGCCAATGGCTTCAATGGTCTGGTGGCGCCGCTTCCTGCTGCGAGTAAGACTCTAAGCCAACCGGACTACCCTGGAATTAATGAGATTGCCGCAGGTGCCGGTGAAGGCCTGGATCCGAACTTCCGACCCAGTATGAGCCAGCAGTTTGACTTCACCATCCAGCGTCAAATTAACAGCAAGGTTACGATCGAATTTGGTTATATGGGTAGGAAAATAACCCACGAGTTCCAGCCCATCAACATTAACGCCGTCCCCTACATGATGACCATCGGAGGCCAATCGTTCGCCAAGGCCTACGGCCAGATGGTCTGGCAATATTGCGGCGGCAACGCTGGCCTTGCCGGTGGCAATTGCGGTGGATTCGGTGCCAACGTCACGAACCCGAATTCGTTAACACCGCAGCCGTTCTTTGAGCACGCCTTGAACCCAGCCTACTGCGCGGGTTATGCAAGTTGCACAGCCGCGGTGGCTGCGAAAGAAGGCGGTTACAACCTGGGTAAGCCCAACCCCAGCGACATACTCTCAAGCAACATCACACAGAATAACCTCTGGGCACTCTGGAGTGACTTGGACAACGGCGCATTCAACTTTCCGCGGACGATGATGAACACCCCCATAAACTGCCCCACCGGAACTGAGATCGGCTGTAACGGACAGTTGACCTCCGGTGTAGGTATGAACGCTAGCGTCGGCTACGGAAACTACAACGCTGCGTTCATCACCCTCAAGATGTCCCAGTGGCACGGTCTAACACTGCAGAGCAACTTCACGTATGGAAAAGCGCTGGGCACCGGTTCGGAGGTTCAGGCCACCAGTCAATTCACCGTCCCGGATGCCTACAACCTGCATTCCGCCTACGGCTTGCAGCCTTGGGATCGCAAATTCTTGTGGAACGTGTGGCTTGTCTATGAACCGTCCTTCTACAAGAACCAGCATGGCTTGCTGGGACATATCGCGGGTGGTTGGTCCTTTGCGCCCATCATCACTGTGGGCAGCGGCCTGCCGTTAGAGGTGCAACCTACCGACGCCTTCGCTAACGAAATCTATGGAGGCGGCCAATCCTTTGGTGAGGGCGACGGCGGCAACTTCGCCGCGTTACAAAACGCTATCCTGATCTGCCCGAATAATTTTGGCAGCTCCCGCCACAATAACCCTGCGCCCAGCAAATTGGGCTTGGGCTCAAACTTCTTCGGCCCCAGCATGTTCCAGAACCCAGATTATTCGTACACCTGTTTCCGTAACCCGGTCTTGGGTATCGACGGTTCAAACGGGGGAGGGGCCGGCATTCTGCGAGGCATGCCCTTCTGGAACGTGGACTTCAGCGTTAAAAAGAACGTAAGAGTTACAGAACGCGTCAACGTGGAGTTCCAGACCGTCTTCAGTAACCTTTTCAACCATAACCAGATGTCCGATCCATACTTGATACTCGGCGATACCGGGGATTGGGGCGCGGTGGGCGGCTTCAGTGCCGCCTATAATGGGCTTTCGGCGCAGATAAGCACGCCGCGGGCGATTCAGTTCGGCCTGCGCGTCAGCTTCTAACCCACTTCTGCGGTTCTCACAAGCCGCGCTCCTCACAATACTTGTGAAAAACAGGGAACGCCTAACCAACCTTCCCCGTTTTTATGTGCCTGTGAAACCAACCGAGGCTGCACTTGGGACAGTCGTGATGTCATCGTGCGCCCTTGGCGGCTGATTTCAGAGGGGAGTCGCTTCAATAATTACATTTTCGACAGGGGAGACGATGCAAAGAGAAATCCCGTCTTCTACCCCAGCTTGACCAAGTGCCAATTCCCTTTCAAATTTCGTACCGCGACTTAATTGGGTGAATTTCTGACCCCGGCCTGGGACAGAAGGGTTGTTAATCCGTCTAAGCAGTCTGGTATTGTACGCAGAGCGCTGGCGGTCCCTCCACCGCTCCGTCGGCGACTTCCGCATCCATCAGGGCCGAGGAGGTAAGAAACATGCGCACTCTCTGGCAGGACATGCGTTACGCGCTGCGCCTGCTCGCAAAAAATCCCGGATTCGGCGCGATTGCCGTGCTGTCCCTAGCGCTCGGAATCGGCGCGAATACCACCATCTTCACCGTGATCAATGCGATTCTGCTGCACCCGTTGCCCGTCAAGGATATTTCGCGCGTCGTGCAGGTCGACACCATTGACACCAAGACGCGCGTCACTGCGGCGAATGCAACGAAACTGGGCATGTCCTTTCCTAATTACCAGGACTACGCGCGGGACAACCAGGTTTTCACCGCCCTCGGCTGCGCGGTTGGTCCCCTGCCCTTGACCTGGAGCGGCGGCGCGGAGCCCAAGCAAATTTTCGGCCAACTGGTCAGCGCCAACTATTTTGACATCCTGGGAATGCGTCCCGCCGCCGGGAGATTTTTCTTACCCGACGAAGACACCAAGCTGGGCGGCAATGACGTCGCGGTGCTCAGCTATAGCCTCTGGGCCAATAAATTCGGCTCCGATCCCAACGCGGTCGGCAAAGTTCTTACGCTTAACGCCACTCAGTATACCGTGATCGGCGTGGCCCCACGCGGCTTCAAGGGCGCGTTCACGTTTGGCAATGCCGAGCAAATCTGGATCCCCGTCAGTATGTATCCTCAGGTGCTCGCGGGTTTCTTCAAGGACAATTTTAACGACCGCAGGTTTCTCACCACCACCATGTTCGGACGGTTGAAAGACGGCGTGACTGTGGCCGGCGCGGAAGCATCGCTGAAAACCATGGCCACGCATTTGGAGAGCGCCTTTCCGAAAGACAACGCCAGCCGGAGCGTAGTGCTGACTCCTCTCGCCGATGCTGCCGTGGGCGTAAATAATCGCACGCAAATCGCGCTGGCCGGCGGAATGATGATGGGTATCGTCGGCCTGGTGCTTCTGATCGCTTGTGTGAACCTTGCCAATCTACTGCTTGCCCAAGCCGCCAGCCGCGAAAAAGAAATCGGTCTGCGGGCGGCGCTCGGCGCCACCAGCGGCCGAGTCGTCCGCCAACTTCTCACCGAAAGTCTGGTGCTCGCAATTCTCTCAGCGGTTGTGGGCTTTGCCATCGCTTATGGGGGTCGCGCGGCGCTGTGGTCCTTCCGCCCGCCCTTCATCGCGGATGGCGACATCGATCTGAGTTTCGATTCCCATGTTCTTTTATTCACTGTGAGCGTAGCGCTGCTTACTGCAGTGTTCATTGGGGTAGCCCCAGCGATCAAGGCCGCCAAGCCCAATTTGATCGAGACGCTGAAAGTCGGAGGGCGCGGAGGAACCGTCGGCTGGACGCGCAATCCCTTCCGCAGCCTCCTCGTCGTATTGGAAATAGCTCTGGCGCTTGTCGCGCTCGTCGGCTCCGGCCTGTTTATTCGCAGCATGCAAAACGCCCAGCGCATCGATCCGGGCTTCGAGTCCAAGAAGCTTTTCGTCTTCGCCTTCGACCTCGGAGCGTTGCACTACGACGAAGGCCGGGCGCAGCAGTATTTTCGCGCCGCGATCGAACGCGCGAAGGCTACTCCCGGCGTCGAGTCGGCGACCATTGCCTCCAATTTTCCGCTCGGCGGAGGACTGGCCCGCACCGTTTTCCCCGAAGGGCAGGACGAGGCGTCCGGTTATCGGGGCACTTTGACCCAACTCGACGACATCGCCCCGAATTTCTTCGAAACCCTGCGAATCCCGCTGGTCAGCGGCCGCGAATTCTCCGATGCCGACCGCAAAGATACCAAGCAAGTGGCCATAATCAACGAGGCGATGGCCAAACAGTTCTGGCCCGATCAGAATGTCGTGGGCAAGCGCTTCCACTTCTTCGGAGAGACACAATTGCGCGAAGTCGTGGGAGTGGTGCGCAATACCGTTGTGAACAACATCGGCGAAGAACCTCAGCCGTTGGCCTATTTGCCTCTTACGCAGGACTTTTCCCCCGCGGTCACGATGCAGGTGCGGACAAGCGGCCGGCCTGAAGCCGCCATCGCCTCCGTTCGCAGTCAGGTGCAGTCGCTGGACACAAATCTTGCGCTCACGAACGTGAACACCATTGAAGAATTGATCGATCAGGGACTGTGGGCGCCGCGGGTTGGCGCCGCACTCCTGAGCGTCTTCGGCGCACTTGCCTTGCTGCTCGCGGTGGTAGGAGTCTATGGCGTGCTTTCCTACTCCGTGAACCAGCAAACCCGCGAGATAGGTATCCGCATGGCGATGGGCGCGCAGACCGGCCGTGTGTTGAAGCTCGTGGTTGGGCAAGGAATGCGGCTGGCACTCGCCGGGCTTGTTCTGGGTCTAGTGATTGCTCTCGCCGCCATGCGCGTGCTATCCACTCTGCTGTTCGGCGTCAGCGCGCACGATCCCCTGATCTTCGTGGGGGTCTCCCTCGTTTTGATGGTAGCGGCGATTCTGGCTTGTTACATCCCTGCCCGTCGCGCAATGAAAGTCGACCCAATGGTTGCTCTGCGCTATGAGTAATCGGAAGTTAGATACAGAAGCCCGGTGTGGAAATATCCCCTTCCCACGCACCGGGCTTCTTCTCTCCCTCGACAACATCGTTACAACACGAAAACGTCGGTGGCTCCCCTCAGAACGAGAATTTGAGCGCCAACTGAACTATGCGGCCGGGTCGCGCCGCGGAAATCTGTCCGAAGTTGGGTGAGTTGATATCGTTCACAGGCAGCAAGAAATTCACGTTGTTGAAGATGTTGAAGAGTTCCGCTCGGAACTGGAGGTTCATCGATTCGTGAATCGGAATCATCTTGATTGCGGAGAAGTCCCACTGTTGATACCCAGGGCCATTGACGATGTTGCGCCCCGCATTGCCAAACTGACCAGCCTGCAGGACGGGATCCAATTGCTTGAACGCACGGATGTTGAACCACTGGTCCGGTGTGTGCGGCCCGGAATTTGGATTGCCCACTACGTCGGGCCGGTTGCCGGGAAATCCGGAGATTTCCGGCGCACTGCCCTGCAAGGATACGTTGGCTGAATCGTAGACCGTGAAGGGAGTGTTGCTCATGAAGGTGGTGATGCCGTTCACCATCCAATTGCCCAGGATGTGTCCATACCAATTCTCCGGATGGCTGAACCACGGCAGGTTCCACTGATAACTGATGACGAAGCGGTGCCTGGCGTCGAACATGGAGCGGCCATGTTCGGCTTTCAGGTCGAAGGGGTTCTGCGCCAGGTCGTTCTCTCCCGCGGTGCTTTGCGAAGCCGAGCCCGTGATGTTGAAGGTAGAGACGTCGTCGAGGGTTTTCGAATAGGTGTATGACGCGAGAAACGACACGCCGTGACTGAATTGTTTCCGCAAGCTGGTTTGCAGTGCGTTGTAGGTGGAATTGGCGATCCCTGAAATAAGCCCGGCCGAGGAGTAGGTGCAGGGCTGCGATAAATCCGCCACCGTGCATCCGGAGTGGAGGCGCCGCTGATCCGCGAAATTCGCGTTATCCTCCGGGGACAGGTTTGGATCGTAGACGGTTGGATTCCCCTCGATAAAACGCGGCAGCTTCGTTCCCTTCGTCCCGATGTAGCCGATTTGCAGCAGCCAGTCCTTGCCGAAGGCGCGCTCTATGTTTAAGTTCCAATCCTGGGCATAGGGCAAGCGCAGGTTCGGGTCCAGCGTAAGAATAGTCATGGGCTGTGCGAAAGTGCCGTTAAATGGATTTTTGCCATTGTACGGATCCGCAAAATTCGGCACGTTGATCTGCGGCGTTTGCAGGTAGGGCGGCGCGCTGATCGGCGCCTGCAGCGGACCTCCCTCGCCGGTGTAGTACGGATCGTAGAAAATGCCATATGCGGCGGTCACCAGCCAATTGCCCTTGCCTGTCACATCCCAAGCCACGCCTACGCGAGGGGCAAACGCAGTTCTTTCCGTGGGAATCAGCCCGCCGGGAACGCCCTTGTCTCCCGGATAAAGCAGCCCTTCCGGTGCAGTGGGAAATACGGTGGATTGGCGGCCGGGAATCCAGAGATTCTGGCGATTCTTCACTTCGGTATAGGGTGAAGGAACCTCGTAACGCAGGCCATAATTGATGGTCAAGCGCGGGGTGATCTTGTAGGTGTCCTGCGCATAAAGGTTGAAGGCTTGACCGCGCAAACCGCGGGAGAAGTCGCCGCCGCCCTGCAGGAAGAAAACGGGCTGGCCAAACAGGAAACTGGCGAATGCGTTGCTGAATGGGAAAGTGGAGAAGACAAAGAAGCCGTTCGTGGCGATGCCTTGCAAGACATCGATCTGATCGTACTGGTAGCCGCCGCCGAATTTGAACTGATGGCGCCCCTTGATCCAGGTGAGTGAGCCGGAGAAATCATAGGAATTCTGATACGTGTTTCGCGGGCCCGTGATGGGGTCGCCGATGGAAGCATAGCCAGCCACCTGGATGAATGGCGGCCCGATGGCTTGTGCCAGGGAGGGTGCGTACTGGAAGCCGAGGCTGGACGGAGTCGTGTTATTCAGATGCTCGTCGACCAGGAATTTATTGCGCAGGAAGGAGAAGCGCAGCGTTCCCACAAGCGTGGGCGCAAAGGTGTGCGTCTCTTGCGCAACGAAATTCTGCGCGCGCTGATTCTCGCCCACGGGGAAGCCCGGAACGTTTGCTCCAGCGGTGGAAAGTGGATCGGTCTGGCCACGCTGGCTGAAGCTATAGCGGAAATCCATTTGATCATGCTCAGTGAGGTACTGATCGAGGCGAATACCGAATTGATCCTCATTCGACGTCAAAGTCTCCGTGCCGACAAAGGTGAATGGACCGGAATTGGCGCGTGGATAAAACGGCAGCAAATTCTGGGAGAGGGGATTGATGAACGGGAGTTGATTGAATGGCAGTGGTTGCGGCGGCGAATTTGGCGGGACAAAGAAATTGAAGAGCTGGCCGCCGGTCTGGCTGATTTGACCGGTGGAATTGTCGATGCAGTTGCCCGCGGCGTTGAAGGTCCCATTGTTCAGAGGACATAAGTCGCCAAAATTGCCCTGGCGCTCGGCATCCGACGGCACTGTGGAGCGCGCCGTCTCACCCTGGCTGTTGCGAATCCCTTCATAGTAGCCGAAGACGAATGTGCGGTCCTTCTTGATCGGCCCGCCGAAGGTTCCGCCGAACTGGTTGCGGTGCAGCGGCTCGACGCTGTCCGCAAAGAAACTCTTGGCGTCCATGGCGTTATTGCGGAGGAAGTCCCAGGCGGACCCGTGGAAATTGTTGGTGCCGGAGCGAGTGATGATGTTCGTGGTGCTGCCGGTGCTGTGTCCGAACTCCGCGTTGGCCGTGTGCGTGAGAATACGAAATTCAGAAATCGCGTCCACGGGCGGCTCGAGGACGAAGCCTCCATCGACGCCATTGAAATTGTTGGAACCATCGATCATGAAATTGTTCGATTCTGGCCGCTGACCATTCACGGCGTAAGCCTGGCCATCGCGCAGAGTACCGCCTGCCTGTGCCAGTCCCGGGGTGATTGGCACAACGCCCGGCTGCAGCACCCCGAGTTGCGTGAAGTGACGCCCGTTTAAGGGGAGGTCCAGAACCTCGCGGTCGCCGACAGTCGTGCCCAGATTGGTTGTTGTGGGCTCGATCATCGAAGCGTTAGCGTTCACTTCCACGGTCTGCGTGGTAGTGCCGACCGCCAACTGCACCGTGACGCTGGCGGTCTGATTGACGTGCAGCGTGATGCCCTCTTGCACAAACTTGCGGAAGTCTTTCGCCTCGGCTTCCAAGCGGTAGTTGCCAACGGGGAGTTCCACCAGGATGAAATTACCCAGAGCATCAGATTGCGCTGTGCGAGAGAAGTCGGTGTCCACCTGAACGGCCGTGATCGATACATTGCGAACGACGGCGCCGCTGGCGTCGATGACTCTTCCGCGGATGCTCGCAGTGGTCTCCTGCGCTTCGCTGCTGGCGCCAGCACGGAGGATGATCAATGACAACAAAAAAAGATTACCTGCCCACTTCGTGCGCTTCACGATTCCCCCTCGTATGCAATCGCGTGGCGGAGATTGGCCACACCTGCACACACGCGTCCGTCAACGCGCTACCCCTCGACGATGGAAAGTTGGGTGATTATCCGCGCTGAGCCGCACAGGGGCAATAATATGAAAGGATTACGCAGAGCTCTGGTTGCGGTGGCTCTCGTTGCCGTGGCCCTGCTTGTTGTGGCGCAGTTCGTCTTGTTCGACGATGCGATATGATTTCTGGTTCGCTGGCATGACGGATGCAGACAATCAGCGAGATGGACTGGGAGAGTCATGACCGAAATTGAATGCCGGGGATTGTTGTTGGACATGGACGGAGTGCTGGTGGATTCGACGCCGGCGGTCGCGCGGGTGTGGTCGCGTTGGGCGGAGATGCACGGCCTGGATCCAGAGAGCGTGGTCAAGCAAGCGCATGGGCGGCCGAGCCTGGCAACGATTGTGGAACTGTTGCCGAATGCCGGCAGCGAAGTCCATCGCCGTGAAAATCACTGGATGGAACAAGGCGAACTGGATGATTTTAGCGACGTGATTGCTCTGCCCGGCACAAAGGAATTGCTCGGTGCGCTGCCGCCGAGCCAGTTGGCGGTGGTTACCTCCGCGATTCGAGCGCTTGCCGAAGTGCGATTGCGTGCGGCGGGTTTGCTTTCCTACGTGCAGAACATGGTAACAGCCGACGACATCGATCGTGGGAAGCCCGACCCGGAGCCATATCAGAGGGGAGCGGCGAAACTGAACCTGCCGCCGCCCGAGTGCGTTGTCATCGAAGACGCGCCATCCGGCGTGCGTTCCGGAAAAGCGGCAGGCGCCCGGGTGCTGGCCGTTCGCACGACGACCGGGGATGAAGAGCTTCTCGCCGCCGGCGCGGATTGGATCGCGAATGATTGCGCTTCACTGCGAATTGACCCAAAAAGTTCGGGCAGCAAGATAGTGCTGCAGATCGCGGACGATTCTCGCTCCCGGCGTATGCCCAAAATGAGCTAGGTCGCGTTGGGCCAACGCCTTCAAACCGCACGGATTCAGCGCGACGGGACCACTCGTGAGACCATGGCGGAATGATTTGCTTTTTGGCCCCACGAACGTATGATGACGCCTGCTGCTGAAATCACTTGAGACTCCACATTGTCCATTTCGACTGACGCGGTTTCCACCGAGGCCAGGGGGCCAGCAAGGTCCTCCCGCAAAGAACGCGGCCGGCTACTGCAAATTCTGGGCGTGGGTTTCGGCATTGCTGTGGCTGTTGGCAACACGATCTCCGCGGGAATTGTGCGGACTCCGGGAGATATCGCCGCGCGACTGCCCAATCACTGGTTGTTCTTCAGCGTGTGGATCGGCGGCGCGCTGTACGCGCTGGTGAGCGCCTTCCAACTTGCCGAACTCGGCGCGTGTATTCCAAAAAGCGGGGGCCAGTATAATTTTTCGCGCCGGGCCATCGGTGATTTCGCTGGATTCATCGTTGGGTGGAGCGACTGGCTGTCCACCTGCGGTACCACCGGAGCGGTGGGAATCGTAATCGGCGAGTATATGGCGCATCTGTTCCCTTCCTTCGATGGCGCGCTGCGAATCAAGATCACGGCAGTCTCTGCGATTGTCTTGTTTGCGCTGCTGCAGTGGAAAAGCATCAGCATGGGGAGCAAAGTACAGAATTTCACGACGGTGCTGAAGGGACTGGTGTTTTTCATCATGGTGGTGACGTGTTTTGCCTTCGGCGGCGACCTGCGGCACACGGCCGAAGCAGCGATTGCGGCGAAACATGTGGCGCCTGTCGTCATTCCCGTTGGCGCGGCTTTGATCACTGCGCTGTTGTTTGGCATTCAGGCAACGATCTACACCTATGACGGGTGGGATGGAGTTATTTATTTCGGCGACGAAATCAAGAATCCCGGACACCTGGTACCGAGAGCTATCTTTGCCAGCTTATTTTCCATCGTGATGATTTATCTGCTCATCAACGCGGCGGTTCTCTATGTCCTGCCGATGAGCGAAATCGCGGGTAACAATTTTTCGCTGGGTCTGGCCGCGGAACGGGTATTTGGCGCACATGGCGATTTCATTTTTCGCTCCATCATGGTGGTCGCGCTGTTCAGTTCGCTCAACGCACTGCACCTGATGGGCGCGCGAGTGATCTACGCGATGAGCCGCGATGGACTGTTTTTTCGCACGGTTTCGCGCGTCAATGCGGGCGGAACTCCAACCGTGGGACTGTTGCTGAGCGCACTGGTTGGCGTGGCGTTTGCAATTTTCAGTTTTGAGCGTGTCATTGCCATGCTGGCGTTCTTTTTCGTGACCAACTATTTGCTTTCGTTCGTGTCACTGTTTCTGCTGCGTCGCCGCGAGCCGGAGATGCCGCGACCGTATCGCGCGTGGGGATACCCCTGGACGACAGCGCTGGCATTGCTCGGGTCAATCGGCTTTCTGCTGGAGGCGATCCGCGAAGACCGCACGAACAGCCTCCTGACGCTGGTCGCGCTGGCTTGCAGCTATCCTGTCTATCGCGTGCTAAAGATGGTCTCCAGCAAAGGGTCTCCGGCCGCCGCGGAATGAAAAAGGGGCGCAGCGTACGCGCCCCGGTCCGAAGTAATCCCAAATTATCCTGATGACGTGTGGCCTAGCTTAGCTAACCTTTTCCGCGACAGCTTTCGCCTGCAGGAACAGCAGCAGATAATCCTTGCCGCCAGTCTTGGAATCCGTGCCGGACATGTTGAATCCACCGAACGGATGCGCACCGACCATTGCGCCGGTGCACTTACGGTTCAGGTACAGGTTGCCGACGTGGAACTCTTCCTCGGCGCGACGAATCTTGTCGGGATTCTTGGAATAGACTGCGCCGGTGAGCCCGAATTCGGTGTTATTAGCAATTTCCATGGCGTGATCGAAATTCTTCGCTTTGATTACCGCGAGCACGGGCCCGAACACTTCTTCCTGTGCCAGGCGCGCCTTGGGATCCACATCGGCAATGATGGTCGGCTCGATGAAGTAGCCGTCGCCCGGCGCGCGGCCGCCGCCCGTTAGCACTCGCCCTTCCTTCTTGCCAACATCGATATAACCGAGAATCGTTTTCATGGCGGATTCGTTGATGACTGGGCCCATGTAGTTATTGGGATCGTCGCTGGGACCGACCGTGATCTTCTTGGTGCGCTCAACGAGCTTGTTCAGGAAGGTGTCGTAGATCTTTTCGCTGACGATCACGCGGGAGCACGCCGAGCATTTCTGCCCCTGGTAACCGAATGCAGCCTGCGCCGTGCCTTCTACCGCGGCGTCGATGTCGGCTTCTTCGTCGACGATCATGCCGTCCTTGCCGCCCATTTCGAGCACGGTGCGCTTAATCCAGATTTGCCCCGGCGAGGCTTTGCCGGCCAACTCCGAAATGCGCAAGCCCACTTCTTTCGAGCCTGTGAACCCGACATAGCGCGTCTTGGGGTGCTGCACGATGGTGTCGCCAATCACGCCGCCAGAACCAGTGACGAACTGCAAAGCTTCCTTGGGCACACCAGCTTCAAACAGGATGTCGACAAATTTCGCCGCGATCGTCGGTGAATCCGCCGCGGGCTTTAGTACCACGGTGTTGCCCGTGACCAGCGACGCAGCGACCAAGCCTGCCATGATGGCGCAGGGGAAATTCCAAGGCGGAATGATCGCGCCCACGCCGAGGGGAATGTAGGTGAGGTAATTTCGTTCGCCACGCATGGGCGTGAGTCTCTGCGGTTCGGAGAGGCGCAGCATCTCGCGGCCGTAAAACTCGCAAAAATCGATGGTTTCCGCGATGTCGGCGTCAGCTTCGATCCAGCTCTTGCCGACTTCGTAGCAGACCAGCGCGGCTAATTCAAATTTTCTTTCTTGGACTAGCTGCGCCGCCTTGAAGATGTACCGGACGCGCTGCTCGGCCGGCACCTTTCTCCAGGTATTGAAATAATGGTTTGCGGCTTCGATTGCCTCGACGGCCTGCTCCTTGGAAGCATCCTGGAACACGCCAATCACTTGCAACGGTCGCGAAGGGTTGGTGGATTTGCGCTTTCGAGTGGTGATGATCTTTTTGCCGGCGATCCACATGGGGTATTCGCGGCCAAATTCCGAGGCTACCTTTTTCAGGGCGTCTTCCATTTGTTTGCGGTTGTCGGGCTTCGAAAAGTCGATAAAGGGTTCGTTGGTAAATTCGGGCACATGCAGCTTGGCTTCGGCAGTCGCCATAGTGGTCTTCCTCCTCAATAGGTAACGTTCAATTATAGGGCGGTGGTCGGATGCCTACAAGCAGGCCATTTCGACACTCCCGTGCGCTTGCCAGCGCCGAACAGAGCTAAGAATTGGCAAGCGCGCCATATTGTTCCTTGGTCAAAGGTACAACGGACAGGCGCCCGATCCTGACGAGAGGAGACGTGGAGAACAGCTTGTTGGCCTTGATCTCGCTGAGCGGGACGGGCTTGGCCAGCGGCTTCCCTGCCTTGATCTTCACCACCGGATTCTTTGGACTAGAAACTTGCACCGCAACCACGGAAGCCATCCCAACCGCGCTCTTCTGGTCACCGGTTTCATAGATAATCAGGCGGTCGCCGGGCTTCATCTCGCGTAGATTTTTCAGCGCCACGGGATTGGAAACGCCATCCCATTCCGTCGCGCCATCCTTCTGCAAATCGGCAAAGGAATACTCTGTGGGCTCGGTTTTTAGCAAATAGTCTGCCACGCGTTCCTCCATGAGTTGCTATGTAAGGTTAACCGCCTGGGCGTGCGGCACATTCCGATATAATACCTAATTCGGCTTGGTATCAGCAGCGAAGGGAGCGGCGGCGGGCGTGGCAGGCCCCAGGCTCTTGATGTAGGAGACAATCTGCCAGCGCATCGGCTCTGGCAACGCCGCCCAGGTGGGCGTACCCTTCGGCAAGTTGCCGTTTCGCCATAGCCAGAGGATTTCTCCGTCGGTGGCACGCTGCGCGCGATCGCTTCGCAAGCTTGGCCGTTTCGCGCGCCCGGTGGCATCCTCTGCGTGACATTTGGAGCAGTGGTCTTCAAACACGCCTCCTCCGGCGGCGATCTGCTTCCGGCACGTGTTTCAACCACCCCCATCTGCGGCCGGGGATACCATCGCGGCGCACAACAGGATCATTAATCCAACGAACTTGCATGCTTGCATCGTATGTCTCCTCATTAGTGCTAACTCCGCCGAAAATAGCTGAAGTTCGGTTCGACTTCGTAAGAAACCCTGAATCGCCAGAGAAGCCCGACGCGACTTGCGTTCAAGCCAAAACTCGGCTCGCATCCGATGGAAGGAGCCTTGGGCACATTGAATTGAACAATCGGCCCCAAACAGTGTGAGGTTCCGTTCAACCCGAAGCTTTGGGTAATGCCGAGTCCTCCGTATAGCTCGAGTGCGGCAACGAAATTTTCACGGCAGAACACACATGATTTACTTTTGGCCTTGACCGTCAGCGGCCGGCCGACCCCAAGGCGTAACCAAAATTTCCAAGGATCGCTATAGTTCAGTGGTTTCTCGGCATGAAATTTTCGGAGATATTCCAGCCGTGGGTGTTGCTGGAAAGTATGAGCTTCAACTCCAAGGCTTGTTCCTTCTCGGCCCGCGCCTCGGCATTACTGGTGTAAAGATCCGCGACGGAATCGTGGTTCACCATTTCGAGAAAACTTCGGTCGGCTCCGTTGATGTCTTCGAACTCGACATAGAGGACCGGGTTGATGAAATAACTCCGCATCAGCGGGAAGCGGTTCTCCCAGCGGAATCCGGTGAACACGGTTGAGTCGTTTTGCGTGCATCGCGTTTTTTGGGGTGGCGTTACCGCCCGTGTAGGCGATCTCCAAATTGCCGGGCTCTTCCAAGGCGTCTAGCGTAGGACTAAAGCATTTATAATCAATACTTTACGAAATGCCTCAATTGAGTACTCCCGGTCCGATCCAATCCGGTCAGACCAATTAGTCTTGTTGTTGTTTCAGAATACTATTGCCCCACTAAGCCAATTCTGCCGCTGCCTCGGCAAAGATCTTCGTGTGCTGGTCGATGTCCATAGCAGTCGTGTCCGGACACATCAGGGCCATGTTGTGGAAGGGCGTCAGCAACACCCCACGGTTCAGCGCGTAGAGGTGCAGGAAGCGCTCTAACTCGAAGTCTGCAGCAGCGGCCGATTCCCCGCCATTGCGCGGAGGCTTCTCGCAGAAGGTGTATTCAGCGCGGCAACCCAGGCGCTGCACGTTCCATGGCAGTCCGCGTCTCTTAGTTTCGGCGGAGACGCCATCATTGAAACGCACGGCAAGTGGGACCATCTTCGCAAAATTTTCGGGCGTGAGGATGTTTTCGAGCGTGGCGCGCATCGCGACCAGAGAAAGGGCGTTGCCGGCCAGCGTTCCGCCGATTCCGCCGACGTCGCAGTCTTCCAGATGGATGCGCGCCGAGATGCGCTGCGCGACCTCTTCGGAGCAACCGTACGTCGCGCCAGGAATGCCACTGCCAATGGCTTTCCCGAAAACGAGCATGTCCGGATCGAGCTTCCATTCCGCCGTGCAGCCTCCCGGCCCCGCGCAGATGGTGTGCGTCTCGTCGGCGATGAAGATGGTGCCATAACGGTAAGCGAGCTCTCGCGCGTGCTTCCAGTAATCTTTGTCGGGAAGAATGATGCCGACATTGGTCATGGCCGGTTCAGCAAGGATGCAGGCAACATCGTGGTGCTTGAGGGCATCCTCCAACGCATTGAGGTCGTTGAATTCGACGACGCGCGTAGTCTCGGCGGGATTCACTGGTGGGCCAATGTTGCCGCGGCGCGGGCCAACGATGCCGTCGTGAAGCGCAGCGAAGGATTCATCGACCGTGCCGTGATAGCAATAGTGGAAGACCAGAATCTTGGAGCGTTGTGTGATTTCGCGAGCGATGCGGATGGAAAAGCGGTTAGCGTCCGTAGCCGTCAGCGTGAACTGCCAGTGCGCCAGGCCAAAACGCTTCTTGAGGTCTTCGCCAACATAAAGCGAATCTTCCGTGGGAAGCATGAGGGTGATGCCCTCGCGCACGCGGCGTGCGACGGCATCGGCGACGACGTCGGGAGAGTGGCCGGTCATTGCTCCAGTATCGCCAAGGCAGAGATCGACGTAATCGTGGCCGTCGACGCATTGAAAATGAGCGCCCTTGGCTTTGGTGACGAACACCGGGAAGGCGCCAGCCCATTTTTTCATCCAGTTCATGGGCACGCCGCCGAGAAGTGAATTCTGGGCGCGGCGGTAGAGTTCAGCGGAGCGGGGGTGCTCGGTGACGAAGCGCTGCGACTCGCGCTCCTGCAGTCTGTTCAATTTGTCGCGATCGATCGTGACCATAAGGAGTTTGCGTAAGGGGCTGACGCGCTAGTTATCTGAGTTCGTGAATGATTTCCTTGGCGGCGTTTGCACCGGAAGCGCCGGTGAGGCCATTGCCAGGGTGCGTGCCGTTGCTGCAAAGAAATAGCCCTTTTACCGGTGTCTGATAGCGCGCCCAATCCAGCACTGGCCGCATGGTGAAAATCTGGTCGAGCGCGATTTCGCCGTGAAAAATATGGCCGCCCGTGAAGCCGTAGGTGGATTCCAGGTCGCGGGGCGTGATGACATGCGCGCCCTCCACAATGCTTGCCAGATTCGGCGAATAAGCGCCCAGGGTCTTAATCACAATGTTCACCAAGTCGCCGCGACGGTCGCTCCACTTTCCCGTTCGCAGATTGTAGGGAGCGAATTGGAAGTAGGCGGAAAGAACGTGCCTCCCTTCCGGCGCGAGAGATGGATCGAGCACGGTTGGAATGGTGACGTCGAGATAGGGAGCGGAGGAAATCTCGCCGTACTTGGAAGCGTCAAACGCGCGCTCGAGGTAATCGATCTCATGGCCAATGTGAATGCGGCCAGAGAGTGCCTGGCGGAAGCCGTCGGGGCCAACCGCATTGGCGAGCGATGGAAAGTTCGGCAAGTCGCCCAGTGCCAGATGCACCTTGGCCACACTGCCAGCCATGCGATAGTTCTTCATGCGCATCGCAAAGACGGGGTCGAGGTTGGCCGGATCGAGGAGGCCGAAGAACGTGCGTTTCGGATCAACGCCGGAGACCACGGCTTCACTGGCGATTTCTTCCCCGTCGGCAAGAATGACTCCGGTGACGGCGCCATCCTTTGTGCGAATATGCGCCACTTCGGCACTGGTGCGAATTTCCGCGCCGGCAGCTTTGGCCGCTTCCGATAGAGCGCGAGTAAATTCACCGAGACCGCCGCGCGGGAAAGACGCGGAACCAACCGGATGCGCATCGGCAGCGGCGCGCAGTAACAGAACAGCTGTTGAACCCGCGGACCATGGACCCAGCCTGGAGCCAAAGATGCCGCGCGCCGCAATCACAGCCCGCAGCAATTCCGTATCGAAAAATTCGGAAACAAAGTCAGCTGCGGCCATGGGGCCCCAGCGGAGCAAATCGAAAATGCCGGTTTTCCCGAGGCCGCGGATGCTTCGCCCAGCCTTAAATAGATTCCACAGATCTTCGGGGGAAGGATTGTCGATGCCCGGCGGTGTCATCGAGGCAATCTGGCCGAACACGTCCGCCATTTCCTGGAGCGATTCCGCAAACTGGGTATAGCGTGCGCCGTCCTTTGCAGAGAGGTGCGAGATCGATCCGGCAGTCTTCGCGGCGTCCTCGTAAAAAACCAGGGCGCGGCCTTCGGGAGCAGGCGCAAACAGCCGCGGCTCGGGATGCAGGATTTCCAGCTTGAAGCGGTCCAGGCGGAGGTTCTTGGCCACGTCAGAACGCAAAGGGCCGAGCGTGTGCGAAAGCGTGGAAGCCTTGAAGCCGGGATAAAATTCTTCCGTCACAGCGCCGCCGCCCACGATTTCGCGGCGCTCCAGGACCAGCGGTTTGAATCCGCCCTTCGCCAGATAAAATGCGGTGATCAGCGCGTTATGACCACCACCAATGAGCACGACTTTCTGTCCGATGGGCATGGTCAGTTGGCCGCCTTCTTCCATTCTTTCAGAATGACCTGGCTGGCGATGCGCCCATTGGCGCCCATGATGCCACCGCCGGGATGGGTAGCGGAGCCACACATGTAGAGGTTGTCGACAGGAGTGCGGTAGTAGGCCCAACCGGGAACCGGCCGCAAGAAGAAGAGTTGCTCGAGCGAGAGTTCGCCCTGAAAAATATTGCCTTGGGTCAGACCGAATTCGCGTTCGAGATCGAGCGGCGTGAGCACCTGCTTGTCGATGATGATTTCTTTGATGTTGGGCGCGTGCTCGGCGATGGTATTGATTACGTTGTTGCCGAAGGCTTCCTTCTGATCGTCCCAAGTGCCCTCGGCGAGCTTGTAGGGCGCATATTGGACGAAACAAGAGAGCACGTGTTTGCCCGCGGGCGCGACCGAAGGATCCGTCAGGCTGGGGATGACCATGTCGATGTACGGCCTTCTGGAGAAATGGCCATACTTCGCATCGTCGTAGGCGCGCTCCATGTATTCCATGCCGGGCGAGATGGACATGGCCCCGCGCAAATGCGCGCCCACCCCGGGAAGCGCGCGGAAGTTCGGGAGCGCATCGAGCGCAAGGTTGACCTTGCCCGAGGAGCCACGGAATTTGTAGCGGCGCACACTTTCCAGGAAGTCGGAAGGCAGTTCCTTCGGCTCGATAAATTTCTCAAACGTAAGGTAAGGATCCACGCTAGAGGAGATGACGTTGCAGCTGATTTCTTCGCCGGAAGTGAGCACCACGCCGCTGGCCCGATTGTTCTTGATCAGAATCTTCGCTACCGAGGCTTTGGTGCGAACTTCCACGCCAGCTTCGCGCGCGGCTGAACCGATGGAATTGGAAATCTGGCCAGTGCCACCGCGGCTGAATCCCCAGGAGCGGAAGGCGCCATCGATTTCGCCCATGTAATGATGAAGCAAAACGTAGGCGGTTCCGGGCGAGCGAATGCCGAGGAACGTGCCGATAATCCCGGAAGCGGACATGGTGGCTTTGAGCACGTCGGTCTCAAACCACTGGTCGAGGAAGTCGGCGGAACTCATGGTCATCAACTGCACCAGGGTGTAGCGCTCGTCGGAAGAAAGTTCACGAAAGCGTTGCAGCATGAAGTTCAATTGCTTCAGATCCTTCGGATTCAGCGTGGTGGGGTCCGGAGGAATCATGGAGAGCATGGGCTTCACGAAGCGGCACATGGGCGTCATCATTTTAGAGAAGTCGTCGTAAGCCTCAGCGTCGAGGCGTGAATGGCGGCGAATTTCGCGCTGTGTTTTGGCGTGATCGTTGACGCGCCAGAGATAGTCGCCGTTGAGCATCGGCGAGAAGGTGCCGTCGAGAGGAAGAATTTCCAAGCCGTGACGCGGGAGATCGAGTTCACGGATAATTTCAGGGCGAAGCAGCGAGACCACGTAGGAACACTCGGAGAAGAGGAAGCCGGGAACGATTTCTTCGGTGACGGCCGCGCCGCCGAGGACTCCGCGGCGTTCGAGTACCAGCACCTTCTTGCCTGCTTTCGCCAGATAGGCGGCATTCACCAAACCGTTGTGGCCGCCGCCGATAACGACCACATCATAGGACTGAGGCATTCGTTATGACTCCAGATGAAGAGGACAGCAGAAATGCAACACGGTTCACATCATTCTACTGAGAGGCTGCCCGGTTCACAAGCGCACGCGCATTGACAAATCGCGAAGCCAGCTTGCGGTGCCGCGAGAATCAAACCTATAATTCAGAGACACATTGGCGACAGTCGCCAAGGCCTCATTCTCATTTCCGCATTTCCATCGGAGGGACCGTGCCCGTCGGAACCGCATTCCATGAGAGAACCCTCGCGCTGTGCGAGAGCCTGAACTTCAAAGAGTGGTCGGGCTACTACACCGTCGGCGCGTACGAGATGACGCACGAGCACGAGTACAACGCGATTCGCAATTCCGCTGCGCTCATCGATATTTCGCCATTATTCAAGTACCGCGTCACGGGCCGCGATGCGACAAAGTTGGTGAACCGCATTATCGCGCGCGACATCAACAAAGTGGCGGTCGACCAGGTGATCTACTGCTGCTGGTGCGATCCCGAAGGCAAGGTGATCGACGACGGCACCATTACGCGACTCGGCGAAAACGACTACCGGTGGACTGCTGCCGACCCGAGCTTGCGATGGTTCAAACAGAATTCGCTCGGCCTGGATGCGCAGATCGAGGACATTTCGGAAAAGGTTGCGGCACTGGCGTTGCAGGGGCCAACCTCCGGGAAATTGCTGCATGCCGTGGCGGACGCGGATATTGCCAAGCTCAAATATTTTCGCGTGGCGCACGGAAAAATCGCAGGCGTGCCAGTGGACATTTCGCGCACCGGGTACACAGGCGATCTGGGCTATGAGATTTGGGTGCCGTGGATCGATGCGGTGAAGGTGTTCGACGAATTGATGAACAAGGGCCGGCCGTTCGATATTCATCCGGCAGGAATGGTGGCGCTGGACATCGCGCGAATCGAGGCGGGCCTGATTCTGATTGAAGTGGACTACATTTCGAGCAAGCGAGCACTGATCTCTGAACAAAAGTACTCACCAGGTGAAATTGGGCTGGGGAAACTGGTCGACCTGAAGAAAGAGAATTTTGTGGGACGCGCAGCGCTCGCTGACGAAGCAAAGAAGGAGCCGGCGAGATCGCTCGTTGGTCTGGAGATTAACTGGAGTGAAGTGGAAGCGCTGTACGAGAAGATTGGCATGGCGCCGCAAGTTCCTGGGACGGCTTCAAGAGTGGCCGTGCCGGTATATCGGGCTGGGCGGCAAGTGGGCAAGGCGACGTCAACGACATGGTCCCCGACGTTGAAGAGAATGATCGCGTTGGCATCGGTTAGCCGGGAAAGCGCCGCGCTTGGGGCAACGCTCAGCATGGAGTTGACGGTGGAGGCGGCGAGAAAGACGGTTTCGGCGAAAGTTGTGGCGCTGCCGTTTTTCAATCCTGCAAGAAAGACTGGCGCGCTGGCGCTCTAGTGAGAAGCGGCAAAGGCGGCGACTTTAGCGAGCAACGCGTCCAGGTCTCGGCGATTCAGTAATTTCCCGTTTACAATCACGGCGTCAATTTTTTGCGTGTTGCGAATGTCGTCCAGAGGATTCGCGTTGAGAAGGACGAGGTCGGCGCGTTTGCCGGGAGCGATGGTCCCTTGTTCCGCGGCGCGGCCCAGGAATTCGGCCGGCTTTACGGTTGCGGCTTGCAGCGCCTCGAGCGGCGTCAGGCCTGCCTGCACAAAATAGTACAGGTCTTCATGCAAGGCGAAACCCGGGAAAACATTTGGCGCGCTGGTGTCTGTACCAGCCATCACCGGTACGCCGGCGGCGTGCATCTGCTTGAATACTGAGAGTAAACGCTTCGCGAGTTCCCTTCGCATCTGAAACTCCGCCGCTCCCTGGTTGGCCAGGCTTTCACGCCGGCTCGTGTCCCAGATCTTGCGCACGCCGGCGGGGACGTATTTCATGCGGGAATCATGGGCCAGATCGCTTTCGGGTGTGAGAAACGCAAGGTGTATGAGCAGGGGAAACGTGGGCACCTGCCAAGTGTGATTGGCGACAAAAGTCTGAAACAGCTGCGCAGCTTTTTCATCGGAATGTGAATCCAGAAGATCCTGCTGCCAGATGCGCAGACGCTCGAGGGATTGGTTTACCGAGCCGTAGGGCGACGGGGCGGCAAGTTGGCGGCGGCGCAACTCATCCTCGCGAGTGGAGCAGGCCAGCAGCACCCCGGTGAGATGCTCGATGCTGGATTGCCCCGCTTGGGAAGCGACGCGCGCGGAAATGGCATCTGGAACATGGCCAACGTAGCGCATCCCCGCGTGGCGCGATGCGTCGGCGATGGCGAAGTACGCGGCAGGCTGCAGGCGAGACTGCACTTTGATGAAATCGACGCCATCGGATTTTAGCTGTTGCACCCCAGCGATGGCGTCTTGTGCATTGCGCACAATGATGGACGGCTGGAAATACGGCGGATCGCCGTCGAGATACGGACCCGTGAAAAATATCTGCGGACCGATGCGATTGCCGGAAGCGATCTCCTGGCGCAACTGATTCAGAAGAGTGACGCTACCGCCCATGTCGCGCACGGTGGTGACGCCGTTGGCAATGAGAAGCGGAAGAATGAATTCCCGGCTGCCCATGGGTTCGCCGGCACCCGTCAGATGGACATGCATGTCAGCGAGTCCGGGAATAAGAAATTTTCCGGAAGCGTTGATGACTCGCGTGCCACCCGGGATGTGAAGCAGCGAGGACGGGCCGACGGCCGTGATGCGCGAATCAGCAATAACGACAGTGGAGTCGGGTTGCGCAGGCGCGCCGGTGACGTCAATTACCGTGACGTGAGTAATGGCAAGGCTCTGTGGTTGCGGCGCGGAGCAGGAAATCAGCTGAAGCGAGAAAAATGTGAGCAGGAGACAAGGCAGCGATCGGAGACCTGGAAGATTCACTCGATGATTATAGCGTGCGGCGGACGGCATCGTTTCATGACGTGATCGTAACGAAGTAATTGAGATTCTTCGGACATCCTCGTCGGATGCCCTCAGAATGACAAACGAAGGCGGTCGCGCGGACGGTTTAAGCGGGTCTTGTTCACTGGTTGAGGCGATTATATTTCTTCAGGACTGCTTTGAGCTGGTCGTGGGGCAGCGCGGTAACGTGGTGGTTGTCGATGCCGGTCATGGATTCGGCGGCGATCATGGCGTTGATGACGGCTTCTTCGGTGGCTTCGACGGTGGCAGCAAAAACAGGATCGAGTGCATCGTTAGGAAGCATCTTGACGTCCACAGGCTTGGTGGCGGAAGAAGCGCCGGAATTCGCGGTGGAGAAGGCAATGAAGATGTCGCCGGAACCGTTGCCCGAAATGCTGCCGTCGCGCCCGATACC
>Ga0210387_10000652_pt1 | contig 25074 bp, 22 predicted proteins | sample IncBWC7OmetaG_FD_160108 | JGI IMG/M metagenome (GOLD analysis project Ga0210387, IMG submission 160108) | Forest soil microbial communities from Barre Woods Harvard Forest LTER site, Petersham, Massachusetts, United States - Inc-BW-C-7-O ...
CCCGCTGTTGTGGCGCGCCATCGCCTGCACGACCATCGCATTGAGACGATCGGCGTCTGGTGTGGCGGGATTGTCGATCAACGCGGCGCAGCTATCGATCAGTTTCGATGGCGTTGCGTCCGTCCCAGCGGCACAAATGACCGGCGGTTCGCCGGCTGGCTCGGTGCGCGCGGAAGTGGAATAGAGACTGGCTGCGGCCAGAACGGTCACGGCAGCGAATGACGAGACAAACAATCGCATGACCGGCTCTTAATGGCGGGACACTCGGCGCGAATTGCCGATTTGAGCCGTTTGTCGCGGCAACCGCTCGCGAGGTTCAAGAGGGCGAAAGTTAATGCTTTGAGATAGCGAGCAGATGATCGAGGCGATCCCGCATCATCTTTTGCAGGTCGAAGTCTGACCGTCCAAATTCAGCATTGCGGCGGGCAAGAAAATCGTCCTGTTCGCGCTGCATGTCACGCCCAGTGCGCGGGTTACTCTGGCCGGCCTCGCGGACCACCTTGGTATTCACGGCGTTGATCTCGCGGTCGAGATTGGCCAGTTCGGGATTGGCGCAGATTGCCTTTTCGACCGGGCGTCTGGCGGTCGCACAGTTGAAGCTCGGTTTGTTGTTGACCGCCATCATCGCGCCGATGCGCTCGACCTCCAGCGAAAGCGATTTGTAATTGGCTTTTGCGCTTGCGTGATTGGGATCGAGCTTGACCGCGGTCCCGAAATCGGAAAGCGCATGCACGCGGTCGCCTTTCCTGCGCAACAACTCGCCTCTTGCATTAAATACATCGGGCTGGGTCGGATCGAGCCGCAGCGCGGTATCGTCGTCGCCGATCGCGCGCTCGATCTCGCCCTTACGGTCATAGGCTGAGGCGCGCGCGATCGCGGCCCTGATGCGGTCGGCCTTCGGTGCCTTGTCGTTGCCGATCAGGGCGCCACAGGAGGCGATGATCTTTTCGTCGTCGGCGGCCGTCAACGCCGCTGTGCAGGGCGCGGAATCGATCTGTTCGCCGGTCGGCTCGACGGTGGCGCTGAAGGCACGATCCGGCATGACGGCGCAGGCAACGGCGAGACCTGCCGCCAGGACTGTGAGGATCAATCGCATCGGGGGCTTATGTCACTTTCAGCGTGATCCCGCCATCGACCACAAGTTCAATGCCGGTGACATATTTCGATTCGTCGGAGGCGAGAAACAGCGCGGCATTGGCGACGTCCCAGGCCTCGCCCATATGACCCATCGGCACCTGGGCGTCGCGCGCGCGCCACATCGCCTCCACGTCGCCCTTGGCGTAGCTCGCGGCAAGACCCGCCGAATGCTCGACCATCGGCGTCTTCATCAGCCCCGGCAGGATCGCGTTGACGCGGACCTTTTGCGCGGCGAATTCCACGGCCGTCGTGCGCGTCATCTGGTTCATCGCCGCCTTGGTGGTCGCATAGGTGACATAGGAAATGCCGAGATGCCGGATCGAAGCGATCGATGAAATATTGATGATCGAGCCGCCGCCTTGCGCCGCCATCACGGGAATGACGTGCTTCATGGCGAGAAAGGCGCTTTTGAGATTGACGGCGAACACCCGGTCCCAGTCGGCCTCGGCAACATCCACCACGCTGCCGGTCTCGGCGATGCCGACATTGTTGTCGAGCACGTCGATGCGGCCATAGGTCTTCAGGCCAAAAGCCACCATCGCCGCGATATCATCGGCGCGCGACGCATCGGCCGCAAAGCTCGCGGCCTTGCCGCCCTCCCCGGCAATGATCCCGGCGGTTTCAGCCGCAGCAGCCGCATTGCGATCGACGCACAGGACCTGCGCGCCCTCGCGCGCAAAGGTCACGGCGGTCGCCTTGCCGTTGCCCCAGCCGGGCCCGATCGAACCGGCGCCGACCACGATCGCTGTCTTGCCTTCGAGTCGCCCCACGCAGCATCTCCCCTTTTTGTTGTGCGGAAAGTGGCCCGGGGGCAAGCCTGCGGTCAACTGTTCAATCGTAGGGCACGAGAGAGGCGTGCCGGCGCCGGAACCTCGGCCGACCCCGCTTGTTGAGAAGCCATTACACGAGCGAGGTTGGCTTGCGACAGGCTGAAAAAAGCGTTGGACGCAAGCTGGATGCGCTGAATTTCTTTCTCGCTGACGTGCGCGACGGTCTTGGCCCCTATCTCGCCATCTATCTCCTGACCGAGCGGAAGTGGGATGAGGCCCGGATCGGGGCGGTGATGTCGCTGGCGATGCTCGCGGGCATCATCGCGCAGACGCCGGCCGGCGCCTTGATCGACCGCAGCCGGGCCAAGCGCGGCTGGATGGCCGCGGCCGCGATCGGCGTGACAGGGGCTTGCCTTGCGCTTCCGCTGGTCGATGAATTCCCGCTCGTGGCCGCAACGCAGGTGGTGGCGCATGCCGCCGGCAGCATCTTTGCGCCCGGCGTTGCCGCTCTGTCGCTCGGCATTGTCGGGCTCGGCGCTTTTGCCAAGCGTATCGGCCGCAACGAGGCCTTCAATCACGCCGGCAACGCCTCGGCCGCCGCGATCGCCGGCATTTCGGCCTATTTCTACGGGCCCGTGACGGTGTTTTGGCTGATCGGCGCGATGGCGCTGGCCAGCGTAGTGGCGACACTGTCGATCCCGCGTGAGGCGATCGACGACAATGTCGCGCGCGGCCTTGCGCACCACGACGGCGACGAACCCGCATCCCCTGACCAACCCTCCGGCTATCGGGTGCTGTTGAGCTGCCGTCCACTGCTGATCTTTGCGGCCGCAACCGTGCTGTTTCATTTTGCGAATGCGGCGATGCTGCCGCTGGTCGGCCAGAAGCTCGCTCTGGTCAACCGCAACCTTGGCACGACGCTGATGTCGGTTTGCATCATCGCGGCCCAGATTGTGATGGTCCCGGTCGCCATGATCGTTGGACGCAAAGCGGACGTATGGGGACGCAAGCCGATCTTCGCTGTGGCCCTCGGCGTACTGGCGCTACGCGGTGCGCTCTATCCGGTTTCCGACAATCCGTACTGGCTGGTATCGGTGCAACTGCTCGACGGCGTCGGCGCCGGCATTTTCGGCGCGCTGTTTCCGCTTGTGGTTGCTGATCTCACCCGGGGCACCGGCCATTTCAATGTCAGCCAGGGTGCCATTGCCACCGCGACCGGTATTGGCGCCGCGTTGAGCACCGGCATTGCCGGCTTCATCGTGGTCAAGGCCGGTTATGACGCGGCATTCCTGTCGCTCGCAGCCATCGCGGCGATCGGTCTTGGCCTATTCGCAGCCTTGATGCCCGAGACGAAACCAACCGCCGCGCCATACCAAGGTCGAAGTCCAGAGACTAGCAACGAGAGCGCCGCCCGCGTAATCTCCCCCCGCGAACCCGCCCGTTAGAGGCGGGTCCCATTGGGAGAATACCAATATGCCTGTCTTTCGTACCGTTGGATTTGCGCTTGCGACCGCGATGCTGTGCGGCGCCGGTGTCAACACTACCTGCGCCAAACCGTTCATGATCGTCGGCATCGACGAGAAGGTGACGTGGGACGACGAAGGCAAGACTGTCCTGTCCGCGCCGGGCAAGGATTCCGTCCTGATCGTCGATCTCGCCAACCCTGAAGATCCCAAGATCGTGGCCACCCTGCCGCTTGAGAATTCCGTGGTCGGACCGCCCGTCAATCTCGACATCGATCCGTCAGGCTCCGTCGCGCTGGTGGCCGACTCCGTCGATGTCGTCAAGGACGGCGATGCGCTCAAGCAAGTGCCGGACAACAAGATCTTCGTCATCGACATGAAGGCCAATCCGCCGAAGCTCGCGGCCACCGTCACCGGCGGCAAACAGCCGTCAGGCCTGAGCTTCAGCCCGTCGGGCAAGATGGCGCTGGTCGCCAACCGCGCCGACAATTCGATCAGCGTGCTGTCGGTCAACGGCACCGACGTCAAGGTCACCGACACCATCACTTTCCCCGACAGCGTCGCGCACGTGATTTTCACGCCCGACGGCAAGCACGCGCTGGTGGCGAGATTTCCCGCCCACAAGGTGTCGGTGCTCGACGTCAACGGCGACAAGGTGACCTATAACAAGGTCGACCTGCCGACCGGCCAATGGCCGTACAATGTCGTGGTCACGCCCGACAGCAAGATCGCGCTGACCTCGGACAACGGCAATTCCGGCGCCTCCGACGGCAGCGTGGATACCACCAGCGTGATCGATCTGGAGGCCAATCCGCCGCGGATCATCGACCGCGTCGTGGTTGGCGATGGTCCGGAGGGGCTTGCGATGTCGCCCAAGGGCGATCTTGCGGTCGCGGCGATCCTGCGCGGCTCCAACGGCAACAAGAAAGCGTTCTTCTACAACAAGCACGGCAGCCTCTCGATCCTGAAGATCGACGGCAAGAAGGTGACCAAGACCCAGGATATCGAGGTCGGCGGGTTGCCGGAGGCTGTCGCCTTCACGCCGGACGGCAAATATCTTTTGGCCGGAAACTATATGGACCAGGATTTTTCGATCCTGAAGGTCAACGGCACCAAGGTCACCGACACCGGCAAGCGCTTCAAGGTGCCGGGTCACCCGGCCTCGGCCCGGATGGGACACTGAGGCCGACAGCAGCGGCACTTTACCTTATTGAGATGACTCCCACCCCAACCCTCCCCCTTTCAGGGGGAGGGAGCAGTCAATCAACGGTCACTGAAATGTCATGTCGAGACATTTCGAGATATCCGACCCTAGCCCCGAACTGATGGTGATGCAGCCGCGCACCTTCTGCTTGGTGTTGTCGCTGACCCAGATTGAATAGCCGCCGGGCCCGAAGAACGAATTGGTGTTCGGCGGCTCGGTTTCCGTGGCATCGAATGAGTATTCCGAGTCGGTATCGAAGATACGCGGCTTCTTGATGCAGCCGCCGTCGGTCTGGACGTTGATGACTTCCTTGTTGTCGCGCGTCAGCGCCAGCGTGACCTGGCAGCGGAAATATTCGGACGTCTTGGTATTGAAGACATAGGCGTAGGACTTGCAGGTGGCGGTGTTGAGTTTGCCGGCAGACAGGCCCCGGCTACAGGAAATGCGCTGGTTGTTACTGAGCTTGAAGTCGTCGGCGCGCGCGACGTCCGACAACGGCAGAAATAGCGCAGCAACAAAACCGATCTTGGCAATATGGTTCATCCGAATCATCCCCGTCACGCTTTCCAGCGTGTCTGCGTTCGAGACTAAAGTCGGCAGGAAGATAGACGCGAAGCGAGAGACAGGGAATCACAAAGTCTAGTTGTTCAGGTTCTCACATTCCTGTCCTATCGCGTCGTGCTGGCGAGCCGGCGGCGTTCGTGATTTGTTCAAACGGGCCGCGCGCGTTGTGAGGGAAATCTTGCTTGGGAGGATAAACGAGATGACGCGATTTTCGACAAAACCCCTGATGGTGGCGGCAGCGCTTGCTGCGCTGTCGGTGCCGGCCTTTGCCGAGACACCGACGCCGTGGGAGTTGAAGCCGGACATGGGCTATGGCTACGACAAGGAAGGCAAGACCTTCGTCTACAAGATGGGGACCAGCAATGCTGGCGTGCTGCTCAAAGGCGCCAAGAAGGTGCCGAAAGGCACGCTGTTCTTCATCGGACAGAACGGACAGCTTTATATGAGGACCGGCCCGTATCTCGAGGGCGACGGCAAGTTCATGTTCGGGTCGAATTGATCCTCACGAGTCCGCCGCGGCCTAAAACGCCGCGGCAAGCTCCCTGGCGCCGGGCAGGTTGCTGTTGGAGTCCATCTGGTTGTCGGTGATCGCGAGCAGCTTGGCGACTGTATTGTGGCGGATCGCGACCGGATTGCGCTCATAGCCTGAGCGCTGGAAGAAATTCGAGGTCGGCACCTGCTCGCGCATTGCCTGCGGCATGGTCACCATGTCGAGGCCGGTGCCGTCGCCGGTCAAGTTCATCATCTCCAGTTCGGCAGCAGAGAGCGGGCGGGTGTACCCCTTGGCGCGCGCGAAGATGACCGAAGTCAGGAGCTTGTGGGTTTGCAGCATCGGCCCGACGTCGATATCGAGCACCATGGCGTGAACGGCCCAGCCCTGCGGCGTATCGGCGAGTTTCTCATGCGCCGACCAATCGTCCGGCACGGTGCGCGTAAACGCCACCATCTTTTTTAGTACCGCGATCTTGCGGTCAATCGCCTGGCGCGGCTGACCCGACAGGCCCGCTGCTCTCGCGGTCAGGTCTCTGACGAATTCCTGGCCCTGCTCGGCCATCAACTCGACGCTGTTGGTGGTGAGCAGCTGGTTATAACCCATTGCGGTCGAAATCGCGCGCCTGCCGCCATGTTCAATACCCGCTTGCACGTCGTAATTGCCGGTGCCCCCGGTTTCGAACGAGTAGACCCGCACCGCCTGCTCGCGCGTCAGGCCGGCGGCCATCGCGTAGCGCGCATAGGCGCGTTTGAATTCGACCTCACTTGCGGGTTTTTGCGGCGTCCATTGGAACTGCTCATTCGCAGCCTGCAGCAGATCGCTTACAACAGGAATCGGCTTGTACTGGCGTGGCGGCTTGGCTTCCGGCACTTCCGGCTCGGGATTCACTGGTCGCTTCGGCCCGGTATAAACCGGTGGCTGCGTGAGCACGTAGTCGTCAAGCGTGATTTGAAGATGCTCGCGCCGCTTGGCGTTGCGGCCGCGACGCTTCTCCGTGATCGAGCTCCAATAGGCGCCGGCCTCTTCCTCGAACGCCCCATGCACTTCCTGATATTGCTGCAGTAACCTGCGATATTCCGCGATCGCGTAAGGCGAAGCGGCCTGCGCCATGGCGCTATTGGCAGGCAACACCCCGTTATCGATCGCCTGCGCCGGCAGTGTTGCGAGCGGCAGGGCGAGTGCGAACCAGCCGGCGCGCGCGCGAATCGTTTGAAGGAACATGGCCGGATTTTAGAGTAGGATGGCGCGAAGTGCGAACGGGTTTCGCGGCAAAAAACCGCACTTACTCCGGCTCGACGCCGCTTGCCTTGGCAAGCTTCGACCACTTCTTTTCATCCTTGTCGATGAAGTCGGCATATTGTTCCGGCGTGCTTGCAATGACCTCGGTTCCGTCAAGCTCCAGCTGCTTTTTCACCTCATCGGAGCCGAGCGCTGCTTGCAGCGCCTCGTTGAGCCGATCGATCACGGAACGGGGCGTGCCCGCTGGGGCGACCAAGCCGTAGCATAACGATGCGTCGAAGTCGGGCACGCCCGCCTCGATCATCGTCGGGACGTCCGGCAATAATGTGTTGCGATGGACGGATGTCACGGCGAGGCCGCGCAACAGGCCGCCCTTGACGTTGCCGGCAGTCGTGGCGATCGGCGAAAACGACATCGGAATATGACCGCCCAACAGATCGCCCATCGCGGGTCCCGTTCCCTTGTAGGGAATGTGAACGATCTTGATACCGGTCGCATGAGCGAAATATTCGCCGGTGATATGACCGACCGTACCGACGCCGGCGGAGCCGAAATTGACCTTGCCAGGATTGGCTTTGGCATAGGCGATCAACTCGGCCACCGACTTGACGGGAAACGACGGATGCACCACCAGCGAGGACGGAGAACATCCGATCGAGCCGATCGGCTCGAAATCCCTGCGCGGGTCGTAGCCGGCATTGCGGTAGAGCGAGGGCCCGATCGCAAGCGTGCCGGTGTATCCGGCCAGAAGCGTGTAACCATCGGGCTCGCTCTTTGCGACCGCCTTGGTGCCGACCGTCCCGCCGGCACCGCCCCTGTTGTCGACGACGATGCTCTGGCCAAGTAGCTGACTCATCTTGTCGGCGACTACGCGACCGACGATCGAGGTCGAGCCGCCGGGCGGAAACGGGACCACCAGCGTGATGTTGCGGTTCGGATAGGTTTGCGCGCTGGCAGCTTTAAGGTTGTCGCCAAGGCCGAACGCCAGCAGCAACATCAAAAGCGACGCGCAGAACCGGCGCATGGGCGATCTCCCGGACATTTCTCGTTTCTGCATCGTCGTCGAAACAGAAGGTCTTCGCAAGGCGGCCATTCCGCTTGACTAAGCAGCGCCACCGATTGATGAAATGGCGGTGAAATCCGACTAAACCTGCGCCTTAGAACGCGCCTTGAAATACTACTCTTTGGAAAAAGTCCCTGATGACGACGGAAATGGCCGACAAGAAGCTCAAGGAAGACGGCTGGACCGTGGTCGAAACCAGCGGGTTCCTGAACCTGATCGGTCCCTTGTGGGAGCGCGTCGTGGACGGCAATCACGAATACGCGATCCTCACAGAGGACAAGCACCACAACCGCCGCGACCGGGTTCAGGGCGGCGTGTTGATGACGCTAGCCGACCGCGCCTCGGGCATGATCGCGCGTCTGGTTTCCGGCCGGCCGACGCTCGCTACGGTTCAGATGGACGTGCACTTCATCGACGCAGGCCGGATCGGCGAGCTTCTGATTGCAAAGCCGCGCGTAATCCGCGTCACTCACACGCTGATCTTCACCAACACCGAGGTGGTGGCTGAGGGCCGTTGCGTCGCGACCGCAAGCGGCGTGTTCAAGATCCTGAAAGACAACTCCTGATCCTGTCCGGCTTTCACTCGAAAGGAATGCGCCCGTGGAATATCGTCAGCTTGGCCGCAGCGGCCTGAAAATCTCGCCGATCTGCCTCGGCACCATGATGTTCGGCGGCCCCGCCGATGAAGCCACCTCGACGCGGATCGTTGCGAAAGCGCGCGAGGCCGGCGTGAATTTCATCGACACGGCGGACGCCTATTCGAACGGCGGCTCGGAGACCGTGGTCGGCCGCGCCATTTCCAACAACCGGCCAGGCTGGGTGCTTGCAACCAAGCTCGCCAACCAGATGGGAGACGATCCCAATCGTGGCGGCCTGTCGCGACGCTGGGTATTGCAAGCCGCCGACGAAAGCCTGAAGCGGCTCGGCACGGACTACATCGATGTCTATTATCTGCACAAGGAAGATCATTCGACGCCGCTGACGGAGACCGTGCGCGCGATAGGCGAACTGATCAGACAAGGCAAGGTGCGTTATTTCGGCGTCTCGAACTTTCGCGGCTGGCGCGTCGCCGAAATCTGCAACATCTGCGATGACCTCGGCATCGATCGCCCGATTGTCAGCCAGCCCTATTACAACGCGATGAACCGCATGCCGGAAGTCGAGCACTTTCCGGCTTGCGGCTATTACGGGCTCGGCATCGTGCCTTATAGCCCGCTCGCGCGCGGCGTGTTGACCGGAAAATACAGCCCCGATGCGGCGCCCGACAAGGACACCCGCGCCGGCCGCAGCGACACCCGCATGATGCAAACCGAGTGGCGCCCGGAATCGCTGAAGCTGGCGCAGGAGATCCGCAAGCATGCCGAAGCGCACGGCATCACCGCCGGCCAGTTCGCGGTCGCATGGGTGCTCAACAGCGCTTTCGTCACCGGCGTGATCGCAGGCCCCCGCACCGAAGAGCAATGGGACGATTACGTACGTGCGCTCGAGTATCGCTTCACCGCCGAGGACGAAGCCTTGGTCGACCGGCTTGTGGTCAGCGGTCATCCCTCGACGCCCGGCTACAACGATCCGCAATATCCGATCGAGGGCCGGAAGGCGCGGACCTAGTGGTCCAATTCTAACATTCGCATCCCTTCTCAGCGGCCTCTCTTGTGAATGTCAGAATTAGAGGACCACTAGCAAGTATACGTTTCTAGTGGAGTTTAGGATTTGACATTCGCTTGCCGAACTCGCGGCCAGGCATGTAGCGAATGTCAAATCCACTCCACTAGCTTTAGAAATCATCGGAAACGTTTGCGGAATTCACTGCCCGTCGGCAGGCAAAGCTTGCCGGGGTCTTAATCGCGCCTACGCAATTGTCCGTTGATTTATAAAGGTAATTTATCTGGCCCGGGCTTTGCTTAGTTGGCCTTGCCTATTTTCGTTTCGGTTGCGTTGTGTTCCTCACCGAAGGAATCGAACATGTCAAAACATCACACGCTGCCGCCGATCATCTACACGCCGCCGCCGCCGAAGAAGATTGAGAAGAAGAAGCGCCGTATCGGCATCGGCATGCTCAACGAACTCGACGAGATGGCCCAAGCGCACGAGACAAGCGGTACCGGTCAGCCGGCACCGATCCTCAACCGTCCTCCGCCGCAAAATTTTTCCGAGATCGAGGGCGCCGAGCGCAAGCCGCAACATCCGCACGGCCGGCTTAGCGAAGGCACGCTGAAGGCCATGCTCGAAGTGCAGGAAATGAAGTAGCTACCGGACGTCTAGAGGACGTCCGCGTGACGCGCCTCAGCCTGAGGCGGCTCCGGTCGCGAGCTTGCGCAGCATCGCATCATAGGCGCGCTTGATGCGCTCCACTGCCGGCGTCTTGTAGAGGAAGCCCTCGTTGCGGGCGTGAACCAGCATCGAGGCGTTGACCTCGAACACGACGACATTCCCCGACGCGTCGAGCCCACAATCGATCCCGAAATAATCGAGACCGACGCGCCGACGAATCTCGTGCAGCGCCTGATGTTGCGCCGGCCCGAACACCGCGGCGGAATCGCTCAGAAACGCAGCTTCCTCGTGCTGCATCCATGGCTGATGGGCCATGTCGGTGTTGATGTGATGCAGTTTCCAGTCACGCCCGATGCACAGATGATAGGGCAGGATCTGGTCGTCGACGAAGATGAACCGGTATTTGCGGAAATGACCGTCGGCGGAAAGGTAGTCGATATATTCGATCAGATAGTGGTCGTGATCGGGGCGCTGCGACAGGAGAACCGACAGCGCCGCGACATCCTCGACCTTCTCGAAATCGTCGCCGCCATGGGTGCCGACCGGCCGAGCCAGAACCGTCGAAGAAAATGGCAGCATCGCCTTCAGCGCCGCTTCCGAACAATCGACGCCTGCCTTCAGGCGCACGGCTTGCGGAACGCGACAGCCCGGAATTCCCTGAAGCAGGTGGGCGACTGCGTCGCGCGTCGTCTGCTGCACCCGGCGCGGATGGTTGAGCGTTGGCAGGCCAAGCCGGTCCACCAGATCAACCGCAAGCGGCAACAGCGCTTCCGTCTGGTCGGCATCCGAAACCAGGTTGATGACGAGCTGGATATTCTGACCGAGCGTTGCGGTGTCGTATTCGCGCGAAGCAAACAGCGCGAGCGTATCGGTGTCGAAAAACGCATCCTGGAACAGATATTCGGTCGGCGTATTGCCGCCGAACGGCGCGTACAAGGCCAGCACACGAAATTCCGCGGGCTGCCTGGCGGCTGGGCGGCTGATCAGCGGCTGGATCTTTGCGGCTTCCGCATAAGCGGCCTGGGCGGCCTCGTCGTCGCCGGTCGTCTGCTTGAGCGCCCCAATCCAGTTGATGCTCTCGGCATCCTGTGGATTGAGGGCAACCGCTTCCTGAAAACTCGCGATCGCCGGCGCTATCTCGTTTAGCTCGAAAAGGGTTTTGCCGAGCAGATGGTGGATGCGCCCGTCCTGCCGGCGCTCGCCCTTCAACTCGATCAGGATCGCTTTGGCAATGAGATACTGCTTGGCGGCCATCAGCGCCTGAACCATATTGGCGCGTGCCGCCCAATGGCGCGGATTGAGCTTCAAGGCCTGAAGGTAGAGATCGATCGCCCTCTGGTGTTGCCCGCACCTCAAATAGAGGTCGCCGAAGCTGCACCAGCAATTCGTCAGCTGCGGCGCGATCGTCAATGCCGCATGATAATTGACGCTGGCGAGCTGGAAATCGCCGCTGGCTGCGGCCACGTTGCCGAGCTTGGCGTGCAGTTCCGACAGCGTTTCGGTGGATTCAGTACCGGCTTTCGCGGCCTCAAGCAGACCATGCTGGAATGCGGCGATGGCGTCCGCGGCTTTTCCCTCGCGGTACAAAGCCAGACCGATGCGCAGCTGCTGCTGGGCGATGGAGCCGGTGGCGTCCGTATCGGGGGAAGCACCCGCAAGCGCTGATGTCTGCATGGAGGTCGCCCTTGGCCGAAAGCGTGATCGGGGAAGAATTTCGCGAAAAAACCCGCGTCGAGCTTTGCCAATTCTTGGTTAACAGGTTCTTACCAGTGCCAAACGGCGAGCGCGGCGCTAGCGCTTGCGGCCGACCATCTCGAACACCGCGCCGGGATTGTTGTCGTTAAACCGCAGGTCGAACTCATGCAGGTTGGCGATGGCGGCGGTGATGCTCAAGCCAAGCCCGCTGCCGGGAACGCGATGGCCGCTGGAGGTCCGGTAAAACCGCTGAAATATTTTGTCACGTTCCGCCGGCTCGACGCCGATCCCGCTATCGCGCACCCGCACCACCGGCAGACCGTCCTCGCGGATCACCGATATGCCCACGGCGCCGTTCTCGGGCGTGAACTTGATCGCGTTGCCGATCAGGTTCGACACCGCCTCGCGCATCAGATCGCCATCGCCCTCGATCTGAACCGGAGAATGGGTTTCCAGCGTCATCTTGATCGATTTCGACTCCGCCAGCGGTTCATAGAATTCGAACAGGTCGGCGCAGATCGCCGACAGATCGATCGATTGGAAGTTGCGGGATTTCGGGCCGTATTCGACATCGGCCAGGCGCAGCAGCGCGGCCACCGTCAGCATGGCCCTGTCGATATGGGAGAGCGCCTGCTTCGCGACGTTTCGCAATTGCTCATCGCTTGAACTTTCAAGTCCACGCTCGAGCTGGGCGTGAACGACGGCGAGCGGACTGCGCAGATCGTGAGCGATGTTGTCGCCCACTCCCTTGAGTTGCACCAACAAGCGCCCGATCTCGTCGAGCATCAGGTTGACGTCCCGCGATATCGTGGCGATCGGGTCGTGCCGCGAACCGACCGGCAAACGCAAATCCGTGTCCCCCTTCATGATGCGGCCGATGGCGTCGTGGATGGCTGTGAGGCGGCGCGACGAGCGGCGGGCGAAGTAGGCGCCGATCGCCAGCGCGAGCAGCAGCATCGGGGCCAGTCCCGCCACGAGCGCGCTCTGCACAATGCGGCGGAATGCCAGGGTTTCGAGCAGGCTTCGGCCCAGCAGCATGATGGTGCCATCGGCGCGCTCACGCGCCACGAAAATCACCGGTTCGAGACGATCGACGCTGCCCGGTACGTGGGTTGCGGGAGAGTAATGCGATTTTCCATCCAACGGAATCGGCGGCAACGTTTCGATATTGCCGAACATGAACTTGTGATCGGCGTCAAACAGCGCCGCGTAGTCGATGCGCCGCAAGTCGTTTGTCAGCCTGACTTCAAAGGCGCCTCTCAACTCCTCCACCGAGCGATTGACGCTCTTGGCGGCTTCGGTTTCGAGAATGAGGCGGTTTCTCGCCTCGTTGGCTTCGCCGATCCGGAAATACACCAGACCGAATACCGCCGTGGTCGCCACGGTGGTGACAAGCACGAAGGCGAGCGCGACGCGCACCGCCGAGGAACGGAAAAATTCAAGCATTCGCATTCAGCATGAAGCCCGCGCCGCGTATATTCACGATCAGCGAAGGCGTACCCTTTGTGTCGATCTTTTTTCGTAAATTGCTGATGTGGACGTCAACGACGTTGGTCTCGAGCGAAAAGTGATACTGCCAGACCTCCTGCAGCAGCATCGCCCGCGTGATGACCCGTCCGGGATGGCGCAGGAAATATTCCAGCAGGCGAAACTCGCGTGGCAGCAGATCGATCTTCGCGCCGCCGCGATGGACGGTCTTTTCGATCAGATCCATTTCGAGATCGCCGACGTGTAGTTTCGTGGTGCGCACGTCGTCGAGGCGGCGCAGCATCGCCTCTACCCGCGCAGAAAGCTCGACCATCGCAAAAGGCTTCGTCAAGTAATCGTCGCCGCCGGCCTTCAGGCCCTTGACCTTCTCGTCGACGGAAGACAGGGCCGAGATGACCAGAACCGGCACCTTGACGCCCTCCTTGCGCAAGACCTCCAGCGTGTTGAGGCTGTCTTCGCCGAAAACGATCCGATCCATGATCATCATCGCGGCATCGCCCACCCGCGCCGCATCGGCGGCTTGCGCGATAGAGGCGTGCCGCACAAAGTAGCCTTTGCTTTCGAGCTCGCCCTTGATCTCGACCGCCATCGCTTCCTCGTCCTCGACGAGCACGATGGTTTGCGGGCGGGTCTCAGCTTTGGTCATCAAAGGCTCGATCCCTTACCTCACGTCAGGGGGTCAATCCCGGCGGCGGAGACGGCCGCGGATGCGGCGGGTCCTGGGCAAGACGTTTGACCGCCGCGACCACTGCAGGATCCGGGTGCCGGATCGACGGGATGACTTCATCCGGCGGCCAGCCGCCGCCGAGCGCCTTATAGAGCGCCACAAAACTATCGCCGGCAAGCCGGACAACCTCGGCACGTTGCTGCTCCAGGGTGAATTGCTGCCGTTCGGCGTCCAGCACGTTGAGGAAGTCGGTCAGGCCGCGGTCGTAACGCTCCGTCGCCACCCGGGTCGCCTGATGGGCGGCATCGAGCGCAAGGTCGAGGCTGCGCACGCTTTGGCGGAAGGCCTGATAGGCCGCATTCGCCTCGTCCACCTGCTGGATCGCCGTGAGGATCGACCGCTTGTAGACGGCCGCGAGTTCATGAGCCCGGTAGTCGGCGATCTCGATCTTGGCGTCCAGCGCCCCGAAGTCCAGGATCGGAGCCTCCAGCGTCGGCCCGATCGAGGCGATCCAGGTAATGGGAATCGCCGAACCCGATCTCGGACCGGTCTGGGCGCCGGCGCCGCCAGTGATCGCCACACTCGGGAACAGGTCGGCGGTGCGGGCCCCGATATCGGCTACGGAGGCTGCGAGAAGGCGCTCGGCCTCCCGGATATCGGGACGGCGGCGCAGCAAGTCGACGGGAGTTCCGGCCGGCGCCCGCGCCGGCAGGCGCGGCACCGCGCTCGGCCGTTGCAGGCGGCGGGCCATGTTTTCCGGATAGTCGCCGACCAGAACGGCAATTGCGTAAGCGTTGGCGGCGATCTGCGCCCTGAGCGGTTCGACGTCCGCCTGCAAGGTTTCGACCTGACGCTTGGCGAGCAATACGTCCAGTTCATTGGTCAGTCCGCGGTCGAGGCGGGTCTGCGCGAGGTCCAGGATCTTTCGCGATGCCTCGATGTTGCGGTAGAGGATCTGCAGACGGTCCTGGCGCGCGCGAAGATCGAAATAAAGGCGGGTGACGTCGGCTGCCACCACCACATAGACCCAGTCGCGCGCCTCCTTCAGCGCTTCGGCCGTATAGACCTGTGCCTCGATGCGGCTCGCGATCTTGCCGAAGATGTCGATTTCCCACTCGGCATCAAGACCGCCGACGCCCGTGATCTTCTTGAGGCCGGTGTTGTTGTCGGCGTCGCGCAAGGCCTGCGCGACCCTGCCCTTGGTTTCGTCGGTCCCGGTGCCAGTTCCGGCGCCGACGCCACCATTGACCTGCGGAAGCTGCTGCGCGCCGAGCACGACCAGTTGCAGCCGCGCCTGCTGCAAACGATCGAGCGCGATCTTGAGGTCGAGATTGTTCTGGATCGCAAGCTCGATCAGCTCGTTGAGCTGATGATCGTGCAGCGTTCGCCACCATTGCCACAACTCGGGGCTGGCGCCGCCCGACGGCAGCCGCTCCCCCGTCGGCGCGGTCACGAAATTGACTGGGAGCGCTGCATCCGGCGCAAAGTATTCCGGCGCCAGCGAACATCCTGCCAAGGCTCCGGCACATACGACCAAACACGCGAGACGTTGAACCCTCATGGTTGGACTCTCATGCACCTATTCCGGACGCCAAGCCTGTCGACAGGCGCGAGACACCGGGTATCGCCAATAGGACGTCGCCCGCCGCACCGGCGTCAACCCGCCCGGCAAACTTTGAGAGCTCTGGCAAATTTTCGTGGAGCTTTGTTGTCAAAAGGCAACGGGCTTCGCTCATCTCACTTCGGCCTCATGCGCCGGAGGAGGCGGCGCATCCTTTGCGACCCGCACCTGTTCGCCCTGCGACAATGAATCCGGCGGGCTGTTGATGATCGTATCCGACGGGCTAAGACCCGCCAGCACCTCGAACTCGGTTCCGAGGTTGCGGCCGAGTTTGATCGAGCGCAATTCGACCTTGTCGCCCGGTCCCAGGACCGCCAGTTGCGGGCCGTTCTCGCGGAAGATCAACGCACTGGTCGGGATCCGCAGCGTGGTGAGGTTGTCTGCGAGATTGAACCGCACCTGGGCGAACGTGCCCGGCTGCAGCAGATTGTCGGTGTTGTCGGCATGAAGCTCGACCAGCAAGGTCCGCGCCGTCTTGTTGATGGCTTCCGATGTCGTCGACACCACCGCCTTGAACGTCTTGTCTGGATATTGCGGCAACGTCATCTCCGCGCTCAGGCCGGCGCGCATGCTCGCCGACTGTTCCTGCGGCACCTGAACGAACACCCGCATCTCATGCACATCGGCGACCCGAAAAAGCTGCGGCCCGTTACTGGCGCTGCTGCCAGCATTGATCAGGGCGCCGACGTCGGTGTTGCGCTGGGTCACGATGCCATCGAACGGCGCCAGGATACGCTTGAAAGCTTCAAGCGCAGTCAATTGATCAACCTGGCTCCGGTTGACGTTGGCTTCGGCTTGCGCGGCCCTGTAACGCGCATCGGAGCTGCCGTATTCCGCTTTCTTCGCCTCGGTCTCCTGCAGGGAGACGACGCCCTTCGGCGAGTCGCGCCAGCGGTCATAGGTCGTCTCGGCAAAGTTACGCTCGGCTTCCCGCACCTTGACCTGGGCTTCGGCTGAAGCGAGCCGCGCCCTCGCCGCGGCCAATTGGGCATCAAGATCGGGCGCATCGATGTCCGCGAGCAATTGGCCTTTTTCGACATGCGCCCCGAAATCGAAATACCAGGCCTTGAGATAGCCGCTCACCCGCGCGTAGATCGGCGCCTCGAACCAGGCCTCGATATCGCCGGGCAGCGAAACCTGCTGACCCGTCACGCCCTGCTTCGGCGTCACCGTGGCAACGACAGGCACCGCAAGCTCAGTCGTCCATTTCGCGACCTCGCTTTCCTGCTGGCGACGCAACAGGATGCCGGCGACGGCGACGCCGACCGCCACGAGCACGGCGATGATGGCAATCAGCCGCGACCGGCTCGGACGCGGCGCTGGATTTATCCCGGAAGCGTTGGTCTCCGGTTTGGCCTCGGCGTGGTGCGGATGAGAATCAAGCAAGGCACTTCTCCAAAATCACCGGCTCGCTGTTTGGCCGCTCTTGTTGCGGTGAAGAACGCTGAAGACGGTCGGAACGAAGAACAACGTGGCGATGGTTGCAATGGCCAATCCGCCGATCACAGCGCGGCCGAGCGGCGCATTCTGTTCGCCGCCCTCGCCCATCGCCAGCGCCATCGGAACCATGCCGATAATCATCGCCAGCGCTGTCATCAGCACCGGGCGAAAGCGGGTAAAGCCGGATTCCAGCGCCGCGGTCGTGGCGTCGAGACCATTTTCCAGACCTTCGCGGGCGAAACTCACCAACAGAATACTGTTGGCGGTCGCAATGCCCATGCACATGATGGCGCCGGTCAAGGCCGGCACCGACAGCGTGGTTCCGGTGGTGAACAGCATCCAGACGATCCCGGCGAGCGCTCCGGGCAGCGCCGTGATGATGATGAACGGGTCGAGCCAGGACTGGAAGTTGACGACGATGATGAGATAGATCAGCACGATCGCACCGGCCAGACCGATGTAAAGCTGGCTGTAGGCGTTATTCATGGTCTGGACCTGACCGCGCACGGCGACGTAAGAGCCGCGCGGCAGGTCCTTCTTGGTATCGGCCAGGATTTTCGAAATGTCGCCGGCAACCGCGCCGAGGTCGCGTCCTTGCGTATCGCCGAAGATGTCGATCACCGGCTGGACGTTATAATGCGATACCACGCCCGGGCTCGGTCCCTGGGTGATCTTCGCCAACCCGCCGAGATAACGTTGCGCGCCGACGCCGTTCTCCTGGGTGGTGATTGGAATATTCGACAGATCGGAAATGCTGTTGACCCGGTATTGCGGCATCTGGGCCACGATCGGGTAGGACACGCCGTTTTCCGGGTTGAGCCAGAAGTTCGGCTTCACCTGGCCGCTGCCGGAGAGCGTGACCAGGAGGCTGTTGGCCACATCGCGCTGGGTCAGGCCGACATCGGCGGCCATGGTGCGGTCGACGTCGATATTGATCTGCGGGTAGTTGAAGATCTGCTGGATGCGAAGATCGGCGATGCCCGGCACCTGGCGAATTTTCTTCAGCACCGCGTTGGCGTAGTCATAGTTGCCTTTCAGATTGTTGCCGACGACCTGCACGTCGATCGGCGCCGGCAATCCGAAATTGAGAATTTGCGACACGATGTCGGCGGGCAGGAACGAAAAGACCGTGCCCGGAAATTTCTGCGGCAATATCGTGCGCAGCGTCTTGACGTAATCGGCCGTCGGACCATGGTCTTCCTTCAAGGAGATCAGCGCATCGCCGTCCTCGGGGCCTATCGTGCCGGTGTTCTGATAGGCCATGTTGATGCCGCTGAACGGCAGGCCGATGTTGTCGACAATATTGTCGAGCTGCTCGGGTGGAATGGTCACCCGCACTACCTGCTCGACCTGTTCGAACAGGCGGGCCATTTCCTCGATCCGCGTGCCGGGCTGTCCGCGCACATGCATCAGGATCTGGCCGGAATCGACAGCGGGAAAGAAGTTCGCCCCCAGAAACGGCACAAGCACAAACGACACGACGATACAGACGAGAAAGCCGACGATAAACGTCTTCGGCGCTTCAAGCGCCCTGACCAGGAGCGCACGGTACTGCCCACGAAAACGCTCGAAGTACTTTTCGAAGCCTTGTTGGAACCGCAACACCGGATTGCGCGAACGAACCGGCGGACGATCGTCACCGATGCCGTTTTCGACGCTGTGGTGGTGGGCACGCATCAGGTAGTTCGCCATCGTCGGCACCAGCGTGCGCGACAGGATGAACGAGCCGATCAGCGCGAAAACCACCGCTTCCGCCAGCGGCCGGAACAGATAGCCTGCGACACCGCCAAGCTGGAACATCGGCACGAACACGATGCACAGGCACAGCAAAGTGACGAAGGCCGGAATCACGATCTGTTGCGCACCGTCGAGAATCGCCGGCTCGACCTCCTTGCCTTGTTCAAGGTGGTAGTTGATGTTTTCGATCGTCACCGTGCCGTCGTCGACCAGGATGCCCACCGCGAGCGCCAGTCCCCCGAGCGTCATGACGTTGATGGTCTCGCCGAGCAGCGACAGTGCGGTGAGGGAGAACAGCACGGCGAGCGGAATTTCGGTGAGGATGATGACGGTCGAGCGCCAGCTGCCGAGAAACAGCAGGATCATCACGCCGACGAGCGCCGCGGCCAGCACGGCCTCGCGAATGACGCCGAACACCGCCGCCTTGACGAACACCGATTGATCGCCGACGGCGCGGAGGTTGAGGCTGGAGGGGAGACTTTCCTCGACCCGCGTCAACAGCGACTTGACCCCCTGGATGACGTCGAGCGTCGACGCCGCGCCGGCCTTCAGGATGGTCATCAGCACCGCGCGCGAGCCGTTCACCCGCACCATGTTGGTCTGCGGTGGCGAGCCCTGGTGAACATAGGCGACGTCGCGCACGAAAATGATCGTGCCGTTGGATTTCTTCACCGGCAGGTCGTTGATCTTTTCAAGGTTGACGGGGCTGGCGTTGAGCGACACGTTCCAGTCGAACTTGCCGATCTTCTGGTCGCCCGCGGGGAGAATCAGGTTCTGTACCGAAACGGCGTTGACGACGTCCTCCGCCGAGACGCCATGAGACTGCATCGCCTGTTGATCGAGATCGATCTGCACCTGCAAAACCTGGCCGCCATAGGGCGACGGCACCGCCGCGCCCCGAACGGTAGCGAGCTGCGGCCGGATGAAGTTTTGCCCGAGATCGAACAGCCTCATTTCGGGGAGCGACGTGCTCGACAGCCCGAGTTGCAGGATCGGTACGCTGGAAGCGTTGTAGCTCAACACGTAAGGCGGTGTGATGCCGGGCGGCAGCAATTTCAGCACGGTCTGCGAAGCCGCCGTCACCTGCGCCATGGCGGCGGCGATATTGACGTCCTTCTGGAAGAAGACCTTGACCACGCCGTAGCCGGAAAGCGACTGCGACTCGACGTGTTCGATATCGCTGACCTGCGCGGTCAGGAAGCGCTCGTAGTAATAGATCACGCGGCCCGACATGTCGTTCGGCGGCAGCCCGTTATAGCTCCAGACGACGGCGATGACCGGGATGTTGATATTGGGGAAGATGTCGGTCGGCGTCGTCAGCGCGGCGCGGATGCCGAACAGGGCGATCAGCACCGCAAGGACCACGAACGTATAAGGGCGCCGGAGCGCGGTTAGAACGATCCACACGGCGCAACCCTCCTAATTCCCGCAGGGAATATCGATCGCAGCCGGCCTGCCGGATGGCAGCCAAGCGACACGCTATCAGGATTGAACGATCTCGGCGCGGAATTCGCTGTTCCCCGCAAGCTCCGGACGGATACCACCATGACGACTGCTTCGTATCCTTCCAGGCACCCCAAGGTGAGATCGAAAACGCGGGCATCAGATCAGACCGGCTTCGCCAGCCGGGATCGTGCACATCCGCTACGCCCCCGCGAAAACCATGCGAAGGCCGCCGCACCGCGGCAACTAATATAAATTTTAGTGTGTACAGTCAGGGTGTTCCCTGATGTTCGCTGCTTGGACTTCCGGCCGCATCCGGCGGCGACGGAGAATCCAATATTGCAGCGCAACAACGCCGGAAAACCGCAGCCAAATTCGATTGCTTTACACCGCCGTCATACGGCGTGCGTGGAGAGCAAATGGATACAGCCGCTCACAACTTGCGCGGCCTGCCCCGCTTGGCAAAAACCACGCCTCGTTCGTCGGCGGAGCGGCGAAGCGCGCCCGCAACTTTAAGGGCTTCATTGCGCTCGGGCCCGGGGGCCATCTGACGCGCAATCTCCAGCGCATCAGCAGCGGCCTCGTCCCAGTCCAACCGATCACGTTCGGATGAGCGTTGAGTGTCCTTGCTCATCGCCCTGACGCTCCCTACCCGTGTCTTATTTCAGACGATGCATGAATCACGGGCCGGCCAAAGATTGGCGCGATTTCCCACCATCGTCAACGGCAGCGTTCCGCTGGGCGGAATGCTACCCAGCGCCTTGATTTCACGATCAATTTTTCATGCCGGTGATCGAGGATGAAACCGCGCGGGGATCGCGCTGCGGCCATCGGCCGCTTTCGACGTGCTTGAGGAAATCACTGACGATCCGGTTATATTCGTCCGGCTCCTCGATGTTGATCGCGTGACCGGAATTGGGGATCACCGAAAGCGCCGCCGAGGGAATGTTCTGCTTCATGAGGATACCTGGCAGCAGGCACGGCCAGTCCTCATCCCCGGTGATGACCAGCGTCGGAACCGTGATGCGCTTCATCTCCTCGACGAGCGTATAGAGCGAAGGCCGCTCCTTCTGGACGCCCTGCTGGGTGTTGGCGGAGCCTGCCGCCGAATGTTCGGCCAGCATGGCCTTGAACTCGGCGTGTCCCCGCGGATCCTTGTTTTCATATTGCACGCGGGTCGGGCCGTAGGCGTAGCGTTCGGCAAACGCCGCCATGCCGTCCTTGCGGAGAGCGCCGGCGATCACGTCGGCTTCAGTGCGGAAAATCTCGCGCTTGTCGGGCTCGGCGCCGTAACCGCAACCGCCGATGCAGAGCGACAGCGCGCGATTCTGATGACGAATCCCGAAGTGCAGCGTCGCGAAACCGCCCATCGAGATCCCAACAATATGTGCCTTCGGCGCGCCGATGTGATCGAGCACCGCGAGGATGTCGTCGGCCGCGCGGGCTTGCGAATAAGAGGAGACGTTCTCAGGCACGTCCGATGGCGGAAAGCCGCGCGCATTATAGGCGATGGCGCGATAGCGCTTGCCGAAATGACGCATCTGCGGCTCGTAGCTGCGAAAGTCGCCGGCGAATTCATGCACAAAGATCACCGGCTGACCCGATCCGGTCCCCTCGAAATAGAGGCGCACCCCGTCATCCGTCACGGCATATGGCATGGTATTCTCCCTTGCTTCTTGTTGATCGCTATACTGCGAGATTCTTCGGCGGCTTGTTGCGCGAAAGATAGGTGCCGTGACCCTTGGCGCCGACCAGCGTGCCGTCATCGACCACGACCTTGCCGCGCACCATGGTGAGTACCGGCCAGCCGGTGACCTCGATGCCCTCATAGGGCGTATAGTCCGCCCCGTCATGGATCAGGTCGTGACTGATCGTGACCTTGCGGTCCGCATCCCATATCGCGATGTCGGCGTCGGATCCGATCGCGATGGTGCCCTTGCGCGGGTAAAGGCCATAAATCTTCGCATGATTGGTCGCGCTGAATGCAACGAAACTGTTGAGGTCGATGCGGCCTTTGACGACACCTTCCGAAAACAAAATCGGCAGTCGCGCCGCCACGCCCGGAATGCCGTTCGGCACCCAGCGGAAACTCGTGCGCCCCTTCGGCACCAGCTTGCCGTGCGGGTCGTCATAACGGAATGGGCAATGGTCGGACGAGAAAACTGAAAACACCTTTTGCTGCAGACCTTCCCAGCACGCCTTCTGGCTGGCCTCGTCGCGCGGCGGCGGTGAGCAGACATATTTGGCGCCCTCCATGTTGAGCTGATCGAGATCCTTTTCGGTCAACACCAGATATTGCGGGCAGGTTTCGCCCAGCACTTTCAGCCCGCGCTGCTGGGCGCGGCGGATTTCCTCCATCGCCTGACCGTTCGACACATGCACGATCATGATCGGCACATCGACGAGTTCGGATAGCGAAATAGCGCGGTGCGTGGCCTCGCGCTCGACCGGGATCGGCCGCGAGGTGGCATGAAAGCGCGGCGCGGTATCGCCCGCGCGCTCCAGCCGGTCGGTGAGAAACTTGATCGCGTCGAAATTTTCCGCATGCACCATCAGCATCGCGCCGGTCTCGCGCGCGACCGACATGGTTTCCAACAGCTCACGATCCGATAGTGCCAGCCCCTCATAGGTCATGAACACCTTGAGCGAGGTGTAACCATCTTCCACCAATGCCGGCAGTTCCTGACCAAGCACGTGTTCGGTCGGGTCGGTGACGATGAGATGGAAGGAAACGTCGACATGGCATTCGCCGTCCGCGAGCGCGTGATATTTGCGCAGCGCTTCGCGCAACGTCTGGCCCTTCTCTTGAAGACAAAACGGCAGCACCGTGGTGTTGCCGCCGAACGCGGCCGAACGCGTGCCGGAGGCAAAGCCGTCCGCCATGACGATGCCGTCACCGGAGGGTTGTGCGAAATGGACGTGACTGTCGATGCCGCCGGGCAGCACCAGCCGCCCGGTCGCGTCGATGATGGTTTCCGCGGCGCCGAGATCATGGCCTAAAGCGACGATCTTGCCGTCGCGAATGCCGACATCGCTGGCAAAGGTATCGGCCGCGGTCACAACCGTGCCGCCGCGAATGATGGTATCGAGCGGCATCAGTTCGTTCCTTCTCTTTTACCGTCGCGATGCTCGATGACGGCGGCGAGCGATTCCGCAAGCCCTGTGGTCGGCTTGGGATCGGGGCGCCGAAAGCTCCCGGCAACCGCCTTGCGGAGCTTGAGCACGGCGAGGGTTTCCGCCTGCCGCACCGCCGCCGCGATGGGATCGATCGCGGGCACCGGAATGCGATCCTTGATCTTGTCGGCGAGCCCGGCCAAAGGCGCGCCGGAAAGAATGACCACGTCGGCTCCATCCTCATCGACCGCCAGGTTTGCGAGCCGCACCAGCGCGTCTTCTTTTTCGGCCTGCACACCCGAGATCGATTTGAAGCTCTCACCGAGCGCACGGATTCCGGCACAGCGCCCCTCGAGGCCGTGCATCGCCAAGCACTCCCAATACCAGGGCGCGAGCGTGGGCGAAAACGTGACGATGGAAAATCGCTGTCCGACCATGCAGGCCGTCAGCATCGCAGCCTCAGCGAGACCTACGACAGGAAACGAAAACAGCTCACGCGCGCCAAACAGGCCGGGATCGCCAAAGGCGGCGATGATCGCCGCATCAAAACCGTTGCCGGCTTCCGCCAGCATTTCCAGCGCGATCGCGCCGCCGATCTGCGCCTCGGCGCGTGTGGCGATGTAGGGCACGCCGCGTTTCGCGGTCATGGCCACAAGTTCCGTTCCCGGTGACGCCGCGCGGTGACCGGCGGCATAAAGCAGATCGGTCACTTCCGACGTCGTGTTTGGATTGAGCAGGAGAATTTTCACGGCGTGGCTTTCTTTTGCGTGAGCGTGTCGGCAACGATTTCTCCGGTGCGGCGAACGTGGTGAGCGAGCAATCGCCCCGCTTGCTCGGCATCGCGCGCCTTCAACGCGGCGAGGATTTGCCTGTGCTCCCGCACCGATTCGTCCCATCGCCCGTCGGCCGACAACGCAAACAGGCGCGCCCGCTCCACCCGCGCCAGCAACGCGTCGTGCGAGGCCTTCAGCACGCTGTTGCGGGCAAAGCCGACGATGACGCCGTGAATCTGCTGATTGACCTCGAAATAGTCGCGCAACTCGCCGCGACGGTGATGACGTTCGATCCGCAGCTGCAACGCCTCGAGGCGTTCGACATCCTGTGCCGTCATGCGGATTGTGGCGAGCTCGGCCGCGCAGCGCTCGATGCCGCTGACGGCTTCGAACAGCTCGGTCAGTTCCTCACGCCGCAGCGGTGCGACAACCGCGCTGCGGTTGAGTTGCAGTTCGACCAGGCCTTCGGCCGCGAGCTGCTTCAAGGCTTCACGCAGCGGCGTGCGTGAAATGCCGAGCGCCTCGGACAAATTGACCTCAAGCAACGGCTCGCCCGGCAAGAGATCGCCGCGCACAATCAAGGTACGGAGTTTTTTCGCGGCATGCTCATGCAGGCCGGTACGCGGAACCCGCAAAGCGCGCCGTTGCAGCGCGGTTACGGAGCGGCGGCGCTTCGGCTGCTTTTCGTTCGGTTTGGTCGTTGTCTTCACGTTTGTCTTGGTCACGTTTGTCTTGGTCACGTTTGTCTTGGACCTCACGAACGCTGTCGGACAGACATGGAGGCGGCGGGCGGCAGGAGCTGCCGATTGGCAAATAAGCCGCCCCAGCCACGAATAACAGACGGATCGACGCCGGCTGCGATCAGGCACGCCCAGAGCGTCACGGCGATCGA
>Ga0210387_10000653_pt1 | contig 25059 bp, 22 predicted proteins | sample IncBWC7OmetaG_FD_160108 | JGI IMG/M metagenome (GOLD analysis project Ga0210387, IMG submission 160108) | Forest soil microbial communities from Barre Woods Harvard Forest LTER site, Petersham, Massachusetts, United States - Inc-BW-C-7-O ...
GCCGCCCCCTAAGCATTTGGCCATCGTCATGAGATCCGGCACGACGTCTGAGTGCTCGATCGAAAACATCTTGCCGGTGCGGGCAATGCCACCTTGCACTTCATCGGCGATCATGACGATACCGTGTTCATCGCACAGCCGTCGCAGCGCGCGTAGGAAATCGGCGGGCGCTACATTGAAGCCACCTTCGCCCTGGACCGGCTCAATGATGATGGCTGCGACCGACTTCGGGTCGACGTCACCGTGGAATAGCCGATCCAGATCGGCGAGCGCCTGCTCTGTCGTGATTCCGTGATAGGGCTGCGGAAACTCCGCATGATAAATCTCCGCGGGAAACGGCCCGAAGCCGCGCTTATAAGGCATCACCTTGCCGGTGAGCGCCATGGTCAAGAGAGTGCGCCCGTGAAAGGCGCCGGAGAAGGCGATCACCGCGGAGCGTTTGGTGTGGTAGCGCGCGATTTTCACGGCGTTTTCCACGGCCTCGGCACCGGTACTCAAGAATAAAGTCTTCTTCGCAAAATCGCCGGGCGCCAGCGCGTTAAGACGCTCGGCGAGACGCACATAGGACTCGTACGGTGCCACATGGAAACAGGTATGCGTGAACGCCAGCGCCTGCTGCGCGACGGCCTCCATCACCCGGGGATGACGATGACCGGTGTTAAGCACCGCGATGCCGGCCGCGAAATCGATGTAACGCCGCCCGTCCATGTCCCACATTTCGGAATTTTCCGCCTTGGCAACGTAAACGCCGCGGCTACCTACGCCATTGGGCACGGCCGCCGCCTTTCGGGCGTTAAGATCCGCTGATTTCGACATATTTAAGTCCCCTTTGACGGCGCAGATAAGAACCCGAACGGTATCATTGGCGGGTAGTTTGAGCAAAGAGAGGCGGTGTTCAATGAGCGCTGCCGATGGCGTAACGTTCGCTTCGAGTCACACCGTGGAACGCAAACCTGCCGGAATTCTTTTCACCTGATGAAATGTTTGCGAAAACCAGCCGTTCGGTGAGCCGAGGCAGGCTGCGATACAATGCGGCGCTCGGTTACCACGGGTTGCGCAAGAGCCCTGCGCGCAGGCGAGTATATGAGTGACAAAGACAAATCCTCCGCGAGGACGCTTGACGCCGAGTTCCAGCAGGCGCATTCGCTGCTGGTCGCCGGCAAAGTGAGCGACAGCGCTAAACTCGCGCAGGCGCTGGTAGCGCGGCACCCGACCAATCCGCACGCGTGGCATCTGTTGAGCAGCGTCTGTTTACGGGTAAAACAACATCCTCAGGCAATCGCATGTGCAGAGCGCGCCTGCGCACTGGCGCCCATTGACCCGACATTTCTGCTGCAGCAAGGGCAATGCCTCATCGCGGCAGGGCGGCGCCGAGAAGCGCTCCGGGTGGCGGACCGGGTGATCGCCGTGCCATTGCACCGCGCTGATTGGAATGACGCGTTGGGCACTCTGCTGACGTACTGCGAGGAGCCGGCGCGGGCGCTGCCGTTCTTCACACGGGCGGTGGCCTTGGCGCCGCGAAACAGCAATTTTCTCTACAATCTCGCGACGGCACAGAGAATGAATGGTGACCTAGCTGCTGCCGAAACCAGCCTGAACCGCGTCATCTCAATCCGGCCGAGCGATATTCAGGCGCACTACACACGCGCGGACCTGCGAACTCAAACGGCTGAAACAAACCATATCGATGAAATGGTGCGACTGCTGCAGGCAGGAACGCGAGCGCCGCTGGAGGAAATTACTTTGTGCTTTGCGATCGCAAAGGAACTCGAGGATTTGCGCCGCTACGAGTCATCGTTTGAATACCTCAAACGCGGCAGCGACCTTCAGCGGCGTCGCATACGCTATAACGTCGCCGACGACGTTGCGGTGATTGATCAAGTGATTCAGCTATACAATGGCGCGGCGATGGATGCAAGCAGGGGCTTCGAGACGGACGAGTGCGTCTTCGTCATTGGTTTGCCGCGCAGTGGTACGACATTGGTCGAAAGAATTCTTGCCAGCCACAGCAACGTACAAGCGGCGGGCGAACTGCAGGCGTTTCCGCTGGAAACGACCAGAGCGGTTCGACTGCAGGCCGGGGAGTTGGCCGGACACACCGATATCTTTCGACGCGCTCTGGACGTCGATGCCGCGGCGCTCGGTCATGCATATATAGACGCGACTCGGCCCCAGACAGGCAAGGCTGCGCACTTTGTGGACAAGCTGCCCATGAATTACTTGTACGCGGGGCTCATTCACCGTGCCTTGCCGCGCGCAAAAATTGTGGCGTTGGCGCGTGATCCGATGGATAGCTGCTATGCGATGTACAAAACGTTATTTGTCGGCGCATACGCGTTTTCGTACGATTTATCCGAGTTGGGTCAGTACTACACGGCATGGCATCGTCTGATGCGGCACTGGAGAGAGGTACTCGCGGACAATCTCCTCATCGTCCAATACGAGGACCTCGTCGCTCATCAGGAAGAGATTAGCCGGCGGATTTTGGCTCATTGTGGATTGGAGTGGCAGAGCGCCTGCCTGACCTTTCAAGATCAAAAGAGTGCGGTCACGACCGCGAGTGCGGCGCAAGTGAGGCAACCCATGTATTCGTCATCGGTCGGCAAGTGGCGTTTTGTGGAGCGCGAGCTTCGTCCGCTCGCTGATGAGCTGAGTCGCCTCGAGCCGGCGTCGGGATGGCGGCTTGGGACACTTCAGGCCCTCACCGGCTGATCTATCTATCTATCTATCGGGTGCTGGCAACCTGGCATCGTGGACAGCCAGACGAAGTTCGAAACGAGCGTGCGGGGCGAATAGCTGCAGCCCGTGCGCATCGTAGAATGGCCAACCAGCAGCGATTTACCGAGTCGGCCTAGGTAGTGAAAGTCTCCCTTCAGGGCTGACTCGAGCGGCCGTGGCCGCGGCGGTCATGGGCAATGCATCGATATCCGTGGGAAGCCAGAAAGAACATCTGATCTTCAAAAGCGTCCGCAGAGAGTGGCCACCCATGACTGAAAACCACGGGCTGTCCGCTGCCCCAGTCTTTGTAATATATTTGGGTACCGTCTTTGGTGCTAATCGTACTCATTAACTACTTACTTTTGCTCGGGTTGGAAGGGGACGTTCTGGGTCGGCGATCGCAGCCAGCGCCACCGCCGGTACGCTTCCGGATCTTGCTGGTACGCATGCTAATTGGGAGGGGCTCACGGATGGCGCACATCTAAGTGAATTACCGGTGGCTTAGTTGCCCTTGCCCTTTGCCATCCTGATTTGCGCGATGAATGCCATAGTTGCGAATGGCAGTTGCGTCCGGCGGCGGATTGATCGTTAGCGCGCGTGGTTCGAGCGGTGGTAGACTCAAGGAACCACCGAGCTTGAAGGCCAGCACTCGGCTGACGTTGCGCGGGTTGCCCGACAGTGCGGCAACCTGCCCGTGCTGCAGAGCAAAGTTAGATCCCCAGCCGCTCAGCACCGCTATATATTGCTCGCCGTCGACCTCGTAGGTGACGGGTCCTCCCATCGTCGGGGATTGAACGTCCATCGCCCACTGCTTTTGGCCACTGTCGGCGCGATACACGGCGAATTCGCCCGAAGCGTTGCCTTGCACCACGAGGTTCCCCGCGGTAGTCACAATGCCGCCGTTCCAGGGGCCACGATAGTTTACGCGCCAAGCTTCCTTCTGGTTCACGGGGTCCCACGCGAGCAGGAATCCCTCCTTAATCTCCGGTGTCCCCGTCACTTCGACCCCAAGGTTCCGGCTCATCGGCGAGGTGTTGAAGTCCTTGAGGGGAGTGAACTGCTTGCCCATCTCCTGCGCCGGAATATACGCGAGGCCGGTCCCCGGATTGTATGCCATGGGGTGCCACGAGTGTGCCCCGTCGGGCCCCGGGATCATCACGATGGATTTGCCGGTGATGCTGTAGTGGATGTTCTCATGTGCGATTGGACGGCCGGTCTTCATGTCGATACCGCTTGCCCAATTGACGAACACGAAGTCTTTCGCTGAAAGCAATTCGCCGGTCTTGCGGTCGAGAATGTAGAAGAATCCATCCTTGTTGGCCTGCATCAAGACCTGGCGCGGGTTACCGTCGATTTTCAGATCGGCAAGCACCAGTTGTGCAACAGCGTCGTAGTCCCGTTCATCTCCGGGAACGACCTGATAGTGCCAGACGTACTCGCCGGTATCTGCGTTCAGCGCCACGATTGATGACAGAAAGAGATCGTCTCCGTCGTTGTCGCCGCGTTTGTCTCGGCTACACTCAAGGCCATTGCCGACCCCGAAGTACAGCAGATTGAGATCCGGATCATAGGAAATGGCGTCCCATACGCCGCCCCCTCCATGTTTCCACGAACCTCCCGACCAGGTCTTGGCGGCCATCGCCATGGCGGCGTTTTCAAATGGCTGCGACGGATCGCCGGGAACGGTATAGAAGCGCCAGGCCAAACCCCCGGTTGCAGCGTCGTAGGCGGAAATGTATCCGCGCACGCCATAGTCACCGGCGCTCATCCCGATGATGACTCGTCCCTTGATGACACGCGGCGCCTGCGTGATCGTGGACGGTTCGCCTTTCTCCGCCGTGAACTTGCTCCACACCGGTTTGCCGGTGGTGGCGTTGAGCGCCACGATACGGCCATCGAAGGTGGCCACGAAAATCTTTCCCTTCCATGCCGCCAGCCCGCGGTTTACCACGTCACTGCAGGCCTTGACCCCCAACTCGCGCGGCACTTTGGGATCGTACGACCAAAGCAGACGGCCACTGCGCGCATCGTAAGCTTTGACCAGGCTCCATGCAGTGGAAACAAACATGACGCCGTCAATGACGAGCGGCGTGGATTCCTGTCCTCGATTCGAATCGAGATCGGCGAACCACGCGAGGCCTAGCCGATTGACGTTGTCGGCAGTGATCTTCATCAGAGGGCTGTATCGCTGCTCGCTGTAGGTTCGGCCATACGTCAGCCAGTTTCCCGGGTCACGCTCGGCGTTCGCAATGCGGCTACCGTCGACTGGGCCCAACTTGCCGCCGCCCGTCGTGCGCGCGGCGCCGAAGGAAATAGTCAGCACCATAAATAACGCCGCGGCCGCGCGGATTGCACCTGGCGCACCGGCTTGCATTTTATGGCAAGACTTTCTCACCGCACATCTCCGTCGTTGGGGATTGACGGTGTCAAACTTATGCGCGCGGCGCTCACGCCTATTACACGGATGGTATGAAATGGGAGCGAGTAGCAGCGGGGAGCCGCGCGCCTACCTTTGACGACGTCGATTACAGAGGGCGACAGGGTCATGGGTGTCCGTGAGTCATCCGCGAGCGCAAGTCTCCTAAAGTGGCGCGCGTGGCACCCGGTCATCTGGTGGCGCAGGGTAACTTGACGGGACTCGCCCACACCGAGGTGCCGGCCTCTCGACCTGAACCACTGATTTCACATACCAAGAGGCAGCCCCTGTTTTCCAACATCGCCGCGGCGATGCAAGGCGTGCCGGAGGAGATCAAGCGCAGACAGATCGGGCTCTTCGCCAAGTGCGATCCCGCCTATGGGGCCGGGGTGGCCAACGCGGTGAAACTCAAGCCAACGCTGTGACGTTCTGACCAAAGGCATCAGCTCCGTAAATCGAGGCTCGATGGCTGCCTGATGGTCACGCTCGCTTCATCCGCTCGAATCCGTGAGTCAGCAGAGAGTCCTGCCGCGCTATATTTTGCTCAACGCAGCCCCGTGCTATGACGGCTTCCGTCTCAACGCCCGCTGGAGTCGGCATGACGACTGGCCTCGAACAGAAACCACGTGCGTCGCTCGGTCTCTTCGATCCAGCCTTCGATCAGGCTGGTGGTCGCAATGTCACGGTGCTCTTCACAGACGTTGTGCGCCGCGCGCAGCCGCGCCACAAACGTCTTGTTGTCGTCGCACAGTTCGGCGAGCATGTCCTGCGGCTCAACGTATTCGGCATCGTTGTCAAGAACGCGCTGCATACGCTTAATGTGGCCGACGGACTTGAGCGTCGACCCGCCTAGTTTTCGCACGCGCTCAGCGACGGGGTCAGTCATCGCGAAAAGTTGATCCCCTTGTTCGTCGAGCAGCAAATGATAGTCACGAAAGTGCGGACCACTCATGTGCCAGTGAAAGTTCTTGGTTTTGAAATAGAGCGCGAAAGCGTCCGCCAAGATCGCGTTCATCGCTCCGGCTATATCTCTGGCCGCGTCCGCCCCCAGGTCCGTGGGAGTGATCAACGGCGCCTTCTTGCGGAGCAAGACTTCCTTAGGTGCAGATTTTGTCACGATGCGCATTTCTCCTACGTAAGGGTCAGAGTTATTCAGTTCGATTTGACGGTTTGAGCGCTGCTTGCCGCGGTAAGCGCTTCACGCAGGACATTCTCGCGCGTTTCATCGAACGAGGTTCGCAGAATCTTTCCGCCCACGCCTCTTAATTCCGCAAGCACCTTGTCGGTTGTCACTTTGCGGATAAGGAGGAAAAGCGCGGCGCTCCCGGACGCCAGGGTGGCCGCAACTTCCTGGATGAACTGTTCGTCGATGCCGACATCGGAGAGCGCACCACCTATGGCTCCCGAAGCAGCGCCAATGGCGGCGCCTGCCACGGGCATCAGGAAGATCAGGCCCACGATCAGGCCCCACATGCTCCCGTATGCCGCTCCCGCAACCGTCGGGTGAAATAATTGGTTGAGCTTGATCCGCCCGCTCGGTTGCTTGATCGCAACAACGGCATCTTCGAGTTCGATCAGGTACTCGCGCTGCATGTCGAGCAGTTTCTGCCTGACTTCTTCTGCCTTCGCTTCGGTCGGAAACTCGACGACGACCACATCACTCATGAATGCATACTCCGGAAGCGCAATTTCGGTTTAAGCGGACACTTTAATAGCGGACAATTCACCGCTGGCTCACGAATTGCGTTCCATGATTCACGGCATGCTAACTGGGTAGTGACAATCCTATACGGTGGTATACAACGACGAAGGATCTGAAGACTGGATCCGCCTCCCGCACAGTTAAGGAATCCTTATGTGACGGCGGTTAGGGGTAAGCGGGCTTCTCTCCAGATCATCGTCGCGATGGGCTCCGAGGAATCGCCCAACACGTCGGCGCATGTCAAGAATTGCAGCGCCTCTTAGCACTAGCGTGTTTTGTGTCGCGCTGGTGCAGTGCGCGCATTTGGGCGAAATGAACCACTTGCCGCGCAAGAACGGTCAATTGCGACTGCAAGGCTGGGTCGGACAAGGATCCGTCTGGACCCAACGGAGTGCCAATCGTATTAATGGCCACTGCCATCGGGGTGGGCCACCCGCGCAAGGCGTGTACCACCGATCGCAGCGTGATTAGCGTCGTTCCCGTTGCCTGCCAGCCCGCTGCACACGCTATCAATCCAACCGCGCGACCTTCGAAATAGGGGGCGCTGTCCTGGCGTAGATCTTCAACATAGTCGAGAGCATTTTTGATCAGGCCTGATACCGAGCCGTGATACCCCGGCGCCGAGATGATGATGCCATCGGCACGTCGGATCGCGCCTGTGAGTTTTACCGCAGGGGGAGTGCGGTGACTTGAATCAGGCGAATACATCGGTAAGTCGAGGTCGGCGCCCACAAACGATTCTACCTCAGCGCCAGCCTCCGACGCCGCGATCAGTGCCAGCCGCAGAATTTTGGACGAGCTGGAGTCAGATCGGGTCGTACCGCCAAGGCCGACGATCCTGGGACGGAACACTGATACCATAAGGAAATTTCCCCGGACGAATATTGAAGTTCGCGACATAACTACCTCGCGTGCATCGTCATGAGGAGAATACGGCCAGTGGTCGGGGCAAGTGAATAATATTCGAGTCGCTAAGCCAGCTTATCTTAAGAAATGCTTACGTCACTGCGGCAGGCGTTGCTTTAAGCTCGACGGCGAGAGATCTATTGACACTTAAGCCCCATATGAGAGCCAGCCAATGACGCGCACTGGAGGTCCCGGTGTCCTATGACGGGAGACGGCAGAGGCACATCGTGCCGACCATGGTCGCGTTGTCGGCGGCGTATTCCGCTGCGTGTCTGAGTTGGTCGACACAACCGTTTCAATTTCCGGTCCTATCAGTACAGTCCGGCTTCGGTGACGTGGCCGCGGGCTGGGTGCTATCGTGCGAGATCTGCCTCGCTGCACTGGTTAGCATGGTGTTGGGGTTCCTGGGCAACGCCCGCACGACTCGCAAGCTCCTGTTGGCCGCGACACTCCTCACGGTAATCGGCTGTCTCCTCGCCGCAGTATTCGTGTCGTTTGCGGGTGTGCTCCTCGCGCGGGCGATTGCCGGCGTTGGCGAGGGGATAATGATCGCTGCGGTCAACGCATCAATCGCGGCGATCGACTTTCCAGAAAAGCGCTATGGTCAGATCAATGCGATCATGGGGCTGGCGGGTTTTCTAATTGTGCTGGGCATGCCTTACGCGCTCGGGATTCTGCATCTCCACGGGGCGGTGTTTGCAATGCTTGCTATTGCAACACTGATTTGTCTGCCGCTCATTGCGCTCTTCCCAGTGCGAAAATCACTTGGATCCATGAGCGCTACCCATGGCCTTGGCGGATGGAGAGGGTGGGCGGTGTGCACCGCGGTACTCCTGTCCTCTACGGCCGTGGGGTCATTCTACCCATCGACGGAATCACTGGGACAGGCGGCGGGAATTGCTCCGGCCGCGCTCGGCTTTGTCCTGTCGCTGGCGTTTATCGGATCCATTATCGGCTCGTATATGGCGGCTTGGCTCGACGAACGTCTTGGCATCCTCGGGGGTGCGCTGTTGGTGGCTGCGGGATTGACCGCTTCGGTGAGTTTGCTGGTGCACGCACACGGAGTTGTCCAATACGGCGCGGGCATGTTTTTCTTTGGAGTGTTTTGGTTCCATGGATTCATGACCTGTCTGGGTCTTGCTGCTATGGTGGATCCCGGGGGTGGCTGCGCGGCGGCGGCGGGGGGCACATTCTTTCTGGGTGGAGGAGTGGGCCCGCTGCTGGGCGGATACGAATTGGATTGGAGCGGCGGCAACAGTGGCTCGTTCGGGTGGTCGGTTGGCGCACTCATGGCCGGATTTTTGCTCTTGGTTGGACTGGTGCACGCTCATCGATGAGCTCCGACGCATATTGGTCTGGCTTGAATCTCGCGCCAGTTCCTCGTGTATTGTGAGTAACATCAAACCATTATGAAATTCTGCAGCGAATGTGGATCACCCGACGTTAGTTCCGCAGTGCCTCCGGAAGGCGTCGGCGTTCACTATCGCTGTGCGACATGTCACGCCGTGCACTATCGCAACCCCAGAATCGTCGCCGGATGTATTGCAACTTGGCGGGACCGCGTGCTGCTGTGTCGGCGCAGCATCGATCCCTGCCGCGGCTTGTGGACGCTGCCCGCAGGCTACGTGGAGCTCGGCGAGACGCTCGAGGAAGCCGCGGTGCGCGAAGCACAAGAAGAGGCGGGAGCCATCGTTTCGGGATTGAGGCTATTCGCTCTCTATGATCTCCCTCACATTGGCGAAGTCTACGCCCTGTATTTGGCGTCACTGGCCGATCCGACTTGGCACGCTGGCCCGGAAAGCATTGAAGTGGGCCTGTTTCATGCCGGCGATATCCCGTGGCACGCGCTCGCATTTTCGACCATTCGTGAAGCACTCACCGCCTGGGCGGTGATGGATAGGAACTTGCCTTCCCCCGTATTTAGTGCCGACTTTCGACACGCGGCGAAAGGTGCTCTCCGCGTGCGGTACCGACGACAGCAAAATTAGCATCCCGTCCTCGCAGAGGTCGTCACTCGTTCATGCGCATCGGTCTTCTCGTGCTGTTTCAGGCTCGCGCCGGCGTCTCCGATGCCCAGATGTGGCGCGATGAGCTCGATCTCGCGTTACAGGCCGAGAGCCTCGGTTTCGACTGGCTGATGGCGGTCGAACATCATTTCACCGACTACGCGATGTGTCCCGACAACGCACAAACACTAGCGTACTTGGCCGCCCGGACCAAGCACGTGCAGCTGTTTCCGGCGGCTTTCATCTTGCCTTGGAATGATCCACTGCGCGTCGCCGAAAAAATAGTCCTGCTCGACCATCTCAGTGAGGGTCGCGCCATTCTCGGATTGGGTCGAGGCTTGTCCCGGATCGAATTCGACGGCTTCTGCGTCGCGATGTCTGAAGCGCGTGAGCGATTCGACGAAGCCGCAGAAATGATCCTTCGCGCGTTGGACAGTGGTTTCATCGAGGGCCAAGGCAAGTATTATCCGCAACCAAAGACTGAATTAAGGCCTCGCCCGATGCGCGCCTTTCGCGATCGCTCCTATATGGTGGGCTCCTCTCCTGCGTCAATCCAGGTCGCTGCGCAGTTAGGGCTCGCGTGCATGCGGTTCAGTGACGGCGACTGGACCCTCATGACGCCCGAAGTGCAGGCATACCGGATGTCGTATGAGCACCTGCATCGCCGCGCCGCGCCGCCTTTACTCGCGACCGACTTGCTATTCTGCGACACGAACGATCGCGTTGCGGTTGCCTTGGGCCGGCAATATCAGGTGGCGTATTGGGAATCACTCGTCCGCCACTACGAGATGCTGGACGCCGCTCATTTTCGCCGTGCCGGCGCCTCCTATGCGCACTACGCCGCCGTTAGTGAGCGCGCCCAATCCCTGCCGCGCAACTACGCAGCCGAAGACTATCTAGCGGGCAACCTCGCAGGTGATCCGCAGCGGATTCTCGACAAGTTAGTGCAGCGCCGCGCTGCTATCGGCAGCTTCGACCTGGCACTCATCGTGCGGTACTCCGATATGCCATTAGAAGCGGCTTATCGTAGCCTGCGCTTATTTGCCGAACGGATCATGCCCCAGATCAAGAACTGGACCTAATCACAGTACTTTCGACTATCCACCCTGACGCATGGCCGATGCGATGGGGACGAATGCGAATTCGTCTTCCGCTCGCTGTCGTCAGATCGGATGCGCAGGTTCAAGCGCCGTCGCAGCGACTTGGGTGGAGTTCGCGCCCTCGCACTGACCCCCTTCACCTCATAATCCAGCGACGTAGGAGACAGTAACCCTAACGGCTTACAGCGCTCATCCGTCCTTGAGCGTTTTGAAGGACGCAACATCGAAGTACTCGCGCCAGGCTTTGATCTTTCCATTCTCGAGTTCGAAAAAATCCGCCATCGGCAATTCCATGGTCTGATTGTCCAGTCGAAGGTGAGCGATGAACTCACTCACCACGAGGTCACCGGAGGTTATCTGACTGATCGTCTCGATCCGGACACCCCTGAAACGCGCATGCATACCCGCGAGGCTTTTATAAATCTCTTCGCGACCGCGCAACGGCGGTGGCATTGGCATCAAGAGATACACAGCATCGGGGGTGAAATATTCAATGAGTTCATCCGCATCCATGCGAGTCACGGCCGCGGAGAACTCGCGAATGATTTGATCGTTTGTGGGCATGCAAATATTCCTGCCGACTGGCACTTCAATAGAGTACGCTCATAATTACTAGACTGCTGCGTCTCATGACCCGCACAACCAACGCCACGATACGGGTCACGTGAGGCTCTACGGTGCACGGGTGTCGATCACAATCCTGATCGACGAAGGATGCGATGCGACAATCGAAAGAATTCATCGTCACTTAACGATTGCTTATCTGTTAATTCACGCTTCTTGAAAGTCTAATGTGGAATTAGACCACCGCCTGCTAGAATTAATTACAGTGGTTGTGCCCGGAGCTGTGAAAGGGCCGGTGGTGATGGCACGTACGGTCGATCCATCGCCCTCACCGGGTGCCTAAGGAGATATTGCATGCTGACACAAGCGGACAATGAGACCCTGACTCGGGTTGAAGGCGACGCGCCCATGGGGCGGATGATCCGAGAGAACTACTGGATTCCTTTTTCGCGATCGGTCGCGATCGTCGCCGGTGCTGCACCCCTTGCAGTGCGTCTTTTGGGTCACAATTACGTCGCCTTTCGCGGTACTAATAATCGCGTAGGCTTTCTCGATGAGCGGTGTCCTCATAGGGGTACATCGCTTCTGTTGGCGCGCAACGAGGGCTGCAAGCTACGATGCATCTTTCACGGCTGGTCCTTCGATACCGAGGGACGTGTGGTGGATGTTCCCACCCAGTCGGTGAACGCGGAGAAGTTTGCTGCGCGTGTTCCGGTGCGTCATTTCCCTGTCGTCGAACGCGGTGGGTTGCTTTGGGTCTGGTTGGGCAAGGCCCCGGCGCCTGCCTTACCGAAGCTGCCGTTTTTGGATCTTCCTGATGCCAATGTTTGGACTTGCCGCACCATTTGTAAAAGTAATTGGTTTCAAGGAGTTGAAGGTGCGCTCGACTCGGCGCATATCAATGCGCTGCATCTGAGTTGGGTTGAGAAGTTTGAACAGCATTCCGGGACCCACTCCGATTACGCCAAGAACATGACGCAGACTTCGTCGCCGAAATTTGACGCCAAACCGACGGCATACGGCTTGCGAGCGGCGGCCATGCGAGGCCTGCCCGGTGGCGAGTCCTACCTGCGTATTACGGAATACTTCGCGCCGTTTCAATCGCTGGTCGCGGTCTTGAATTGCCACGACGGGATTTACTTCGCCGCGGTACCGATGGACGACGTTTCACACATGCTGTTCATGGTCGAATACAGTCCGCGGCATGCGGTCTTTGAGCCCACCGGGGGAATCGCCGGAGAGCCCGGAAATGATTGCGATAATTTCGCGAACATCAACGGCACGCGAGAAAATCGCTGGACGCAAGATCGAAAGGCGATGGATGCCGGGCATTTCAGTGGCTTCACCCGCAACGCCATCATGGAGGACGTGGTCGTGCAGCTGAGCATGGGGCCGATCGCCGATCGGACGAAGGAGTTTTTATCTTCGACCGACATGGTGATCGTCCGAGCGCGCAAACTCGCGATTGAGGCTGCCACCGCATTCGCTAGCGGGAAGTTGCCGCCGGGCAGCGCGCTGTCGGGCGAAGTCACAATTCCCACGCCGGTCAACACCGTCCTACCGGCCGACACTCAGTGGGAGCCTCATGCCGATCGATCGATTGCGGCTGAGGCCAGCGCATAGACCATTTTTTCCCAATATGGGAAGCGAGTTTGCACAACAGTGTTGACAATTCAGGCAACAACGGCGGATGGACAGGTGATTGAAGTACCGGCGCGTACGGGCCATTCGGTTATGGAAGCATTACGTGATGCCGATGTCGAAGGAATACTTGCGCTGTGCGGCGGCTGTTGTTCGTGCGCGACGTGCCATGTCTATGTTGACGACGCGTGGCTCTCCAAGGTTGGGGCAGCGAATTCCGCTGAGAATGAGCTGCTTGAGGCCGGAGGGCACAGGCGTCGTGGATCACGACTTAGCTGCCAAATTGAGGTGATCGCAGCTTTGGATGGTTTGCGGATACAAATTGCGCCGCAAGACATTTAGGCATCTGTTGGCGGGAGCGCACCGCCCGACTAGGCTCGCGCTGCGGTGGCCACTCCCTGGGTCTAGAGGCGAATCTTCCAGATGACAGTCAGAACAGAAATCGCGGGATCCCGTGCGACGCTTCTGAGGTTTCGACAACTAGGCCAGTCGATCGGGGGCGCAGCGCTCATTGGCGTGGTGCATTTCATCAGTCATGCCGGCCTTGCCTCGAGCGCTTTCATTATTGGTTCGTTGATCGATCAACGAGGCTACTCGCCCGCCACCGCCGGAATGGTATCGATGGCCGAGTTGGGTTGTTTCGCTGCGTCGACGGCGATTATTTCCACGCGGATTGGTGCCATGTCGGTACGCCGACTGGCGCTCATCGCCGCCTTGGTGGCGGCGTTCGCCGGGTTCTGGTCGGCCGCGGTCGACGGGCTGGTGAACTTGGTCGCGTCACGCTGCGTAGCCGGGGCTGCTTGCGGGCTGCTGTATGCCTGTGCATGCGCCGGGGCGGCACGCAGTGCGAAGCCCAATCGAACCTACGCCTTCGGTTATGCGTTCACCACGGTTCTGTATTCGACGCACTACCCGATCGTGGCCGCATTGATTCATGCCTCCGGCACCCGTGGAGCATTCGGATATATGGCTGCGCAGCTCTTGCTGGTCACGCTGGTATTGAAGTGGCTCCCTGAAGCGCACAAGACGTCTGAAGCTCGGCCGCCAATCGACACCGTCGAGCGCTTACGTCGTGACAAGTTCGTTCTTACCGCCACGATGGCCACATTCTGCTGCGGCTCGGTCGCGCTATGGGGATTCACCGAACGTCTCGGTGTCGCTGCAGGTATTCCCGAGCAACAGGTCGCATGGATTCAAGGAGCGACGAACTTGCTGGCTATCGTGGGAACCCTCCTGCCGGCGTGGCTCATTCCGTTCGCGGGCTTCCGTACATCTGCTGTGGGCGCGATCGTCGTATGTGCCATTGGCTGTCTAGGACTTGGCTTGGCGGTGGGAAGCGTGTCGTACTTTTCCGCCATGCTGTTGTACTTTGGCGGCTTCAATGCCGGTTACGTGACCTTCATGACATACGCGGCCTCATTGGACAGATCCGGTTCGGCGTCAACCGCTGTCGGCGCGTCACTGCTAGCCGTCTGGGCGGTCGGCACGGGAATTGCCGGACTGGCTGCCACGAAATTCGGATACCAGATCATCCCGATCGTCGGAACGGTAATCTCGTTCGCCGCCCTGATGCCCCTCATGTCGCTTCCCCGGCTGCGTCCAACACCGGTCTGAAGTGCATTATAAGGCTCATCGGATTTCGGACACGAGAATAATCAGACGGCAAGTGATAGACCCGAAACCGTGGCCATCACAACGGCGAGCCTGGACCACGCTGCTGTTGTTCAGCAGCGTTGCGATCCTTTCCTACACTGATCGCCAAGTCCTGACGCTGCTTGTCGACCCGATTCGTTCCGATTTACAGATCACGGATACCCAAGTCGGGTTGCTGCAAGGTGCCGCCTTCGGTCTTGTCTATGCGTTCTCCGGCGTGATACTGGGCCGGTTTTCGGACGTCGGATCAAGAATCGGCATGATTCGCGCTGGTGTGCTCGTCTGGAGCCTGGCGACCGTCTATTGCGGCTTCACACATTCGTTTTCGGAGCTAATGCTTGCGCGCATGGTCGTCGGCATCGGCGAGGCGACATTGATGCCCGCCGTTATTTCCCTCATACCCGATTTTTTTTGTGCTGCGCGCCGCGGAACAGCGACGGGAATCTTTCTGACATCACCGTCGATCGGGGCGGGTGCGGCGCTTCTCGTGGGTGGTGCATTGCAGGCTGCCGCCATCGACGGGACTTTTGCGCGATTGCCGCTAATAGGGCACTTGGCACCCTGGCGATTGACGATTTTGCTGCTCGGCTTGTCCGGAATGCCTTTTGCGGCTGCTTTGTGGCTGGCACGCGAGCCAACGCGCCGGGACATCGAGCCTGCCACTGCCCTCGACAAAGGGGCGCCGCGCTCATCGATGGCGATCTTATGGAGTGCGCGGCGCGTGATTCTGCCGCTCCTCTTTGCGATGGCGTTCGCGGCGGCAGGCGATTTCTCGATCATGAGTTGGATTCCGACCGTGCTGTCGCGATCCTACGCATGGTCTGCGTCGCGCATCGGCGAGGTCTTCGGTTCGGTCATCATCGTCGCCAGCATCGTTGGCGTCATGGCAGGCGGGATACTCAGTGATCTCTTGCGCAGGCACCGTGGCGTGCGGTCGCGAGTAACAATCGCATTCGCCGCGACGATCTTCAGCGTTCTAGGCGCGCAGTTCGCCCTCGCTTCGAGCGGGGTGCAAGTGGTCGCGCTCGCGGCGTTTTGGTTGGTCACGTCCTCCGCCGCAACTGCCGCCGGGATCACCACGTTGCAGGAGATCACCTCGCCCGGGAGTAGGGCGTTCGCCGGCTCCTTGGTCGCTCTCTGCAACATCGCGTTCGGTTTCACGTTGGGGAATGCGGGGCCGGGCTTTGCTGCAGATCACATATTTCGTGATGCCCATGCCATGGGCGCTTCAATCACGCTTATCGCGTTGCCCGCTGCTGTCTTGGCAACCTTACTCTACTGGCTGGTATTGACTGAACTTAAACACAGTGCATCGCAACAGCCCCGGAGAGTTGGCGCCGCTGACCACTCGGCACTCCAGTAGCATAAGAAACCCTAATCGATCGACGGGTGCTTGTTATGGCTCGGCATCCCGCACTCGCTAGGATGCTTGGACCACAGAGGAACAGATCGGCATGTCGGAAAACGATGATCTCAAGAATCGAAGCGCGGTGCAGGGCCGGATCGAGCAGCGGTTAGAAGACGAGAGGCTCGGGTTCGGTGCGCCCATGACCCGGCGGGATTTTGTCGGCAGTACGGTGTTGGGGACTGGCGCGGTGCTGCTGGGAATGGCGGCGCCGGCAGCGATGCGCAGTGCCTCCGCTCAGACCCCGGGTCTTTCGATGACCGGCCTGGGACCGGAATGGACTGGGCCGGGAGGAATTGGCGACTACGCCCACGCAAACGGCAACACCGCGGAGGTGGTCAATGCTGCCCACGCCGGGATTCGAAATCAGGACCAGGATAAGTTCTTGGCCGGTGCCACCGACACGGGCGAGACCTTCGATGTCATTGTGGTCGGCGGCGGCGTCTCGGGGTTGGCAGCCATGTACTCCTACCACAAGGAGCGCCCTCACGCCAAAATCCTGAATCTGGAAAATCACCCCATCTTCGGCGGCGAATCCCGGCGCAATGAATTTGAGATCGATGGCGTACGTCTGTATGGGCCGCAGGGCCCGCAGGAATTTCAGACCATGAACACGCCCGAAGACATGTTCCCGCTGAACGCGGAGCTGGGTTTTCCAAACGTGTTCCAATGGACCGAACCGACCGGACTGGCCACCAAGAATTTACGCATGGCCACCAATATCTACGAGTCCTCGGACGACAGCACCGCGGATGTCGGCTATTTCTACGGTTCGAAGGGTTGGGTAAAAAACCCTTCCAGCAATGGCTTCAAGGACGCGCCGATCTCCGCGAGTCTGAAGCGCGATCTCATGTATCTGCAATCCGTCGACAAGCTGCCGTACCGACCCGAAGGAGATCTGAGCAAGTGGTTGGACAGCATGAGCTATTTGGACCTGCTGACGAAGTACTTCAAAGTGAGTCCGGAAGTGGCGCCGTATATCGATGGGCTGCTGGCCACCGGAATGATAGGTTTGGGCGCCGACATGGCTTCTGCGTATCTTGCCGTGGCCAATGATCTGCCCGGCGCCCGGGCCTACTCGGGGGAGTGCGACGCGTGGAAAATACTTGGGCTCAAGTATCCTTTTTACTCCACTCCGAACCTGATCGGTGTGAGTGCTCCCGGCGGGAATGCCGTAGTAGCCCGCACGCTGGTGCAGCGAATGATTCCGAGTGTGTTCAGCGGCACCACCTGGACGGATATCTGGTTGGCACCCATCCATTGGGACGCGCTTGATCGTCCGAATCAGCCGGCGCGGATCCGGGTCAACAGCACGGTGGTGGCGGTGGCGCATGATGGGCCGCCGCAGTCGGCGAAGGGAGTCGTGGTGTGGTACGTCAACGGCGGCACCTTGTACAAGGCCCGCGCGAAGGCGGTCATCATGGCGACTTCCCAGCAAGTCAATCGGCACGTGTGCCGGGATGTGCCTGCGGACTACCGAGAAGCGATGAGCACTTTCCACCACGCTCCGGCGCTGGTCGTCAATGTCGGTGTGCGCCATTGGCGGTTCATGGACAGATTGGGAATCACGGGTGCGCGCTGGTTCAGCGACTTCGGATGGCATACCGGCCTCCACAAGAATATCCAGGTCGATGGGAAGGACATCATGCCCTGCGATCCCAACAAACCGGCTGTCATGGAAACCTACGTCACGTTCCCTATTCGTGGAATGCCATTTCCACAGCAGGCCACTGCCGCCCGCATGAAGATGTTCAGTCTGTCCTACGCCGACATTGAAAAGGCCATTCGCCGTCAATTCAATGAAATGTTCGCCTCCGCGGGCTTCGATGCGAAGCGCGATATCGGGGCCATCATCGCCAATCGGCACGGCCACGCCATGCCGGTGATGGGCCCCGGCTTCTACTTCGGAAAGGACGGCAAACCGGCGCCGAAGGAAATCTTGAAGAACCGCTTCGGCCGAATCGCCTTCTGTCACTCAGAGCTCATGGGTGAACAGGTGTGGAGTACGGCCGCCATCTCCGGCCAGCGGGCGGCGCGACAGATGCTGGATGTGCTCTAAACTTGCCTAAGAAGGTTCAATGAGTACTCGAAAGATCGGTGTGGGCATCGTCGGCGCCAGCACGTTAAACCCTGGTTGGGCGGTCTATGCACATATCCCGGCCCTGAGTGCATTGCCCGAGTATGAGCTAAAAGCCGTCAGCACCAGCCAGAGAAATTCTGCCGAGGCCGCGGCCACGGTGCTGGGCGTAGACGCCTACGACAATCACCAGGCTCTCATCGCGCATCCCAGCGTGGATTTGGTCGTCGTGACAGTCAAAGTACCGCATCACCGGGCAATCGTCGCGTCGGCGCTGGCTGCCGGTAAGATGGTCTACAGTGAGTGGCCGCTGGGCAACGGTCTGGCTGAAGCTAACGATCTTGCCGCCAAGGCACGATCCGCCGGCGTACGCACCGTGGTCGGGTTACAAAGCCGCTGCGCTCCGGGAATCAGATATTTGCGCGACCTGGTCGCCGAAGGCTACGTCGGAGACGTGCTGGCAACGACTCTGGTCGCCTCTGGCTCTGCGTGGGGCCCAGCAACGCAACGCACTCAGGCTTATTTGTACGATGCAGCGAATGGCGCAACTTTATTGAGCATTACCACTTTGCATGCACTGGATGCCATCTCGCTCGTTCTCGGAAATTTCGCCACCGTGTCAGCCAAACTCGCCGTGCGGCGGACGGACATACGCGTAGTCGAGGACGAAACACGGATAGCGGCCACCGCGCCTGATCAGATTGCCATCGCCGGCTCACTAGGCAGCGGTGCCGTCGCCTCGATCTTCTACCGGGGCGGCGTCTCGCGCGGCAGCAATTTGCAGTGGGAGATCAATGGCAGCCGGGGCGACCTTGTGGTTTCCTGCGATGTCTCTGAGTCCGGGGACGAAGCTCCGGGCAACATCCAAATCGATGACCTGAAAATCGCGGGAGGCCGGGACAACGACACGTCCGTGCATGACCTGCCCATTCCGCGCCACTACTACGAACTCGCGCCGAACTCACCGGCGGGGTTTGCGCGCAACGTTGGCTTTACCTACGCGCAGTTTGCGAAAGATCTTCGCGACGGAACGCACTTCGCCCCCGACTTTGCCCATGCTTTGAAGACCCATAAGCTCATGAATGCCATTGAAGTGGCGGCGCGCACGGGAATGGCCCAAGCCGTCTGATACGACCACGGAAAAAAGGTGAATATATGCGATTGAAATACCCCCTTGGATGCGCCGTTGCTTTGATGTTGGCCTGCGTCGGCGGGCATGTCCGCGCCCAGTCCGCCGACAACAAAGACATCTCAGTCACGAGTGCTTGCACCGACATAGATTTTATGGCCGGCACCTGGGAAGTTCGCGCAGCAGACGGAACTTTGGATGCAACCGTACGCATCGATCTCGGTAAGGGGCATTGTAGTTCAACCGAATTCTGGAGCTTCACGGAAGTGTTTGGCGGCGGGCACGTGAACTGCCTGATGGTTTACGGCAATCGACAGCATGACTGGGCACGCCTGTGCAGCGGCTTTGGCGATGGGGATCGCTATCGCTCCTCAGGCGGTAAATTATCCGGCAACGAACTTCGATTCATCCATGACGACAACGCAACAGTCGACGGCGTAATGCAATCGCTACGTCTGGTGACTCTTCCAGACAAGCGCATTCGCGAAGTCATCAGCGAATCATCGGACGGCGGCAAGACGTGGAAAACGATCGATGACACATACTATTCGAGGACAAAGTAACGTCAAACCGCGATTTGAGATTTACGTCATTGCCAGTCGGCGTTCAGAGATGCCACATCGATCACAAAGCGATACCACACGACGCTCTTCAAAATTCGTTCAAACGCCGCATTCACCTGCTGAAAGGCGATTAATTCGATTTCGCTGCGTGCTACCCGTTTAGCCTTTCATTCTGAGCGCTTGCAGACGCCAACCAGCGCGCACAGTCAGCGCACTTGCTCCAAACTGCAAAGCAGCCGTCATTTATAAGAAATACTTATCGCCGTGATGTGATTATTTGAGTTGCGCCGGTGATCGTGTGGGAGACTTTTAATCACTTACATATGAACCCTCAGCGGATGATTTTGAAGCGCCGGATCGTCATTCCTTCGGATTTGGCGACTTCTCCGGTATCCAGGAGACTCTCGATGTTCACAGGTAAAGGTGCCGTCATTTCACCCGCACGATCCGTCGCCGCCGCCGTGTGCGCTGCCCTTCGATATCATCGTACCGGAGCGGTCGTCGCATCGACGGCGTTGCTGATGATGGGGTCCCGGCCCGCGCTTGCCCAACAGGAGACACCGACTGAAGCCGGTGCGCTGGCCGAAGTCGTCGTGACAGCCCAACGGCGCAAAGAGACCGTACAGGATATTCCGTACAATATTTCGGTGGTCAGCGGGAGTGACGTCGCGAATTCGGGCGCCACGACGCTGACTGACCTTGCTCGCACCGTCAACGGATTGATCACGGTGGATCAAGGGCCGGCCGCCAGAGCTAATGCCAACAATCTAACGCTTCGTGGCTTGCGCACGGACTCTCCGGGCGGCGGTCAGTCCGATGCGTATCTTCCCGCCAACACTGTCAATCCAGTATCGACTTACTTTGGCGAGACCCCCATCTTTTTCCCAATGGCGCTGCAGGATGTGGATCGGGTGGAGGTGCTGCGCGGCCCGCAGGGCACGCTGTACGGCTCGGGCGCCGAGGCGGGCACCATTCGCTTCATTCCGCACGAGCCTGACTTCAAGGCGACTAGCGGGGAGGTGAGCGCCACAGGGAGTTACACCGAACATGCGGTGCAGCCAAACGGTAGTATCCATGCAGTGTTGAATCTGCCGCTGACCGAGACCTTCGCCATGCGCCTCGTCGCGGGCCAGGATCGTCTCGCGGGCTTCATTGATGCGGTGAATATCTGGGAACTCGAACCGAACGGCACACCCAAGCCCAGCATTCCCGGCGATCTGACCAGCGGTCCGGTGATCGGCCCCAAACAGAAGGGCGTCAACTCGTCCAACCAGACGTTCGCTCGCCTGGCGCTGCGTTGGCAGGCATCGAGTGTAGTAGACCTGCATGCCGAGTTCTTGCACCAAAAGACCACGATGGCCGATTCTCAGCAAGTGAGCCCGTATTGGCCGGGCGGCTGTGTCAATCTTGGTGCCGGCACGGCCGATGGAGTTCGGATTCCCTGCCAAGGTGCTCCAACGAGCGCGTTTTACGCGAATCCGGGAGGCAAGTACACGACCGCAACATTTGCGCTTGAGCCGTATTCGAATCAGGTTGATATGGGCAGTTTGGTCGCCAACATCGATCTGGGCTTCGCGAAGCTCACGTCCGCCACCTCATACTACGAGGACGACAGCTTTACCCTCGGCGATACCACATACCAAGGGGTCAACCTGGGCGGTCCTGACTTCAACAATTTCCCTCCCTACAACAATTACCCACGGTCACAAAACCCTGGCTACGTGCCGACCGTCGAGCATTCCTTCGTCCAGGAGATTCGGCTGGTGTCGAGTGGCGAGAATCGCATCGACTATGTGGTCGGTGGCTTCTTCCAACGGGACACGAACCACGTTCAGTTTACCGCCCTGTACGACGGATTGCAGGCCTACGATAATCAGATTGGGCAGCCACTGTCACTGCCGCCGGGACTGGTCGACGTGGACATTTACTCGATTCGCAAGACCCAGTTTACCGATCGAGCGGCATTCGGCGAACTGACGGCCCATATCACCCACGCCTGGCAGGTCACGGGTGGGCTGCGCTTCTATGATCAGGACTTTTCTCAAGACTTCTTCGAAGAACTGCCTATCTGCGGAGCGGTGTGCTCAACCGATCAGACCAATCCGCTCGGCCTCGACAGCGGCAACTCCAATCAGTCATTTCGTGGCCACTTGAAGAAATTGAACACGTCCTACGACTTCGGTCCAACGACCAAGGTGTACGCAACGTACGCGGAAGGATTCAGGCGCGGCGGGACGAACGCATTAGGGCTTGCCGGCCCCTTTGCGTCGCTGCCCCAATATCAGAGCTTTCAACCGGACTTTGCCAAGAACTACGAGGTGGGCGTCAAGGGAACGTTGCTCGAAAAGCGGTTGAGTTACAGTGCCGCCGTGTATCGCATCGACCTGACGAACTTCCAATTCAATGCCTACTCGCTCAGCGGCTACAGTGCAACGTTCAACGGCAGTTCAGCGCGTTCCAAGGGCGTGGAGTTTGAGCTGCACGCGGCGGCGACAAAAGACTTGACCCTGTTCGCCGGCTACACGTATACGGATGCCAAAACGACTGCCGGCGTGACGAAGTACGACTTACAGCCCTACGCGCTGATACCAGCTTTCGGCGGCACTGGTATCACCGAGACTGCACTGGCGTTCACCATACCCTCTGGTGCGCGGCTTCCGGGCGTGCCGCAGAACACAGCGACCTTTGGAATGGACTACACAGTTCCCGCCGCCATACTCTCTGGGCAAGGCTTGAGCTTGACTTTGCACGCTGACGGAGCTTACCGCAGCTCGGCCAACGGCAATATCGATACCACGAGCATCTTTTTCTGGAAGATTCCCTCCAGCTTCATCACGAATGCACGAGCTACCCTCGGCCTCGGGGAACGCACCAGCGTCGATCTGTTCGCCAATAACATCACCAGCGATGCGGCGTACTCGGGTGCGGCTTACCCACAGACGATAGTCAGCCCGTACCAGCTTCGAACCGTGACTCGGCCGCGCACGGTGGGGTTGACGCTGCATTACAAATTTTAGGTGAATCATGCGCATCAAATACATCTTTGCGTGCGCGTTTGCTCTGATCTTCACTGTTTCCGGCGGACACGTCGGCGCACAGTCCGCGGACAATAAAGAGATCTCGGCGGCTGGCGCGTGCACCGATCTCGATTTTCTGGCCGGCAACTGGGTCGTGCGCGGCGCGGACGGAACATCGGACGCTACCGTGCGGGTCAAGCTAGGCGCCGGGCACTGTTATGGGACGGAATTCTGGAGCTTTGGCAAAGGCCTCGGCGGCGGACGGGGAATTTGTTTCCTGGCTTACAGCAACCAAAAGCACAACTGGGCTCACATTTGCGGTGTCGGCGCTGGCGATCGCTATCGCTTCGCGGACGGCCGGTTATATGGAAACGAAGTTCGATTCGCCGGCGAGGACATGGCCGACGGTATGACGCAGATGTTTACTCTAGTTCGACTTTCGGATAAGCGCGTTCATGAAATGGTGAAGGAATCGCACGACGGAGGCAACACTTGGAAAAGCCTCGCCGACGAGTACTGGTCCAGAGAGAAGTAATGACGATGATATCGGCTACATGAGCGTCAAGCCACCCAAGGACCGCGCGCCTATATCAAACCGATCACGGAAGACGACAATCTAACAGTGGCCTTGCGTGTAACACGATAGAAAAGTGGTGGTCAGCCATTAGGGAAATTTATGCTAATAGCACTTCAAGCTTTGCTCAGGATTCAAGCGCGGGGACGAGCGGCTTCGCCCAAAGTAATGACTGCCCCGAGTAGTTAAGCGATGCTCCGCATATAAGAATTACTTATCCGAGGCAAACGCTTAATTGAATATGGACTTGTGACTTTTGCTAGCGTGCCCGGTCAACGTAAGGGGTGAGCAGCATGTCAGGAAGCGACGATCCTAAGGATCAAAGGGTAGATGAAAAGCTCGGTTTCGGTGCACCGATGACCCGGCGGGATTTCGTCGGCAGTACGGTGCTCGGCACAGGAGCGGCGCTGCTGGGCATGGCGGCGCCCTCGGCGATGCGCAGTGCCTCCGCGCAGACTCCGGGGCTGTCGATGACCGGCCTGGGACCGGAGTGGACCGGCCCGGGTGGAATTGGGGATTACAGCCGATCGAACGGCAACACGGCGGAGGTGATCAATGCAGCCCACGCCGGGGTGCGCAACCAAGACCAGGATAAGTTCTTGGCCGGTGCCTCGGACACGGGCGAGACGTTCGACGTCATCGTGGTCGGCGGCGGGGTGTCTGGACTGGCGGCCATGTACTCGTACCACAAGGAGCGTCCTCACGCCAAGATCCTGAATCTGGAGAATCACCCCATCTTCGGCGGCGAATCCCGCCGCAATGAATTTGAGATCGATGGCGTACGTCTGTATGGCCCGCAGGGCCCGCAGGTATTTCAGACCATCAATGGTCCCAAGGACATGATCCCGATGAACGCGGAGTTGGGTTTCCCGGATGCGTTCAAATGGACCGAACCCACCGGACTGGCCACCAAGAAATTGCGTATGCCACCCAACATCTGGTACGCAATGGAAGACGTCCCCGTGGACACTGATATCGGCTATTTTTACGGTTCGAAAGGCTGGGTAAAGAACCCTTCCAGCAACGGCTTCAAGGATGCGCCGATCTCCGAGAGTCTGAAGCGCGAACTCATGTATCTGCAATCCGTCGACAAGCCGCCATACCGGCCCGAAGGCGATCTGAGCAAGTGGTTGGACAGCATGAGTTACTTGGACCTGCTGACAAAGTACTTCAAAGTCAGTCCGGAAGTGGCGCCGTATGTGGATGGGTTGCTCGCTGCCGGAATCACTGGTTTGGGCGCCGATATGGCCTCCGCATACCTGGCTGTGGCCAATGATCTGCCCGGCGCCCGGGCCTACTCGGGGGAATGCGATGCGTGGAAGATACTCGGCTTCAAGGTGCCTTACTTCACCACCCCCAACCTGATCGGCGTCACTCCGCCCGGCGGCAATGCCGTCATTGCTCGCACGCTGGTGCAGAAAATGATACCGAGTGTGTTCAATGGCGCCACGTGGACGGACATCTGGTTGGCGCCCATCCGTTTGGACGCGCTTGATCGTCCGAATCAGCCGGCGCGGATCCGGGTCAACAGCACGGTGGTGGCGGTGGCGCATGATGGGCCGCCGCAGTCGGCGAAGGGAGTCGTGGT
>Ga0210387_10000654_pt1 | contig 25018 bp, 26 predicted proteins | sample IncBWC7OmetaG_FD_160108 | JGI IMG/M metagenome (GOLD analysis project Ga0210387, IMG submission 160108) | Forest soil microbial communities from Barre Woods Harvard Forest LTER site, Petersham, Massachusetts, United States - Inc-BW-C-7-O ...
GCGGCATGTCAGTCAACGCGAGGATCGGTACCCTCGGACGGTGCGACGAGACAACGCGCGCGCTGAATCCGCCTTTGGTCAGCACGACCACCAGGGGTGTCGCCAGCATCCGTTGCGCCGCGATCGTGGCCGCGGCGATCGCTTCCTCGGTGGCCACGGATGACCCAGGGTCCCGCCGCTCCTCGTCGCGCGACCGCCACGGGAGCGGGTGGCATTCGACTTCGCAGATGATCCGCCGCATTGCCTCGACCGCGAGTCGTGGGAACGCGCCGGCTGCCGTCTCGGCCGAGAGCATGACCGCGTCCGTGCCGTCGAGGATCGCGTTGGCGACGTCGCTCGCCTCGGCGCGCGTCGGGCGCGGGTGCTCGACCATCGACTCCAGCATCTGGGTCGCGGTAATCACCGGCTTGCCGAGGCGATTGGCGAGGCGAATAATCCGCTTCTGCGCGATCGGCACCTCTTCGAATGGCAGTTCTACGCCGAGGTCGCCTCGCGCGACCATCACGCCATCGGCCGCGCGCATGATGGACTCGATATTGGTGAGCGCGATGTCTTTCTCGATCTTCGCGATCACGAGCAACTTTTTCGGAATGCGCTCCCGGAGATCGGCGATATCCTCGGCTCTCCGCACGAAACTCAGCGCGAGATAATCGAGACCCTGCTCGACAGCAAAAATGATGTCGGCGTGGTCTTTCTCGGTGATCGAAGGCGCCGAGACGTGAATGCCTGGCAGGTTCAGACCCTTATGACTTTTTATCTGGCCACCGTGGACCACTCGCGCGTGGACCGTACCCCCGGCCGTGTCGAGCACCATGAGCTCGATCAGACCATCGTCAACGAGAATGCGATCTCCCGTGTGGACGTCGCTCGCCAGGGCGTGATATGTCACTGGAGTCGCGCCCGCAGGGAGAGCGTCTTCGGGAGCGAGTACAATATCGTCGCCGGGATTGACCTGGAGAGGCGCAGCGAGCTCGCCGATCCGTATCCGCGGCCCTTGGAGATCGCCAAGGATCGCGACGGGCAGGCTGCGGGCGTCGGCGGCGGCACGGACGCGGGCGATCGTCGCCGCATGCTCGGCATGCGTCCCGTGCGAGAAGTTGATCCGGGCGACGTTCATCCCGGCGTCGAGCAAGTCCCCGATCGCGGATTCCGTCGCGGTCGAGGGGCCGAGCGTGCAGACGATTTTCGTTCGAGCGAGACCCGGAGTGGTCACTCAGCGCGCCGCGACGACCCGGGTCTTGTTCGCCAGTCCCGCCAGCATGGTGTCCCACGACTTCTGGAACGACGCCAGTCCGTCGGCGAGCAGCTTGTCGGTGACCTCGCGCATCGAGACGCCGGCCGCTTCGACTTGCTGGATCAACCGCCGGGCACCCGCGACATCGGCGTCAATCGTCCTCGCGGTCTCACCGTGATCGCGGAATGCATCGATCGTTGCCACGGGCATCGTGTTCACGGTGTTCGGGCCGATCAGTTGCTCGACATACATGACGTCGCGGTACGCCGGATTCTTGGTGCTGGTGCTCGCCCACAACGGCCGCTGGACTCGTGCGCCTTGGCGCGCCAGGTCATCCCAGACGGCGCCTGAAAACTTCTGTTGGAACAACGCATAGGCGAGCTTCGCGTTGGCGATAGCGGCCTTGCCTTTCAGATCACCCGCGGTCAGGCGCTTATCGATTTCCGTATCGACCCGGCTCACGAAGAACGACGCCACGGACGCGATCCGATCGACAGGCGCGCCGGTGCGGAGGCGATCCTGCACGCCGGCCAGATACGCGTCGATGACCGTCGAGTACGCGTCGATCGAGAACAGCAGCGTGATGTTGACGTTGATGCCGTCGGCCAGGAGACGCCGAACGGCCACCACGCCGTCGGGTGTGCCCGGCACCTTGACCATCACGTTCGGCCGGGCGACGCGGTTCCACAGGCGCCGCGCCTCGGCGATCGTCGCATTGGCGTCGTTCGCCACTCCGGGCGAGCACTCGATCGAGACGTAGCCGTCGATGCCGTTGGTCCGATCGTAGACCGGGCGGAAGATGTCGCACGCGGTGCGGACATCGTCGGCCTCGATCACCTCGAAGATCGCCTTCGGGTCGGTCACTCCGTCGGCCGACAGTGCCGAGAGCTGGTCGTCGTACGCCGCTCCCTCGGCCAGCGCCTTCTCGAAGATCGTGGGGTTGGTGGTCTCGCCAGTGACCGCGTCTTCGCGGGTACGGCGCTCGAGCTCGCCGTTCGTCAGGATTGTGCGATCAATGAAGTCCAGCCAGATCGATTGGCCGGCGTCATGGAGCAGTTGCAGTCTGTTCGGCATGTATTTCAACCTAAACGGCCCGCGCGCTCTTTTGGACTGGCTGAACCTCCGCCCAGCCCTCCCTCTTCATGACCCCCCACGTTCGCACGCCGCGCAGGGTGCGCCAGAACGCCATCAATCGAAACAGCACGGTCACCTGCCGGTATCCGACATTTTCCACGATGGCGTACAGAATGAGCCGCAAGAGATCGCCCGGTCGGGTATATCGGCGGTACGTGAGCTCCTCGAGCACGAACGTCCAGATCGACAAGAGGAGCCCGTAGCCGACCGCTACGAGCAGGAACAGTCCGGCGAATGACCAGTCGACGGCCCCGATCGCGAGCCCGAGCGCGGTCACCAGGTACCCGAGCAATTCGACGACGGGCGCCAGCATCTCGCCGAAGAAATAGAACGGATAGGCGACCAAGCCGACCGAGCCGTACTTGCGATTGAACATCAAGTCGCGGTGCTGCCACAACGTGGCAATGAGACCGCGATGCCACCGTTCCCGTTGCCGGCCGAGGACTTGGAGCGAGGTCGGCACTTCGGTCCAGGCGACCGGATCCGGCACGAACGGCATCCGGTCCGGCAGCTTGTGCTCTCGCAAGTAGCGGTGGAGCCGAACGACCAGGTCCATATCTTCGGTGATATGACCGGTACGGTACCCACCGATAGCGAGTATGTAGGCCCTGCGGAACAGGCCGAATGCGCCCGAGATGATAAGGTTGCCGCCCAAGCGGTTCCAGCCGAGTCGGCCGAACAGAAACGCCCTGAGGTACTCGACGACCTGAATCCCCGGCAGCAGCCTGTTATCAACCCGCGCCTCGACGACACGACCGTGCTCGACCCGACATCCATTGGCGACTCTGATCGTGCCGCCTACGGCGGCAACGTGGCCGCCCATCAAGAATGGCCGTGCCAAGCGTAATAGGGCATCGGACTCGATGAGCGTGTCGGCGTCGACCGCGAGCACGTACGGATAACGGGCGGCGTTGAGCGCGGCATTCAGCGCATCGGCTTTGCCGCCATTGTCTTTGTCGAGCACCAACAATTTCGAGTAGCGGCGCGACCGGTAGTATGCCCGAATTGGTTTTGTGGGGACGCCGATGGGAAAGGCCGGCGGGACTTCGTAGAGATCGTACGCTTCGACCAGGCGCTGGATCGTAGCGTCCCTGGATCCGTCGCTGACCAGGATGACTTCATGGCGCGGGTATTCGAGTGTGAGAAAGGACAGCACGCTCGCGGCGATCGTGACTTCTTCGTTGTACGCGGGGACCAGCACCGAGAGCGGCGGGAGGGCGTCGGAGCCGAGCAAGCGGCGCACGTGCTCGTCGTGGGCCAGATGCCAGTGCAGCCAGGCCTCGGGGATGCTCGACATCAGCAACACCGCGTAGAACGAGTTGAGGATCAGGAAATACAGCAGCGCGGTCTTGTCCGCGACCGCGAGCCCGAGCACGACCCAGTGGATCATGCGTCCGCCAGCTCGAGGACGCCGCCGCCGGAGAGCCCGCTGATCATCGTCGCCATTTCGCTCGCGTAGCGATCGCCGCCCACACGAGCCTCGCGCAACATGCGCCGTCCAGGCTCGCCGAGCTGCGCCAGGCTCAACGCGGCGCGGAACCGGACCCACCACGCGCTATCGCGGAGCAGCTGACCGAGCGGCCCAATGGCCTCGGTGACTTTCAGCACGCCGAGCGCTCGCGCGGCTTGCGCCCGGACGCGCCAGTCCTCGTCTTCGAGCAGCGCATAGAGCGCAGCGGGCGTCTCGGGGTGGAAGTAATGCTTGAGCGCACGCGCCACGGCGAGTCGCACATCGCGATCGGGATGCGTCGCCAACCGCAGCACGGGCCCAAGCACGGCCGGTGTGGCGAGCGACTCGGCGAGGTTGACCCAGACCTCGAGACGTCGGGGCGGCGTGTCGGCGCGCAGGCGCCGAGCCACCAGCGGGATGGTGTGCTGCCAACATTGTCGAAGCGCGGCGAACAAGTAATGCTGGACGGCAACGGGCCGCCCGGGCAGCGTCTCGACAATGAGCGAGACGAGATCGCTGTCGGCAACGCGGCCGAGGCAGGATGCGGCCGCGAGTTGGACGGCGGGATGCCGGTCGAGTAAGAGGCGACGCAGCATGGCGCGATGCGATTGTTGACCCACCGCCGCCAGCAGACGGACGGCCGCCAGGCGCTTCCACCAGCGAGGAGACCGGGCGCCTTTGAGCCCATGCTGGACCCATTTCTCCTTGAGGAGAGCGGTGGCGAGCACGTCCTGCCGCTCGGCCGCCACGCGCAGCGCGGACAGGCGCGTCAGTTGCTCAAGTGCTTGGTCGGGACCGAGCACCGCTAAGTGCGCACAGACCTCGACCGCGCTCCCGGTGCCGAGCAAGAACGCATGGAGTGGCTCCGTCAACGACGCATTGACAGCTTCTTCACGACGGGTAAGTCGCGCCATCCGTACGCGGTTGGCCGCGAGATAAGCCACCAGCACCAACAGAAACGCGGCCTGTACGCCGGCGATCACTGACAGAACGATCGTTGTCAGAACCACGGTGCTATCCGCGCCGGATCCACATCGGGATCTTCGCCAGGAGTACGCGGAGGTTGAGCGGCTTGACGACGTAGTCGAGCGCGCCGTTCGTGAGCGCGCGGACTTGCTCGGCTTCGCCGCCGTGCACGGTCTGGAACACGAATCCGAAGGCACCCGGACGCTGGACGCGCAGTCGTTCGTGGAGCGAATGCCCGTCGATCCCGGGCAGATCGACATCGAGCAGGACGAGCGGCCGTCGGCCGTCGGCGGGCACCGGCATCGCCAGGAGCGCGTCGAGTGCCTCCGGGCCGTCGGAGAACGCACGCGCCGTCAGGCCGGCGGAACGGAGGGCGTAAAGGATCATCTCTTGGAGCGGCCCATCGTCCTCGATCACGATCACGTCGGGCGTGGCCGCGACCGGCTCCGTCGCCTCGACCACGGGCGCGGGAGCCACCGTCGTCTCGGGTTCGCCAACCGCGAGTGACAGGACCTCCGCGAACTCGATCATCATCGCGCCGCGCGCATCGCGGTCGAGCTCGGCGTCGGTTGCCCAGCGGATGGCTCGCTCCTCGAGCTTCGCGGCGAGGTTCGAGGCTTCGCGGAACCCATAGCTTCCGGCCGTGCCGTGCACCCGATGCAGCTCGCGACGGACCGCGTCGACGACCTCGGGCGCGTCAGGGGTGGCCGCCAATTGGATCCCGAGGGTACGGAACGCCGCGCAAGTGCGGAGTGTTGAAGCCCGAAATCGCTCGCGCAGGGCGCGCATCATCTCCGGCGGGATCGTGCCCGCGGGTGCCGCCACTGCCGAAGATTGGATTTCGCTCATATTCGTCCCGGTTGCGGACCGAGCGCGAAGCTCGTCTCCGCGATGACGGGCGCTGACCGTCGCCCGTCACTTTGCTCCCTAGCTTCTCTGCTCATGCGACTCTTGTGTGCCGACGACGAAGCGGATATCCGGACGATACTCGAGCTCGCGCTCGGGCTCGATCCGGACCTCGAAGTCGAGATCGTCGAGTCCGGGCAGGATGCGCTGGCACGAGCAAAAGAAACGCGATTCGACGCCATTCTGCTGGATGGCATGATGCCGGGGCTCGACGGATATGAGACGTGCCGTCGTCTCAAGGCCGACAAAGTAACCGCCAACGTGCCCGTGGTGTTCCTCACGGCGAAGACACAGCGCGACGAGGTCGCTCGGGCGCTGGAGATCGGCGCCGTCGCGTGCCTCACGAAGCCGTTCGACCCGCTGACGATCGCCGCTGAAGTCCGACGGGCGCTCGCTACGGAATGATCCGCGCGACGAGGGCGACCGAGTAACCGCGATACGCGGCCGCGGCACTGGCGGTCGTCGCGTTCGGCGAGGCGGCCACGGCGTATCCGCCATTTACGCCGCACTCGACCCCAGGGGCAAACCGGTACAGAATGGCGGCATTGACTCGCTCGGCTGGTTTGATGGACGCCGGTGCGCCAAAAGCCGCAATACGCTGCGCTCCAGCGCCGAGTTCCAGGGTCCCTGCTAGTCCACGCTCCCCGCCCGCGGTCATTCTCAGCGCGCCTTCCGCCAGGATGAAGCTGGCGGGCGCGAAGTATCCGTCCGTGGTGTCTGGTCGCACGTAACCATACCCATGCGCGCCGGCACCAATGGCGAGCCCGTGCCACGCGCCAGACCACATGTACATCGAGCCTTCGACGCGGTCGTCGCTATGGTCTTCGCCGCTTACGGTGGCGTAGCCGAACGTCCCGGTGAGATGGCCACCGACATCGAGCGCGGCGTCGGCCGTCGTTTGCACGAGGCCCGAGGCGATCATCGCGGCCGTCTCGTCGAACAGCTCGCGCGATCCGCCGGCGGTGAGCGTCATGGGACCGACCGTCACCGCCACGTGAGCAGCGCCGATGGCCTCCGCGTACTCGCCCTCTCCCAGACCGACGCCGCCATCGGCCCGAATCGTCAGTGGTCCGGTCGAGAGTGCGACGCCGACTCGATCGGTTTGCGTGTGGCCGTAGACGTCGCGCGGCCCCTGGGCGTTGCGATAGGTCGCGGCGAACGACAATGGTCCATCTTGCGCGGCGAGCGATCCGGCCTCGCCAGAGTTGTCCTCGTTGTCGCCCCAGGTGGTGAGGGTGGGACGAATCCAGGGTGACACCTGGGGGCGCAGCTTCGCCCATGCCTCACGCGCGTCGCCATCGTCTGGATGCGCGGCGAGTGCTTTTTTCAATGCGGCGCGCGCTTCGCGCGGCCGGCCTTCCCATTGCAGCACCTGCGCTAGGCCCGTGAGCGCTTCAGAGTCGGTGGAGTCGTGAGCGATGACTGCGCGATACAGGCGCTCCGACTCGGGCAGGCGACCGCGCCACGCAACAACACGGGCGAGACCCTTCTGCGCATCGGGACCGGCGCCCGAGTCGATCAGCGCGCGATACGTCGACTCGGCCTCGGCGAACCGGCCGCTCCACGCGATGGTTTGCGCACGACCGAGTGCGGCATCCCAATTGCGAGGTTCGCGCGAGAGGACAGAGTCGTACAACGCGATGGCCGCGCGATAGTGGCCTGATTGCGCTAACGCGCGAGCGGCATCCTGCGCAGATGCGCTGCCTGTAGCGATAAAGAGTGCAAATACAATGGCTTGCCGCACGGGAGATAGACGCCCGTTCCCTGCGGGGTGTCACTGCTTGAGTTCGCGACCCCTGGCATCAGCGAGTTTCCGCGCGATGCCGCGATAGAACGCGGCGTCCTCGCGCTTGCCATCGGCTTCGAGGCTCGTCGCGGCCAACTCCAGCGCGTAGAGGATGTTGCCGAGGTACACGTCGGCCACTGCGCCGACTGTCGGCTCGCTCATTTTTCCGGTGGACGATAGACCGGAGTCTCGGCCGTCGGCGAATCAAGCCGCGGGTCGTCGAGCGCGGTCACCTGGACGACGACGGCGGTGATGTTATCGAGTCCGCCGCGACGGTTCGCTTCGCCGATCAAATGATCGACGAGGCGGCCAGGCGAATGCCGGGCGAGCATGAGACGCTGCAAGTGCGAGTCTTCGAGCATCCCGGTCAGTCCATCACTCGCCACGAGAAAGATGTCGCCGACTGCGAGCTCACCCGAGTAGACATCGGGCTCGACCTCGGGACTCGCGCCGACACAGCGCGTGATGACGTTGCTGTATGGGTGATAGCGCGCCTGCTCGGGCGTGATGTAGCCGGCGTCGACCTGCTCCTGCACGTAGGAGTGGTCTTTGGTCAGCTGTTCCAGCACTCCATTGCGGACCCGATAAATTCGGGAGTCGCCGACCTGGCCAATCAGGTAGCGATTGCGGCTCAGGACGAGCACAGAGGCCGTCGTGCCCATGCCCTGCTTGTCAACCTCGGAGATCGTGCGGTCGAAGATCGCGCGATTCGCATCCTGGAGGGCCTCACGCAGGACTTCCGGCGCGCCGGAATTGGAGATATCGGAGAGCGGCGCGATGTCGCGGGTGACGATTTGCACGGCCATTGCGCTCGCGACCTCGCCGGCCGCGTGCCCACCCATCCCGTCGGCAACCATAAAGACACCACGGTACGGATTGGCCTCCGCATACATGCTGTCCTCATTCCCGACGCGGACCATCCCCACGTCTGTTCGGCAGGCGTAGGTCAACTGCATTAGCGCATCCGCATGGCAAAGAACGCCGCGCCCCCGACGACGATGATCACCACCAACCAGGCCCACCACGGCACGCCAGCGCGCTTGGGCACTGGTGGCGGTGCGACGGGACGAGGGCGTGGAGCGGGCGCCGCGCTCGCTCCGCTCGCGGGAGCAGCGACCGGCGCCGGCGGCGCAGCGGCGCGCTTGATGGCGTCGACGTTCAATTGGCGGGTGCCGCCCTTGGGCTCAGTGACGTGTTCCGTGACCAGCGCGCGGAAGACCAACGGCACGCCACCGAAGCGGATATCGGCGTCGGTCGCGAGCTTCTCCTCAGCCGCTATCCGGCGGCCGCCAATATATGTCCCGTTCGTCGAGCCGAGGTCTGTGACATACCACATGCCCTCGCGCCGTTGGAGCTTGGCGTGGGAATCGGACACGCTCTCCTCGACGATCACGATATCGTTATGCGGCCCGCGCCCCACGTGCGCCAGGACCGATACAATCGAGAACGTCTGGCCTTTCATAGGACTCGTGCCGACCACTTCGAGCGTGGCCAATGCTTGACGCGGAAATGGCGCCGCCACGGCCGGGGTGGGCGCACTCGCCGCCGCGGGGTCCGCTGCCACCTCCACCTTTGGAGACGCGCTCGCTTGGTCGGCGTAGAACCGAAACTCTTCCGTGCCGATGCGAACTACGTCACCTCGACCGAGGACTTGCATCGCGTCAACGCGTTGGCCGTTGACAAAAATCCCGTTGGTGCTCGTGTCGCTCAGGACATAGCCGACGTCGCCAGGCGCGATTTCGGCGTGGCGGCGGGAGACCTCCGAGGAGGGGATCACGACGTCACAGCCCGCGTCGCGGCCGAACGAGATGCCGGCCGCGGGAATCTGATATTCGCGTCCGTCGACGAGCGAGATCACGCGCCCGCCAGTCGCCAGTGTTGCTTTCCCCGGCGCGGGCGGCTTGAGGTTCTTGAAATCGGGGAGGCTGATGGAGGAAATGAACTGGGTACTGCCCCCTTTCCGGTCATCTCCATAGAAGAGCTCAGCCCCACCAATCTCGATCTTGTCGCCATGAATGAGCGGTGTGGGCTCGGCGCCAAGCTGCACGCCATTGACTCGAACCGCCGCCGACGGCCCTGCCCGGCGGATGGAAACAGCACTCTCTTTGGACAGATCAACGACGGCTTGTACGGATGCGTCGCCCCCAGGGACGACCACATCCGCTTCCGCGCCCCCGCCAACCCGCGTCTCACCAACGCGGAGGGCGAACTGCCGTTCATTGAGTTGAAGGTAGGGCATGACCAGTTGGACAAGCTAGGGGTGCCCGCCGAGGCTGGCAAGCGCCGATGGTAGCATCAGTTAGATGCGGCAAGGGCGTCACGCGCAACACTTCCCCGTCCGTCGTCGCCGACCTGGAGTCGATACAGACGCTCATACAATCCACCTTGCTCCAGCAACTCGCGGTGGGTCCCGCGCTCCCGAATCTCCCCGTGGTGCATCACCAGAATCTCATCCGCGCTTACGATCGTGCTCAACCGGTGGGCGACGGCAATCGTCGTCCTTCCTTGCATGAGGACTGCCAGCGCTTGCTGAATCTCCGCTTCTATCTCGCTGTCGACCGCGCTCGTCGCCTCATCGAGCAGCAGGAGCGCGGGGTCGGCGGCGATGGCCCGGGCGAACGACAGGAGTTGTCGCTCGCCGACGCTGATCGACGCGCCGCGCTCGCCGAGCTCCTGTGACCATCCGCCGGGGAGTCGGGCGACGACACGGTCGGCGCCGACCCGCGCCGCGGCGCGCTGCACGTCCGCGTCGGACAACGCGCTCGAGAGCCGCACGTTCGTCATGACGTCGCCGGCAAACAGAAAGATGTCCTGCTGGACGTACCCGATACGGACGCGGAGGTCGGCGAGCGACATCTCGCGGATGTCGACGCCGTCGACCAGAATCCGGCCTCGTTGCGGATCATAGAATCGCATCAGGAGACTCACCACCGTGGTCTTCCCCGCCCCTGTGTGTCCAACGAGCGCAATCGTTTGTCCTGGCTCCGCGCGGAAGCTCACGCCCCGCAACACCCATTGTGGCGCCTCCGCGTTGCCGTACGAGAACCATACGTCCTCGAACTCAACCGTCACGCCTCCACGCGGCATACCGGTCACAACGCCCTGCGCGGGGCCTTCGGGCTCGTCGAGCAGTTTGAAGATGCGCTCCGATGAGGCCATGGCCTGTTGCAGCGTATTGTATTTGTCCGACAAGTCCTGGAGCGGCTGAAAGAATCGCCGCACGAGCTGCAGAAACGCCGCAAGAGTCCCTACGGTCAACGTGGACGCATGGATTCGGCCGGCGCCGGCAACGATCAAGCTGGCGAGGGCGACTGATGTCAGAATTTCAATCGCGGGGAAATACAACGCGTAGATCGTGATCGACCTGAGGTTCGAGGCGAGATACCCGCGATTCAGGTCATCGAAGCGATCGGCTTCCCATTTCTCGCGACCGAACAGCTGCACAATGCGCATGCCGGTCAGGCGCTCGTTGAGAAACGCGTTGATCCGCGCGATTCGCGTCCGGATGTCGCGATAGGACGCTCGGACCTTGACCCGGAAGACCTCGGACGTCAGCCAAACCAACGGGATCACCCCGAAGGCGGCGAGCGCCAACCGCCAGTCGACGCGGATCATGAAGATCGCGATGAACACGAGCGTGAACAGGTCGCCGAGTCCGGACACGACGCCGGCGGTGAACAGGTCGTTCAGCGACTCGACGTCCGATGTCACGCGGGTCACCAGACGCCCCACGGGGTTTCGATCAAAAAATGCGACCGGCAAGTTCTCCACATGCGCGAACATGCGCATCCGGAGGTCCCGCATGACGCGCTGGCCGAGAAGGCTCGTGAGGAGGGTCTCGCCGTACGAGCAGCAGAACTGCAGGACGAGCGACAGGACAAAGAGCGCGACGGAGATGCGGATCAGATGCCCATCATGGTGCGGCACTCCGACGTCTATCACGCGCTTCGTCAGCACGGGGCCGACCAGCTGGAGCGCGCCTTCGCCGCACAGGAAGAGGATGGCTGGGACGATCAAGTGCCAATAGGGCTTGGCGAACGCCAGCAAGCGCCGCATCAGCCGCCCATCGTAGGCCTTGCCGAGTGCATCCTCCTCGTGAATGCCTGTTCCCGCCTCCCCTGCCATCGCTAAAAGCTAGTATTTTGGCACACGTGCCGCTCTGGCTCCATTGGGTCATCCTCGGATTCGTGGCCGGTGCATTGGCCAAGTTTCTCTTGCCCGGTCGCGACCCCGCCGGGTGCCTCGTCACCACCGGCCTCGGGATTCTCGGGGCATTTCTCGGTGGCTACATTGGAACGAGACTCGGCTGGGGCACCGTCACGGCCGACCATTTCGATCCGCGATCGCTCGCACTGGCCACGCTCGGTGCCGCGCTCGTGTTGATCCTCGGCCGAATCCTGCGCGGCCGCCCCCGCTGACCCGCTTTCGGCTATCTTTCGGGTGTGAAGGACCGGCTGATCGTTCGCGGTGCGCGGCAACACAACCTGAAAAATCTCGACCTCGACATTCCCCGCCGAGCCCTGACCGTCATCACCGGTCCGTCGGGGTCGGGGAAGTCGTCGCTCGCGTTCGATACCATCTACGCCGAGGGGCAGCGGCGCTACGTCGAGTCCTTGTCGGCCTACGCTCGGCAGTTTCTGGAGCGGATGGAGAAGCCGAATGTCGACATCGTCGACGGCCTGTCTCCGGCCGTCGCGATCGAGCAAAAAAACCCGACAAAGACATCGCGATCCACGGTCGGGACAGCCACGGAGATCTACGACTATCTCCGGCTTCTGTGGGCTCGCATCGGGCACACGTTCTGTTCTGTTTGCGGCCGGGAGTTGCGGCCCTCGACCGTCCAGTCAGTCACTGACGCTGTTCTGGGCTTTGCGGCGGGAACCCGGTTTGCGGTCGCCTTCCCCTTGCGGGTCTCCGATCAAGTATCTCACGCCGTCGTCGTCGAGAACCTGCAAGCGCGCGGGTTCGTTCGCGTCAAGGTAGGTGGCGTTGTCAGTCAGTTGGATGAGCTCACGATCGATCTGACAACGGCGGTGAATCCGCTGGTGGTCGTCGACCGACTCGTCATGGGCCCGGACATCGCATCCCGCCTAGCCGATGCGGTCGGAACGGCGTTCGCCGAAGGCGACGGCGACTGCGTGATCCTGGTCGGCGACGTCGAGCACCGGTATACGGAGCGATTTGAATGCCCGAACGACGGGACCGTGGCGCCCGAGCCGACACCGCAGCTCTTCTCATTCAATAATCCGAGAGGTGCCTGTCCGATCTGCAACGGGTTCGGCGCGGTGTTGGAGTACGATGAGTCGCTGATCGTCCCCGACCCGAGCAAGACGCTGAGCGATGGCGCGATCGATCCGTGGGAGAAGCCACGCTACGATGGCACGCGCCGGACGCTCGCCGACTTCGCGCGTCGCGAGAAAATCCCGTTGAATGTGCCGTGGCGCGACCTGACGGCCGAGCAGCGCCACGTGCTGCTCAACGCCCCGATCCGCGGCCAGACGAAGCCGTACGTCGGCATCTTCCCGTTCTTGAAACGCCTCGAGGCCAAGCGCTACAAGCAGTACATCAGGGTCTTTCTGCGGCAGTATCAATCGGCGAAAGTCTGCCCGTCGTGCCACGGCGCAAAGCTGCAGCCGGCCGCGCTGCACGTACGCATCGCCGACCGCACGATCGCCGAAGTGGCTGAGTTGCCGGTCGACGTCCTGTTGCCGTGGCTCGATGGCCTGCCACTGACGCCGTTCGAGCAAACGATCGCGACGACCGTACTCAGAGAGGCGCGCGACCGGCTCCAGTTTCTTGTCGACGTCGGGCTCGGCTACCTCTCGTTGAATCGAGCCGCGCGAACGCTCTCGGGCGGCGAAGCGCAACGTATTGCGCTCGCGAACTCGCTTGGCTCACGGTTGGTCGACACACTCTACGTGCTCGACGAGCCATCGATCGGGCTGCACCCGAGGGATATCGATCGGTTATTGAAGCTCTTGACGCGGCTGCGCGATGCCGGAAATACCGTCCTCGTCGTCGAGCACGATCTCGAAGCGGTGCGGCATGCGGACTACATGGTCGAGCTGGGACCAGGAAGCGGTGACAACGGCGGCCGTATCGTGTTCGCGGGCCCGATTTCCCGGGCGAGTGAGAGTCCGCTGACTGGTCAATATCTCACCGGCCTGAAGACGATCCCGATCCCTGAGAGACGGCCCGTCGGTCCCCCGTGGCTGACCCTGACCGGCGCACGCCAGCACAATTTGCAGGGCGTCGACATTCGCATCCCCATCGGTGCACTGACGGTGGTCACCGGCGTGTCGGGCTCCGGGAAGAGCACGCTCGTGCACGATGTGTTGTATAGGGCGTTGGAGACGCGCCTTCGGGGCGACAATTCGGCGAAACGTCACCTCGGTGAGCCGGTCGGCAGCTATACGTCTCTGACGGGTGCAGAGTCATTCGATGATGTGGTGTTGATCGACCAGGCTCCGATCGGGAGATCTCCGCGATCCAATCCCGTGACGTACATCAAGGCCTACGACGAGATTCGGCGTCTTTTTGCCGACACCGCGTTGGCCCGGGAGCGGCGGTATACGCCGGGCACGTTCTCATTCAACGTCCCAGGCGGGCGATGCGAGAACTGCGAAGGCGCGGGGTATATCGAAGTCGAGATGGTGTTCATGGCCGACGTATTCGTTCCATGCGACGTGTGTGGTGGGCGACGATTCAGGTCGGATGTGCTGGAAGTCACGGTCAAGAACAAGAACATCGCGCAGGTGCTCGACCTCACCGTCGAGGAAGCCGTGCGATTCTTTCACGGCCAAGATCGTCTGACGTCGACACTGTGGCAGTTGCAGCGGGTCGGACTCGGGTATCTCCACCTCGGACAACCCGCCACCACGCTTTCCGGTGGCGAGGCACAGCGGATCAAGATCGCCCGCGAGCTCGCGGCATCCGCGCGATCGGGTGGGCGGAAGCTCTACATTCTTGATGAGCCGACGACTGGCTTGCACCTCGAGGACATTCGCCGGCTGGCCAGCGTGCTGGACCGGTTGGTCGATCAGGGTCATACGCTGGTCCTGATCGAGCACAACCTCGATGTGATCAAGCTGGCGGACTGGGTCATTGACCTCGGGCCCGAGGCCGGCATGCACGGTGGCCGGGTCGTCGCGATGGGTCGGCCCGAGGACGTGGCCGCGGTCGAGTCGTCTCATACCGGACGCTGGCTGCGCACCGTCCTGCCGAGGCCGGCCAAGCCAGTTGACACCACGCGGTTCGCGATGACGTTAGATACGATATGATGTATATCGGACCCGAAGTCGCCGTACCCGTCTCGATGTTCGGCATGATTGCCGTTCTGGTCATCGGCTCGAAGTGGATCGGCTACAAGCGCAGTTCCTCGGCGGGACCGGAGGCGCTGGAGTCGCTGGAACGGCGCCTGGCGCGCGTTGAGGTCGCACTGGACGATCTTGCTGGCGAGATCACCAAGATTGGTGAGGGCCAGCAGTTCTTAACGAAGGTCCTGGCGGACCCCGAAACCTCGAGACGCCTCGGACCGTAGGGAGGAACAACTATGCATTTCGTCAATAACCCTTTCGATATGGTCGTCGCCATTGTCGCGATCGCCTGCGGCATGGGGTTTCTCCTCGAGTTGGTCAAGCAGACATCGAAGCGCGGCGCGTCGACAACCGCCTTGGAGGCATACGAGAAGCGTCTGGCGCGGGTCGAAGTCGCGATCGACGATCTCACCGGCGCGATCGGACGGGTGACCGAAGGGCAGCAGTTCTTGACGAACGTCTTGACTGAGCGGGGCGCCGTCGGGGCGCTGCCGTCGCGGGAATCACACTGATGCCACCGGAAGTCGTCTTCATCGTCGTGGTCTCGATCGTCGCCGTCACGATCTGGGTGTGGGTCGGCGTCAAGTATGGGACCCAACAGTCCAAGCCCGAGGCGCTCGATGCGATCGAGAAGCGCCTCGCACGGCTGGAGGTCGCGATCGACGATCTCACATCCGAGCTGTCGCGTGTGACCGAGGGTCAGCAGTTCACGAACAAGTTGCTCGCCGACCGGTCGCCGGAGATGATCCGTGAACCCCGCTGAAGCATTCGCGGGAATGGTCTTCTTTGCGTCGATCGCGTTGGTCGTGATCGGCGCCGGCCACTACGTCACGAAGTTGGTGCGATTGAAGAACGAGCGGATCAAGGCACCCGCCGACGTCGAGATGCGGCTCGCGCGGCTCGAGGTTGCCATTGACGACATGGCCGCCGAGTTGACGCGGGTGACCGAAGGGCAGCAGTTCGTCACGAAGCTTTTGGCGGAGAGATCCGCGGAGGCCGCGCATGGGAGGTCCTGACGCCCTTGCCGCGGTCTTCGTCTTCGCATCGCTGGCGGCAATGGTCGTCGGCGTCGCCCACTATTGGTACAAGTCGCGCGCGCTCAAAGCCAAGCCGTCGAGTGACGTCGAGATGCGCCTGGCGCGACTGGAAGTCGCGATCGATGATATGACGGCCGAGATCGGCCGGATGACGGAGTCGCACCGGTTTCTGACGGCGGCGCTCACCCAACGCGGGTTGCCGGCGGAGGTGTCGCGTGGATCAGAATGACGCGATCGTCGCCGTGCTGTCGATGGCAATCGGCGCCGCGACGTTGCTGACCCTCGTTCGGCTGTGGCTCAACGGACGCAAGAATGTCGCGGCGGCGACGGTCGCCAGTTTCGAGAACCGGCTCGCGCGCGTCGAGGTCGCGCTCGACGACGTGACCGCGGAGCTCAGCCGCATGACCGACGCGCAGCAGCTCCTCGTGAAGACCCTCGTCGAGCGGCAGCCGCAAGCGCTGCCGTGACGGATCGCGCCGCGAGCGCGACCGCGCTCGCCGTCGCGACGCTCCGGGCCGCGCACCAGTTGCTCGACAGTCCACCGCACATCCTCGAGGACCCGGTCGTCCTGCGCCTCCTCGAGCCGGAGGTCATCGACCGCATTCGGGCGAATCCGGAGCGCTTCGAGGCGCCGCCGGTGCGGCGGCTGCTCCTCCACGTCGTCGCGCGAAGCCGGCACGCCGAGGATCGGCTGGCCGAGGCCGTCGCCCGAGGGGTCCGCCAATGCATCGTCCTCGGCGCGGGATTCGACACGTTCGCGTATCGGCAACCCGCGTGGGCCGCGGCCCTTCGCATCTTCGAGGTCGATCATCCCGCGAGCCGCGACGCCAAGCGCGCGCGTTTAGCAGGCGCCGGTATTGCCGTGCCGCCGAATGTGGAGCACGTCGCGATCGACTTCGAGACGACGTCACTCATGGGCGGCCTGGCGACCTCCAGCTTCGATCCACGCGCCGCGACATTCGTGTCCTGGCTCGGCGTCATGGTCTATCTCACGGAGTCCGCTGTCGACGCGGTGTTCGCATTCGTGGCTGCGCTGCCACCCCCGAGCGAAATCGTCTTTACGTTCACGGCTCCCAAAGCGCCCGACGAGTCCGATGAGATCGCCGAGCGTGCCGCGGCCGCCGGTGAGCCGTGGTTAACGCGTATCGAACCCGATGTACTGGAAGCTCGCCTGCGCGCCCACGGCTTCGACGCCGTGACATTCCTGACCTCGCGCGTGGTGAGCGCGATGCGTTAGGGGGTGACCGTCAAACGCGAGAAGTAGCCGATGGTGCCCGGTCCGATCCACAGCGCGACCCGTCCGTGCGTGTCGCCGAGCATGAGATCGTTGATGACGAGGCAGGGCTGATCGGCATCATTCACGAAGAGCTCCGCGCGGGTGCCATGAACGACGATGCGCATGGTCGTCCACTCACCAGCCCGGAGGTCGACGTACGATTCGTATTTCCCGGGGCTTTTCTCGCGCAGCGTGTGCCAGGGAGCGTCGGGGATCGACTCGTACTGCGCCGAGTGGTTGCGCCTGAGCTGGTCCTCGGCGCGGCCGTTGGTCATGCGCAGGTACAGGTTCTCGTATCGATTCCCGTCGGCCGAGCTCCGGAAAGCGAGACCTACGAACCCGCGGGAAGACGTATCGATCGTTGGGACCGGCACCGCGGCGACGTGCACGACGATCGTGCCGGACGTGAAGTCGAGACCGTCGACGAGCGCCATGCCGCCGTCGCCGGTGTCGGTCAGCTTTACCGCGCGGCGGTCGTGATACGTGACGGCGCTCATCGTGGCGCCGATGGGCGTGAGCCCTTTCGTCGAATCAAGGGACAGGACGAAAGCGGGCGTGGCGACAAGGGAGAGGAGCCAGACGAATCGCATGGCACACGATGCGTCGCGTGCTGAGGCGGCCGATTGGACAAAACGGCCCCAGCCGGCAAATTTGGACTTCGACTCATGTTCCCTGCGTCCATTCGGGTCATCGATTCCCACACTGAAGGCGAGCCGACTCGTGTCGTGCTCGACGGCTGGCCGCAGCCGTCCGGCGATACGATGGCGGCGCGGCGTGAATCGATGCGTCGAGATGCCGATCATCTGCGACGTGCCGTGATCTGTGAGCCGCGGGGGCATGATGCGCTGGTGGGTGCGATGGTGACGCCTCCGACAGACCCCAACTCGATTGCCGGCGTCATTTTTTTCAATAACGTCGGGTACCTCGGCATGTGCGGCCACGGCACGATCGGCGTCGTGCGCACGCTGGAGTATCTCGGCCGGCTTTCTGCCGGCACCGTGAAGCTCGACACGCCGGTTGGAACCGTGGCGGCCGAGTTGGATGCCGATGGCACCGTCACCATCCGCAACGTGGCGGCGCGGTGTCACGCGTGTGATGTCGCCGTCGACGTGCCGAGGTTGGGTCGCATCGTCGGCGACATCGCGTATGGTGGGAATTGGTTCTTCATCACGCACCTGGCCGATCAGCCGCTCGCGATGGCCAGGCAGGTTGAGCTGTCGCGCCTCACCATCGCCATCATGGATGCGCTACGCGATCAGGGCATCACGGGCGCGAACGGGGCCGAGATCGACCACGTGGAGCTCTCGGCGCCGGACGGGCGCAACTTCGTCATGTGTCCTGGCGGGGCGTATGATCGCTCGCCGTGCGGCACGGGTACGTCGGCGAAGCTGGCGACGCTTCATGCGCGGGGTTTGCTCGCGCCGGGTGAGGTCTTCAAGCCGGAGAGCATTACGGGTGGGCGGTTCACGAGCTGGCTCGAGCAGCGCGATGGCGAGCTCATCCCGTTCATCCGTGGGCACGCGTTCGTCACGGGTGAGACGACGTTGCGCTTCGACGCAGCTGATCCGTTTCGCGCCGGATTCCCCGGGGTGTGACGGACGTCATCGTCGTTGGCGCGGGCATCATTGGCGCCGCGTGCGCGTACTATCTCGCGCAGGAAGGTCTGTCGGTTACGGTGCTCGAGGCCGAGTTCGCCGGCGCGGGGACGACCGCTGCGGGCATGGGACACGTGGTCGTCTTTGACGATGACCCGTTGTCTGCCTACTCACAGCAGTTGTTATGGTCGCTCGCTCCGCCTGATATCGGCTTGGACCGCTGCGGCACGCTCTGGGTGGCCGAGACGCCGGACCAGTTATCGATGACCGGCGGCGAGTTACTCGATGAACAAGCATTGCGCGAAGCAGAGCCGGCGCTGCGTCCGGGGCTCGCTGGCGCACTGCTCGTGCGAACCGATGGCGTCGTGTATCAACCGGCGCTCACGCGTTGGTTGTTGGCCGGGATACCTGTAAAAGAACACACGCGTGTTGACCGTCTTGATGGGCTGAAGGCCGATGTGATCGTGAACGCCACTGGTGCCTGGGCCCCGGCGCTGACGCCAGGCCTGCCGATCATCCCGCGCAAAGGCCACTTGGTCATCACCGATCGTGTCCCGGGGTTGTGTCGGCATCAAGTGGCCGAGCTCGGATACGTTCAAAGCGCGAAGACGTTGGGCGATGCGTGCGTGGCGTTCAACGTGCAGCCGCGCTCGACGGGTCAGGTCTTGATCGGATCATCGCGAGAGTTGGTGGGCTGGGATGCGTCGATCAATCGCGATGTTCTCGGTCGCATGGTGCGGCGCGCGGTGGAATTCATGCCGGCGCTGGCTGACGTCGCCGCCCTTCGCGTATGGACGGGCTTTCGTCCAGCGACGCCGGATCATCGGCCTTACATTGGCGCTTGGCCTGCTACGCCCGGCGTGTGGATCGCGGCCGGACATGAGGGGCTCGGCATCACCATGGCCCTCGGTACCGGTCGTCTCTTGACCGACCTGATTCTGGGGCGGCCGACGGCGATCGATCCCGCGCCGTACTCGCCGGCTCGCGTATGATCGACTCAGCCCTGTGCGGTATGGGAACGTGTTTCCAATGCGTGCCGCGGCGTGCATGCATGGAGCGCCTACCTGAGTGGGTGGGCGCCGGGCATCCGGCTGACGTGATGATCGTCGGCGCCGGTCCCGCCGGCATTGCCGCGGCGGTGCACGCGGCCGAGGCGGGCCGGCGCGTCGTGGTGCTCGACTCCGCACAACGGCCGGGCGGGCAGATCTGGCGGCATCGAGATCGCCGCGCGTTGCCCCGTGTTGCCGTGCGTTGGCTCGAGCGGTTCGATCGATGTGGCGCCGAGTTCGTGCCGGGCGCCGAAGTAGTCGACGCTTCGGCGTTCGGCGGTCGCGCGGTCGTACTGGCAACGGGCGCCCGTGAGCGGTATCTGCCGTTTCCCGGGTGGACGTTGCCGGGTGTCATTGGCATCGGGGGCGCGCAAGCGTTGCTCAAGAACGGCGCCGCCGATTTCGCCGGACGGCGAGTGGTCCTTGGGGGTTCGGGGCCGCTCATGCTCACGGTGGCCGCGGCCTTGGCGCGGGCGGGGGCGCGCATCGTCCTGGTGGCCGAGCAGGCTTCGGCGCGGCGCATGGCTCGATTTGCCGCGGGACTGTGGCGAACGCCGTCACGCGTGATCGATGCGATCGTGTATCGATCCACGTTCGTCGGCGCCCCGTTTCGGCCCGGCACATGGGTGACGCGGGTCTCGGTATCGCTATCGGGCCTCGAGGTCACGCTGTCCGACGGGCAGCGCGTGATTTGCGACGTGTTGTGCACTGGCTACGGCTTGGTGCCATCGACCGAGCTCGCCAGGCTCGCGGGATGTGCGACATCCGACGGTGCGGTGGTGGTTGATGAGCGACAGTCGACGAGCGTGCCGGGCATCTTCTGCGCGGGCGAGCCAACCGGGATTGGTGGGGTGGATGCCGCGCTCGTCGAGGGCGCGATTGCCGGGCGCGCGGCGGCTGGCGTTGCGTTCTCCCGAGACCTGAGCGCGGCTCGCGCGCGGCATCGCGAGTTCGCGCAACGTCTGGACACAGCCTTCGCGATCCGCCCCGAAGTCCGCGCGCTCGCGGAAGCGGAGACGATCGTCTGCCGCTGCGAGGGCGTCCCGTACGTCGCGCTCGATCCTGCATGGACGCCGCGCCAGGCGAAGCTTTACACGAGGATCGGGATGGGGCCATGCCAAGGGCGTGTCTGCGGCCCTATCATGGAGTGTCTCCGCGGTTGGCCAGCGGACACGCCACGCCCGCCCATTTTTCCCACTCCAGTTCGAGCCTTCCTGTAATGCAAAAACACGATTGGACCGGCGTTCTCCCCGCGATCACGACGCCGTTCAAGCCCGACGGGGCGATCGACGAGACGTTTCTCGCCGATCACGTCCGCTGGCTGCTCGGCCATGGCTGTCGAGGCATCGTCGCGCTCGGCTCACTCGGTGAGGGGGCGACGCTGGGATTCGACGAGAAGATCCGCGTGCTCTCCATCTGCGCCGCCGCCGCGGGGGCTTCGGCGCCCGTCATTGCCGGCGTCAGCGGCCTGGCTACCGAGGAGTGCATTCGCTTGGCACGCGCCGCCGAGCGCGCGGGGTGCTCGGGGTTGATGGTGTTGCCGCCCTATGTCTATCGCCCGGACGCGAGAGAGACCCACGCGCATTTCGACGCGGTGATCTCGGCGACTCCATTGTCGTGTATGCTCTACAACAATCCTATTGCGTACGGCACCGATCTCTTGGCGGCCGACGTCGAAGCGCTGGCCGACCGTCATGCGAATGTTCATGCCGTCAAGGAATCCAGTGGCGACGTGCGCCGGGTCTCGGCCTTGCGCGCGGTCCTCGGGGATCGATTGTCGCTGCTCGCGGGACTCGACGACATGATCCTCGAAGCGGTTGGCGTCGGCGCGCGGGGATGGGTTGCCGGATTGGTCAACGCGCTGCCGCTCGAATCGGTCCGTCTCTTCGATCTCGCCTGCGCCGGACGGGCGGCCGAAGCCTTTGCGCTCTATTCGTGGTTTCTGCCTTTGTTGAGATTCGACACCGTCATGAAATTCGTGCAGCTGATCAAGCTCGTGCAGCACGAGGTGGGTCGCGGCTCCGAGACCGTACGTCCACCGCGGCTGCCGCTGTCAGGAGTCGAGCGCGATGCTGCGCTGACGGTTATTCGCTCCGCGCTGGCTCAACCGAGGTGACCATGCTCTTGCTCGTGCCATTGCTGCTTCAGGTCGCGCAACCGTTGCGCCCACTGTTCGACGAGGAGTGGGACTACGAGATGCGCACGTCGCCGGAAGCCGCTACGGCGCTCGGCGACAATCGGTTCAACGATCGCTTGGATGACCGCTCCCTGCCGGCGATCCAGGCTGATGCCGCCGCCCGTCGCTCGTTCCTGGCGCGCTTCGAAGCGATCGACACCGCGGGGCTCTCGGCGTCCGATGCGCTGAGTCGTCGCCTGATGATCCGGGACCTGCGCGAGCGTCTCGACGCCCTGGCGTTCAAGTCGTGGGAGATGCCGGTCGACCAACGCGATGGGATCCATCTCGGCTTTGTCGACCTCGTATCCTTGACGCCATTCAACACGGTCGCGGACTACGACCACTACATCGCCCGGTTGCATGCGATGCCGCGCGCGTTCGATCAGGTGACCGAGAACATGCGACAGGGTATGCGCGACGGGCTCATGCCGCCGCGCTATCTGCTCGACAAGGTCGTGATCGAGACCCAGGATGTCGCGTCGAAGACCGGCGCGGCGAGCCCCTTCGCGGTTCCCCTGTCGCATTTTCCCGCGGGCCTCGGTGAGGCTGATCGCGCGCGACTCCGTGCGGCAATCCTCGCGGCGGTTGACCAGGAGATCGTGCCGGCGTACGCCAAGCTCGCGGCGTTCGTTCGCGCCGAGTATGCGCCGCGTGGGCGCAATGATCCTGGCATCTGGGCATTGCCGGACGGCGGCGCGCGGTATCGATTCGAGGCGCGGCGCATGACGACGACGGACTTGAGCCCTGACTCGATCTACGCGATCGGCGTCGCGCAGGTGGCCGAGGTCGCGGCGCAGATGCTGACCATCGCGAAGGCGCAAGGCTACAACGATCTCGCCAGCTTCAACGATTACATCAAGCGCGACCGCCGTTTCTACGGGACGTCAGGCCAGCAGGTGCTCGATCTCTACGCGAAGTACGCGCACCAGATGACGGAGCGCTTGCCGGAGCTCTTTGGCCGCCTGCCGCGCTCGACGCTCGCGGTGATCCCGATGGATCCATTCCGCGGCGCGAACGCGGTGCCGGCCGACTATACCTCCGGTACGCCGGATGGCTCGCGCCCTGGGCGCATCAACGTCAACGAGTCGAACCCGGATCAGCGACTGCTGTTGAATGTCGAGGCGATCGCCTATCACGAAGGCGTTCCGGGACACCACATGCAGTTGTCGCTCGCTCAGGAGCTCCCTGACTTGCCGACGTTCCGCCAGCACGGCGGCTACACGGCATTCGTCGAGGGGTGGGCCTTTTATTCCGAACGGCTCGGCAAAGAAGTGGGGTTCTATCAGGACCCGTACAGCGACTATGGCCGGCTCGAGAACGAGATGTGGCGCGCGATTCGGTTAGTGGTCGACCCGGGCGTCCACTACAAGCATTGGACGCGGCAGCAGATGGTCGATTACTTCCATAGGTATACGGCGATGGACGAGCCGAATGTCCAGACCGAGGTCGATCGCTACATCGCGTGGCCGGGTCAGGCGCTCGCGTACAAGCTCGGCCAGCTCGAGTTCCTGAAGCTCCGCGCCGAAGCCCGCGCGCGGCTCGGTGCTCGCTTCGATCTCCGAGCGTTTCATGACGCGGCGCTCCGTCAGGGTGCCTTGCCGCTCGACGTGCTTGACAGCGAGATGCATCAGTGGATGGAGCAATCACTGGCGCATTAGCCCGTCCGTCGTCGCTACGGCCCTCCGGTCTGCGGCTTGAATCGGGCCTTGTCGGCCAGTCCCCACTTCACGTTCGCCAGCAGCACGGTCTTTTGCGGGGTCGGTCCCTGCGTGGCGGGTTTGCCGAATCCGCCTGAGAGCCAGAGGTTCGAGGCAACGAGGAACTCGACACCGGCCGACCACGATTGCGCGCGTCTCGCGATGGTCGCGGTCGAGGTGGATCGCTGTTGCAGGACCTCTTCGAAGAACGCATCGAAGCTCGGCGATCCGACCATCGCTCGGCCGCCTTCACTCCACGACGAGTAATAGGGCGTGGTACCGTGTTTGTCCGTCTCCGCGAGTTGAACGTAGGCAACGATCTCGCCGAATTTCGTCACTGGCGCGCCGAACGTCAGCCAGAGTTGGTCGCCGAGGTTTCGTTCGCGTTTGATGTACGACGAATCGAACGTAATGCCATGTGCCCCGGCAATGGACAGCCGGAGTGAGTTCCAGTTGTCCCGTACGTACGTGCTGTCCACTTTGTGGATACACGCGAGCGACTTCGCCAGCGCGGCGCTATCCACGGGAAAAGTCGTCGGCTTGCAGGCGCCGATCGCGGTTGCCAACCGCTGCCGGTACTTCTTGTCCATCATCGCATCCCCGAAGTCGAATATCTGCATGCGGAGTCCGAGCGCCGCCGAGGTGGAGCTCGTGTCGCCGGACGCCCTGGCGGTGGCGAATGAGAGACGGGTGTTAGCGAGGAGGTACATCAACGGCTTCGTGCTGTACTCGTCGGGCGTGATGGTCACGCCGGGGATAATGTATGGCGATCCCTCGATAGCGAGGCCTTGCTGCACACGTCCATTGGCATCGACGCCGTTGAGCAGCGATGTGAGCACGTCCTTCGGAGCGCTCGGCCGACCAATAGTCGCCGGCGTGACGCCGAGAAACGACGCGGCTGGAATCTCGGGGATCGCGTAGGTCGTCGATTGATCGCTGGCCGTCTTGGCTTGCTCCGTGGCCGCCTGCGTGGACTGCGCGGACACCTGCGTTGCCGCGAGAAGCGAGATAAGCCATGTGAGGCACGCGGCGCGTCCGACGGTCATGGCGTCGTACTCGACATCGTGATCTGCCCCTCACGGACCGCGGCGCCCTGGGCGTCCGTGGCGCCCGTCAGCGAGACGTTGCCATTGGTCAGCGTTTTCCCGCCCTGCCCGACCGTGATGAGCGCGTGATAATTGCCGACTCCCGGATTCGCGGTGCCGATGCCCACCCAGTAGCCAAGTTTGTCTGCTGGCGCTACGGTCACCGTACCGTGCAAGGGCCCATTCTCGGTATCGCCGTCCAATCCAGGCACCAGCACCCACGCACCCGTGCCAGCCGTCTGCTGCCAGAAGCGATACGACACAACACGCACCGAGAGCGCGGCGATATTGATGTCGCTGGTGCCGGCGGT